>Ga0208048_1000760_pt1 | contig 17077 bp, 11 predicted proteins | sample Malawi_45m_30L_FD_184163 | JGI IMG/M metagenome (GOLD analysis project Ga0208048, IMG submission 184163) | Freshwater microbial communities from Lake Malawi, Central Region, Malawi to study Microbial Dark Matter (Phase II) - Malawi_45m_30L... | ecosystem: Environmental > Aquatic > Freshwater >...
ATCATTCCAACTCTCATCGGCCTCACCTTTCTCGCGATGACGTGGGAGTTTCCTGAGCTTCTGATTTCCGCAGTGGCGTTCACGGCCCTAGTGGTTGTGACACAGGTTCCTCGCCTCGGTTTACGAACACGTATCGCACTTGCCGCCCCAAGCTTCGCCGTCTTCCTTTGGGGCATCTCACGTCGAGGTAGTCGGTGGTACCTGGAATCTGATGACCTAGCAAACCGCATGGCAGAGGGAATAGTCACTGTCTCTCGAGGGATGGTCGCAAGTGTCGGTGCGTACCCATTTGATCAGTACCACTGGGTGAGTCCTGTAGCGACGGCGCTTCAAGCCGATCTCTCGAGAGCAGATCTTGTTTTCACATTCACTGTCTTCAGTGCAGTGTCCTCTTTGGTGATGCTCTTTGCTTCCATGGGCATCATCATTCGTTCCATACGAGCGTCACTACCGGTCAACATGACACTGCTCGCCGTCGGACTCTTGTTCACTCTTCTGTGGAGAGTGCAGATCAATACCGAAGCGACTGTTGGGCGTCTAGCAATTTCCATAACAATCCTGTCGCTCTTCATTCAGGTAGTTGTTGACATACGACGCAAGTCGCTTACTCGCAGAGGTGTGTTGGTGCTCTTGGTCTTTGCAGGGCTCGTTGGCTACATGCTTCTTCTGTATCGGCCTGACCTCGTTGTGCTTATGCTCCTGCTCTCAGTTGGCGTGGTGGGCTCGCTCATCCACGCACCTCGATTTCCAGTTCTGTCGTTCGTTGCGCTGTCAGCCTTCGCTGTGACACTCGGGGTTGTCGCGATGAGGTTCGTTCTACCGATGGTGTCCCAGTCGTCGGTTAGTTACGCGACACTATTGATTGATTGGCGTCCACTTGACATGGGTTGGTGTGCACGAGGCTCAACCCTTCGTGATTTTCTTTGCGTGACATCACTCGATATCAATCTTTGGTTTGCGCTAGTTGTTGCTTCGTTATTGGTTCTTCGACTACGAAGCGTCAACCCGCATCTTTTCAATTTGTGGCAGCTAACCGTTCCGTTGGCGCTGTCGTATTTTGCCTTCAAATTCACCCTTACCTCTGATTTTTATTCGTCGATTGAAGGCTTCTTCCACTTGGGGTTGGTGGTAACTCTTGTCTTCGTTCTTGTAACTCTCGCTGTTCAGCTCGTTGAGACCTCGTTTCGAGAAGCTCTAAAGGTGGTAATTGCTGCCGTCAGCATCTCCACGGTTCATACCGCAAGTCGTTCGGGCTTTTCGTCGCTGATTTCGGAGTATCCAACGGCGATTTCTGATCGACTGCAGGGCATCGTGACACCGACGTTGCTTGAGTGGTCCTTGGCCTCACTCGTGGTGGCGATTCTGTCAATCGCGATCTATCTCGCTGGATACCGATTCCGTCTAGCGACAGCGCTAGTCGTGTTGTTGGGTGCTTGCGTTGCCAATGGTGTGTGGATTATCAACAAGGAACGACCACTGCACTCGGATGTCAATGACGCTCTCGTTGCAAATGTTCTAGGTCCATCGGATGTGTTTGAGGTGGGGCGATGGCTGCGTGACAACACCGACAAGGACGACGTGATTGCCACCAATTATCAGTGTCGCCCTGGCGAGTTCAACCGGTGCTCCAAAACCATCGCTGGTGAAACAGATGTGCCGTGGGCGACTGCTAATTGGATGCTGATGGCAGAGTCAAGACGCGAATTTCTCTATTTGAGTCAGCCTTTCGTGGATGATCCTTCGTACGCACAGTTACACCGAATCTCGATACTTCCTGGCACACAAACGATTCCAGACTTCTCCGAACTGCGGTCTCGTGGCGTCGACTACTTTATCGCTATTCGAGAGGCGACGCTTCCAGACGCGTGGTCAATCATCAACGACCAAGCAATATTTATGACACCGAATTTCGCCGTAGTGCTCCTTAATTCAGAATGATGTCGCTGGGGCTTTCGGTGTTCGACGCCTACCACTGAACCGCCATGTGAGTTGGACGGCATTCGTCCGACGTTGTTTCTGTGAGGGCCAAAGAACGCTGAGTGCAGAAGTGATGGCCACAATCTCTTCGTCGGTCGCCGCCGGTTTTGCCGCTTGAACGGCGACGTGACCGTTCATAAAGGAATGTTCCCGTGTTTGCGGTGCGGAACATCCTCCTGCTTGGTGCGGAGCACCCGAAGCCCTTCAACCAGCTTTATGCGAGTTTCGGCAGGGTCTATGACATCGTCGACGAAACCGCGTTCAGCAGCCACATAGGGATTTGCGAACTTCTCGGTGTACTCCGCCACGAGTTGGGCTCTGCGCGAAGCTGGATCCGCTGCCTGTTGTAGTTCTCGTCGATAGACGATTTCTACTGCCCCTTGTGGACCCATAACGGCGAGTTCAGCTGTCGGCCAGGCGTATGCAAGATCAGCGCCAATCGACTTTGAGTTCATCACCACGTAGGCACCGCCGTAGGCCTTTCTCGTAATCACCTGAATTCGTGGCACCGTCGCTTCGCAGTATGCGTAGAGCAGCTTGGCGCCATGTCGAATGATGCCGCCATACTCTTGGTCGACTCCGGGAAGAAATCCGGGTACATCGACGAAGGTGACAATTGGAATATTGAACGCGTCGCAGGTACGCACAAAGCGCGCGGCCTTTTCACTTGACTCGATATCCAGAACTCCTGCCAGAACCATTGGTTGATTGCCAACAATCCCAACTGAATGTCCGTCGATTCGTGAGAATCCACAGACGATGCTCTTCGCCCAATTTGGGAAGTACTCGAAGAATTCTCCGTTATCCACGACCTCTCCGATGACTCGCTTCATGTCATACGGCATATTCGGCGAGTCCGGAAGAATTGACCGAAGTGAGTCGCATCGCCGCGATGGATCGTCGTCACTCTCTTTTCTCTCGGGAGCTGAGAGATTGTTCTGTGGCAGGTACGACAGCAGAAATCGAACATCGGCAAGACATGACTCCTCGTCCGAGCTCACGAAGGTGGCTACGCCACTCTTTGAGGCGTGACTCACTGCACCGCCGAGTTCTTCCAGCGTGACATCCTCACCAGTTACCGTTTTCACCACGTCGGGTCCAGTGATGAACATGTGGCTCGTCTCTCGCACCATGAAGATGAAGTCGGTCATTGCCGGGGAGTAAACCGCGCCTCCGGCGCAAGGCCCTAGCACTACCGAAATCTGGGGGACCACGCCTGAAGATTGCACATTACGCCAGAAGATGCCGCCGTAACTGGCGAGAGACACGACACCTTCTTGGATTCGAGCACCTGCTCCGTCGTTCAATCCGATCACTGGTGCACCGGTCTTGAGAGCCAGATCCATGAGTTTGTGAATCTTTTCGGCAAACACTTCGCCGAGCGCTCCACCAAAGACTGTGAAGTCCTGGCTGAACACAAACACCTGACGGCCATCGATGGTGCCCCAACCGGTGATGACGCCATCCGTATACGGCCTTTCGTCTAAACCTGCGGCGTGAGCCCGATGGCGTGCAAGCAAATCAAGTTCATGAAAGCTGTTCGGATCAAGCAGTGCCTCGACCCGCTCGCGCGCGAGCATTTTTCCTTTTTCATGCTGTCGCTCTATCGCTCGCGGAGATCCGGCACTTAAGGCTTGTTCTCGACGAGTTGCAAGCTCAGCGAGTTTTTCACTGATCGGCTGCGATGTCACAGCATGACCCTAGTTCGCAAGATTTGAACAGTGGATTCCAATCTGAGCACCAAACCGTTCGGAGACCAGCAGTAGGTCGGAAGTTAGTGTTGAATTGTCATGAAGGTCGCCATCGTCGGGGGGGCTGGCCACGTCGGGCTGCCATTGGGTGTGGTTCTCGCAGATGCGGGTCATTACGTCCGTGCGATTGACTCCGATCCAGACCGGGTGCAACTGATTGCCGCGGGGAGAAGCCCATTCAAGGAGCCAGGACTCGACGAATTGCTCAAGGTTGGTTTGGATACGAAGCGATTCACTATCGGTACCGATATCTCGGTTGTCTCAGGATGTGACGTCGTAATTGTGGTAGTTGGAACCGATCTCAACGAGCGAGATTCACCGCAGAACGATTCGGTTTTGTCGGTGATTGGACAACTACGTAGGTTGGTGAGCCCATCAGCCACCGTGGTCTTGCGAAGCACAGTGATGCCAGGGACAACGGCAAGGTCCGCAGAGCTTCTTCATGGCTTCGCAAGAGAAGTTGTCTTCTGCCCCGAACGGATCGCCGAGGGGCGCGCTCTAGAGGAGCTTCGAGCCATGCCACAACTCGTAGGTACTGCAACAGGACAGAGTTCGTCGTCCCTGTCTGATCTCTTCGGTTCAATCGGTGTTGAAACCATCCCAATGACTTGGAAGGAAGCCGAATTGGGGAAACTCATTCTGAATACCTGGCGATATTCGCAATTCGCCATTGCTAATGAGTTTCGAAGAATTTGCGAGTCACAAGAGGTGAGTTATCGGAGAGTCAGGGAGTCAATCCTCCGCGGATATCCGCGTGGTGTGGGGTTGATGGGCCCAGGACTTGCGGGTGGACCGTGTTTGAGAAAAGACACGCTGCAGTTGTTGGCAGATGACCAATCAAAGTCCGAGCTCTTGAGGTCAGTGATTGACTCACATCAACGACTTATCAGCGAGGTGGTGGAGGAGGTACATCAGAGACGTCAATCTGAATCGGACGTTGTCGTTCAACTTGGCCTGACATTTAAGCCCGGCTCTGACGATCTGCGTGGCAGTGTTGCCCTAGAACTCGCAGTTGCTCTCTCGAAGGAGTACAAGAACTTTCAGGTTGTTGACCCGTATGTCCAGACGGACACAGGATTTACGCATACTTCACTAGAAGCTGCGATAGAAGTTGCCGATGTGTTGGTAGTGGGTACCCGTCACCCAGAGTTTCTCGATCAGAAGTTTTCTATCCCGTGCATTGATCTTGGGGGATTCCGAGTATTCAGCGAGAGTGGACGGGTCGAGTAGTCGTTCGTGTGCGGAATCGTCGGCATTACAGGAGTCTCTGAGCCGGCACTCGTTGGCCGAATGCTTTCTGTTGTGGCCAACCGTGGCCCTGATGTGTCAAGGCAGTTCACTGAACCAGGACTCCACTTTGGATTTGCGAGATTGTCTATCAACGACTTGTCAGAGACCGGCAATCAGCCAATGCTGTCCGAAGGTCAGCGATTCATATCGATGATGAACGGGGAGATCTACAACGCTCCGGAGTTGAGGCGCGAGCTTGAGTCATACGGGTACCACTTTCGGGGCACGTCAGACGCAGAAGTGATTCCTCACGGTTTCTGCAAGTGGGGCCTGCAACTCTTTGAGCGCTTGCGAGGAATGTTTGCGATTGCCGTATACGACAGAACCACTCGACAACTTGTGCTGGCACGCGATCACTTCGGCGTCAAGCCGCTCTACTTTGCACCTACACGTGACGGAGTTTCGTTCGCATCGTCTGCTCGGGCAGTGAGTCTGCATCCGGATGTCGGACAGACAATTAGCCCACGTGCTGTTGCGGAGTTTCTCCGCTTTCGATATGTCACTAGTGGAACGCCTCTCTACTCGGCCGTGCACACGGTGCTTCCTGGTCATATCGTTATCTGTAGCGGTAGAACACTTGAGTACCGTAAGTTTTGGTCGCGGCAACACTTTTCTGAATTGGCAAATGAGTCGATCACGGAGCTCACCGAACGATTCTCGACGCTCCTGAACGCAAGTGTGAAGAAACAATTGCTTTCCGACGTGCCGCTCGGTGTTCTTCTGTCAGGCGGTATCGACAGTGGGGCGGTGCTCCGTGCCGCAATCGCAGCAGGAGCTCGAGATCTCACCGCATATACCTACGACATGGCAGGGACCGCTTCCGAGGTGGCTGATGCGGCGCGACTCGCAAGCGTCCACGGGGTCAGACACCGAGTGATCACGGGTGCCGAGCACGACTTCGTCGATACATACATTCGAGCTATTCAGTGCATGGATCTTCCAGTTGGTGATGCAATCGTTGCTCCGACCTATCAACTTCTCAAGTCGGTTCGGCAAGAACGCAAAGTTGTTCTGACTGGAGAAGGGGCTGACGAACTCCTTGCCGGATATGTGCATATCGCCCCGCTTCGCTTGTTGGGCCGACTACCCAGCAATGCCGTCGCGCGGGGCCTCCTGACGACCGCGATCCGAATGACACCGTGGCGAATTTTGGACACCTTCTTCCCATATGAAGCCTCACTCGGAAAGTCCGGAAAGACAAAAGTCATGGACATAGTGGGATCAAGCAATCAACCGCTGCTCGCCCTGGAGCATGCGACCTCAATATTTTCGCAACTGGAGTTGAAGTCCATCGGCAACCTGTCGCGGCAGGAAAATCACGGTGTGCTTGATGATTTGAGTCTTGCAAACTTGATTGACTGGGGATTCGAATCTTGGCTACCAAACCAGATTCTGAACAAGATGGATCAACTCTCTATGGCGCACGGCGTAGAAGCTCGGGTGCCGTTTGTTGATGTTGAGCTATATGAGTTGGTTGCAACACTTCCAACTCGACTACTACTTTCAACTCGAGGCAACAAGCGCGTTCTCCGTGATGCATTGACAGGTTGGGGGTATGACTCGGCAGAGAAACCCAAACGAGCCTTCTTCAAACCAGTCACCGATGAACATCGAGGAGAATTGAGATCGCTTGCGAAGGATTGGTTGAGTCCATCTAGCACATCGAAACACGGAATCATCTCCGACGAACTGGTCTCGAACTCGGTTGCCCGACTCGACAACGGTGACTTTCTGGCTGCAAAGCAGATCGCAACCATGGCAGCTCTGCATATCTGGCTTGAACAGGACTTTCAGCGATGAGCTTCAATCCCGAAGTGACCCAGGATGCGTGCAAAGAGGCACTGAAGCGCTTGGACACGTTGATTTGCGCCGACCCATCATCCCCAACGTTCGGCAGTGTGGATCGAGAGTTCTGGGCCTACCGAACCGTTCGCGGCTTTTCGTCGGCTCCGTTTCAACACGTAATGAGCGGGTTCGCCCACCTGGCCAAGAGCAGCGATGCATTTGATGCTGAGTTTCTCCGCAACCGTGCGATCAGTGTTATGGACTTCTGGTTGCGAAGCAGAAACTCAAGCGGCTCAGTGGATGAGTGGTATCGCAATGAGCAGAGTTTTTGTGCAACGGCAATGGGCTTACACAGCGCATGCGAAACTCTCTGGTTGCTGAAGGAGGACATTGAGGCTCCTGAACTGAAGATTCGCTGCCAGAGTTTGTGTCAAACAGAATCATGGTTGAGCGGCAAGGTGAATCCGCTTGCTGCGAATCAGGTGGTTGCGTCAGTATCCGGAAGGTTTGTTCTCGGACGTCTCCTGGATGATGACGGCATTGCCGACCGTGCCCGCGATTCGCTTCGCTGGCTGAACTCCCAGTTCGCACGTCACGGATTTCTCCCCGAATATGGAGGACTTGATTTCGGCTATTCACTCCTGAGTATCGACCTCCTAGCGGTCGCCCATCAAGCCGGATTCGTGGAGTGCGAACCTCTCGTTGATGACCTGTGTCGGCAGTTGTGCACTCTTGTGAGTGCCTCGGGTGACCTGCCCTTCGTGCTCGGCTCGCGGGGGACCGCACACTCGTTTGTGGGTGGAGTCCACTACTTTTCTGGATATCTGAGTGCTGCGCTTGAGTTACGCGATCGATTCGCCATCCCAAATTCACAGAACCAAGTTGAATCAGTTACCCGCTACGACGATCGGTATCTTGCAACATTTGCTTTCGCCGCCCTGACCCGACGAAGTGCCTTCGAGTCCGAAGGACGACCTGCCCTATCGAGACCATCTACGCCTGCGGGCGCTTTCGTGCAACCATCAGTAAAACATGCCGCCGGAAACGGAGGTTCGTTGTACATCAATGAGGCACTTGGTGGTGCCCTCTGCTGGATTCCGACTTCTGGCTCTCGGGTAGTACACCTCGGTTACGTATTCACCGACGAATCTGGGTGTCGATGGACCTCCCTGACCTCAGTGGATGAGGAGAGTGGTGAATATCAGTTTGTGAGAGTGAGTGACGCGTTGCCGTTACAGAAGAGTGAATCTTTGTACCGACTGGTGTTCCTCCTATGTCGCATACCACAATTCGCGCGGTTGGTGTCTTGGTGGGCACGCACGCGAGTTGGGCGTCCAAACAAGAAGTGCACGATCTGGTTTGCGAGGGAAGCCGTGGGTGAAGGTGACCACATTATGGTTCATGATCGTCTTCGTATCTCGGGTCACTTGGTTGGTCGAATTTCGCGACTGGTGTCATTTCCATTTCACTCACCTTCGGCCGTCTTGATTGGCTCGGAAGGCGTTGAAGGTTACGAGTTCAACCGAGTGATCAATCAGTGGTCAGGCACTGAAGAAATAAGTATTCACTGGCGAATCACAACAGACTCCAGCACAGGTGGCAAACTAGTCGCACCGTGAAAATCGCAGTCGTAATTCCTACGAAGAACGAGAGTGCAACGATTGCGACCGTGATTCGCCAAGCGAAAACAACACTGCAAAAGGCCGGACATGTTTGCCAAGTATTTGTAGCCGACGACTCCCACGATGATACCCGGCAAATTGCAGTACTTGAGGGGGCCACGATTGTCCGTGGAAGCGGAGAGGGTCTCGGTTCGGCAATGTTCCGTGGCTTGAAGGCCGCAGCAAAGTCAGAGCCTGATGCAATCGTGAGCATTGATGGAGATGGTCAGGCTGATGTTGCTACCGAACTGTTGACGTTCATCCAACCACTTGAAAGCAACAGTGCAGACTTAGTCCTTGGGTCTCGATTCAAGCAACCAGGACTGGTTGATTATCACTACAAGGCTCAGAATCGCCTCGGAACACGCATCTTGGTAGGGATGTTGAGACGCCGTACGGGGCTTCAACTCACAGACAGCCATGGTGGGATTCGAGCGATGCGGCCGGACGTAGTGCAGGAACTGGAGATGATCGGAACCCATACCTATGTCCAGGAAACGATTATTGATGCCCACGAGAAGGGTTTTCGAATCATTGAACTTCCGAGTAGGTGGCTGCCCCGCGAGCATGGACGCTCGCGGGTAGTTCGATCGATTCCTAAGTATGTGTTGTACACACTCCCGGTGCTTCTACTTCGATCTGGCCAGCACATTCGTTGGCTCTACTCGCTTGGCGCAATCTCATTTGTTGCCGGATTTCTCTTCTTCGGCGTCATTCTTGTTCAAGAAGGATTTCAATACGCATTCACCAACCGGATTCCTGGACTCACCTTGGTCGCATTGCTCGTAACGACTGGCTTACAACTGTTCTTCTTCGGCTTTATATTGCAACTGTTGAAGCAAATCAAGCGTCGTGTCGATTAGCCGAGCCCCATGACTCAGTTACGGGGAGCGGTAATTGGATTCGGAAAACTTGGCTTACTGCATGCTGGGCTCATCAGCGGATTGCCAGAGAGTCAGCTTGTCGCGGTCGTTGAGTCCTCGCAGCTGATCAGGCGCGTGATTGGTCAACACTTTCCCCAAGTGGCGGTTTACGACAATCTTGAGGGCTTAATCTCGGCAGGCGGAATTGATCTTGCGGTTATTGCAACGCCAACCGGTAGCCATATCGATGCCGCTACTTCGCTAGTCGAGGCGAGTACTCCAGTGCTTATAGAGAAGCCTCTCTGCCTAAATGCAACGCAAGCAGAGCCGCTTGAGCGAGCGTTGGCAAGACGTTGGGTGCCCAACATGGTGGGATATATGGGCCGCTATATCGAGACATTTATGCACGCAAAACACTTGTTGTCGCGCGACGTGCTGGGTCCAGTTCGGATGATTCGTAGCTCCATGTACATCGAACAGCTTTTGACGCCTGGCGAAGGATGGCGTTACGACCCAAAGATTTCTGGTGGTGGTGTGTTGATCACCCAGAATTCACATGTCATCGACAAGTTGCGATGGCTATTTGGTGAGATTCTTGAGGTTTCTGGACATACAAATCGAGTCGTTTCATCCAGGGTAGAAGATCATGCACACGCGTACTTTCGTTTCGCGTCGGGTGCCGCCGGTTTTCTTGATGCCTCCTGGTCTGCGCGTCATTATCGAACACCCACGATCTCCATTCACGCTCAGGGCGATAATGGCACCCTCGATGTTTCGGATGATGAGGTCAGGATTTTTCTCGACTCACCGAGAGCCGATTGTCAATCTGGATGGACTCAGTGGCGAACACCAGACCTCTATCAGTCGGTACCGCTCGATATTGGGGGTACGCAATACACCCGACAGATGGTGGACTTTCTTGGTGCCGTTCGAAGTTGGTCAGGGGTGCAATCAGATGTTGCTAGCGCACTTCGAACTCAACAAGTAATTGATGCAATATACGAGTCTGCGTCGCAGAGCGGTGTCGGCATCATGATTGCAACATGACTCACACACGGTTACCAAGATTGGTGCTTGGGCACAATCAGTTCTTCGGTGTAAATCATCTCTCGTCGCAACAAGGAGCAGAGCGCGCAGCGCACTTTGCGAAAGTCGAGAACGTCCTTCATGTAGTGAATCGAGCAATTGAGTCTGGTGCTGGCGGTCTGATGTTGTCCACTCATCCGCGGGCTGTATCAATCTGTGATGCTTTGCGTGCTGACCACAGATTGCGGAACGATCTCCAAATGTTCCCACTTCTCCCATACGCCCAGAAGTATGTGACCAAGGCAAATGAGGTTGGAATGGTGCGCGCCGTTACCGGAGTGCTGTCTGATGCAAGTGTTAGGGATCGTCTCGGTCTCGGCATCGACTTCGCACGGACCATCGTGCGACGAGATCCAATTGACGTCGTTCGGGCTTTGATCCGCCTTGAATTGCGGATATTCCGAAAGCTGTCGGTACCAGTCGTGTTCTTGCACGATGCAATAAGTGATCTACTGCTGTCTCTGGATATGCCCAAGGTGTTCGAGGTTTATTGTCGCACGCTTCAGAATCGGTTCGGAGCAAGGATGGGCGTAGCCACAAAGAACCTTCCGTTCTTAGTGGATCGATTTTCGGCGTGGGGACTGGAGCTTCCTGTAGTACTTACTCACGTGAACAGAGTTGGATTTCATGTCAACCCATCACAAGATGTTCACGAGCAGTATTTGAACAGTCCCGAACTTGAGATAATGGCGATGGGAACACTTGCCTCTGGGTATCTCAAGCCTGACGATGCCGCAGGGTATGTACTTCAGTTTTCTGCGGTGAAGTCAGTCGTGATTGGTGCGAGCTCATCCACCCACGTTTCTGAGGTTGTGGCTCCGTACTTACGTACATCCGAGTGATTTCGACGATGTGTGCGACATGAGATTGACGAGCCTCTCATTTTGAGCATGGATCGGAAGCCACCTCGAGATATTGCGGCCTTCTTTGTCGCAGCCAGTGCGGTGCTGTTGTGGTGTGTGGTAGGGGTTCTCAATGTGGAGATGGGACTTCATATTGAGTACTCGTTGGGAACGAGTTCTGGTTGGCACTCCTGGTTCACTCGTGGCGCACCGGGAGAGGTGATTCGCAATTGGGGTGTACCGATCTACGACCAGTGGTCGGGACTGGGATATCGATTGCCCACACAGGGATTGCTGAGCGATACCCCGCTTGCGTATCTGGGTTTGGTACTTCCGATGAATTTCGTAGTCGCAGTTTCGTGGCTGTCTTCTCTATGGTTCATGCTCATGTTGGTCCACCGTTGGGTCGCATCATGGGTTGCAACTCATCGCACAGTGTGGATGGTTTTGGTGGATTCATCCTTGCTCGGTGTGATGTCGTTTTACACCTTGTGGCACGGTTGGCAGGAGTATGTAATCCAGATTGCAGGTGCAGTCGTTTGCATAGTCAGTCTGACCTCCCGCGAGATCGTTGAAAACCCTGAGCGGGTGCGTCCATTCGCTTTCATGGCGAATCTCGGGATAGGAACGTCTATGTTGATGATTCCGCATCTCGGATATGGAATCACGTTTGCGCCTGTGATTGTGCTGCTGTTTGCCATCGTCATATTCTCCAATCGGGGTGCTCTTGGGAGACGAATTCTTCGTCGGCCAATGGTGCTCATAGCGCCTGCATTGACACTTCTGGCGCTTTTACCAGGACTAATAGATGTCTCTCGTGAATTACGTATTCAGTCAGCCCGTCCTGATTACAGCCCCGAGTTTGGAGTCTTGCGATATGTGTTTGACCAATTCGCCAATGGCACTGTTCGGTTTGATTCAGGAAACCTCAATCACTGGTTGTTGGTTGTCTTACCCCTGGCGCACACGTTCGTGTTCCCGAGTGTGGCGATTATTCGACCCGAAACGTATCTGGGATCGAGTCCTGCAGCTGGGTCTATTCCGTTCTGGAATGCCTATAGCTGGCCGCATGCCCTGACACCGTTTCACGGGGGGGTCTTATTACTCGTCCTGCTTGCGTGGTCGGTGCTTCGACCTCGCCTGAAGAAGACGGCCGGTTTGGAGCGCGCCATCGTTATGGCAGCGACGCTGTCAACGTTTATTGCTCTGTTCAACACGAATACTGGACCATTCCGTTGGCTCTCCTTGAGTTGGATTCCAACCGCACTGCTCTCGAACAGCCGCTGGCAACACGCCGATCTCTCGTGTGTGCTCATGATGGTGCTGTTGGTGTGGCGCGCGAATGAGATTGGCAAACTGTTTTCCCATACAGGCAGTAAAAGTGGGTTCACTCGCAACGGCTTGAGGTTGTTTACGGCCCTAGGTGTAGTCGTGTTGGGAAGTCTCCTTCCCTATCGGGTCATTGAAGCTGTTCGTTTGAATGGCGGCCAGACTCGATTTGCACCGCTACAGATTGATGCGACGACCCGACAATCCAACGAACAATGGCGGTCCCTACTTGTCGAGGTGCAACGCTCATTGGGAATGAATTCAGCAGGAACACCTCAACGCGTTCTCATAGAAGGGGAGGGCTTCATGGGGGCTGAGGGAGACAACTCCTGGTGGGGACTTCGCACCCATTCACAACTACGAGACATCAAGCTGGCCAGTCTGCTCTCGTGGCCTCGTGTTCGAAGCGGAGAGACACTTACTCCTAGCGACAAACTTCAACACATCGTTTCTGACCCTCTTTGCGATGAGCATATTCCGCAGAGATTAGATCTGCTATCCGTCTCATGGGCGATACTTCCAACCTCCTGCATTGAGAACTACTTCTCGGGAGTGCCTGCAACCAGAATTTCTGATCCTCCTTCGTGGTCGAGCGTGACGGCTAATCGAACTAGAGCCAGCATCATGTCGCAGATGATCGCCCGGGAGTCCGATGTGGACTTTTCAGCGACCAAGATTGAGAGATATCACCACTGGTGGGCACAAAATGACTCGCTTGGTTCAACGGTATGTCACATACTTATCGAGGATTGTGTTAAACAACTTCAATTGAGTCAAGGTATTCAGGTTGATTCACCGCCGTTAGAGATTTGCGAGCGCGGTTGTGCCATGAGATATCGACTTCGGCAGTCACCTCCAACGGGGATGATGCTCGTTATCCCGATGAATCATGACCAAACGATACGTGCACTTCAGAACGGTGTCGAACATAGGACGTACAACTTCCATGGACTTGTGGCAGTTGAGGGAGCAGAGCTGGGAACAGGTGTGATTGAGTTCGTAATCAGACCTGACTTTGTAATGACAGCAAGGTCGTTCGCGCCGCTCTTGTTGCTGTGCCTGATTCTCATTGCGTTCATGATGCGCAAATATATTGACTGATCATCGCCTATCGTGGCAGCCGTGTCGCATCACGAGCCAACTGTTGATCAGGTGCGCCTTTATTGGGAGAAGAGTCCTCTCCTGTCTCACGAAGTCGGCATCGTCATTCCAGAAGAGCACTGGAGGCAGCTGGACGAAAAGAAGCGAGGGGATATTGAGCGATTTGCGGAGAGTTATTGGAAGTTTCCCGAATCACGGGGGCAAAGACTTCTTGACATCGGCTGCGGCCCAGGATGGCTCACGGTCAGATACTCCGAAGCTGGGGCTGAGGTCTGGGCGGTGGATCTCACCGCGAGAGCGGTATCAATTACGAAGTCGGTACTTGCATCAAAGAACCTGAGTGCGCATGTTGAGGTTGCAAATGCAGAAAAGTTGCCGTTCCATGACTCGACATTTGACATCGTTGTTTCTTCTGGTGTGCTACATCACACTCCCGACGTTGACCAAGCACTTGCAGAGGCCTTCCGTGTCACAAAGCCTGGTGGCGTCGGTCTAATCACTCTGTACCGAAAGGGAATTCTCCACACGCCGATGGTGTTTCCAATCGTTCGGCTTGCAATGCGTCTCTCGAGAGCAAGACATCCCGGTGCCGACCTCGCTCGAGATTCAGTCTCGATAGATGATTTCATTCGGATGTACGACGGTGCAGATAATCCAGTTGGCGTGGGGTTCAAGAAAAGCGAATGGCGTACCAAGCTCGTCCGAGTCGGCTGGATCGTGGAGTCATTTGAGTCGCACTACTTTCCTCTTCGAATGGTGCCCTTGCTTCGTCGCTCGCCAAGGTGGCTTCACCTGTCTTTAGATCGGATGTTTGGAACGATGGTGTACTTCACATTGCGTCGATCAAGTGATCGTTAACTTGCTGACTTTGCTGTTACGGCAAAAGTACTGATCAGACACGCATGTACCCGCAACGCTCCCCATCTACCTATCTATAGTCGGACCATAGGTATCTCGTGAGAACAAGATGGGACATTCAAGAAACGTTGACTCGTCGCCGAATACATGACAAGTCGTTGACACCTCGGCAATTGTTCGCGGCATGTCTGTTGGTGGCGTTCATCCTGGGTTGCTGCCTGTTCTTCTTCGGATCTGGCGATGTTGAGGAGAGTGCAAACTCGGCATATTCAATAGGTGCCAACTCGACCGTGGTGTCGGGCACCAACGGCGCTTCTGGTATCCACACGTCATTCGGAGTCCCAGTCTTCGACACGGTTCAGGGAACCGGAGATCGCCTTCCATATCAGGCATCGTGGGCTCAGAGCGTGACATGGGTTTTTCGATTCCTCATTCCTCTTGAGTCGTACGGTCTCATTCGCTCACTCATCTTCGCCCTTCCATCTCTGTTTCTGATCCTTTCGACACTGCAGTCTTGGCTTCCATTTCTCAGACTGTCGCATGCAGTCATCTTTGGAATCTTGGCAAACTCGTCGTTTGCATTGTTTCTGCGTCAAAACGAGTGGAGCGATCACTACGTGCAAGTTGCTGGCATCACGGCGGTCTCCTTCTATTTTCTTCGTAGGGAGTTTCAAGGAAACGACCTGATGGCAGATTTGTTCTCGTCACGCGGGACAACACTCTGTCTCTTTGTGTCGACAAATGGTGTGCTGACCGGACATCCTGGACTATGGCCGGTTGCACTCTTCATCTGGTGCAGTCTCCTGGCGACACTCTCGTGGCGCTCGGGCTTTCGTAGCTCGGCACTTGTTTGGATGAGAAGTCAGCCGAAGTTGATCATGATGTCCGTTGGGGCGTCTGTTGTCACGATCATCGTTGTGGTTTGGGATTTGGTGAGCGAAATGAATGCTGAATCGTGGGGCATCGGTCGAAGATCGCGGACCCCGGGTCTATTCAGTGATTACGCTCTCGGCGGACTGTACGGAATATCTGATGGGGGCTTGCTGCCAGAGGCACTCCGGCGAGTCGTGGCTTCGATTATTGCGACCGTTGCGATGCCAGCGTTCATCCTGCTGGACAGTTTGTTGCCCCAATTATTGCGCGCATCAGACTTTCGCGAACTACCAAGAGTGGAGTTCAGCGGCGCGGCAATTCTGTTGTTAGCAGCATTCGTCTGGAGGTCACTTCAACCATCACCACTACGAACTTTGCTGTTGCAAGTAGCGGTATGCCAAGGCCTTATCTGGATCAGCGTCATTGCATCAGTTCTTGATGTTCTTCCCACGATGCTTGCTTCATCAGGGGCGTGGATGACACTTACAGTCGTTCTGACGTTCAATCTGTTCCTGTCATATCTACTGATTCATCACATTTCGCGCAAGAGAGTGATTGCTCGCGGTTTTGCTGTCACAAACGTTCTTCTCATCTCGTATTGGTGTCTAATTCAGTTTGGATTTGCCTCGTTCGGCTCTGTACTTCAGGTTCCTAGGTCGTATGAGTCTCGATTCACGTCGATAGAAATGCTCTCTGAAAGCGAATGGAGCAAGAAATCACTGGAGAGCCATGATCGTGTGCTCCTCATTTCAACCCCAAGCTTCTATGACTTCCTCCACTTTGTGAGTCTTGGATACCCGGTAGTTGCACCGGCCGATCCCAAAATGCGATCCTCTGAACAGCTGCAATCGACATTTTCATTCAATTACTCGATTAATCCACCACGTTTCCAAGGACTGAGCTCCGACGAAATTGCCCGAACACTTGACTTCCTTCAGATCAGGTTCGTGCTTCTTGGGGAGCCAACCGAACTTGATGCACCAAGAACTCCCGCAGTCACCGCTGATGTTCAGTCCGTTCTTGACAACTTACATCCAAGCGCGAGAGTGACACTTCCCACGGTCTCCTACTCCATTTTCGAAAGAGAGCGCTTCTCGTCATTTGTGATCGAGAACACTGACAGCAACACCGGGACAGTTTGCCCAGTGCTATATGTGGCATGTTCGGTAGTAATGGACACAGAAATCATCGGTGATTCTCCCGAGTCTCATCTTCGACTCTGCCGAGAAGGCTGTTTGTGGACGTTCCGAACACTCGCTGTCGGCGGAGCCAATCGACTGGTGATTCCCGTTACCTACGACGATGTTCTGAATGTGCACGATGCGAGTGGGACACCACTCGATACATCAAACATAGGCGGCTTTCTCGGTGTTGCCGGCCCGAACGGCATCGACGAGGGTGAACTTACCGTGACCCTCGTCCCCGACATTCGCATGCTCTCACGAGTGTTCGTGAGTTATCTGAATCTCGGCGTATTCCTCGTGTTGCTCGGTGCCGTACTGCAACCCTGGGTGCAGTCGCGACGCAGGCGGCTACGAATCGAGTAACGAATCGACCACCGTGATCGTGGTGCCGAGTGGTGTGAGGTCACCGGTGGTGGTGGTGCCGACGATTTCCACGTTCCACACTCCGGTAACTGGGAAGTTGAGCCCACCATCTAC
>Ga0208048_1000761_pt1 | contig 17072 bp, 11 predicted proteins | sample Malawi_45m_30L_FD_184163 | JGI IMG/M metagenome (GOLD analysis project Ga0208048, IMG submission 184163) | Freshwater microbial communities from Lake Malawi, Central Region, Malawi to study Microbial Dark Matter (Phase II) - Malawi_45m_30L... | ecosystem: Environmental > Aquatic > Freshwater >...
CCGGAGCACTGGATCCGGCGCCAGACCCTGGCCAACGAGGAACGCTTCGTGACCCCGGAGCTCAAAGGGCGAGAGGGGCGGATCCTCCAGCTCAAGGCCCGGGCCGCCCAGCGGGAATACGAGCTGTTCTGCAGCCTGCGGCAGCGGGTGGGCACCGAAGCGGGGCCGATCCGGGCGGCAGCACGGCTGGTGGCTGAGCTCGATGCCCTGGCCTCCCTGGCGGAACTGGCGGCCACCGCCGGCTACTGCCGGCCTGAGATCACCGATCCGGAGGGGCCGGAGGCCCGGTTGCTGCAGATCGAAGCGGGCCGCCACCCGGTGGTGGAACAGCTGCTGACTGAAGAGCCGTTCACCCCCAATGCCATCGCCCTGGGGGGCGTCCCCCATCCCGACCTGCTGGTGCTGACGGGGCCGAACGCCAGCGGCAAAAGCTGCTATCTGCGCCAGACCGGGCTGCTGCAGTTGATGGCGCAAATCGGCAGCTGGATCCCTGCCCAGTCGGCACGGCTGGGGATCGCCGATCGAATCTTCACGCGGGTGGGGGCGGGCGACGACCTCAGCGCCGGCCAGTCCACCTTCATGGTGGAGATGGCGGAAACCGCCAACATCCTTCACCACGCCAGCGATCGCTCCCTGGTGCTGCTGGATGAGATCGGGCGCGGCACGGCCACCTTCGATGGCCTCTCGATCGCCTGGGCGGTGGCGGAATACCTGGCCGACCAGATCCAAGCCCGCAGCGTGTTCGCCACCCACTACCACGAGCTCAATGAACTGGCGCAGCAGCGGCCCAACGTGGCCAATGCCCAGGTGCTGGTGGAGGACACCGGCCAGGAGCTGCGCTTCCTGCACCGGGTGGTGAGCGGTGGCGCCAACCGCAGCTACGGCATCGAAGCGGCGCGACTTGCGGGGGTGCCGGCGGCCGTGGTGCTGCGGGCACGCCAGGTGCTGGGCCGGATCGAGGCCAACAGCCATGTGGCCGTGGGGGATCAGCCCGCCGCCGCCTGATCCAACCAGGCCCGGCGCAGCAGGGCATTGGCGGCCGCGCCCACTAGGCCCGCCCCACCGCGGCTGCCCTCCAAGCGGATCTGGGGCAAGTGGTGGGCCTCAGCGAGATGGCGCTTGCTCTCCGCCACCCCCACAAACCCCACCGGCATGCCGATCACCAGGGCGGGCGCCGCACAGGCCCCCTCCGCCACCAGGGCCAGCAACTGCTCCAGAGCCGTGGGGGCACTGCCAATCAGCACCACCGCACCGGGTAGCTGCTGCAGCGCCTGCGCCATGCCCACCGCCGTGCGGGTGCCGCCCAGCGGGGCCGTGGCCGGGGCCCAGGCCAGCACGCTGTGCACGGCGTTGCCGAAGGTGCGCTGGGCCATGGGCGCCACGGCGGCGGCGGCCATGGCGGTGTCGGTGAGCAGCGGCGCCCCGGCGGCCAGGGCGGCGGCCCCCGCCGCACAGGCCCCCGGGGAACAGCGCAGGGCGGCGGCCAGGCTGAGGTCGCCGCTGCTGTGGATCAGCCGCAGCAACACCTCCTGCTCCAGGGGCGGCAAGGGCTCCAGCACCGCAGGATCCAGGGCCTGGCGGATCAGCCGGATGCTCTCGCTGAAAATCGGATGGTCGAACCCGGCGGCGGCGTCTGGCATGGCGGCGCTGGGGTCCAGGGCTGTACAGACTGTGCATCCTGCACGGCGGAGGCGGTGAACAGCACGGAGAGCCTGGGCATTGAGCAGGCGCGCAAGCGCTTCCCCGAACTGGTGAGCCGCGCCGCCGCAGGCGAGCAGATCGTGATCTGCCGGCATCACCAACCCCTGGCGGCCCTGGTGCCCCTGGGGGCCTCCGATCCGTCGCCGTTGGGCCCCGAGGCCGCCAGCACCCTCCTTGGGCTGCAGGGCAGCGGGCGCCACTGCTGGGGGGGAGAGGGCTCAACCCGGCCCGGCCGGTCAATCTCAACCCCCCTGGTGCAGCCGCTGCGGCGGCAACGGCCCTTTGATCTGCGGCAACTCACCCAGGGGAGCCGCATCGCCTTCGATGGCAGCGCCCTGGTGGCCTTCCTCAGCGATGCCCAGGGAACCGGGGATTTCCTCGGCCCCCTGCTGGAGGGCATCAGCCAGGGCTACTGGCGGGGGGTGCTCAGCAGCCTCAGCCTGATGCGGGTGCTCGAAGGGCCCCTGGCCATGGGGGATGAAACCCTCTGCCAGCGCTACAGCCACGCCTTCGGGAGCCACCACTGGGATGTGGTGTCCCCAGATCTCACCATCACCGCCGCCGCCGCCCGCTTGCGCCAGCAAGAACCAGCGCTGGACACCACCACCGCCGTGGAATTGGCCACCGCCATCCACGGCGGCGCGGTGGTGCTGGTGACCGATGAGGCCAAGCTCGCCCAGACTGGCCAGCACCCCGTGCTGAGCGCCCTCAGGCCCTGATGCCGATCCACCTGTTCTGGGGCGACGATGAGGCCGCACGGGGCCGGGCCGTCGAAGCCCTGATCGAGCAACACACCGACCCCGCCTGGCAGAGCATCAACCTCAGCCGGTTGGATGGCAGCGATCCGGCGCAGGCCAGCCAGGCCCTGGCGGAGGCCCGTACCCCTCCTTTCGGAGCGGGCGATCGGGTGGTGCTGCTGCAGCGCAGCCCGTTCTGCAACCAATGCCCGGCGGAGCTGGCGGATCAACTGGAGGCGGCCCTGCCGCTCATCGCTGAAGGGTGCCATCTGGTGCTGGTGAACCCGGCCAAGCCCGATGCCCGCCTCCGCAGCACCAAACGCCTGCAGGGTCTGACTAAGGCTGGTCAGATGCAGGAGCGCAGTTTTGTGCTGCCCGCGGTGTGGGATGGGGGCGGACAACTGGAGCTGGTGCAACGCACCGCCGCAGACCTCAACCTCCAACTGGACCGCGCCGCCGCAGAAGCCCTGTGCGAGGCCATCGGCAGCGACAGCGCACGCCTGGCCAGCGAACTGGAAAAACTGGCGCTGTATGTGGGGCCGGGGCAACCGATCACCAGCTCGGCCGTGGCGGCCCTGGTGGGCAGCCAGGCCGCCAACGCCCTGCAGGTGGGCGATGCGCTGCTGGCGGGCCAACCGGCCCAGGCGGTGGCCCTGGTGGATGCCCTGCTGGCGGCCAACGAGCCGGCCCTGCGCATCGTGGCCACCCTCTGCGGGCAGATCCGCGGCTGGCTGTGGGTGAGCCTGCTGGACCAACAGGGGGAAACCGATGTGAACGCCATCGCCAAGGCGGCGGGCATCGGCAACCCCAAGCGCGTTTATGTGATGCGCAAGCAGATCCGGGGGCGCCCGCCGGGCCGGTTTCTGCTGCTGCTGCGGCAGCTGCTGGAGGTGGAGGCGGCCCTCAAACGGGGCAGTGAGCCCGGTGACGCCTTCCGCGACGGGTTCCTGCTCACCGCCTGAGCCACCTGCGTAGGACAATCGGCGGTTCGCAGACCCCTCGGCATGGCCCTGCTGGTCCAGAAATTCGGCGGCACGTCCGTGGCCGACGTGGAACGCATCCAGGCGGTGGCACGGCGCATCGCCGCCAGCCGCCAGGCCGGCCATGACCTGGTGATCGTGGTATCGGCCATGGGCCACACCACCGACGAACTCACGGGCCTGGCGCGGGCCATCAGCGGCAACCCGCCCCAGCGGGAGATGGACATGCTGCTGGCCACCGGGGAGCAGGTGTCGATCGCGCTGCTGGCCATGGCCCTGCAGGCCCTCGGGGTGGCGGCGGTGTCGATGACGGGCCCGCAGGTGGGAATCCTCACGGAGTCCACCCATGGCCGCGCCCGCATCCTCGACATCCGCACCGACCGGCTGCAGCGGCTGCTGGAGGAGGGCAACGTGGTGGTGGTGGCCGGGTTCCAGGGCACCAGCAACAGCCTTTCCGGCGTTCCCGAAATCACCACCCTGGGTCGCGGCGGTTCCGACACCTCGGCGGTGGCCCTGGCGGCGGCCCTGGGGGCCGATGCCTGCGAGATCTACACCGATGTGCCCGGGGTGCTCACCACCGACCCCCGCAAGGTGCCTGATGCCCAGTTGATGGACACGGTGACCTGCAACGAAATGCTGGAACTGGCCAGCCTCGGGGCCGCCGTTCTGCATCCGCGGGCCGTGGAGATCGCCCGCAACTACGGCGTGCCGCTGCGGGTGCGCTCCAGCTGGAGCCAGGAGCCGGGCACCCTGCTCACCAGCAGCGCCACCAACCGGCGGGGCAGCGGTGAGGGGCTGGAGCTCGGCAAACCCGTGGATGGGGCCGAACTGGACACGGCCCAGGCGGTGCTGGCCCTAGCCCATGTGCCGGATCAGCCCGGGGTGGCGGCCCAGTTGTTTGAAGCCCTCTCAGCGGCGGGTCTCAACGTGGATCTGATCGTGCAGTCCACCCATGAAGGCAGCTCCAACGACATCGCCTTCACCGTGGCGGAAGCCCAGCTGGCGGCGGCTGAAGGGGTGTGCCGCGGGCTGCTGGCGGCCATGGGCCCCGGCGCCAGTGACGCCACCCTGAGCACCGAAGCGGGGATGGCCAAGCTGAGCATCTCCGGCGCCGGCATCATGGGGCGCCCCGGGGTGGCAGCACGGCTGTTCGACACCCTGGCCAAACAGGGGATCAACCTGCGGCTGATCGCCACCAGTGAGGTGAAGGTGAGCTGCCTGGTGGCGGGCCACCAGGGCAGCAAAGCCCTGCAGGCCGCCGCCAGCTCCTTTGAACTGAGCGAGCAGCAACTGCAGCTGAATCCCTCCCCCGCCGGGGCCGGGGAACCGGAGGTGCGCGGCGTGGCCCTGGATCGCGATCAGGCCCAGGTGGCGGTGCGCCGCATTCCCGACCGCCCCGGCACGGCGGCGGCGGTGTGCAGGGCCCTGGCGGATGCCGCCATCAGCCTCGATGCCATCGTGCAATCGGAGCGCACCCACGGCACAGGGGAACAGCGCAGCCGCGACATGGGCTTCTGTCTGAAGCGTGAGGAGCTGGAGCGGGCCCGCGCAGCCCTTCAGCCGCTGCTGAACCAATGGCCGGGGGCCAGCTTTGAAGAGGGCCTGGCCATCTCCCGGGTGAGCGCCGTGGGGGCCGGGATGCCCTGCACCGCCGGCACGGCGGCCCGCATGTTTCGCGCCCTGGCCCAGGCGGGCATCAACATCGAAATGATCGCCACCAGTGAGATCCGCACCAGCTGCGTGGTGGCGGAAGCCGATGGCATCGGAGCCCTCCAAGCCGTGCACGCTGCCTTTGGCCTCGGGGGTGCGGTGCGCCACCAGGCCCAGGGCACCGAAGCGCCTGTTTAGCGCGCCCTAAACGGTGGCGGCGATCCCCTTGGGCTCCAGCATCAGCTTGCTGCCACTGACGCTGTCATCCATCGCAATCGGATAGGCACCGTCGAAGCAGGCGGTGCAGAACTGGCCGGCATTGGCCTGGGCCGCCTCCACCATGCCGCTCTTGCTGAGGTAGGCCAGGGAATCCACCCCCAGGTGGGTGGCGATCTCCTCCAGGGTCAGCCGGGCGGCGATCAGCTGGTCCTGGGTATCGGTGTCGATGCCGTAGAAGCAGGGGTGCGTCACCGGCGGGGAGCTGATGCGCATGTGCACCTCGGTGGCACCGGCATCGCGGATGGCGGCCACCAGCTTGCGGCTGGTGGTGCCGCGCACGATCGAGTCGTCGATCACCACCACCCGCTTGCCCGCCAGCACATCCGGCAGGGGGTTGAGCTTGACGCGGATGCCCGCCTCCCGCATGGCCTGGGTGGGTTGAATGAAGGTGCGACCCACATAGCGGTTCTTGATCAGGCCATCCCCAAAGGGGATGCCGCTCCACTGGGAATAGCCGATGGCGGCGGGGATGCCGGAATCGGGCACACCGATCACGATGTCGGCGTCCACGGGGGTTTCCCGCGCCAACACCTCGCCGATGCGCACCCGGTAGCTGTAGAGCGATTCGCCGAAGAAGCGGCTATCGGGCCGGGCGAAGTAGATCATCTCGAACACGCACAACTTGGCGGGTTCAGTGATCCAGCGGCTGCGCTGGGGAGTGGGATCGCCGAGGCGGAAATGGATGATCTCGCCGGGCTCCACGTCGCCATCGAAGCTGGCGCCGATGATGTCGAGGCCGCAGGTTTCGCTGCTCACCACCCATTGGGCCTCATCCGCCTCCCCCATGTGGCCGAACACCAGGGGGCGGATGCCGTGGCCATCCCGCAGGGCGAACAGCCCCTCCGGGGTGCCGATCACCAGGCTGAAGGCGCCTTGGCAACGGCTGGCGGCGGCACGGATCGCCCCATCCCATCCCAGACCCCCATTCACGGCGTGCTGAATCGCAAAAGCGATCAACTCCGAATCGGTGGTGGAGGTGAACTCCACCTCAGGGATGTCGCTGGCGATGGCCTGGCGCAGCTCCGCCGCGTTCACCAGGTTGCCGTTGTGGGCAAAGGCCAAGGGGCCCAGGCGAGTGTTGAGCAGCACCGGCTGGGCGTTGCAGGCCTTGCTGCTGCCGGTGGTGGAGTAGCGGTTGTGGCCGATGGCCAGCTGGCCGGGAAGGCGCTCCAGCACCCCCTGATCAAACACCTGGCTCACCAGGCCCATGTCCTTGTGCAGGCGCACCTTGGGGCCACCGGCAAGGCCCGTGCCCTGCTCAAACACCGCGATGCCGGCGGATTCCTGGCCGCGGTGCTGCAGGGCGTAGAGGCCGAAATAGGTGAGATTCGCCACCGGCTGATCGCTGGCCAGCACGGCAAACACCCCACAGGCCTCCTCAGGCTTGTCGGGGCGGTCGGTGAGCTGCGGATCGATCACGGCAGAGCCCACCTGGACGCGTGTGTCTGCATTGTGCATCAGGCCGTGGGGGGCAGATCCACCCCCATGCGGCGGGGAATGGCCTGCTCAAAGCGCTCCGCCATCTGGGCCACCGGCAGCTCCAGCAGCGGCGCTCCGGCCTGGTGGATCACCAGGCTGGCTCCAGGCTGATCGGGCTCCACCACCCCCAGGCACTGGGCGGGAACGCCGCTGGCATCCAGGGCCTGCTGCCAGGCGGCGGTGTGGGCGGGAGCCACGCTCACCAGGATGCGGGCACCCCCCTCGGCGAACAGCAGCCGATCGGGCCGTTGGCTGGAGGCGGGAATCTCCAGGTGGGCCCCAAGGCCGGAGGCCATGCAGCATTCCGCCGCGGCCACCGCCAGACCGCCATCGCTGAGGTCGTGGGCGGAGCGCACCAGGCCTTCGGTGATCGCCTGCCGCAGGAACCCCTGCACCGAACGCTCCAGGGCCAGATCGATCTCGGGCGGCCGGCCGGTGACGGCCCCATGCAGCCGCTCCAGGTAGCTGCTGCCGGCCAGGCTCACCCGCGGATCCGCGGTGGTGGTCTCGAGCGGAACCCCCAACAGCCAGATCACATCCCCCGGCTCCCGCCAGGCCTGACCACGCACATGGGCCAGATCGTGCACCAGACCCACCATGCCCACCACGGGGGTGGGGTGAATGGGCTGCATGCGGCCATCGGGCAGGCGTGTTTCGTTGTACAGAGACACGTTGCCGCCGGTGACCGGCGTTTCCAGGGCCGAGCAGGCGGTGGAGAGGCCGCGGCAGGCCTGGGCCAACTGCCAATAGCCCGTGGGGGTTTCCGGGGAGGGGAAATTGAGGTTGTCGGTGACGGCCAGGGGTTCGGCCCCCACGCAGCTGAGGTTGCGGGCGGCCTCGGCCACCGCCGCCATGCCGCCGCGCTCCGGATCCAGGGCCACCCAACGGTTGGGACAATCCACCACCGCCGCCACACCGCGGCTCACGGCGGCGGTGCTGGCCTGGGGCCGCAGTCGCACCACGGCGGCATCGCCACCACCGGGGGGCAGCACCGTATTGGCCTGCACCTGGTGGTCGTACTGGCGGTACACCCAGCGCTTGGAGGCGATGGTGGGGTCATCCAGCAGGGCCAGCAGCGCCTCGTTCCAACTAAAGGCGGGCTGGGCGGGGAGCTGGTCTTCGCTCCAGCGCCAATGGGCCTGGATCTCGGCGGGGGGCTCGCTGATCAACGTGTGGCGGTTGATGGGGGTGTCATCCGCGAGGGCGCTGGCGGGCACCTCGGCCGCCACCTGGCCGTGCTGGAGCACGCGCACCACGTTCTCCTGCAGCACCCGGCCCACCACGGCCGCCTGCAGGCCCCAACGGGTGAAGCGCTGCATCAGGGCCTCTTCCCGGCCCGGCTTCACCACGAACAGCATGCGCTCCTGGGATTCCGACAGCAGGAACTCGTAGGGGGTCATGCCCGCCTCCCGGGCGGGGACCCGATCGAGATCCAGCTCGATGCCGAGCCCCCCTTTGGCGGCCATCTCGGAGCAGCTGCAGGTGAGGCCGGCGGCCCCCATGTCCTGGGCGGCCACCACATCACCGGTCTGGAACGCCTCCAAACAGGCCTCGATCAGCCCCTTCTCCAGGAAGGGATCCCCCACCTGCACGGCGGGACGGTCATCGAGAGAGGCCTCGGTGAGTTCGGCACTGGCGAAGCTGGCGCCCCCCATGCCGTCACGGCCGGTGGTGCTGCCCACGTAAACCACGGGGTACCCAACGCCTTCGGCACCGGCGCAGACGATGTCCTCGGTTTCCATCAGGCCCAGGGCCATGGCGTTCACCAGGGGGTTGCCGGAGTAGCTGGGGTCAAAGGCCACTTCGCCCCCCACCGTTGGCACCCCCACGCAATTGCCGTAGTGGGCGATGCCGGCCACCACCCCCTCCATCAGGCCCACGTTGCGCTCATCCTCCAGGGGGCCGAACCGCAGGGCATTGAGCAGGGCGATGGGGCGCGCCCCCATGGTGAAGATGTCGCGCAGGATGCCGCCCACCCCCGTGGCCGCCCCCTGGAAGGGTTCCACCGCGGAGGGGTGGTTGTGGCTTTCGATCTTGAAGGCGAGCCGCTGACCCTCCCCCAGATCCACCACGCCGGCGTTTTCACCGGGGCCCACCAGGATGCGTGGACCCGTGGTGGGGAAGCCCTGCAGCAGCGGCCGGGAGTTGCGGTAACAGCAATGCTCCGACCACATCACCCCGAACATGCCCAGCTCAGCCCGGTTGGGGGCGCGGCCCAGGCGGCGGCAGATCTCCTCGTAGTCGGCCTGGCTGAGGTTCTCCTTCTTGAGGGCCTCGGCAACGGAATACTCAGGCGCGGCCACCACGGATCACGGTGCAGATGTGATCAGTCTCGCCGAGCGTCACACCCAGGGATCGTCCTGCTCCGGGGCGGGCCGCCTGCCGCTCCGGGTTGGGCGCAGAGGCGGATCCTCAGGGTCCTCATCCCAGTCATCCCAGGCTTCACCGGAGGCCTCGTCGGTGCGGAAACGTTGGGGCTCTCGATCGCCGTAGCGATCCCAGCTGGGCTCCAGCTCCGGTTCAGGCTCCTCCAACCAGCCCTCCAAGCGCTCGCTGAAACGCTCCTCGAAGCGGTCACCGGCCTGCTGGAACTGATCCCGCAGCCGTGAGGTTTCCTCCTGCACCTGATCCCGCCATCGCCGCGATCGCCGCAGCAACTCCTGGCGCACGCTGGCCCGTGCCAGGGGCAGATCGTCCAGACCACTGAGGCCCGTGCTCACCTGGCCGGGCTGCTGATCCACGATGCGATCGGGGCTGAGGCGCCAGCGGCTGCTGCCGGGCAGCCGCGGATCACTGCGGCTCACCAGGTAGTGGCGGATGCGGCCGGTGCTGAGCTCCACGGCGGCATCCGCCAGGGTGCCGATGGGATCGCCGCGACGATCCAGCAGGGTGGCGTCGATCAGGGTGGGGAGACGCTCGCAGGTGGGGAGGTCGGTCTCCGCCCCTTCCCCCTGCACCAGGGCCTCCAGCTCCGCCAGACCCCGCAATTGATCCAGCCGCCAGGCCTGACGGCGCTGGCCGAAGGCGGAGGGTTTGCTGATCCAGCCCAGGAGCCGATGCACGGGCGGGTGCATCCAGGCCAACACGCCGGGGCCGTGGTCGATGCCCGCCTGACAGCGCACCCGGCGACGCAGCAGATCGCTGAGCAGCAGTTGCTCCGGCAGGGTCACTGGCGGATCTGAACCGGCATCACCAGGTAGGTGAAGGCCGGCTCATCCACCGGCGAAAGCACCACGGGGGTGGTGGGGGCATTGCAGCGCAGCTCCACCCGCTCAGAGCCCATGGCCTTGAGGCCATCGAGCACGTAGCGCACGTTGAAGGCGATCTGAATGGCCTCGCCGTTCACCTCGGCGGCCAGGGCTTCGGAGCCACTGCCCACGTCCTGGGCGTCGGCGCTGATGGCCAGCTGGCCGGCGGCCGGATCGGTGCTGAGCTTCACCACGTTGTTGTGCTGGTCCGCTAGCACCGCCACCCGCTCCAGGGCCCCCACCAGGCCCTTGCGGTCCAGCTGCAGGCTGCGGGCGAAGCTGTCGGGGATCAGCTGGCGGTAGTTGGGGTAGGTGCCACCCAGGCTGCGGCTGGTGAGCACCTGATCGGCCCACTGGAACACCACCTGGCCACGGTCGCAGAACAGGCTCACCGGATCGGCGGCGCCGCGGCTGGAGAGCAGGCGCTCCAGCTCCCGCAGGGATCGGGCCGGCACCGTCACATCCAGCTCCGGGGTTCCGGTGGCCTCCCCCCCAGGGGCCTCAGCCCCGTTCTGCAACCGCAGCACCGCCAGGCGGTGGCCATCGGTGGCGGCGCACTCCAGGCCCTGGGCATCCAGGCCCAGGTGCACACCGGTGAGCAGTTGCTTCGCCTCATCGCCACTGCTGGCGAACAGGGTGGCCCGCAATCCTTTGATCAGCGCCTCAGCATCCAGACGGATCGGTGTGGCCACCTGGGCCAGGGGCAGCTCCGGAAAGTCATCGGCGGGCATGCCCCGCATCTGGTAGCTGCCGGAGGCACTGGTGAGCTCCACCTGTTCACTGTCTTCGTCACAGCTGAGCCCGATGGGGCTGTCGCCGGGCATGCGGGCCACGATTTCGCCGAACAGGCGGGCCGGCAGGGTGATGGCGCCGCTGGTCTGCACGGAGGCGGCCAGGCTGGTCTGGATCCCCAGGCTCAGGTCGAATCCGGTGAGGCTGAGGCGGCCCGTGCCGGCATCGGCGGTGAGCAACACATTGGCCAGCACCGGATGGGTGGGACGGCTCGCCACGGCCCGGCTCACCAGCTGAAGGCTGGCGTTGAGTTCAGCCTGGGAGCAGACCAGCTTCATCGCTTGGCGGAAGGGCCCCCCACGCTTCCACAAGCCGGCTGGAAGTGCAACGGGCTCCCCGAACGGTTTCCCGGGCCTTCCCCACATCCACGATTCAAAGGATTTGATCTCTTAAAAACCAAATCCAAACCGTCGTCGTAGGGGCCGTGGAAATCCCGTAAAAGCGCGATCAGCCCTCGCCTAGCCAAGGGTGTTCAATCCCCAGGGCTGGGGATTGCGTTTGCGGAGGCGGGGAGGCTGATCGGTTTTCCGCTGTTCCCCGCCGCTGTGGAAAAGTTCTGGATCCAGGGGCTTGCGGTTCGGGGTTGTTTTCCGCGGTTCAAGGCCTGGTTTTTCCACCGCCTTCCTGCAGACGGTTCATGGGTTGGCTGTGACGTCAGAACCCCATCACCCGGGCCACGGTTTGGGTGTCGGGATCCAGGCCCGTGTGGAATTTGGAGTCGTTGTGCTCAATGGCCGTGGTGGGGTCCTTGAGGCCATTGCCGGTGAGCACGCACACCACCGTGGCTCCGGCGGGCACCTCCTCGCGGCGCTTGAGCAGGCCCGCCACGGAGGCCGCGCTGGCGGGTTCGCAGAACACCCCCTCGCCGCTGCCCAGCAGCTTGTAGGCCTCGATGATTTCGGCATCGGTGACGGCCATGAAGTCCCCGTTGCTTTCGCTGCGCACCTTGAGGGCGTTGTCGCGGTTCACCGGGTTACCGATGCGGATGGCGGTGGCGATGGTGTCCGGCTGCTCCACCGTGTGGCCCAACACCAGCGGGGCCGATCCGGCGGCCTGGAAGCCCATCATTCGCGGCAGGCGCCGGCTGTGGCCGGCCCGCTTGTATTCGTTGAAGCCCATCCAATAGGCGGTGATGTTGCCCGCATTGCCCACCGGGATGCAGAGCCAGTCCGGTGCCTCCCCCAGGGCATCCACCACCTCAAAGGCCGCGGTTTTCTGCCCCTGCAGCCGGTAGGGGTTCACCGAGTTCACCAGGGTGATCGGGTACTGGTTGGCCACCTCCTGCACGATCGCCAGGGCCCGATCGAAGTTGCCCTTCACCGCCAGCACCTCGGCCCCGTAGAGCAGGGCCTGGGCCAGTTTCCCCTGGGCCACATAGCCATCCGGGATCAGCACGAAAGCCCGCATGCCCCCCCGGCGGGCATAGGCGGCCGCGGCCGCTGAGGTGTTGCCGGTGCTGGCGCAGATCACCGCCTCAGAGCCCGCCTCCTTGGCCTTGGAGATGGCCATGGTCATGCCCCGGTCTTTAAACGAGCCCGTGGGGTTGAGGCCGTCGTATTTCAGGAACACCTTCACGCCTCTGCCGATGCGCTCGGCGATCACCGGTGCGGGGATCAGTGGCGTGGCCCCTTCCCGCAGGCTGATCACCGGTGTTTTGGCGCTCACCGGCAACCATTTGCGGTAGCCCTCGATCAGTCCCGGCCAGTCCTGCATGGCCGGGCGGCGTCTGAAGGGCAGCAGGGGCACGGGCGCAGGGGAGGCTCTTGAAACCGAATCTACGGGGCGGGTTTCGCCGGGGCGCGTAGGCCGTCGAGGGGGGAATCGGTGAAGAACTGCACCAGCTGGCTGATGGATTTGGCCTTTTCCAGCACCGCCAACAACGCCGGGATGTTCACTTCCATCTCCCCTACCGGATACGCCTTCAGGAAGCCGATGGCGTTGATGCGGCCATCCCCCTGGGCCAACGCATTGAGGATGCCGGCCCGCAGGGCCTGGATGCCCACCCGTTTGGCATAGAGCGGATAGACGATCTGGGCCACCCGGGCCAGCACGGCTTCGCCGAGGCGGGTGTTGAGCAGGCGGCTGGTGAGCACCAGGGGGATGGCCAGCTCCGCCTTGAGCAATTTGGCGATCTCCGCGGGTTTCTGCTTGGCCACCGCCAGCACGTCCGCCATCAGGCCGCGGGCCTCGCCCGTTTCCGCCAAGAACACCAGATCGGCCACGCTGATGGAGCGGCGGAAGGCGCCGGTGACGAACACCACGTTGTCGGCCGCCTGGCTGGGCTGCTGCAGCCAGCCCAACCCCGGCATCCCCGCCGCCAGGGCGGCCCCGAGGGCAACGGCGGCCAGGCGTTGGCGGCGGCGTTGCCGGGGGCGGAGGGCCATGGGGAGGGCTGTGGTTGGGCCCGACCCTAGGCCGGTTGCCGGCTGTCGCCTGCGCCCACCAGCACATCCCGCAGCAGTCGCACCACGCTGCGCTCCGCCAGCCCCTTGGCCAGATCGGCCCCCATGCGCCGCAGTTCGGTTTCCTGCAGCAGCCTGGGCAGACGCTTGAGCAACAGTTGCGGTTCGAAGCCCGGCAACTGCCGCAGGATGGCCACCAGCCGAGCGATGGGCTCCAGGGAGAGCACGGTGGCGGCCTCCGCTTCGCCGCTCGCGACCGTGTCCTGACGGCTGCGCAGCCCAGGGGGAAGCAGCGGTGCCGGCAAGCGGCGGCTGAGGGCGAGGGCGGTCTGCCAGCCCAGGGCATCCATCTGGTTCACGGCCGCCTCCACCAATTGCTGCCGCAGCAGGCCGGCATTGGGGGAGAACAGGAAATCGAGCACCTGATCCAGCAGCCCGTCCAGGTCGAGTTGGTTGCCGCTGGCGGCGCTGGTGATCAGGTTGTCGAGGCGCTGCCAGCGGAAGATCTCCCCGTCGAACAGCATTTCCCGCAGGCTGTTGCGCAGTTGGGGATCGGGGTCCTCCATCAGCCGGCGGGCGAAATAGGGGTAGGCGGCCCCCAGGATCTTGAAGTTGGGATCCACGCTCAGGGCGATGCCCTCCAGGGTCACCAGTGAGCGGATGATCAGGGCGTAGTAGGGCGGCACCTGAAAAGGAAACCGATACATCACACCGCTGAGGTCATCGGTGACGGCCTTGAAGTCCATGCGGCTGACCCCCATCTCCAGGGCCTGGCCGAACACCTGCTCGAAGGCGGGAACGATCGGTTCAAGGTTCACGTCTTCCGCCAGGAAGCCGAGGCTGACGAAGTCGCCGGAGAGCTTCTTGAAATTGCGGTTCACCAGGTGCACCACCGCCTGAATCAGGCCGGTGCGGCTCTCGCGGCTCACCGTGCTCATCATTCCGAAGTCGAGGTAGGCGAGACGCCCGTCCTGGAGGGCCAGCAGGTTGCCCGGGTGGGGGTCGGCGTGGAAGAAGCCGTGCTCGAGCAGTTGCTGCAGGGAGCAGTTCACCCCCACGGTCACCATGTCGTCCGGGTCGATCCCCAGCTCCCGCACCGCTTCGAGGTTGGTGAGCTTCACCCCGTCGATCCACTCCATGGTGAGCACCCGCCGGGCGGTGGCCTCGCGATGGATCCGGGGCACGGCGATACGCGGGTTGTGGGCGTGCAGGGTGGCGAAGGTTTCGGCGTTGGTGGCCTCGTTGCAGTAGTCCATCTCCTCGAACACCCGCTTGCCCAGCTCATCGATCAGGGCCACCAGGTCGGAGCGGATCAGCCCCACGTTGCGGTTGAGCCAGGCGGCGATGTTGCGCACGATGTAGAGGTCGAGCGTGATCTGCTCGCGCAACCCCGGCCGTTGCACCTTCACCGCCACCTTTTCGCCATTCAGCAACACGCCCCGGTGCACCTGGCCCAGGGAGGCGGCGGAGATGGGTTCCCGTTCCAGCTCCGCATAAATGGTGTGGATGGGGGCGCCGAGGTCCTCTTCGATGCAGGCCATGGCCAGGGCTGAGTCGAAGCCCGGCAATTGATCCTGCAGTTGGGCCAATTCCTCCAGCAGCAGCGGCGGAATGATGTCGGGCCGGGTGGAGAGGGCCTGCCCCGCCTTGATGAAGGCCGGGCCAAGGGAGGCCACCAGATCCGCCGCCTCCTTGGCGCGGGCGCGGGCCTGGTTTGGGTCGTTGAGGCGCTGCGTCAGCCAGTCGATGGCCACCGCCAGCAGGTAGAGCCCGATCGGCACCAGGGTCTGCCACAGCCTCCGCAGCAGCCGCTGGGGGGCGCCGGCGTAGATGCGGCTGATGGCCTCCGGGTCGTACTCCAGCAGGCCCGAGGCCTCGATGAAGTCGCTGAGGTCCTGGGCGCTTCTGTTGGCTGGTGGTGCTGGCGGTGGGGGTTGTGGGTCCGGCTGCGTGTGCAGGGTCTGGTCAGCCTTAGTCAACTGCTGCACAGGCCCGAACACCGCTTCCTGCATGGCGGCGGCAGCCGCTTCCGCCGCGGTTCGGGGAGCTGGGGGCTGCACCATGGCGTGGCGGTCGGCCGCGGGGGGCCGGATCCTGAATCTCCCCCTTCTAAACGAAAGCTGCGGCCGCTACGGTCGGGCCCAACACCGGCTTGCCCGTGCTCACCGGCCTGCGCCTCGAGAACATCGCTCTGATCGAGCGGTTGCAGCTGGAGTTCAGCGGTGGCTTCACGGTGCTCACCGGCGAAACCGGTGCCGGCAAATCGATCCTGTTGGATGCCCTCGATGCGCTGTTGGGGGGATCAGGCCCCCGGCTGCTGCGCCAGGGGGCGGAGCGCGGCGCCATCGAGGCCAGTTTCAGCCTCACGCCACCGCTGCTGGCCTGGCTTGAGCAGCAGCAGTTGGAGGCCGAGGAGGGTGAACTCCTGCTGAGTCGCGAGTGGCGCCTCAGTGAGGAGCGGCTCAGCAGCCGCCACCGCCTCAATGGCGTGGCGGTGAATCGGGCCCAGATCCAGGAGCTCCGCCCCCTGCTGCTCGACCTCACCGTGCAGGGGCAGACCCAGCAGCTGGCCCGCCCCGGCCAGCAGCGCCGCTGGCTGGATCGTTTCGCCGGGGAGCCGTTGCAGGCTGTGCTGCCTCCGGTGGCCGCGGCCCACCGGGGCTGGCGCCAGGCTGCCCAGGCCTTGGAGCAGGCCCAGGCCAACTGGGAGCAGCTGCAGCAGGAGCGGGCACGCCAGGAGCAGTTGCTGGAGGATCTGGAGGCGGCCCAACTGGATGACCCCCAGGAGCGTCAGCGGCTGCAGGCGGAGGAGAACCGCCTCGCCCACGGGGTGCGCCTGCAGCAGGGGGTGATGGGTTTGATCGGGCGGCTGGTGGAGGGGGCCGACGAGGCCCCATCGGTGCTTGATCACCTGGCGGCTTGTGAGGGGGAGCTGGCGGCGATGCAGCAGCTGGATCCCGATCTGGCGGCCTTGGCCAGCCGCTGCACCGATGGACTGGCCCAACTGCAGGATCTGGCCCGCGACCTCGACCGCTATGGCGCCGCCCTGGAGAGCGATCCGGAGAGCCTCGGGCAGCTGCAGGAGCGCATCGCCCAGCTCAAGGCCTTGGAACGCCGCCATGGCCTCAGCCTTGAGGAATTGATTCAGCGGCGCGATGCCCTGCGGGAGCAGCTGGCCCCCGGTGGCGCCGAAGCCAGCTTGCAGGCCCTGGAGGTGGCGGAGCAGGCCAGCCGCGCCAGCCGCGACCGGGCCAATGGCGCCCTCAGCGCCGCCCGCCAGGCGGCCGCGGCCCAGCTGCAGGAGCAGTTGCTGGCCCGGTTGCGGCCCATGGGCCTCACCCATGTGCGCTTTGCGGTGCAGATCGCACCCACCGCCCCCACGGAGGAGGGGGCCGATGCGGTGCAGTTTCTGTTCTCAGCCAACCCCGGCCAGCCCCTGGCTCCCCTGGCGGAGGTGGCCTCCGGCGGTGAGATGTCGCGCTTCCTGTTGGCCCTCAAAACCTGCCTGGCGGCGGCCGATCCCCACGTGACCCTGCTGTTCGATGAGATTGATGCGGGCGTGAGCGGTCGCGTCAGCGGTGCGATGGCCGAGCTGCTGCAGCAGCTGGCGGCCCAACGGCAGGTGTTCTGCGTGACCCACCAGCCCCTGGTGGCCGCCGCCGCCGACCACCATTTCCGCGTGGCCAAGGAGGTGCGGGAGGGCCTCACCCACACGCGAGTGTCCCAACTGCGGGACACTCAGGCCCGCCAGGCGGAGCTGGCGGAACTGGCGGGCGGTGATTCCGGCGAAACCCGCAGCTACGC
>Ga0208048_1000763_pt1 | contig 17023 bp, 15 predicted proteins | sample Malawi_45m_30L_FD_184163 | JGI IMG/M metagenome (GOLD analysis project Ga0208048, IMG submission 184163) | Freshwater microbial communities from Lake Malawi, Central Region, Malawi to study Microbial Dark Matter (Phase II) - Malawi_45m_30L... | ecosystem: Environmental > Aquatic > Freshwater >...
CACCCCCTTTAAGAGCAAACTCATCGCCGACGTCGGCATCAGCATGGGAGACGAAGGCAAGGGACGCCTCATCCCTGAGATCGTCCGTGAACTCCAGCAGCTCACGGGCCGACGCGACGTCGTCGGCACGGTGCTCAAGGTCAACGGGGGCGCCAATTCAGGACATACGGTGGCCGGGCTGAAGCTCAACCTGCTGCCGGGCGGGGTCGCGGAACGCGACGTGCCCTGCCTCGGTCTCGGCGCGGGCGTGGTCGCCGACCCGCGCAAAGCGCTCTGGGAGGCGCTACCGCTTGAGCGAGCCGGACTGCCGGTTCTCTCCCGACTCCTTATCGACGAACGCTGCATGGTCAGCGACATCGCCCACCGGGTGCTTGATCTGGCCTGGGAGGACTACCGGGTGGAACGGCTCGGCCAGGAGCCACGCGGCTCGACGGGACGCGGCATCACGCCGGCCTACGCCGACGAAGTCGGGCAGTTCCAGATTCACTATGCGGAGTTCCTCGCCGACCGTTCCGAATACGCAGCCCGGCTCTCCGCCCGGCTCGATCGGGCCGCCGCCACCGTGCGCGACGTCTGCCGGCTGGCTCCAGAGAAATGGTCCGGGCTCTTCGTCCGGCTGACGGAGGCCGAGCAACGCGCCAACCAAGGCGCCATCGACGCCGGGGTGTTCCCGGCCACGGAGTTCGACTTCACGCGCTTCGCCGGCAAAGAACCCTTCACGTTCGACCACGCGACGGTGCTCGCCGCCTGGTGGCACGCGGGCTCGCGGCTCGCCGGGTGCATCGGCGACGTCCGCGAACGGATCCTCGGCGACCTCGCCGCAGGCCGCACGGTGCTCGGTGAGTTCGGCCAGGCTTATTGGCTCGACAAGCGGGCGGGCTTCGCGCCCAACGTCACGGCCTCCCACACCTACGTACCGGAATTCTTCCAGTCCGCCGGCATCCCCGCCCAGGCGGTCCATACGGTGGGCTGCTGCAAGGCCTACGACACCAAGGTCGGCACGCACGTCTTCCTGACGAAGATGCCGGACGAACACCCGCTCCAGCGCGCCCTCGCGAGGCTGGAGTTCGGCACGAGCACCGGCCGCCAGCGCATGGTCGGCTGGTCCGATCTGGTCGAGAAGGCCGACGCCCTCCGCTACGGCGGCTACGACGACATCGTCCTCAACAAGCTCGACGCCCTCTCGCCCCACGGCGAATGGCAGGGCGGCGACCTGCTCGTCTGCGCGGGTTACCGCGACGCGGCCGGCAAGGTCGTCTCGGGCGTCCCGCGCAACGACGCCGTGCGCCGCACGCTGCGGCCGACCTACGCCACCCTGCCCGGCTGGACGGCCGACATCACGAAGGTCCGCTCCTACGCCCAGCTGCCCGCCGAGGCCCGCCGCTACGTCGCCTTCACGATGGCCGAGATCGTCCGCCTCGCCTCGCGCGGCGGCTCCCTGCCCTGCCTCCCGAACCTCCGCTACATCGGCGTGGGTCCGGATCCCGACCAGATCATCTCCGACGTCCCCGCGACGGCCGAGCTGATCAAGCAGGCCTGACGCCTCGCCGATGGCCGAGCTGGTCCACAACTTCGCCCTGCCGCTCTGGTCGCTCGTCGACCAGGCCAAGGTCGAGGCGGGCAAGTCCGACATGCGCGGCCTCGCCAAGGAACTCGGCAAGTGGCTGGCCCATAATTTCGACGTCGACCACAAGGGCGTGGCGATCGAGGAGCCTTCCGGCACCGAGCCAGGCGCGATGCCGATGTTCGTCGTCGCCGGCGTCCGCCAGGACCAATGGCACGTGATGGTCGCGCTCGCCCAGAGCCGCGGTTGCCCGCTGTTCGTGGTGCTGCCGACGGAAAGCGGAGCCTTCCGGCTGCAGGAACTGAACGTGCCGAAGCCGGAGTGATCAGGCCGCGAAGGCCTTGACGGTCTCGAGGTGGAGTTCGGCGACCTGCTGCAAGGTCAGCCCGCCCCACTTATATCCGCCGGCCAAGGCGAAGATATGCGGGATCTTCCGGGCCCGGGCCCATTGGACGACGCGCTTCTCGCGCTTCAGGATCATCTCCTTGGTGATGCCCTTCAGGCCGCCGGCCTTCTCGTAGGTATCCATGCCGGCGTTGTAGATGAGGAAGTCCACCCGCTCCAAGGCGAGCAGGGCCTCCTCGACGTGGTCGAGGTAGCGCTTGGGCTGCTCGCACCCGACGTAGAAGTGACGGTCGCGATCCGTCGGCTCCCAGGTGTCGAAGGAGTTGACGGTGACATCGGCGAGACACACCTGCGGGTGTTTGCCGAGGATGTCGAAGGTCCCCCCGCCCGCATGCGCGTCGAGATCGAGGATACCGACGGTCTTGACCTTCTTCAGCGCCTCGAGCGCGGCCAGGGCCAAGCCGTTGAACTGGCAGAAACCGTTGCCGGAATCACGGCGGGCATGATGCAGACCGCTCGAGAGGCTGCCGGAACGCCCGTTCTTCAGGGCTTCCTTCACCGCGTCGCGCACGCCCCCTGTCGAGGCGAGGATGCTGTCCAGCAGCGGCCGCGACCAAGGTCCGACCTCCAGGAAGGCGCCTTTGTCCTCCAGCGTATGCCGGACGTATTCCGCCTCGTGGATGAGTTCGAGTTCCTGACGCGTCGCGGGCTTCGGGGCTTCGAGCCGGACCTCCCCGGCCTCGCCGGCTTCGATGAGGGCCGCGACCAGCCTGGACTTGCTCACGGTCTCCATCTTGCCGTCGACGGCGTAGGCGGGGCTATAATAGACGGTCAGAGGAGGCTGGGACATGCGTAGGTTATGCCCGTAGCCCGCCCCGGGGTCAAATGGCCGCCCTGTCATAGGTTGCGGGTTGGCTTCCTGCCCAGGTCCGGCCATGCTCCGACTTCCGCCCTCCATGCCTTTTGACCCCAAGATTCCACGAGAATTCGCCAATAAAATGGGGCGCGAGGCCGCGCAGATCATCGAGCTGGGTCTTTACGCCTCTCCGACGTGCCGGCAGGTGGACATCGCGGAAGACATCGCCTCGGCGGTCGCCCGGACGACGCACCTCCCGCCCGACCATCGCCACACCTTCCCCCGGACCGGCGACCACGCCACGGTCATCGAGGTCACGGAAGAGACCTCGCTCGCGGCCGCGCGCCGCCACGCCGACGCCGGCCTGCGCACGGTCGTCCTCAACTTCGCCTCGCCGACGGTGCCCGGTGGCGGCTTCCTCGCCGGCGAACGCGCGCAGGAGGAATACCACTGCCGCTCCTCCGCCCTCTTCGCCTGCCAGACCGACGGGCCGATGTATGCCTTCCATCTCCGCCAAGCCAATGCGCTCCGCTCGGATGCGATGATCTATTCGCCCGACGTGCCGGTCTTCCGCGGCGACGACCACGAGTTGCTGGAGGAGCCCTTCAAGGTCGCCTTTATTTCCGCGGCCGCCTGCGATGCCCGCGACGTGGCTCCGCTCGACCAGCCGAAGATCGCCGGCGCGATGGGCGCCCGCATCGTCAAGGTCCTCGCCGCCGCCCAGGCCAATGGACACGATGCGCTGGTGCTCGGCGCCTGGGGTTGCGGCAACTTCGCCAACGACCCGGCCCTCATCGCCCACCTCTTCCGCCAAGCCCTGCAAGGTCCGTTCCAAGGCGCCTTCCGCCGGGTGACTTTCGCGGTCATCGACACTACGCCCGAGCGCCGCTGCCTGAGCCAGTTCCAATTGGCCCTCGGTCAGAAGACCTCCCCGATTCACAACTGAGCGTCAGCCTTTGGCCTGCTTCACGAGCCGGCGCAGAATCACCGCCGCCTCGGCCTGGCCTGCGGGAAAGAGGAAGATGGCGTCGCCACCGGTGTCCTTGTCGATCACGAGGGCGTTGGCGTAGGAAGTCACGTCCAGCACCTTGGTGAGCTTGAAATTGAAGCTCTTCCGGCTCCCGGAGAAGATCACGCGCTTGGACGTGAAGACGAGCGTGCCGGTGTCCACCTTGACGACCTGGTCCTCGGTCTGACGCTCGACGTCATAGGAGCCGGAGCGGTAGCGTATCGGCCCCCAGATCTTGATGCTGGTGCCGAAGCCGCCGTAACTGCGGCGGACGGTGATCCGCTTATTCTGGGCGAAGTCCACTTCGCGGGTCCAGAAACAGCCTTCCGACCCGAGGTCGAGGACGCACGGCACTTCGCGCAAAGGCGCGCGATACAGCGACCAGATCTGCCTCCCGGCGCGGAGCCGATCCGTGAGCGCGGGGAGCATCGACGGGAGGTCCACGCCCAGCTGACGGGCCTCGGCCAACAGGCCATCGGCCGCGCCGGGCTCGATGACCTCGTCCCCGTCGTCCTGCTGGGCGATGGCCGCGGTCCGCTGATCGAAATAACGGGAGAGCACGGGCTTCTGGATCTCCGCGATCCGGGCCGCCGGCAGCGGGACGAGGCGCGTCAGCAGCGCGATCTCCCTCCCCTTCTCTTCCAACGGGATGTCCCGCAGCATGCAGGTCTGGAAGCCGATATTGAAGTAGCTCGCGAAGGCGTCGCCATGGAGTTCCAAGGTCTCGTCCGGCGTCAGGCCGAAAGTCCGCTCGAGGTTCTTGAGATTGTCCTTCTCCTCCGGCGCGAAATAGCGGTCCGAGAGATACGCCTCGACGGCCTGGCGGTACCAGGCCTTCAGTTCCTTGCGGCAACGCTTGCGGACCACATAGCCGACTTCGGCGTCGATAGCCGCGAGGGCGGCTTCGTCCACGAAGCATTCCTGCGGCGCGCTGGCGAGCAGGTCCCATAGCCGGATCAGGCCGGCATGGGAATCTTGCCGACCCAAGAGGCCGTCGACGAAGCCGGCTTCCTTCTCGACGGGACGCAGGAAAGGCAGCCGCCGTACGGGCCCCGGGAGTTGCGCCAAGGTCTGCCAAGCCGCCATGCCCGGCATCCAATAATGGTCCGTCGCGAAGAGCTCGCCGACCGCCAGCCGACGACGGACCTCCTCCAGCACGTGGACGCCGATCTCCTTGCCGGCGCGCGCGAGGCGCAAGGACGGGTTGCTCATGGCTCAGCGGGCGAGGCGGGTGAGGATGGACTCGCCGACCTTGGCGCCCAGGAAATCATAGCCAGCGCCGGTGAAGTGGACGTCGAGGGGCGGCTGGAACTCCTTCAGCCGGGGCGTCATGACGGCGAATAGGTCGTCGGTGGGGATGCCGTGCTTCGCCATGACCTCGGCGGCCAGGGCGTTCTTCTCGACGACCGAATGCGCGGTCTGCTTCTGCGCCGGATTATCCGGGATGGGCGTGGTGCTAGCCCAGATGAGCTTCGCCCCGGTCTGCTCGAGGCGGGTGACGATCTCCTCGAGTCGCTTCACGTAGTCGGCCGCCGGCGTGGCGCGGTCATGGATGCCGAAATTGAAGTGGATGACGTCCCACTTCCCTGCGCCCAGCCAGACGTCGAGATTCTTGAGCCCGGAGGCGGTCGGACCGCAGTTGGCCGGAGCGCGATGGACGTTGGCCTTACCGGCGAGAGTCACCCGCGTCGGCTGGGTGTAACCGCGGGAGACCGAGTCGCCGATGAGCAGCACCCGAGGCAGCTTCGGATCGTCCTGCACGAGGTCCCAGGCGTTGGACTTGCCGGCGACCTTGTCGCGCTTGTGCAGTGGGAGGTAGAAATTACCGAGCTGGGATTGCAGGACCTTTTCCCACGCCTGCGCCTCCGGCGAAAGCGTCGCCACCCAACCCTGATACTTCTCGTCGACGACCTTGTCCTGCGCGGCCTTCTTGGCGGCCGCCTGGGCCGCGGCCTCCTTCGCACTCATGGGCTCACCCCTCGGCGGCTCGGCGGCATGGGCACAGAGGACGAGGCTGAAAAGGGCGAGCAAGGGCTTCATGGCGGGGTGGAATCCGATGCAACCACCCTTCCGCCCGCCTTCAAGCCGTCACTGCTTCCACGACCTGAGTCAGCAATCGACGGCGATGCGCCAAACTGCGCGCCGCGGCCTCCGGCGAGGCGAATTGCAAGGCGGCGACGCCTCCGGGTCCATTGGCTCCGCGCACGAAATCCGCATCCTCTTCGGCCCAGAGCGCCGCCAACGGCCCGTCGACCTCGGGATGGAACTGCATGCCGACCGAATGGCCGAGGCGGAACATCTGCACCGGACAGACCTTCGTCGAGGCGAGCAAGGTCGCCCCTTCGGGGAGCTCACACGCGTCACCATGCCAATGCAGGACCTCGATGCTCGCGGGCAGGCCGCGGGTAATCGTATCCGTCCCATGGAAATCCAAGCGACCCCAGCCCACTTCACGGACCCGCTCGCCGGAAGCCGATCGCATCGAGGCCACTTTCGCGCCCGCCGCACGGGCCAGCAGCTGCATGCCCAGGCAGACGCCGAGATTCGGCCAGCCGCGGGCGAGGCGTTCGCGGAGCAACGCCACCTCGTCCGCCAACCAAGGCATCGTCGGATGACCTAGGTCCGCCACGCCCATCGGACCGCCCATGACGACGAGGAGATCAGCGGCGCCCAGATCGGCGGGCAACGGCTCGCCACGGAAGACCTCGCGGGATTCGATAGCATAGCCGGCCGCGGCGAGGACCTCGCCCAGCATGCCCGGCCCTTCGTGAGGGACATGGGTGACACAGACGGCGCGAGGCATCTTGGCGACGGATGTTCAGCCGCGAATCCGTCATGGCAAGCCGACGGCGCTTGCGTTGTATTTTTGCCGACTTTCCGACAGGCGCTCAGCGGGTCACGCCGCTCAGCGGGTGCTCCGACACCGCCTTCCAGGCGATGGACTGCAGAAGCCGGTTGAGCTTGTCCGCTTCGGGGAGTTTCGTCAGCTGGCTGACGACCGGCAGGCCCGTCGGATTTCGACGGTACATGACCGCGAAGTGACAATAGGCCGTCAGCGCCCTGATCTGCGGACCGGGATGGCCGAGCACGTCGGTGAAGAGCTCGCTCTGGCGGCTCACGCCCGGAGCTTCGCCGGCGATGACCTTGGCGCGCAAGGCCAGCACCGCCTCGCCGCAAGGCACGACGGCGATACGCGCGCCCGGGATGCGCGCGTTGAGCTCCTTCACGTGTCCCTCGATCATCGCGAAGTAAGGGTCGTGCATCGCACGCAATTGCTCGACGGTCTTGCCATCGCGATCGACCGACTTCGGCTTGGTCCGGCTCAGCCAGACGGCGGGGTCTTCGTAGGGCACCCAGTTCTGTTGTAGGGTGAAGCGCACGTCGGCTCGCTGCTCCAAGCCGAGCTTCACGAAATTCTCGATACCCGGATCCGGCAGGAACGTCGGCGCCATGGTGAAGAGCTCGGCCTGGCCGGCGACCAGTACCGGCTTGGCCTTATTCTTCTCGGGCGGAAGGTCCCAATGCTGGATCACCTTCGAGCCGCCGATGGAGGATATCGCCAGCTGCTCATGCCCTTGGATGCCCGCGGCCTTGGCCATCTCCGCGACGAGCGGCGGCATCCAGACGTGGAAGCTATGGCCCGCCGAGAGCACCTTGAGGCCTTTGGGTGACGGCTCCTGCGCCGTCAGCCCGACGGCCGCAAGGACGAGCAGGATCAGACCACGGAGAAGGCTCATCGTTCGGCTTACTTGCTGGAACGATACGGGCCGGCCGGCAGCGCGTCGGCACCGGCCGAGTAGACGCTGACTTCCGGGAAATTGGCCCAGGCGTAACGGACCTCCTTCGGGGCCTTGACGCCGGTGACGGTGACGGTCGCGCCGTCGGCCTTGGCCTGGGCGAAGGCCCACTTGTCGTCGGCGCCGAGCAAGGCGAAGCCTTTGCCGTCGTTCTTGAGGATGACCGGCCGGTCGTAAGTGAGCACGAAGGCGTCCCCCTGACGCTCAGCCTTCACCACGCGCGGGGCTTCGCCGACCGGGCGGGCTTGGTAGACGCGCTGGAGGGCGACGTAAGCGAGGCGCTCACCGACGGGCAGCTTGTCCTTCGGATGGATGTCCTTCTCTTCGCCGAGGTCGATGTTCACGGACTGCATCGCACCGGGGACGTTATCGGCGATCCACTCCATGGATTCGCGAAGACGCGACCAGGAGGCGTCAACCTCCACGGCGAGCTCCGGCTTACGGGCCTGGAAGCGAGGCAACTGGACGATGATGAACGGGAATTCCCGACCCCAAGCCTTGTGCCAGGACTGGATCATGGAACCCAAGACCCACTTATAGGCCTCCGGCTGGCCGGCGTTCGATTCGCCCTGATACCAGATGACGCCGCGGAAACTGTGTCCGATCCAAGGGTGGACCATCCCGTTCCAATTCATGTGAGGGCCGTTGCTCCAGACCGGCCCCATGCGGGCGGCGTCCTGCTTGAGCTTGGCGAGCATGGCCTTGTCCTTCTCGACGGCGATGCGGGCCTGCAGCTTCTTCAGGTTCTCGGCGCGAGCCTTCATGCCGGCGGCTTCCTTGGCGTCGAAATCCTTGGCGTCCGCGACGTCGGCATACATGCCCTTGGGACCCCAAGTCTCGGCGCGCGTGCCGCCGATGGAAGAGACGATGAGGCCGACGGGCTGCTTGAGATTGGCCCGGAGTTCGCGACCGAAATAGAAGGCGGTGGCGGAGAAACCCGGGACAGTCTTCGGATCGGCCAGCACCCATGCGCCGCCCTTGATATCCTCGACCGGCTCGGCGGAGGGAATCCGCGCGACGGTGAACATGCGGATGCCGGCGTCGGCCGGACGGCTGACCGCGTCCGCGAGGGCGTGCGTGGCGTTCACGGTCCAATCCATATTGGACTGACCGGAGCCGACCCAGACTTCGCCGACGATGACGTCCTTGGCCACGAACTTCTCGTCGCCCGCGTCGACGACCAGGTCGGCGCCCTGCTCGGTGGGCTTGAGACCCTTGAGCGTGGCGCGGAAGACACCATCGGCGCCGGCGACCGCCTCGGCCTTCGCCTCGCCGAGAGCGACGGACACCTTGGCGCCGGGTCGAGCCTTGCCATAGACGGCGGACTCGCCGGCCTGGAGCACGGCGTGGTCGGAGAAGAGACGGTTCAGCTTGAGCTCTCCGGCCGAAACGAGCGCGGAGCAGCAAAGCACGAGGAATGCGAGGCGGGGTAGCATGGGGTAGAGACAACCTTCCGGGCCAAAGGTTGCCAATTCCAAAGGTCTGGGATAGTTCCGCTTTTTTGGTCCAGCTGATTGCAATTTTCAGGGGGTGTTTACCGACCTGGCGGCCGCCCCCGTCATCGAGAAGACCCGGCGCCTCCAGCAGGAGGCACTAGCCCGCCCTTCGGAGCTGTTCGACAACTGGGCCGCCGTCGGCTTCCTCATCGCGCTGGGTGTCATCGCCGTGCTGCTCCTGCGCAAGCGCGGCTGAATTAACACGAAGGTCGGCCGCAAGCCGGCCTTTTTATTTCCCATCGTCAGAGAAGAGGCTCATATTGCCCCCATGCGCCTCCCCACGCTTGTCCTCGCGGCCCTCGGCACCCTGTCGCTGGCTCAGGCTGAAGATTCCCGGCTCGGTCCGTTGAAAGACCTCAACGGGTATTTCCCCTTCGCCGCGCCTAAGTCGGTCCAGGCATGGGAGCCGCGGCGCGAGTTCGTCCGTCGGCAACTGCTGGTCTCGCAGGGGCTCTGGCCGATGCCGACCAAGACGCCGCTCAACGCGGTGATCCATGGGAAGATCGACCAAGGTGAATACACGATCGAGAAGGTCTATTTCGAAAGCGCCCCGGGCTTCTTCGTGACGGGCAACCTCTATCGCCCGAAGAACCTGACCGGCAAGGCGCCGGCGGTGATCTTCCCGCACGGACACTGGAAGGACGCCCGCTTCCTCATCCAGCCTGACAAATACGTCCGCGGGGAGATCGCCTCGGGCCAGGAACGTTTCATCGAAGGCGGTAAGTCGCGCTTCCAGTCGATGTGCGTGCAACTGGCCCGCATGGGCTGCGTGGTCTGGCAGATCGACGCGCTGAGCGACTCTGACTCGATCCAGTTCTCGCCCGAGGTCATCCACAAGTTCGCGAAGCAACGCCCCGAGATGAACCGTACCGAGGGCTGGGGCCTCTACAGCCCGCAGGCGGAAGCGAACCTCCAGAGCGTGATGGGCCTGCAGACGCTCAACCTGGTCCGCAGCGTCGACTTCGTGCTCGGCCTGCCCGACGTCGACCCGGCCCGGCTCGCCGTCACGGGCGCGAGCGGCGGCGGCACGCAGACGATGCTCCTCGCCGCGGCGGACCCGCGCGTAGCGCTCTCCTACCCCGTCGTGATGGTCAGCACCGCGATGCAGGGTGGCTGCACTTGCGAGAACGCCAGCCTGCTCCGCGTGAACTCCGGCAACGTCGAGATCGCCGCACTCTTCGCCCCGAAACCACAGGGCATGAACACCGCCAACGACTGGACGAAGGAGCTCGCGACCAAGGGCTTCCCGGACCTCCAGAAACTCTACGGCCTCCACGGCAAGAAGGACTTCGTGACGCTGCAACGCGGCGAACACTTCCCGCATAATTACAACGCGGTGACCCGCTCGGGTTTCTACGCCCTGCTGAACAAGCACTTCAAGCTGGGCTTCGAAGCCCCGATCATCGAACGGGACTACCAGCCGTTGCCGAAGGAGAAGCTGACGGTCTGGGATGAAACCCACCCGGCCCCGAAGGCCGGCGACCCGGAGTTCGAACGCGGGCTACTGAAGTGGCTCAAGACCGACGCCCAGCAGCAGCTGCAAGCGCTCGCCCAAACCGACGAGGGTCGTGAGAAAGTCCTGCGTCCGGCGATCGAGACGCTCATCGGCCGCCCTTACGCCCACGCGGGCATGGTCACGTTCGCGGACGCGAGCACCCAATGGCGCGATTCCCATTTCCGCACCCAAGGCACGCTCGTGAACGAGACCTATGGCGAGGAAGTCGCCGTCGACTGGCTCCAGCCGACCAAGCCCACCGGCGAAGTGGTCATCTGGCTGGATGACGCCGGCAAAGGTTCCGCCCGCCTACCTGACGGCACCATCCGTCCGGAACTCCAGGAACTCATCGACCGTGGCGTGGGCGTGCTCACGGCCGACCTCTTCCTGCAGGCGGACAAAGGCCTCAAGCAGACCCGCGTCGTGACCGGCCCGCGCGAGGTCCCGGCTTATACCTACGGTTACAACCATGCGCTGTTCGCCCAGCGCGTGCACGACGTGATGACCATCACGAGCTACCTGCTCTCGCCGCGCGACGCTTCCCAGCCGCCGGTCAAGAAAGTCTCGCTCGCCGGCTTCGGCCGGATGGGCGTCGTCGCCGCCGCGGCCCGCGCCGTGACCGGCGACGCCATCGCCAAGGCCGCCGTCGACACGGGCGCGTTCCGCTTCGGCCAGCTGCTGGACTACCGCGACCCGATGTTCCTCCCCGGCGGCGCCAAATACCTCGACGTGCCGGGACTGCTCTGCGTCGGCTCGACGCAGCCGCTCTGGGTGGCCGGCGAGCAAGACCACACGCTCTTCCGGGCCGCCACCCTGCACATCGACGGCACGGACGCAAAGGCAGCCGCGGCGACCTGGCTGGGTCAGTGACCCGCCCGGCTCTTCAGTTCAAGACCTGGGCCGCGAAGCCCTGCATGAGCTTGGACTGGGCTTCGTCCAGTTTGCCACTCCACATCGGAGCCGGCGCCTTCACCTCATAGATCTTCCCGAAGAAGATCAGGGCGTTCAGATACGTGCCGACGAACTCGGGATGAGAATGGTCTGAAGTGTGCAGTCGTACCGGCGCCGACGTGGCGTAATTCAACTCCCAGGCATCGCCGCACGGCACGAAAATCGCGCCATTGTCCTTGGCGACGACGCCATACCACTTACGCAGCCGGGTCTGCATCTCCTTGGGATCAGCGCCGACATCCGGCCCCTTCTTGGCGGGCATCGTCCAGTAGTCGGGGTGACGGGCCCAGGTCTCATAGAAACAGATCTTCACCTTCGGGCTCTTGGCGCGGACGCGCCGGCAGAGCTCCGCCGCGCTCTCCAGGAAATCCTTACGGACGCTCTCATCCTTCTCGGCGATGGCCGGCTCCTGGCTCTGTCCCTGGAGGACGACGACATCCCAGCCACCTTCATCGACGAGCTTCATGCTGCCGGCGATAGCCAGATGCTGCTTCAGCGTGCGGCCGCCGGGCGTAGACGACTTCACGACGGGCGCCGGGCGGCCGCTGCTCTTCACGACCTCCAGGAAGACCTCAGGGAGCTTGTTGACGCCCGTGTAGCTATTGCCGATGAAAAGCACGCGCTGCGGATCCTCGGCGAAGGCCGAGACCATCGTGAGCAGGAAGGCGGCGAGCCGTGTCATCGGGGCGAATCTCATGACCGATTCCTCCCACGTCAGGGCGTCGCGGGCAAGCCGAACCCTGTTTAGCGCACTCCCCAGACCTTCTCCAGCACCGGAACGACCGTCGGGTCCTTGGCTTTTAGTTCCGTAAGGTCGAACGGCTCCATGTCATTACGGTCGAAGTAGGCCTCGGTGACTTCGGCGAAGTATTCCATCTGGTTGGTCATCGCGTAGGCCTTGGTCGGAGTCTCGACATACTTCTCACCGGTCCAACGCTTGACGGCATCATACGTCCCGGCCGCCTTGGCCTGCCGGTAAGCCGCGAGGATGTCCTTGTTCTGATAGCCTCCGGGAATGACCTGGTCATGGTAGGCATGGGCGAGCTCGTGTAATACGAGCACGGGCATGCGTCGGATCTCCGGCTCGAAGCGGTCGACGTTCGTGAACTCGATCGCCTTGGCCAAGGCGATCTCCCGCCCGACCTGCTTCACCCAAGCCAGACCGCCGTGATACTCGGCGGTGGGTCGGCGATCAGGATAAGGCAGTGAGAAATTCAACGGCACCGAACGAAGCCGCGCGACCGCCTGGGCCGGGATGAGCCGCTCCACTTTGGCGAGCTGGGCGTCCAGCAGACCGACCGCCTTCTCGACGGTCGCGGCGTCCTTCGCGATCAGGCGCTCGTCGATCCGCAGCGTCCAGCCGCGTATCTGCCGGACCTGCCGGTCGCGCCCGGCCATCTGCACGGCGGCCTTGCCCAGCGCATCACCCACCAGGAAATACGTCTCGGCGTTGCCGAACTCGTGATGGCCGTGGCCCGGATTGGGCGAATCCTGCGGCTTCCGCACGAACGTGCGCGTGGGCACGAAGAGGACGTTATCCTTGAACTCGGGATAGTCCGCCACGTTCGCCTGCGCCTGGCGCAGGGCGGTCCATTCCTTCGGGGCGTCAACCCAAGGGCCCGTGAGCTCGCCGACGATGACCGGCAGCTTCGGGACGCCGAACTCCTTGCGTACGTCCCTGATGAGGTGCGCGAGGTTCTGTTCGTATTCCGGCACGGCGGCCTTCGGGTTCACGCCGTCGTTCCAGCCCTGATACCAGACGAAGCCGGCCAATTCGACCTGTGCCCCGTCGTAAGCCGGGAAATCCTTTTTCAGGTTCGCCAGGGCCTCGCGGACTTCGGCGACCATCTTCAGGTAATACGGACCGACCTCACCGCCGGCGCTCGGCGGCCGGAAGTCGCGGTAGAGGCTCTTGCCTCCCCAGGCGGTCTTGATGAGCAGGACCTGGTCGCGGTAGGCCGCGCCGACCACGTGGCCGAACTGGAACTCCGGTCCGAAGTGATGCTGGCTGACATAGGCGCCGAACCCGAGCGCCAGCGGACCAGCCTGCAGAGGATGGTTCTCCCGCTGATAGCGCACCCAGACGTCCGGGCGCACGACCCACTTGCCGTCCTTGTCCTTGAGGTGAGCGTAGCGTCCGGCCGCTCCGGGTCGGGACATGACGTCCACCAAGGTGCCTTTGCCTTCGTTGTAATCACGCCCGGTGAGGTCGACGACCGCCTGGCCTTCCATGTTCGACTGACCCGCGAGGATGAAGACCTTGAGCTTCTTGGCCGGCTCGGCCGCGACGCACAGCAAGGACCAGCAAAGCAAGACCGGGGCGAATCTCATATGCCACTTATCCGCCCATCCCCTTTGCCCCGCAAGCCGAACCCCACCATCCGCACCCCATTGCCGCTGGCTCGTAGTCAATTCTGCCCTCGATTCAGTCCTCGATTCAGCCATCAATTAAGCCCTCCTTTCCTCTGCCATGTTCACCCCTCCCTTCCCCCTCTCCGGCCTGGCCGACGAAGCCGCCGATGACATCGCCGGCCAGATCGCCGCGCATCAGGCGCTGGGCTGGAAGGCCATCGAGCTCCGCCTCCTGAACGGCAAGCAGTTCTCCGGCCCCGCCGTCAGCGACGACGACTTCAAGCGCGCCGTGGACCAGCTCGAGGCGGCCGGCATGCGCGTCAGCAGCTACGCCTCCGCCATCGGCAACTGGAGCCGCCCCATCAGCGGGGACTTCGCCGTCGACCTCGCCGACCTGAAGGTGCTCATCCCGCGCATGCAGAGGACCAAGACGAAGTTCGTGCGCACCATGAGCTGGGTCCGCGGTGACGTCTCCGAAGACATCTGGCGCGACGAAGGCGTCCGCCGATACAAGGAAATGGCCGAGCTGGCCGCCGACGGCGGGATCATGCTCCTGCACGAGAACTGCGAAGGTTGGGGCGGACTTTCCGGCACGCACGCCCGCCGCTTCATCGAAAGCGTCGACCATCCGAGCGTCCGCTACCTCTTCGACATCGGCAACACGGTCTCGTACGGCCAGGAGACCATGCCCTTCTACCGCGACATCCTGCCTTACGTGGGATACGTCCACATCAAGGACTGCCGACGCAACCCGGCGGGCGGCAAGAGCAGCGCGTTCACCTACGCCGGCGAAGGCGACGCGTTCGTCCGCGAGATCCTCAGCGACCTCATCCGCAACGGCTATAAAGCCGGCGTCTCCATCGAACCCCACGTCGCCAGCATCGTCCACCTCGGCGAAGGCACCAAGGCCTCGCCGCAGGAGCGTTTCGACTCCTACGTACGCTACGGCAAGGGGCTGGAGAAGCTCCTGGCCGGAATCACGGCCTGATTTGGCTGGCGCTTACGACGTCACCTCGCATCCCCCTCACGCATGTCCTCCGAACCGACGCCTCCCTTCGACGGCCCCCAACTGGGTGACACCGTCGACGGACTCACGCTCATCGCCGTCGGTATCCGCGACACCTTCACCGAAGTCCTGCCCGCCCATCGCGAGGCCTTCACGCTCCTCAACGAGTGGATGAGCGGCATCCGCCTCTACGAGCTCGAGGACGCCCTCGACCTCGACGCCAACTTCTGGGACGAGCTCCTCGACTGCGATTACGAAGTCGGCGAAGGCGAGATCGACGGGGATAAGCCGGGCGAGACGGTGACCATCTACGACGTCTGGGCCGACGCCCAGCAGGTCGACGCCTGCCTCGACAGGCTCCACGCCCGCCTCGAAGAGCTCAAGGCCATGGCCGTCGACGCCCTGCCTCCCGGCCTGCACAACGCCGCGAAGACGCACCAGACGCCGACCGAGACGCTCAAGCTGATCGCGCAGCTGGCCGACTGATCACTTCTTGGCCTTCGCCTTGGCCTTCGCCTTGGCCTTGCCGGCCGGGCTCTTCTTGATGAGCTGCACGGGGACGTCGTTGGCGAGGTCCGGGCCCGGCGTGCTCCGTCCGCGGGCGATGTGTTTCTCCAGCTCGGCCTTCATCGCCGCGACGCGCTCAGGGAACTCGGCCTGGAGGTTCTTACGTTCACCGGGGTCTTTCGAAAGGTCGTACAGCTGCACCGGCGGCAGGCCCGCTTCTTCAGGACCGGGCCTAGGCGAACTCCAGCCGGCGGAACCGGCGCTGAGGAGCAGTTTCCAATTACCATCACGGATGGCGAAGCCGCCGTTGATCGACTGGCTGACGATGCCCTGGCGGACGGACTCTTTGGCCCCGAGCAGGACCGGCAGGAAACTCACGCTGTCTTCACCCATGCCGGCCGGCACCGTCGCGCCGGTGATCTCGGCGAAGGTGGCGAGGAAGTCGAACTGACCGACCAGCGCCGCGGAGACTCCGGGTTTCACCTTGGCGGGCCAGCGCACGAGGAACGGCACGCGGTGCCCGCCCTCGTAAAGATCGGCCTTGTGGCCGCGGTAGATGTGATTGGGCTCATGGCCCGCCTTCTGTAATCTGGGGATATCGGCCGCGGGCGAACAACCGTTGTCCGAGGTGAAGATCACCACCGTATTCTCCGTCAGGCCTTGCTTGTCCAACGACGCCAGCAGGCGACCGACGTCATGGTCGACCTGCTTCACGAAGTCGGCGTAAGGGCTGATGCCGCTGGATCCCTGGAACTCCTTGGTCGGCACGATCGGCGTGTGCGGGGCGTTCAAAGGCACATAGGCGAAGAACGGCTTAGATGGGTCGGCCTTACGCTGCGCCTCGATGAAGGCGATGGTCTGATCGATCACCGACGGCATCACGTCGACGGCTTCGAACTTCGGACCGGCCGGACCGGAGCGGAGCCAGGTCTTGGTCGCGCTCGGGATCTCCGTCACACGCCGGTCCTTGATCCAGACGAACGGCGGCATGTCGAGCGAGGCGCTGATGCCGAAGAAGGTGTCGAAACCATGGTCGACCGGGCCATCCACGATGTCGCGTCCGTAGTCTACCGAGGCCGCGTCCTGGAAGGCCTTGCTGAAATTACCGCCGTCATCGGCGACGCCGCCGTCCTTCAACGGGAAGCTCATGCCGAGGTGCCACTTGCCGAAACATCCCGTCGCATAGCCCTGCTGCTTCAGCAGGCCGGCAAGGGTGAGACGATCCTTCGCGATCAGCGGGGCCGAGAAACCGCCAAGCACACCGGACTGGAGTTTGGTGCGCCAGTGGTAACGACCGGTCAGCAGGCTGTAACGGGTCGGCGTGCAGACGCCTGAGGACGTGTGTCCGTCGGTGAATCGCATTCCGCCCTTGGCCAAGGCGTCTAGCTGAGGGGTCGCGATCTTGCTCTGCGGGTTGTTGGCGCCGAGGTCGCCGAAGCCTTGGTCGTCGGCCAGGATGACGATGATGTTGGGCCGGTCGGCGGCCGCCAAGGCCAAGGACATCAGACAACCGCAAAGCAGGGGGAAGCGCATGGCAGGGTGACCCTTTCCTAGGCGTCTGGTTCCCGCCGCGCAATCCTCGCCTCGACCCTATCTTGTTTGCCTCCAGCCAGCCCCTCCCCTATCCCCCTCACCTCTCCTATGT
>Ga0208048_1000764_pt1 | contig 17023 bp, 2 predicted proteins | sample Malawi_45m_30L_FD_184163 | JGI IMG/M metagenome (GOLD analysis project Ga0208048, IMG submission 184163) | Freshwater microbial communities from Lake Malawi, Central Region, Malawi to study Microbial Dark Matter (Phase II) - Malawi_45m_30L... | ecosystem: Environmental > Aquatic > Freshwater >...
TTAAGGGTTAGCTTTCTCAGGCGCATTCGGCGCTACCTGCGCTTTCGTTGGGGTACCCCCATGAATGGCTAAATCTCACGAATTTTTTGGGGTCGAGTTCCACCCTTTTTGGCTTCAGTCAACGCTTCTAGCCGATTAGACTGGGGGTCGGTTGTGGAGGCCGAACGCACATGAGTAAGTCGCTTGCTTATAGGACACTTGCGCGCCTTCGCCTACCCGCTCGCAAATCGCTCTCGATGGCCCTCTCCATCACATTAGTTACTTCTCTCGCTCCTGCCCTCGTCCTAATTAACGCAAATAGCGCGAACGCTGCGGCGACAGTAACCCGAAGTATTGGTGGCGGATCGGTTACTTGGACTATGAATGATTTCTTCATTAACGAAGTTACTAGCGCCGAGCCCACGGGAACCACGTACGCCGGAGCAGGGCACGGTGATGGCTACGACGGAATGCATAACGTCGCCGTCGCTGCAAATGCGTCCCAGACACCTACTGGAACTTACACGCAGTTCGGCGGCACTGGGACGTGGAATGAAACTACAAGCTTGTACACGACTGCACCCTCGTCCATCAATGGCTTATCAGTAAATGTTTCCCATAAACTCTCGGCGACCCACTCTGCTGGTCGCGCACTCATTACTCTCACTAATTCCAGTGCCAGTTCAGTCTCGAGAAGCATCAGATATTGGGGAAATTTAGGTTCCGACAGCTCAACCCAAGTCAAGTACACGAGCAAGAGTTCGAGCAGAACTCCGAGCACGCAAACTTGCAGCAACTACTCAACCGCAGTCAGCGATGTCTACTGGACCATCACCTCTGATTCCAGTTCCACGGATCCAGCCGCGCGAGGTGGCGATCCAGTCATTTCTTATGTGTACGGAACGCCGAATGCTTCTGCCGGGCAACAATTCCAAATGACATGTAGCGATAATCTTTGGACCTCATGGAATGTCACCGTTCCAGCCAATTCCACTCGAATAATCATGGTGGTTTATGGAGCCGGAGAAATTAATTCCACAAAGAACTCACTGGGCGGCACGTACGATGGCGTGAAAAATCACCTGGAAAGCTTTGATAAATTGCCTGCTGATCTTAAGAGCGATCTCACCGGCGAGCAGACTGGACAGATTGTTAACTGGTTGATTGCTCCACAGCCAACCACATTCTTAGCAGGTTCCGAGTGGCATGTTCCGAGCGCGAGTTCAACCCTTGACTACACAGTTGAATTCCCTAGCGCTGTCACTGGCCTTGCAGTGAACGATTTCACACTTGGTGGCACATCCACAGGTTGGAATCTAACCTCCTTGACGGCAATTTCAAGTTCCCGTTACACCTTGCGACTCAGCGCAACAAACCCGCCCGACGGCACGATTTTTCCAATTATTCGTGTGGATGCCGTAACAGATCCCAACACAACAAAGAGCGGGCCCACACAAGCGCTCAATGGTGCAACCGTGACGGTAGATGGAACAGCGCCATCAGTTTCGAGTACGACGGTGCCGTCAGCTGCCACCTATTGGCCAACCCAACAACTTAACTTCACCTTGAACTTTAATGAAATCGTCAATGTGGTGGGAACTCCACAACTTCCACTAACTATCGGGAGCACCACTCGAAATGCAACATATGTTTCAGGTTCCGGAACCACGGCATTGACCTTCCGTTACACCGTACAAGCTTCAAGCTCTGATATCGATGCAGATGGGATTCAAATTGCGAGCACCGTTGATCTCAATAGCGGCACGATTAGAGATCAGGCTGGTAATAATTTCGGGCTTTCCCACGGTGTGGTTAATTCCAGTCTGACGGGAGTCCGTGTAGCGCAGACGCCTGCAAGTCCCACCATCACCTCTATCGTCTCGGGCAACAACAGCCTCACAGTGAATTTCACCGCTGGGGCATCAAACGGCGCCACATTGGTTAGTTATGAGTACACCACAAATGGCGGAACCAATTGGAAGGCTCGAACGGATGTTGTTAACAGCCTTAATTCACCCATTCTCATAACTGTTCGCTCAGACTCCACGTTAAACCTGGCCAACGGCACCAGCTACACCGTTGGTATTCGCGCAACAACAAATGCTGTGTCACCAAATAATGTGGGAACGCCTTCGAGTTATCAGACAATCACACCATCAGTGGTTTCGACACGTCCACAATCTTTTGGAGCAACTGCGAACGATCAATCAATTGCATTCGTCTGGGCAGCACCAGCCAACAATGGAGGGGCTTCAGTCACTCGTTACCATGTAAAACGGTACCTACCGCCGACAAGCGGATTAATCAGTTCCTATCAATTTAACAGCTCACTCGAAGATGTGGCCGGTGGTAATGAGCCGACTACATCACCAACAATTACTTACTCCGACGATCGCCCAGAAGGAAGTAAGTCGGCAACTTTCAGTGGTGGCCCCACCATCAAAGCTCCTCGCACCTTCACCACGGATTACTCGATTTCGCTCTGGTTCAAGACTTCAACAAATGGTGTTACTGGAGCGCAGTGGTACAACGGTTCTGCTTTGATTGAATCTGACGCAGCTGCAAATACGGACGACTGGGGAATCACACTCAACGGCACCGTTATTTCCTACGGAGCAACAACATCTGCTGGTGACTTCACTATCAAAGGCACGAGCAATGTGATAGATGGACAGTGGCATCACGTGGTCGTTACGCGTGAGCGATCATCGGGTCGAGCCAATCTTTATGTTGATGGAATTCTCGAGGCAACCGGGCTTGGACCCACAAATACCCTTGCCTCATCCGGTGAATTGAGCATTGGTCGCTCTCTCTCAGATACGCGTGGATTCACCGGGTTACTTGATGACATTCGAATTTATTCTGCGGTCACTCCTGAGAGCAATTTCTACACAAATCTTTGTAACACTGCTGGAACGGCTTGTACTGCAAGTTCACTCACTAACGGCACTCCTTACACCGCGCGCGTTAATGCCACCAACTCCGCTGGAGTAAGTCCGTGGAGTAATCCCGTGCTACTGGTCACCCCACGAGGTGTTCCTGGCGCTCCAACAAATGTCGTTGCTACCCCCGGAACCGGATCAATTTCCGTAGCTTTCGATGCACCAACTAATACCAACGGCGCTGTAATAACTCGTTATCGAGTGACAACTACTTCGGGCATCACCGTATTTGGTACCAGTTCACCGATTCTCTTAACTGGACTAACCAATGGAACTAGTTACACAATTTCGGTGAGCGCCGAAAATGTGGCGGGCTTTGGCGCGGCATCTACCGCGATAGTGGCCTCTCCTCGTGGCGTTCCCAACGCTCCTACTGCCCCAACTTTGACTGTTGGAAATGGACAGTTATTGGCGAGCTGGAATGCGCCAGCTTCAAATGGTTCACCCATCATCGATTACATAATTGAAACGTCAACCAATAACTCCACTTGGACCGTCTTTAACGATGGGGAGTCAACAGGAACTTCTGCAACCATCACTGGTCTCACCAATGGCACCCTTTATTACATCCGCGTGATTGCCAAGAACGCAATCGGAAATGGAACGGCATCTAGTTCTGCCGCTGCCGTACCCGCGCGTACTCCGAGCGCCCCAGTTATTTCAAGTGCATTCTTCTCTGGCACGGCAGGACGAATTGATGTGTCATGGGCCGCTCCAAATGGAAACTGGAATCTTGCTGAAGCAAATGGTGGAAACACGCTCACCGATTTCGTCATTGAATATTCGTCAAACAATGGCGGAACGTGGACTCGTTTTGCCGATGGCGTGAGCGTAGGTTCCTCGGCGCAGGTAACTGGTTTAGCGAACGGAACCACTTACATCTTCCGAGTTGCCGCTGTGAATGCACGTGGTACTGGAGATTGGTCGGCAAGCAGCTCTTCTGTGATCGTCGCGAGCGCCCCAGGTGTGCCGACTGGATTGAGCGCAACCCCTGGCGATGGATCTGTGACGCTTACCTGGACTGCTCCCACAAATACTGGTGGTGCAGCAATCACTGGCTACCGCATTCAACGATGGAGCGGTGCTGGGTGGGTTGATGCAATTTCGAATACTGGTAGTTCGACAACAAATGCAACCGTCACCGGACTCACAAACGGTTTAGGTTATTACTTCGCCGTGGCGGCGATAAACCCTGCAGGGACTGGTTCGAATTCTTCGTATGTAGGACCAATTACCCCTCGTGGTGTTCCGCTAGCTCCGACGATGGGAACAGTGAGTGCGGGCAACCAACAAATCGTTGTGACCTTCTCTGCCCCGTCTAACACCGGTGGATCGACAATTACAAGTTATGTGGCTACTGCTACCGATTCAAATAGTTATTCGCGAAGTTGTACGTGGACGACTGGTGCGCTCACATGCACAATCACCGGTCTTACAAACGGCACTTTGTATACCGTCACGGTCGTTGCGCGAAATTCCTACGGAAGTTCACTTGCAAGCGGCAGCGCGACCGCAACGCCGCGCACAACCCCGGCGGCTCCAACATTTGCCGCTGCAGGTTCTTCACCTGCGCCAGTTACCGCCTCTGGAACACAAATTGTTTTGAATTGGAACGCACCTACCGATAATGGTGGCAGCGCAATAACTGATTACATCGTGCAGTATTCGACGAACAATTCGACCTGGACGACATTTAATGATGGAACGAGTACGGCAACGACTGCGACAATCACAAGTTTGACTCCTGGCGCGATTTATTACCTACGAGTTGCTGCAGTTAATACAGCGGGAACGGGTGCATACGGTTCACCACAGGTGAATCCAACAACTTTGGCAGGAGTTCCCGATGCGCCGACCTCAGTTTCTGCAATCGCCGGCAATGCGCGCGCTACCGTCTCATGGGTTGCGCCGAATAATCGTGGTTCGGCAATCACTGATTACATTATTGAATTTTCAAGTAACGGCGGCTCTACCTGGACAACCTTTACTGATTCTGTGAGCACGGCAACATCGGCCACCGTGACGAGTTTGGCAAATGGAACCGGTTACATATTCCGAATCTCTGCAGTCAACGGAATTGGCACCGGCTCAGCATCTATCGCCAGCGCACAAGTGGTGACCGCGACAACCCCTGCCGCGCCAACAGTGACCACATCGGCAATCGTGGGTAACGCACAACTTCAAGTTGCATTCACTGCAGGTTCTGATGGTGGCAGTGCAATCACAAGTTACGAATATTCTCTCAATGGTGGATTGACGTGGGCAGCCACAGTTGCGGGTACTACATCACCTGTGACTATCACGGGTTTAACAAATGGAACTGAATACACAATCAAACTTCGCGCAGTAAATGCCGTGGGTGCAGGGACCGCATCCACGCAAAATGCAGTGGGAACTCCTGCCACAACTCCAGGAGTTGTAAGTAGCCCAATCGCAGTTGCTGGAAACGCCTCCATTTCGCTCTCCTTTGCAACACCTGCCAACTCTGGTGGGGCGGCTATTACCGGGTACAAGTACAAGATTCGGACAAGCGCAGGAACTTTCGGGGCGGAGTCATCGAATTTCACCGCTAGCCCGATAAACATCACCTCCCTTGTTGGTGGCGGAGCGCTCGTAAACGGAACTCAATATGTCATTGAACTTTGGGCCATTAACTCGCGCGGAAGTGGAACTGTCTCAACCTTGACTGCAACTCCGTTCACTGTTCCAGCCGCACCATCGTTGCCTACTGCAACGACTGGTAATGGGCAACTTACTTACACAGTGACCGCTGGCAGTAACGGTGGATCAACTATCACTGCTTACGAGTATCAAATTTGCGGACTTGATACTGCACCAACGACTGGAGTCACGCTCAACATCAGCAATGGCAAGTGTGTGCTCACCTTTACCTCATCAGCCCAGGCTTACAGCTGGAAAGTGCCAAACGGCGTTACATCAGTTGACTATCTCGCTGTTGCCGGTGGCGGTGGTGGTGGCTACACCATCTCAGCTACTCAGCGCGGTGGCGGTGGTGGAGCTGGTGGAGTTCTAGCGGGAACTGCAGTAGTCGTCCCAAGTAACAACATCTCCATATCAATTGGAGCAGGGGGTGCGGGTGCGACAAGCTCTGCCGCGCGTGGATCAAATGGTGGCAACACCTCCTTTGGTGGCAACACAGCAAGTGGTGGTGGAGGCGGTGGATCTGCCCAGAGCTCGACCAATTCCCTTGCAAATGGTGCAGATGGCGGTTCTGGTGGCGGCGGTGCGGCAAATTACAACGCGGCATCGACGGGAGGTGCGGGGAGTGCAAGTCAAGGAAATAGTGGTGGAGCGCCGGGAGGGTGTACTGGTGCGAACCTTGGTGCCACTGCGGCTTGTGCTGCTGCCTCTGCGGGCGCAATCAAGACTGCAAATCCAAGTGCGACCGATGGTAATTATTGGATTTTGATAAATGGTGTCGCGACAAATGTTTATGCGATTATGAATAGCACGGTAGATGGTGGAGCCTGGATTTTGGCAATGAAATCGAAGAAGGATTCATCGACATTCAATTACGACTCTGCATATTGGACTACGACCAATCTTCTAACTCCATCTGGCGAGAGCGTTCCGGTTCCTCTCTCAACAAACAATGCTGATGCGAAGTATTCGATCTTTAACGATGCATCTACCTCAAAAGTGATGGCAATCTTTAGAGATGTACCAACTTCATCATCGCCAGTTTATGGTGGATCGAATAACGGCTCAGCAATATCCGGTCAAAGCTATGGTTTTATTTGGGCGGAAGATATGCCGAGCGGTCCGCGAACGCTTCGTAATTTGTTCTCGGGAAGTGAAACTTACGTTCGAGATGCCTCTAATTCAACATTATGGAAGAGTGGGAGCTCGGTCCTCTTCTCCACTCAATGTGATGTTCGCTTCTACGGATTTAATTATGAAGCAGAGGCAATGAGCACAGACTGGCGCAAGAAGGCTCGTTGGGGTTTTGGTTGGAATGAAAACAACACGTCAAATTGGAGCTCTGCCTTCCCATGTCCGGGTAGCGTGGGTTGGAATAGTGCGGTTCAAAACAGTAACGATGCTGGCGGCGGAATCGGTATGAATACCCCTGCAAATGGACCAACATTTGCTGTCGGTAGCTTCCAATCCTGTTGCACCAATAACACGGCACCGAATGCTTCGTATGGTGTGGAAATTTATATCAAGAGCGATGCCACTACTGCGGTCTCCACATCTTTTGGTGGAGCTGGTGGCGGCGGTACAGGTTCGGTTGGACAAGCTGATGGCACTGGTGGTTCGGGGCTCTCTAATTCAATTTCCGGCAGTGCAACGACTTATGGCGTGGGTGGTGGATCCGGGACAGGAGCGGCTCCGGCTGCCAACCGTGGTTCGGGCGGTCGCGCATCGGGTGCCAACACCACTGCCGGTGAAGCGGGTTCAAGCGGCATAGTCGTCGTTTCGTATGCAGCACGCTCGGTCGTGGTTCCTGCAACCGATCTCACCGCAGGCGCTCTCACCATTACAGGTTTGAGCAATGGAAACTCCTACCTTGTTGCGGTACGTGCAATCAATGCCGCAGGCGGTAGTTCGTATACAAATTATTCGAGCGCGCTTACCCCTATGACTGTTCCCTCGCGACCACAAATTAGCTCCGTGGTTTCTGGAGCGGGTGCGCTAACTTTCAATTACACAATCAACAACGGTGGATCACCACTTACAAAAGTCGAATATCGAGTTCGCTCATCCTCAGCGGCGCTTCCTGACGGTCAGAGCTGTGCCACTTACTACAACAGCATCGTCTGGAGTGGCGATTATGGGGCGTGGGGCAATTCCGCAAACTTCACCTCGACAACTGGTTCACTTACCGGATTAACTTTGATCTGCTACGACGTACAGATTCGCGCAGGTAACTTAGTGGGAGATGGGCTAGAGAGTCGTGGTTCTGGACGCCCATTGCTTCCTGCATCGGCGCCAACAAATCTCGTTCTGACCCCAGGTGATTCACGGATCGCGGTCGCTTTCAATGAGCCTGAAGATAATGGTGGAACTTCCATCATCCGTTACGAATACCAACTCGGTTCTGGCGCATGGTCAAATGTGGCCTCAATAGATCCCAACTTTGATGTCAATAGCTCAAATAGTTTTGTGATTACCGGTTTGACCAATGGCACCACCTATCACGTGAAAATGCGCGCGGTAAATACCTCGGGTGCAAGCTCCACAGAGGCAAATGGAACTGAATCTGCCTCCGCCTCCACCACCCCAGTTGGAGTACCTAGCGCTCCATCACTTGGGGCTGTCGTGCCTCTCGACTCCGCCGCTCAAGTAGCAATTACTACGCCAACCCTTCAACAGAGCGGTGGGCTCACCATCACCGATTACGACTACAAGGTCGGCGTGAGTGGCGAGTGGGTGCGCATGGCTACCGGAAATATTCCATCTGGTGTTCTTACTATCTCCGGTTTAACGAATCCAGATCCACGAAGTAACCCCGAAACCACCGTTTATGTTCGAGCGGTCAACTCCCTTGGGGTTAGCGAGGCTACCTCCTTCACTGTGAAATCCGGAGTTATTCCTGCAGCGCCAACAATCACTCAATTAGTTGCGGGCGATACACAAATTCAAGCATTTGCCGCCCCTGGAACTGATGGCGGATATCCCATTACGCAATACACCTTCGAGATTGCTGGCTCACTCAACGGCATTTACACCGCCTTCACTAGCGCTACGCCAAGTTATACCTTCACATCACTTATCAATGGCGATACCTATTTCGTGAAAGTGAAGGCGACTAACGCAGTCGGAGGCTCCGGGTATTCGGCAGCGCAGTCAGCAACACCAGCAACTACTCCTGGGGCAATCATTATTGGAGCGGTAACGGTCTCAACTGGTGCGATTAAGGTGAAGATCACAACTCCAACCGAGTTAGAGCCGAATTCACCATTCACACCGTGCGCCCAAGGTGGTCCATGCGCCGTCGGCGATGTTGGTCCTGGCGGGGGAGTCGTCTTCTATGTCGCCAATACTCAACAAAGTTGGGGACAAGTTCTCGAGGTCGCACCTAAGACGTGGAGCGGTGGAACAACGGAACCCACACTTCCATGGTGTTCAGGTGGCTCCAATCCAACAACTACTTTCAGAAGCGGCACCAAATCAGGATTTGGGTTAGGTGCGAAAAACTCCGCAATCATCGCAGGAGCCTGCACCGGGGGTGCAGCAGTAGCAGCGCGCGCCTACAACGGTGGAGGCAAGAGCGATTGGTACCTACCATCCAGTGCAGAGCTCACTGAGCTATATCGCTCAAAGAGCGCGCTTTCAACAACTGATGCAATTCTCGATAGTAATTTCTTCTGGAGTTCAACTGAAGGTATTAACTGGCATGCAAACTCACTCAATAATCAGATTGGCAATGGTGCAATCGGTTTGATTGGTGCCAACAACAAGAATGACTTGGTAAGCGTCAGACCGATCCGCGCCTTTAGTTATCCAACAAGCCACGGTGGTTCTCTCATCACCGGATACCAATACTCACTCAATGATGGTTTAACCTGGAGCAACGCGACTCAAACAGTCGCTCAAGTTGCAAGCGCTGGAAACGAGATCACTATCTCTGGGCTCACCAATGGCGTCAGCTACACCGTAAAACTTCGAGCCTTAAATGCGTTAGGAGCTGGCACTGCATCTGCGTCCTTCACGGCAGTTCCACAAGTAACCGGCTCGGGTGCTCCAGAGGGCGTCACTGCTATTGCCGATAATGGAAAAGTAATTGTGAACTGGAGCGCGCCAAGCAACTACGAAGGTGTTCCTATCACTGGATATCGAATTACAAATGTTTCTACTGGTGATGAAGCGACAGTGAATGCCTCTACATTCACTCGGGAGTTCACGGGCTTGAGCAACGGCGCGTCCTACACTTTCAAAGTCACCGCAACGTACGAGAGTGGCAACACAGATATCGCCACTTCAACTACGGCAAGCGCAACCCCGCGAACAGTCCCAGATGCACCGACAAATCTCGCAGTCACTAGTGGTGTCGGTCAGTTCGCGCTCACATGGACCGCCCCTGCATCATCCGGGGGAGCGAGCATTACCGATTACCGGATTGAGTACGGTGAATCGGGCAACCCTTGGGCAACCTTCACCGAGGCTGTATCAGCTGCAACCTCAGCGGTAGTCACTGGTCTTACCCCGGGAACTCAATATAAGTTCCGCGTTCGGGCGATCAATGAAGCTGGCGAAGGCTCTGAAGTCACTACCAGTGAGTTCTCGGTGACCTACAACCAAGCACCACCGCTCACCCTCTTCTTCCAAAAGCAAAATGCGACTGGTTTCACTTTCCGTATCGAGATGATGGATGGAGCTACCGATCTATTTGATGATTGGGGTGGCTCGGGCAATCCCGATGGAATTCAATTTACAACTAGCGCTGGCACCGTCGCGCGAGTAGGAAAAGTAGTAACCGTCTCCGGATTAAGTAATGGCGCCAGCGCAGATATCACCGTTACTACTTCGCGCGCCGCCTATGCATCGTCAACAGCAAATATCACTAACTCGGCGCTCCAAACTGGCACAGCACCAGTGATCACCGGGAAGACCTCCACAGACTCAGGCTTTAATTTCACTATTACCGGTTACGCCGCTCGAATCACCGAAGGCACCACCTTTGATTTCTCGGCTACCGCAGGTCGTGTAATTGATAACGGCGATGGCACAGTTCGTGTTGAAGGATTAAATGGGGGTAATTCGAGCACTATTACGGTGACCGCGCTACGTGGCGGCTACACCACTGCTGCCACCACAGTCATTGGAGCATCCCTGCAACCTGGAACCGCTCCGACCTTAAGCGCGCCGACCTCCATCAAGTATGGCTTCACATTCACTATCAACAATTTTGACGGTGCTGCCACATACACAATTACAGCCACCGACAACGCCACCATCACTCGTAATGACGGCGTTGTGACAATTTCGAATTTGACGGCCAATGCCACTGCGACCGCATCTATTCAAGTAAGCAAGACTGGTTTCGTTAATGCATCGACTGAGATTGTTGGCCAGGCGCTTCCACCAGGAAGTGATAACACGCTCTTTGCTTTATCCACGACAGCTGGAACTCTTGTTCGTGCCGGAACCACCACAGAGGGCTTTGTTTCATCAACAGGTATCTACAATGTCTCCACTCCATTTGAAACCATAAGCGCAACAATCACCGCAACTATTAATGACACAGATGGATCGTTAGCTTTTAGCACCGATAGCGGCGCAACGTGGAACTCTTACACCTCGGGAGTGGCAACTTCTGCGCAGAACTTAAATGTGGGCGTCAACCGTTTCGAGTTCAGAGTCACTGCGCCCAATAATGCAACCCGTGTTTACGTACTAACTATCACTCGTCTTCCATCAACCAATCCGCGACTCTCAGCGCTTGCTCTCTCAGCGGGAACGATTGCGCCAGCCTTTGATACGGATGTAGTCAATTATTCGACCACCGTGACAAATGCCAATTCCACCTTAGGCATAACTGCGACCGTGGCCGAGACCGGAGGCTCAATTGAGTATTCGGTTGATAGTGGCGCATATCTTCCGTTGGTAAACGCGGTGGCAACAACGGGAATCCCTCTCCATGTCGGTGCAAATACCATCCGAGTACGAAGCACCGCCCCCGATGGTTTAACAACCCGCACTTACTCGTTTGCAATTAAACGGGAAGCTTCTCTGACCGCAATACTGACCGGCTTAACTCCATCAGCAGGCACGGTCACTTCCTTCGATCCGCAAACCTTTAACTACTCATTCGCGGTAGGAAATACCAATTCAACAATCACCTTCACACCTGCGTCGGCGGCCGGCGCAGTAACGACTATTAATGGCATTGTCGTTCAACCTGGAGATCCTTCCCTGCCCATCTCTCTCAACGTGGGCGCTAACGAAATCACTGTCGTGGTTGAGGAGTATCAAAATGGAGCAGCAGTTCACGCCACTACTTACACCTTCGTCGTGACGCGCGATGCGCTACCTAGCTCCATAGAGGTCGCCGCAGTTCCAACGACCACCTCCGGTGGGGCTTTATTTGCTACAAGCCCAACTATCACCCTGAAAAATAGCGCGAACCAAATTCTCACTCGCTCATCAAATACAGTAACCGTGAGCGTAAGTGGCACAGCAGCTCTCTCGGGCCAGACCAGCGTGGCGGCTGTAAATGGTGTAGCGACATTCACAAACATGCGTTTGGTAGGAACCATCGGCTCATACACGCTCACCTTCAGCGTTGCTGACGGACCGAGCGCGACTGCAACAATCGTTCTAACCGCAGGCGCACCAACTAAGGCACAACTTGTTTATCCAGTTGCTGCTACAACCCCACTTCAGTGTGGAGGCGGCGCTCCTTGCCAGGTCCCCAACCCTGCAGTGGGGGATGATCCTTACCCACAATTCTCATTACGCGACGTATCCGGTAACTTCGTTAGCGCAGCAGGTAAGACTCTTATCGCCACCATCACTTCAGGAGCAGGGGGCTCCATCACATCCGGTGGAACAGTGCTTAGCAGTGATGCAATATTTACCTTTGACCAACTTCGCATTCGAGGCTCTAGTGCCAGTACCTACACAATCTCATTTGGCGGTGTAGGAATCGCGCCTGTTTCACTATCTGCGACTGTTGTGTCTGGTTCTCCCGCTTCGATTGTACTTACCCAAGCAGCAAGTGGTGCACGGAGCGGAATAAGTTTCGTCACCGCACCTCAAGTAACGATTTACGATTCTGAGCTAATCATCGTTGCGAATTCTCAGGCGACAGTTACGGCAACAATCACCAGTGGTGAAAATGGAGCGCTTATTGGTAGCGCAACAGCGACACCGGTAAATGGTGTGGCTACCTTCACTGGATTAGGGATTCGTGGAGTAGCGGGCACCTCGTATGTAATTAGCTACTCAGTAGCAGGCTTGAATCCTATTACCCAAATAATTACACCAACTCCGGGAGTTGCAACGCAAGTTGTTCTTACCCGTAATGCATCAGGTTTTGTGAACGGTTCAGCGTTCGCCACTCAACCAATTCTTGAACTTCGGGATGGCGCTGGAAATACAGTCACTACAGATAACTCAACGCAAGTCACTATGACAGTCTCTGGCGACGGACGCATCATAGGAATCGCACAAAAGATAGCTCTTGCCGGCGTCATCGATTTCCGCAACGTGGGTGTGGTCGGCCAAACCGGAGTTCCGCGTACCCTCAGCTTCACAGCAACGGGCGTTACGGCAGCAACTCAAGTAATCACTCTTACCGAGGGACTTCCCCTTACCCCACTATTTGGTACGGCGACTCGCACGGAAGAGGGTTTCGAAGTAGCAATCACGAACTTCACTCCACTTTTCGCATGGAGCGTCTCTGCAACAAATGGTGCATCCACAGCCATTAATACCTCAGGTCGAATAATTGTCACCAATCTCAATGCAGGACAAGCTTCCACTTTGACTGTGACGACCCAGCGCCCTTATTTCACCTCTGGAACTGCCATGGTTTCCTCGAGCGCTCTGGCTGCAGGAGTCGAAGCGGTGTTGGTTGCCACAAGCCAAAGTAATTCTGGCTTTACCTTCACCGTTTCAAACTTTGCCGCCCTCTCAGGATTTGAGTGGGAAATTAGGGCCACTCGCGGTGCAGCAAGTACTGCGCCGGACACATCAGGTGTTATTGAGGTAACTGGGTTAAGCGTTGGTGAGAGCAGTTTGGTAACTGTTCGCACCTGGCTGACGGGAAGCAAGCGGCTTGCCATCGCAGAGTTTGTGGGCACTGCTAGCGGAACCAGTGCCGGTGGCGGTGCGACCGTTGACCTCGTCGCAGCAAATAATTTGCTTAACGGAAAGACGCTAACTGCGATCTGTGCAAACGGATCGAATGTCGGCGAAGGAGTGAGCGGTATCAACGATGCTTCTTCCAATTCAAGTTTCACTTGCTATACCTCGGCCAATAGACGCCCAGTGGGTTATGCACGAAACAGCATTGGTTTTATCGCGGCTGGAATGGAACTTTCGATTCTTGAGGGAATTCGATTTGTTCGCGGCGCTGGCTCAGAAGTCAATGTCCCCTTTACCTTCACATTGCAAGGCTGCACCACCGCTACGACAGGTTGCACAACAATCATCACCAATGGATTGACTCGAATTTCAAACCTTCCTGCCGCCGGAGATGCTGCAGCGCGAACTGGAGCGCCTGTCCAAATCAGATCCTCACGCCCCTTCCCGTTCTATCGATTGACGTTCACTTCATTGGTTGCATCAGTAACAAATGCAGTCCAAATTGGCGAAGTAATCTTCACTGGACGTGATGTAGTCAATCCAGCATATGCGCCAACATTTGGAAGCATCACCCGTAGCCGTAATGGTTTCACAGTTCCAATAACAAATTACAACAACAATTTCATGTGGAGAGCGAGCGTTCCTGCTGGCATGACCGCCGTAATTTCTCCAACAGGTGGAACGGCGATTGTCCGCGTTTCTGGGGTAGCTGCAGGAGCAAGCGCCACACTTACTGTTTCAACTTCGCGAATAGGATTTACCTCAGGCTCAGCGAATGTCACAGGTTCAGCGCTTGAACCTGCGCGCGTGCCTATCTTTGAGGCTCCGGTGGTCGCACCCAATGGGTTTACCGTCGCTATCACTAATTACGACCCTGCCTTCACTTGGTCAATAAACAGTTCTGCTGGAACCGCAACCCTCACCGGTGGGGTAGTGGCAGTAACAAATGTTCCTGCCGCAACGAGCGCAACCGTCACAGTTACCACTACACGCATCGATTATGCGACAGGTACTGCGCAGATTTCTGCGACAAGCACACAAACTGGCGTTACTCCAACATTGACTGCAGTAACATCAAATACAACAGGTTTCACCACGAGTATCTCTAATCTGGCGACCGGGTACACTTATCTTGTCTCCAGCGACTTTGGTACAGCTACGCTGGGATCTTTGGGAGCAATCACAGTCTCTGGATTGGCGCCGGGCGCAAGTGCAGTTCTTACTGTTACTGCGACGCGAGTTGGTTACACCACCACATCTACCACATTAACGGGCACGGCATCGCTTGGGGCGGCACTTATTCCGACTATTGGACCAATAATTTCGACATCGACCGGGTTCACTTCCACTATCACCAATTATGACGCCGCTTACAATTGGACTGCTGTTACTGAAACCGTAGGCGCTTCGGTTGCCATTAGCGGAAATAAAATTACAGTGACTGACCTAGCAGCAAGAGCAACAGCCGCCATCGTTCTCTCTGCCTCGCGAGCGGGGTATGAGCCAGGCACTACTGAATTCTCAGGCGTGGCAATCGCTCCTGAAGTTCGAAGTTTAGGAAATCAAGATATCTCCATCATCGTTGATCTTTCTACGGCCGAATCGAGCGTGACGCCACAAGCTCGAATCGATATTCCTGCTTTAGCAGCGGCAGAGAATACGCAATTTACCGTGCGGGCAACGGCATCGGATCAATCTGACGCTGGTTATTCCGCAGTACAGATCGCCGCAACTGGAGGCGGCAGCGCCATTAGCCAGGTCGCCGCACCTCTTGTCATTAGATTCCCTGCATTAGCCGCCGATGGTGTGCCGTCATTCTCAGCAGATGGTATTACTTGGGTTCGCTTAGCCTTACTACAGATGCTTGAGTTGCCCGCTGGCCAAGATATGGGCTACTTCGTCCACGAGGATGGATCTATCACAATCCTGACTAGGAGAATCGGATGATAAAACGAATTCTCCTCACATCAGCTGGTGCGATTGTGGCGATGTTGGCTACTGGATTCTCGGCCAATGCTTCAGGATTTTTCGGGGTACTTACCGAGCAAACTGACCCGGTCATAATTTCTGCACCCGTTACTACTTTAGTAGTTGGCGAAACTGCCCAAGCGACAGCATCGGGTGGTAATGGCACGGGAACCTATAGTTTTGCCACGACTACTGCACCTCAGTGCACTATTAGCGCGGCAGGGTTTATCACCGCTGTTGCTGCGGGGAATTGCTCAGTGACAACAACGCGCGCTGCATCTGGACTTTTCTTGGATCGAACATCTGCTTCATTGACCCTGACTGTTACTGCACCGGTAGTTCCCCAGCCCGAAGGATCGCCATCAGGTAACGCTCCGGCGTTAATCGCGGTGGGGCCACCGCCTTATCAAATTGAGTTTAATCTGAGCAGTGGCACTTCAAGCTCGTTCACGTGGAGCGGTTCAGAGCGAGTGCTTGTCCGTGTTGAATCGCAATTGGGCGCACGTGAAAATGAATTTCAAGCGGCAAAGGATAAGGCTGGGGTTGGTTTTATTGATGGTTTAGTTCCTGGCTATATAAACAAAATTACCGTCTCCGATGGCGACGGGAAGTGGGCACAAACTCGAGAAATAGCGGTCCCGCCCGTCAAGATAACGGGGGTTTCAGCAACATCAGCAACTGCTGCAACAAATTACACCTACATATTGAAGTGGCGACCACAGTCGTACTTGGAATATTACAAAATCAATGTGACGGGACCAGACGGTCAAACTCTAAGTTATTACACCAAGACTTCGGATTGGACGTTAAACAATAAAGAGGCAGGGCGCTTCATTTTTGAGATCTTGGCTCAAGGCGAAGGTGATTCGCTCTCAGAACCTGTCCGATTCGCAGCCACTGTTACAAATCCAATCAATATCTCCTCTAAATTGCCGACCAATCCTGCTAGCGACAGACTCACCACTGTCTCATCGAATCAACTCAAATCCATCGCTACCCGCTTGACTCCACAAACGGAGGTGACAGTCACCGTTTATTACGATTCAAAGATCAAGGGCGCAAAGAAACTTGCCCAAACACGAGTTGCGCGCGCTGCGGCAACGCTCAAAGTCACCAAATCAACGTTGATTGTCAAGACTCAAGTGCGCAAGCAGATTTCAGTAAAGTCATTGAGCCAAATAGCGATTACCACTAAGGCGCCGGCGCGAAAACTCACCCTTACCAACGCTTAATCGGGAGCGATGAGCTAGGCTCAATCTATGCCGAGCGGAGAGAGAAACCTGCTGAGCCTGAGGATGATCGCGCAGGATTTACCCTCACCGCCTCCGAAGAGGATGATCTGCCTGCTCAGACCGTTG
>Ga0208048_1000765_pt1 | contig 17016 bp, 16 predicted proteins | sample Malawi_45m_30L_FD_184163 | JGI IMG/M metagenome (GOLD analysis project Ga0208048, IMG submission 184163) | Freshwater microbial communities from Lake Malawi, Central Region, Malawi to study Microbial Dark Matter (Phase II) - Malawi_45m_30L... | ecosystem: Environmental > Aquatic > Freshwater >...
CGGATGCAGCGTTGCAGGGGCGCATCGAGGCCATGGAGACAGCCTACCGGATGCAGTTCGCGGCGACGGATGCGTTCGACATTTCGCGCGAGCCGGCGGCGATGAGGGAGCTTTACGGCAAGGGGCACTTCGCGAATGGCTGCCTCATGGCGCGGCGGCTCGCGGAGCGCGGCGTGCGGTTCATCCAAGTCTATTATGGCAACAGCCAGCCGTGGGACACTCACAACCAGCACGACGAGCAGACTCGCAAGCTGGGCGCGGACATTGACCGCCCCATCGCGGCGCTGCTCGGTGACTTGAAGCAGCGCGGCCTGCTGGAGGACACGCTGGTCGTGTGGGGCGGCGAGTTCGGGCGCACGCCGGTGAGCGAGAATGGCAACGGCCGCGACCACAACCCGCACGGCTTTTGCATGTTCCTCGCGGGCGGCGGCGCGCGCGGCGGCACGAGCTACGGCGAGACGGACAACTTTGGCTTCAAGGCGGTGGAGGATCGCATGCACATCCACGACCTGCACGCGACGCTGTTGCATCTGCTGGGCGTGGACCACGAGAAGCTGACCTTCCGCCACGCCGGCCGCGACTTCCGCCTGACCGATGTGCACGGCAACGTGGCGCGGGAGATTCTGGCTTAAAACGGTGAGGCATAACCAAACGCCTGGATCTCACACTTTCACCCTGCTTGCGATGGTTTGGCCACTACGATACAATGGGAAAATGAAAAGAGGTTTATTGCTGATGCTCATGGTCCTGGGCGGCTTGTCTGCGCCAAGCGTCTCGGTAGCCGCCGTGCCTGAGACTGGCCCCAAGAAAGTTTACGTTCTGCCCATTCGCGAAGACATCATGCCGCCGCTCACTTATCTAGTGCGGCGCGGCGTCAAGGAGGCGATGGAGGCGAAGGCCGACTTGCTCGTCCTGGACATGGAGACCAATGGCGGCCGGGTGGACGTGACCGAGGAAATCATCGGCATACTCGCGAAGTTCCCGGGCCAGACGGCGACCTTTGTGAACAAGAAGGCGTTCAGCGCCGGGGCGTTCATCGCGTTCGCGACGCAGAAAATTTACATGGCCCCGCAGAGCGTCATTGGCGCGGCGGCCCCGGTGATGGCTTCGCCCACGGGCGGCGCGCAGGAGATCGGCGGGACGATGGAAATCAAGGCGTCGTCTGCCATCAGTGCGCTCGTCCGCGCCAACGCCGAAAAGAACGGCCACAATCCCGCCGTCGCCGATGCGATGGTGAAGAAGACTTCCGAGTTAAAGCTGGATAACCAAGTCATCAACGAAAAGGGCCAGATTCTCACGCTTACCGATCAGGAGGCTGCCCGCAATTATGGCACCCCCGCCCGGCCGCTGCTTTCCGCGGGCACGGTCGAAAATCTGGACGCATTGCTGAAGCAACTGGAACTCAGCGCCGCCCAGGTCAAGCGCGTCGAGCCGAGCGGCGTCGAGCGGCTCGGCACCTGGATCAACACCATCGCGCCCATCCTGCTCATCATCGGCATCGCGGGGATCTACATCGAGTTTAAGACGCCGGGCTTCGGCCTGCCGGGCATCGTCGGCGTCACTGCGTTTGCGATCTACTTCTTCGGTGGCTACATCGCCGGCCTAACTGGACTGGAATGGGTAGCTGTGTTCATCGTGGGCCTCGCGTTACTGGCGCTGGAGCTGTTCTTCTTCCCCGGGACGCTGGTGCTAGGCTTGACGGGTTTTAGCCTCATTTTCCTGTCGCTGGTCATGGCTCTCGTAGACCGCTATCCCGGAGCGCCCACGTTGCCGACGTTACCGCAGCTCCAATTGCCACTCAACCAGCTGGCCCTAGCCGGGATCGGTTCAATCTTGGCCATCCTACTGCTCAGCCGCTGGCTGCCAAAAACCGCCCTTTACCCCGCGCTTGTTTCCCAGGGTGTCAGCGGCGCACAAACGCAACAGACGATTGCCGATCAGCAACAAAAGCGGCTTGGCCAGATCGGCGTCACCGTGTCCCTGCTGCGCCCGGGAGGCAAGGCGCAGTTCGGCGATGACATCCTTGACGTTGTCTCCGAGGGCAACCTCATCGAAAAGGGTTGCAAGGTTCGTGTGGTCGGCAGCAGCGGGCATGTTGCAGTGGTCGAGGCGGCTTGATGCTCGACTGGCAGACCCTCCCCTTTGCACTCGACCTACCCTGCCCCGCTCGAAACACTGCGCCGCTCTTGAAACCGGCGCACCTCATCCTTCTTTTGTTGTTCAACGTCTTTTGGGCTGTCTCGCTCTCGGCAATTCAGGCGCTAAAAGCGAATTTGGACTCCGGCGGCATCGCCACGTTGCGCTTCGGCGGTGCGGCACTGAGCCTGTTGCTCGTGTGGCCATGGCTGCCAGGCGCGACGCCAAGCGGGCGCGACCTGTGGAGAGCGTCGCTGATGGGCGTGATCGTTTTCACACTCGGACATCGGTTGCAGGTGTGGGGCAACTTGCTGGGTTCAGCAGGCAATTCCTCCGTGCTGATGGCGGTGGAGCCGTTGCTAACAGCCGTAGCGGCGGCGGTATTTCTCCGCGAACACATTGCCCCGCAGCGCTGGCTTGGCTTCAGCCTCGGCATCGTCGGCATCGTGTTGCTCAACCGCGTATGGGCCGATGACTTCAAGTGGGCGGGGCTGACCGCAAGCGCGGTGTTCATCGCGTCGTTCCTCAGCGAAGCGGCTTATTCAATCATGGGAAAACCGCTGCTGGACCGCGTAGGACCAATGAAGCTTCTCGCCGTCTCTCTTGCAGCCGGCACGCTGGTGAACCTCGCCATTGACGGTCCCACCACCCTTAAGGCCGCGCAACAAATGCCGGCCAGCGCTTGGGCATGGGTTGCTTATCTCTCCATCATTTGCACCAGTCTTGGCTACGGCCTGTGGCTCGTGGTCATCCGCGAGACCGATGTAAACGTGACGGCCATGACCATCCTTGCGCAACCCGTCGCGGGCGTGCCCGTGGCCGTGCTCTGGCTTGGCGAACGGTTGCATGCGGGGCATTTCTGGGGCAGTGCGGCGATCATCGCGGGGCTGGTTATTGGGCTTTACGCCCGACCGCGCAGCAGCCAAGGCAAAGCCACGCCAGTTTCTGGTGCGTAAAGGATGCGCGCGATCCTTGCAAAAATGACTTGTCCACGGCCCGTCTGTTGCTCCCGCTGCTGTCGTGACCGTGCCCAGCAGCACTACATTTTGGTTCATCTTACCTTGCCGGTTCACTAAAACTAATCCATTGCAACCGGCTGAAACCAATGCCGCCGACGGCAGCCTTGTGGTCGAATGCCAGCAGCTGACCCGCCGCTTTGGCCAGTTCGAGGCGCTCGCGGGAGTCAGCCTGAACATCCGGCGCGGCGAGTTCTTCTCGCTGCTCGGCCCGTCCGGCTGCGGCAAGACCACGCTGCTTCGCATCATCGCTGGGTTAGATTTGCCAAATACTGGTGAACTACGCATAGGCGGACTGCCCGCCCTGCACCTCCCAGCATGGAAGCGCCCCGTCAATACGGTCTTCCAAAACTACGCGCTGTTCCCGCACTTAAGCGTGTCCGAGAACATCGCTTTTGGCCTGCGGATGAAGCGCCTACCATCAGCCGATATTGTCCGGCGCACGACGTCGGTGATGGAGCTAACACAAATCCTGCCGCTGGCAGGCCGACACCCCCACGAACTATCCGGCGGACAGAAGCAGCGCGTGGCACTCGCTCGAGCGCTAGTCAACGAGCCGGCTGTTCTGCTGCTCGACGAACCGATGGGCGCGCTCGACGCGAAGCTGCGCAAAGAGCTCCAGCTCGAGCTCCGCCAACTCCAGCGGCGACTTGGGATCACGTTCGTCCACGTCACCCACGATCAGGACGAGGCACTTGCGATGAGCGATCGCGTGGCGGTGATGAACGCTGGTCGCATTGTGCAACTGGGCACGCCTGACGAGTTGTATGATCGGCCAAAAACCAGTTTTGTGGCCGAGTTCATTGGCGTGTGTAACCTATTCGAGGGAAATTTAATCCGCCGCACGAAACAATTACTCGAGACGGAAACGCCGCTAGGCCGGCTACGCATCGAGCTGCCCGCGACGACTATCGAGTTGTCCGAACGCAGCCGGCTGCGGTTGGGCGTCCGGCCCGAGCGCATTGCGATGGACGGCGGTCAGCCCGGTGACAATCGGTTACTCGGCATCGTGCAAAGCATCAGCTCCAGCGGCCCGAAGACAATCGCGCAGGTTCGGGTAGGCGATACGTTGCTGCGCGTCACAGAGTTGAACATGGGTCGGCGCTTGGTGGCCCTCCACGCAGGCGACTCGGTTGAGCTAACGATCTCGCCAGGGAATTTTTTCCTTCTCGAAGACTGATGAGTGCCATCAACCAATTCACGCTTCATGCACGCCGGCCCTAGCCATGCCCTCCGCGCCGACTGAATCAACCAAGGTCAAAAACCGCCGACCGCGGCAAGCAGTGCATTTCGGTGAGCCTTTGCCGCTTGGCGCGCATCTGTGCCGCGCAAGTTGGCTGTGCGGACCAAGCGTGACCTGGATGATGCTGTTTCTTGTGGGGCCGCTGCTGTTTGTCGTCGCAATGAGCTTCGCGCAGCGCGGGGACGACGGCGAGATCGTCTGGCGGTTCACCACGGAAAATTACGCGCGGCTGTTCGGGCAAGGCGCACTGGGTTTTGATCCGGTGCAACCGCTGATTTTGGCGCGCAGCTTGGGCGTGGGGCTGCTTACGGCGATCCTTTGCCTGCTGGCTGGTTTACCCGTGGCTTTTTTCATTGCCGGCCTGCCGCACCGATGGAAGGGCGCGGCACTGACGCTCGTGGTAATTCCGTTTTGGACCAACTTGCTGGTGCGCACTTACGGCTGGCAACTCATTCTCGCGCCGGACGGCTGGATAGCTCGAGGGCTGCGTACCGCCAACTGGCTGGCAGCCGACGGAGAGTTATATCCCGGCTGGCCCGCCGTGTTGATCGCGCTGGTCTGTGACTATTTGCCATTCATGATCCTGCCGCTTTATACGAGCGTGGAAAAGTTGGATCCGGCGCTCGAAGAAGCCGCCGCTGATCTCGGCGCGTCACCGTTGCGAGCTTTCTGGAGCGTGGTGCTGCCGCAAATCCGCCCCGGTCTCATCGCCGGCTGCGTGCTAGTCTTCCTGCCGGCCTCTGGTCAGTTCGTGATCCCCGACTTGCTGGGCGGAGCAAAGCTCGCGCTCCTCGGCAACGCGGTGCAACAACAGTTTGGCGCGAGCCGGGACTGGCCGTACGGCTCGGCCATCGCAGTCGTGGCACTGTTGGTTATGGGCGCCGGTTTATGGCTGCACACGCGCGTCACGCGGGGAAGACGAGAGGTGGCACTGCCATGAAGACCCGCCGCTCACCGCTCACCGGGTTGGCCGCCGTGCTGGTCTTTGTCTTCCTTTACGCGCCATTGGCCGTGGTGCTGGTTTTCTCGTTTAACGTGGCGCGCCATGGCACGATGTGGGAGGGGTTCACCGTGGACTGGTATTTGCGCCTGCTAAACAACCAAGCCGCCCTCGCCGCCGCCTTCAACACGTTGCAGCTAGCCTGCACTAGCACGCTGTTCGCGACATGCCTCGGCACGGCATTGGCCTACGGCATAAGCCGCTACGAGTTTCCCGGCAAGCGGCTCTTCCACCATGTCCTGCACATCCCGGTGTTCATCCCGGACATCGTGCTGGCGGTGGCGCTGCTGCTTTTCTTCGCGCTGGTGCGCAAGTTCCTCGCAGGCTTCGAACTGGGCATGACCACGATGACGCTCGCGCACATCACACTGCAAATCCCCTTCATTGCCATCGTCGTGCGTGCGCGCATGGCTGACTGCGACCCGCAGCTCGAAGAGGCCGCCGCCGACCTCGGCGCTGGGCCGTGGCTTACTTTTCGGCACGTGACGCTCCCGCTGATGATGCCGGGGATTGTGGCCGGCAGTCTGCTGGCATTTACATTGAGCCTGGATGACTTTGTGGTGAGCTTCTTCACGACCGGCCCGGGCGCAACGACTTTGCCCATCCTAATTTACTCATCGGTGAAGCGCGGCATCACGCCAGAGATCCACGCGCTGGCCAGCCTCATCCTGGTGGTATCGGCGGCGACGGTCGTGACGGTGGCCTTTCTGCGCGGGCGGACGGAAGTGAAACGGTGACGGCCACCGTGACCGTTTCGTAACATATTCGTTACGAGCTTATCGTTGTTTCGCTGCGGGCGGCGTGTTAACCAACTCACACATGGCAAAGATTTTGGTTGTGGATGACGAACCGGATGCCGTTGAACTCGTGGAGTTCAACCTCAAGAACGCCGGCTTCGAAGTCATAACGGCGGCGGACGGCGCGGAGGCCTTAAAGCAAGCGCGCGCGGCCCTGCCCGACCTCGTCGTGCTGGACCTGATGCTCCCCGAGGTGGACGGCTTGGAGGTGTGCAAGCTCCTGCGTCGTGACGCCGCCACGGCGGGCATCCCCATCATCATGCTCACGGCCAAGGCGGCGGAGATTGACCGCGTGCTGGGCCTCGAGCTCGGTGCGGACGACTACCTGACCAAACCGTTCAGCCCGCGGGAGCTGATGCTGCGCGTGAAGGGTCTGCTGCGCCGCTGCGATGCCACCGAGGCCAAGGCCGAGCGGATGCGGTTCGGCGACCTCGTGCTCGACGTTCCCGCGCACAGCGTGACTGTCAGCCACAAGCGCGTGGAACTAACCGCCACGGAGTTCAAGTTGCTTACCATCCTCGCGCAACGGCGGGGCCGCGTGCAGTCGCGCGATCAACTGCTCAAGGACGTGTGGGAATACGACAACGTCATAGACACCCGCACCGTGGATACGCACATGAGACGGCTACGCGAGAAGCTGGGGAAAGCGGCGAAGCATCTCGATACGGTAAGGGGCGTGGGATATCGCTTCGTCGCCGGGTGAGGCCGATTCACAGAACCAATTGCATAGAGCGCACCCGAAGCTCTGCTTTGTTATCCGTTACGCATTTCTTTTTACGTTTTACGTCGTTCCTCTGCTGCCCCCATTCTCCAACCGATGTGGCCCACGCTCACCATCCTTTCCCTCGTCGTCGCTGCGGGCTGCTTCGCCGCCTGGCTGCGGATCCGCCGCGAGTCTGCGGCCGAGCGGGAACGGCAGCAGCGGGATTTTGAGTCGCTCCGCCAGCAGCTCGAGCAGGCCCGTGCGGGCGAACTGGCCCAGCAGCAAGCGCTCTTCAACCGCATGAGGGAGGGCGTGCTCGTGCTCGACGCCGACGGGCGCGTGCAGTTAGTAAATCAGGCGCTGGAAAGGCTGTTCGGCATCACCGGCGACATTCGCGGGCGCACCGTGATGGAGTCCTTGCGGCTGCACCAAGTACAGGAACTCATCAACCGCACATTGGTCTCCGGGCAGGTCGAGGAATTCGAACTGGAATTACCTAGTCTCGACGGCACACGCAGCCTGCAAATTAACTCTGCCGTGGTTCTCGGGGCCGACGGCCGACAGCAAGGCCTCATCCTCGTGTGCCACGATCTCACGCGCCTCAAGCAGCTCGAGGACACCCGGCGCGAGTTCGTCGCTAACGTCAGCCACGAGCTGCGCACGCCGCTTTCAATAATCTCGGGCTACGTCGAGACGCTAATTGACGGCGCGAAGGACAAGCCCGAGGTCGCCACCAAGTTCCTCCAGACTATTGAGAAGCACGCCGACCGGCTGACCTATTTGATTGAAGATTTGCTCACCATCTCGCGGCTCGAGTCAGGCCAGATCGTGATGAACCTCCAGCGCGCCGAATTGCGCGGCGTAGTGGCGCACGTGGTCACCGACCTCGAATCCCGTGCCGCCTCCAAGCAGGTGCAGCTAAGTAACGAGGTGCCGGAGCACGCAGTCGCGCACGCGGACGCCGAACGCCTCCAGCAGGTGTTCTTCAACCTCGTGGAGAACGCGATCAAGTATGGCCGCCCAGGCGGCTCGGTGGTCATCGGCATGCAGCCTAACGAGCACGAGCAGATCGAACTGTGGGTGCGGGATGACGGCCCCGGCATTCCGCCCGAGGCACAGAGGCGCGTGTTCGAACGGTTCTACCGCGTGGACAAGGCCCGCTCACGCGAGGCCGGCGGCACCGGCCTCGGCCTCGCCATTGTGAAGCACATTGTGCAATCACACGGCGGCGTGGTGTGGGTGGAAAGCGAGCCAGGCCAGGGTGCGACGTTCCACTTCACGCTGCCTGCGGGAGCGTGATTAGCTGACATCCGCCTGCCACTCCGCCACGCAGGGCGTGGCAACCGAAAATAGTCAATTACACTCCTTGCTCTGAATGAGCAGACTTTCGCGGTCGTATTGCGGACTAAAAAGCATCACTCAGGCACTCGCGAGCCGCAGTCATTGGCGGTTGGAATGAGTCCGACCTCAGCGAGAAACCACTTTTAGCCAATCGACCATGGGCACACGTATGGTTAACCCAATCCCGTTTGAAAATCCTGCTTTAAGGATCCCACAGCCAACGCGGGTCGGGGTTGGCGAGACTGGAAACTCCGTTGGTCCAAAACTGCAAGCCCACCTTGCTGGCCTTCATGCTCTCGGCGTGGCCGTCCACGAAAACCGTCATCGCCTGGCCGCCGTGGCGGTTCAAGACTCGCGTTTCGTCGCTGGGAGCCATGTAGAGTCCGTCGTTGGGCGTGCGGAAGTGAACCCATGAGACGGGACGGCCAATCCACTGGTCGGGGTCGGTCTGGGTCGGGTTGGTGATGTGCTGAGAATCAGCGAAGTGGATGGTCGCCGCCGGCTGCGCCACGCCCGCGTAACGCATCGTGTTGAAGGCGAGATTCAGGTTGATGCCGAGGTTTAATCGGACGTTCGGCGGATTGCCCGGGCAGTCGTAGAGGTTGGTGGCCATCGTGTAACGCAGCATGATGTCCGGCCAGCCCTTGCTGGCGTTGCCGTTGACCCCGCCGCTGACCACCGGGCCGATCTGCACCGGGTTGTAAAGAATCCCATAGGGCAGCATTTGGTCATCCCAGTCATCTGAATAAAGGCGCGCCGCCAAGCTGAGCTGCTTGACTTGATTGAGGCACTTCGTGCCTTTGGCCTTAGCCTTCGCCTTGCTCAAAGCGGGAAGTAGCATGCCGGCCAAAATCGCGATGATGGCGATGACGACGAGCAGTTCGATCAGAGTGAAGGCCGAACCCGCCCGTTGCCGAACAAGGAGGATGCGATGGCTCATTGGGGTGAACTCAGATGACAAATGCTGTCGCAAAAAAACACTATGCTGGCTGGCTGATGATAATCACTTCGTCGCCCTGCCCGGCTGGAGCGTTACCATGCCGGAGCTGCGATCCATGACATAGGTAAACCCCGGCGGCGGTGGCGGAATCCGCACGATCATTTTGCCGGTGACCAGTTCATTTAGATCGTTGGGCACGCGCCCGTTAGCCTGCTGGAAGTTGCGGACGCCTTCGTTCAAGTAGCCGAGGTTGTTTTCGGAGCTGCCGAACTCGGGCGGCGGCGGTGGCCCAGCGGGTGCCGTAGATTCGCGCTTTCGGCATCCGCCCACGACCAACCCCATCGCGGCAAACAGCAAGACTAAGCGGTATAAAACCATTTTCATGAAAATAGAACGCCCCGCGCGGATTGGAAGCGCCGATTTGGCCGGCCTTTTTGCTTTCACCCGGCGGGCTTGGCCGTTAAAAAATCGCCGCACAAAACAAAATTCTTCTCATCATGCCAGCACGTCTTGCCAACAAGTGGGTTCTCATCACTGGAGCTTCCAGCGGGTTCGGAGCCGCCGCCGCACGGGCCTTTGCCGCCGAGGGCTGCAATCTCATCCTCGGCGCGCGCCGCACAGACAAGCTCGAGGCCGTCGCCGCCGAGGCGCGCAAGCTTGGCTCCCCCAAAGCGGTTTTCCACAAGCTCGACGTGTCCTGCACCAGCAGCGTGAACAAATTTGCCGAGGGCATCCCGGCGCTCACCTCGCAGGTGGACGTGCTGGTGAACAATGCCGGCGGCGCGCACGGGCTCGACACCGTGGCCAACGGCAAGGACGAGGACTGGGAGGCGATGGTGCAGGTGAACCTGCTGGGCGTCATGCGCGTGACGCGCGCCATCCTGCCCTACATGGTCAAGAATCCCGGTAGCTACATCCTCAACATCGGTTCGGTCGCGGGCCGGCAGGCTTACGAAGGTGGCTCGGTGTATTGCGGCGTTAAGGCGGCGGAGATCATGATCACCCGCTCCCTGCGCCTCGAACTCAACGGCACCGGCGTGCGGGTCGGCACGATTGACCCCGGCATGGCCGAGACGGAGTTCTCGATGGTGCGGTTCAAGGGCGACGAGCAGCGCTCGAACAAAGTCTATGAGGGCGTCGTGCCGCTGACCGCCAACGACATCGCGGAAATCCTCGTCTGGTGCGCCAGCCGGCCAGCCCATGTGTGCATTGACGAGCTGCTGGTGAAATGCACGGATCAGGCAGCGGTTCACAAGTTGCATCGCCGGCCCGTCGCGGCGAAGTAATCGCCCACCGGCGTAGAAAGCGAGGAAACGAAAACTGCTTTACCCAAAGCGGTGATGCGTCACTGCGCCAGCAGCCACTTCGCGGCTGCGGCGCGGTCGGTCGTCGCGGAGGAAGTCAGCGCGTTCGCGGCACTCGCGGTGGAGTAGAGCTTCGCAGCGAGGGCAGGCGCGGTTTCACCGCCAACCCACAGCTTCGCCGGGGCGTTGAGCGCTAGCAGGCCGGGCATGTCGCCGTATTTTGCACCGCCCGGGAGGAAGTTCACGTCGCGGTAGTCGGTCAGTTTGCCGAAGCGAAAACCCGCCGTCTCCACCGCCGCGTGGTCAACGGCCTCGCGTGCCACCGCGCGCGCCGCCGCCACAATAGGCCCGGTGCCGCCGAAGCCCGCCACGTCCACGCTCTTCGGTGCGGGATGATTCGGGTTTGCCTCGTAGCTGCGGAGATACTTCACGAGCGTAAGCACGTCATGCGCACGCTGGGCAAAGAGCGCGTGGTTGTAACCGTAGGTGTAGCCGGCGAACTCGCGCGGGTTCGCGACCACGCGATTCTGCGTTGGAGCCTTCCCGTCCTTGTTGAACTCGCCTTGGAAGAGCAGGTCTGCGCCCAGCACGGTCGCGCCAGAGTCCACCAGCGACTTCACCTCGGGCTTCACGGAACCGTCGGCGTTGAAGAGCGCGGCCTTGCCAGAGTCGTCGAGCCAGATGACCGCGCGCCCATTCCACTGCTTCGGGTAGAGCCACGCGACGGGCAGTTCCTCGCCGTGCGTCTCGTTGCGGAGCAGGCCGGTCATCTCCACGTAATTGCCGTGAACTTTCTTTTCCTTCAGCTCCCATGCGACTTTGCCCGCACTGGCGAAAGTGCGGCCCAGAACCGCCTCGACGCCGTTGCCCGCGAACTGGCGAAACGCCTCCACGGACGACACGCTGGCTTGCAACTGCTTCTCCGCGTCATCCGTCCACCAGCGTAACAGCTTGCGCTCGAAATCAATGTCGTCGGCCTTCGGTGCAGGATGCTGGTCATTCCACACGGACATTTCGACGCGCGTGAGGCGTTTGTAATCCCGCTCCACGACGGGCGACTTGAAGCCGAGCTTGAAGTGCTGGTTGACCCAGGTGAAGAAGGCCGAGCGCGCGACGGCGTTGTAGTTGTGCTGAAAGTGTTCACCGCGGTGCAACATCACGTTGTTCGGCGCACCGAGCACCTTGTAGTGCGCAAGCAGCTCGGGAAAACCCTTCGTCGCCATCTCCTTGGTCCAGTCGTTCGCGGTGGTCATGCCCTGCGGACGCGGCGCGCCCAATGCGGCGAACTCGATGTTACCGGTGTTGATGCGGAGCAAGGACGCGTTCTCGCAGGTGCAGCCGCCTTGCATCGCGGTGCTGACCATCACGGCGGGAAAGGACAGCGTGATGCGCGAATCAAGCGCGGCGAGAATCATGGTCTGCGTGCCGCCGCCGCTCGCGCCAGTCACGGCCACGCGCGTGGGGTCTACGTCCGGCAGACCGAGGACGAAGTCGAGCGAGCGAATGGCATTAAGCGTTTGCAGGCCCATGATGCTTTGCAAATGCGCCTCAGCCTGCGCGCTATAGAGTTCCCAGTTCTCGGTCTTGGCCATCTCGGGGCGCTGCTTGGCGAAACGGTGGACGGTGAGCGCGGAGAGCTGGACGGCGTCCGAATCGCTCATCATGTCCCACTGCCAAACTAAGCAACCCATGCGCGCGAGCTGCACGCACATTGACTGAAAGATGCTGCGCCCACCTTCCTCGAACCGTTCCGCACCGATGGCGATTTCACGGCGCACGACATCCTCCGCGCCCTCGGCCAAGCGTGCGTCTTTCCAGTGCCCATGCGCGAACAGCACAGCTGGCACCTTGCCAGTCTTGCCCTTGGGCCGATACAGATTGCCCGTGACGAAGAAACCCGGGGCGCTCTCGAAATAGACTTTCTCGACGGTGTATTCGTCGCGCTCGACCTTGCCGTGGATGACGGCGTTGAGCGGCGTCTTGGTAGGCATGGGCAAGAGGCCGAGGCTGGCTTTCATCTGCCGCTGCACGAACGCGGCGCGCTCCGGCCAGGCGTCCTTCGACTTTGGCGGCGTAAAGGGGAAATAGCCGTTCAAATCCTTCGGCGGCGCGAGGCGCACATCATTCGGCAATTGCCCAGCCGGCAACGCGCGCAGCGCAGCGGCGGCGAGGTGGGCGAAGGCGAAGATAGCGGCAAGCGACGCGACAAAGTGGGAACACATGGGGTTACGGACGGGTTTCACGGGGAAGATATTGAAGCGGCGAAGATCAAAGCTCCAAGCTCCAAATACTTCTCACCAGTTAAGAATGCGGCCGGTCATGGCTGGGTGATTTACACGTGTTTGGGGCACGCACTTCAACGCTGAGGGCAGAGGGTCCAAAAGTCCGTAGCGAATCCTCCTGCGAAGCACATGACGCATGAACCCTCTCGCTCCGCACAACTCCGCATCCCTGCGCGCCAGTTAAGAACTTGGAGCTTGGGATTTGGCGCATTTTCCGGCATCTTTGCTTCATGGGTAACACCTTTGGCCAACTCTTCCGCGTCACCACATGGGGCGAATCCCACGGCGGTGGCGTGGGTGCGGTGGTGGACGGCTGCCCGCCGCGCCTCGCACTCACCGAGGCCGACATCCAGCCTGACCTCGACCGCCGCCGGCCCGGCCAATCCAGCATCACCACTCCGCGCAAGGAATCCGACACGGTGCAAATCCTCTCCGGCACGTTCGAGGGCCAGACACTCGGCACGCCGATTTCGCTGATGGTCAAAAACGAGGACCAACGCTCCGAGGCTTACACGGAGATGGCGACGAAGTTTCGTCCCTCACACGCGGACTACACGTATCAGGCCAAGTACGGCATTCGTGCGTGGCCGGGCGGTGGCCGCACCAGCGCGCGCGAAACCATCGGGCGCGTCGCTGCCGGGGCCATCGCCAAGAAGCTGCTGCGCGAACGTTGGGGCGTGGAAATCCTCGCGTGCGTCGAGTCCGTGCAAAACCTCCACTGCCATGTGGACGTGGACAAACTCACGCTCGCGCAGGTCGAAGCAAACATCATCCGCTGCCCCGACCCGGCGGTGGCGGAAAAAATGATTGCGCTCATCGAGCGAGTGCGCTCGCAGGGCGACAGCGTCGGCGGCGTGATCACTGGCATCGCGCGCGGCGTGCCGGCGGGCTGGGGCGAACCGGTGTTCGACCGCCTCGAAGCGGACCTGGGTAAAGCCATGTTGAGCCTGCCCGCGACGAAGGGTTTTGAAATCGGCTCCGGCTTTGGCGGCACGATGCTCACTGGCACGCACCACAACGACGCCTTTCGCAATGTGGACGGCAAGGTCCGCACCACGACGAACCGTTCCGGCGGCGTGCAAGGCGGCATCAGCAACGGCGAAACGATTTACTTCCGCGTCGCGTTCAAGCCCACCGCCACGGTCTTCCACGAACAGGACACCGTGGACGCAAACCTTCAAAACACCACGCTCAAGCCACGCGGCCGTCACGACCCCTGCGTGCTCCCGCGCGCGGTGCCGATGGTCGAGGCGATGACGGCGCTGGTGCTCGCTGACCACGCGTTACGCCAGCAGGCGCAGTGCGGGTGATGCGCGAGAATGAAGCCCCCGCTTTACCGCCGCCGCTGGTTCTTGGTGTTCGTGGGGTTAGTGCTGGTGGCGCTGCTCATAGTTGCGCGCCCCGCGTGGCACCTGTGGCGGACCGAGCAGGCCGACCGGCATGACCAGCCTCCATTGCCGGCGGGCGTGTGGAACGACGCCAGCCGACTCAACGAGACCAAGGTGGCCGAGGTCGTCGCCGTGTCGAGCGATGCTGCGGATGCCGAGCAGCAGTTGGTGCAACTGCTCGCCCGCGCGCGGACGAATCAGCTCAAGGTGGCCATCTCCGGCGCGAGACACACGATGGGCGGGCACACGTTGTATCCCGGCGGCATGGTGCTGGACATGCGGCGCTTCAACCACATGAAGCTGATTGAACAGAGCCACGTGCTCTGGGTGCAAGCGGGCGCGCGGTGGTTCGAGGTCATTCCCTTTCTCCGCGAGCGCGGCCGCTCCGTGGCCGTGATGCAATCGAACCACGATTTCACCGTGGGCGGCTCGCTCAGCGCAAACTGCCACGGCTGGCCCGCGAACCGCCCACCCATCGCCAGCACGGTGCGGAGCTTCCGGCTGCTGAAGGCCGATGGCAGCATCGTCCGCTGCTCGCGCGCGGAGAACCGCGAGTTGTTCTCCCTCGCGCTCGGCGGCTACGGACTCTTCGGCGTCATCCTCGATGCGGAATTGGACACGGTGCCGGACGCGACCTACGTGTTAGAACGTTTCGTCCTGCCCGGCGAGGAGTTCGAGGCAGTGCATCGGCGCAAGGTGCTGGAGGACACTTCCGTGGGCATGGCCTACGGACGCTTGAGCACCGCCTCCGACGCGTTTCTCAAGGAATCCATCCTGACGGTCATGCGGCCCACGAACATCGCTGTCGCCACGGAGCGCACCACGGAACCGCCGTCGCGATTCGGCCGGCTGGTCTTCCGTGGTTCCATCGGCAGCGACTACGGAAAGTCTCTCCGCTGGTGGGCCGAACGCGACCTGCAACCGTGGCTGAGGCCGGAGCATTTCCAGCGCAGCCGGTTGCTGGACGAGGCGGTCGCCGTGTTTGGCAATGGCTCCGCCGCGAGCACGGACATCGTGATGGAATTGTTCGTCCCGGCGGGTCAACTCGCCCGCCTGCTCGCGAAGCTGCGCGAGTCGCAACGGGCACACCCCGTGGATGTCCTCAACGTCACGCTCCGCCACGTCCTGCGCGACGACGACACGTTCCTCCGCTACGCGGACCAGCCGATGCACTGCGCAGTGTTCCTCATCCACCAGCCCTTCACACCCGAGGCGGAGGCAGCCATGGAACGGGCGGCGCGTTCCATGATTCAGGCCGTGTTGGATTGCGGCGGGCGCTACTACCTGCCTTACCGGCTTCACGCGACGCACGAGCAGTTTCACGCCGCGTTCCCGAAGGCGAAGGAGTTCTTCGCGCTCAAGCGCAAGCACGACCCTGAGGAGCTTTTTCAGAACCAGTTTTACCGGCACTACGCCAAAGACCCGAAGGCAGCAGTGCCTGCCCCGCACTGAACGCCAGCGCGGTCAGTTGGAAAATCGTTTTACCCTACGCTCACCTTGCACTAGCTTCTTAGCGTATGGACTGGCAACAAATCGCGTCACTGGCCATTGTAGGCATCGCCGCCTTCCTGTTGCTTCGCGCGCAGCTTCGGCCGCGCGGCCACTGCGGTTCCAAAGACGGTCCGTGCGGCTGCTCCGCTGGCTCGGGCCTTGCGCCCAAAGGCTCCATTGTCTTCCGCGCGCGTAAGGGTGAGCGCCCGCAGGTCATCGTGAAGCAAGGTTGAGTACCCCCGCCATGTTCAAGGCCGACTTCACGCTGAACTTCGCAGACGACTCAACCACGCGGCCACCCGCCATCGTGAAGGATAGCGGAGAACTTCTTGCCCGCTCAATCGTCAAGAAAATCACCTTACCCGGGCACAATCGCAACGATTGGACTGAGTATCATAAGGAAGTTAGCGGGAAAATGGAGACCCACTTGCTCCGTTGCATCAGTGAACCAATACCGCTGGCGCTGGAGGAGGCTCCGCTAAAGAAGCTAGGGAAAGGTAAGGCTCAGTGAACTTATCAATTCATGTTGCAAGAGCAAACACGAGGAGTCACCCGGCTGGCACCGCGTTCAACAGTCCTCGTCCCGCATCAGTGCGCGACTCCTCACTTCGTCTCTTACGAAGTTGCGGCGCTACGTACGTTGCTGTTTTAGGCCTGCTTTCGGCGTCTTTTGCCGCCGATGTTGCCACGCAGCGCAATGAGGGCCAACGCATCGCAGCCGAGGTGCGTGCGCTCGCGCCTCGGGCCAACGGCACCAATACGGCGCTGATTAAACTCCGAAACCGCGGCACCGTGCGCGCTGAAATCCCCGTCACCATCCGCACCACCCTCACCGAGGGCGGCTGGATCACGGACTACCTGAGCGGGGACGGGTTACTTTACCGCGTGACCCGGTCACCGCTGACGCCGAGCCAATACCAGACTGGTCGCGTGAACGGCCCCGCGCTCCAACCTGCCGGTAATTTATACATACCATTTGCCGGCTCAGATTTCTGGCTGGTGGACCTAGGACTCGAATTCTTTCATTGGCCGGAGCAGCGGCTGGTAACAAAGGAGCAGCGCCGGGGCGAGGCCTGCTTCGTCCTCGAAAGCAGCACGCCTTCACCGCCTCCCGGCGGCTATTCGCGGGTCAAAACGTGGCTGGACCAGGATACGCTGGGCATCATCGTGGCTGAGGCCTACGACCTACGCGGGCAGTTGCTGAAAGTCTTCGAGCCAAAGCGTTTTCAGAAGGTCAACGGTAAGTGGCAGCTCAAGGAGATGGAGATCCGCAACGAGCAAAATGACTCGCGCACGAGTCTCGTGTTCGACGTGGAGGTTCAGTGACCGCCACTACCAGCGCGCCAATACGAAAACCATTGGCAACTGGTGTCCC
>Ga0208048_1000767_pt1 | contig 17003 bp, 17 predicted proteins | sample Malawi_45m_30L_FD_184163 | JGI IMG/M metagenome (GOLD analysis project Ga0208048, IMG submission 184163) | Freshwater microbial communities from Lake Malawi, Central Region, Malawi to study Microbial Dark Matter (Phase II) - Malawi_45m_30L... | ecosystem: Environmental > Aquatic > Freshwater >...
CCCCAGATTCGAGGGCGATCGCCGCGGCCGCTTCAATCAGCTGATTGCGACGCCAATCGCGATGGCTCGCCAGGCTTTGGGTCGCAATTTTTGGCATAGAGCAAGGCTAATCTCGGTTGATAAATCGCGCAACATTATTTTTACGTGACTACGCGAATTTCAACAAACTGAGCATAAATCAGTGGCATAGGCTTTTAAGTTCCGTGTAAATCCAACAAGGGTAGAAATGCAGGAAGATGAGCAGTCATAGGCAAAAATTTATCCTTTGAATCAGACTTTGTTAAGTGCCTTTGGTCTTCCTGACCAACATTTAACTAACGCCCCATAAGAATCCCTTGAAGAGTTCTGCAAATTGCACTCCCTTTTACGGGGCTTGGCCCTTACGCTTTGACATCTTTGCAATCAAACTTAAGGCCTCCTCGGAGGTAAATCCAGCCATCAAAAGACACTTATAGATCTCATGAAGTCTTATGGCTGAGGCCTCCAGCGCAGAGAGTCCGTGGAATTCTTTCTCAATTATTTCCAGGGGATACGCATCAAGATTTAGTGGCTGATGCTTCATAGGTGGAGGGCTATGCGATGGGAATGATTACTTCGTTGTGGCGCATAAATCCTGGTTTCCATGGTGGATCAAAGCGAGCGATGCGAACGGGGCCAGTGGATTCGAGGTTGGCGTTTTTCATGGCAGTGCGGAGTTCTGCTTCTTTTTGATGAAGTTTTGCTTCGGAGGTTATGCCGCTAAATCCGAGTGTGGCAGCGTTATGTTTTTTGATGGTGCGCAGAGTTACTTGTTGATTCTCCGGGATTGGTAAGTTTTCGAGTTTCATTCCTTCAGGCATTACAAATGAGACAACCCATGAATTGGTGTTAAGTTGTTCTTGGAGCACGGGCGCGGTCATGGCGATGTTGTTTTGGGAGATGTAAGTGACGAGCGGGCGGAAACCCATATTGGCGGCGTTGTTATATGAGGCGTCGACAATGACATCGGCCATGACGCAAGGATGGTAGCGGCGGATTTCGAGGTTGCCGATGCGGTCAATTAGATCGAACTTTTGGCGTTCTGTCATAAGAATCAAAAACTCAACCAGGCTAGAAATTCTTCTTGCCGGGATGAGTCCGCTAATTAGTTACCCGATGAAAATGCAGCATCAAACGAGGCCTTCGGGGGCTCGATTGCACACATTCTGCGAATGAATTGGAGTGATTCTGGTCCACCAATCAATCGATCCATGCCGGCATCCTCCCACTCGACTGATATTGGTCCGTCGTATTCAATCGCATTTAGCATTCGGAAGCATGCCTCCCAAGGAACATCTCCATGCCCAACAGAAACAAAGTCCCAACCGCGACGTTGATCTGCCCAAGGAAGATGTGAACCTAATCGACCATTCCGACCATTAAGTTGTTTCTTCGACTCTTTACAATCGACATGGTAGATACGATCTTTAAAATCCCAGAGAAATCCCACGGGGTCGAGGTCTTGCCAGATGAAGTGACTCGGATCGAAATTCAGTCCAAATGCCGGGCGATGATTTATCGCTTCAAGAGTTCGAACTGTTGTCCAATAATCATATGCAATCTCTGAAGGATGAACTTCGTGTGCGAATTTTACGCCTACCTCATCAAATACATCAAGAATTGGATTCCAGCGATCGGCAAAATCTTTGTAGCCGGCGTCAATCATCGCTGGTGGCACTGGTGGAAACATCGCAACCGTGTGCCAGATCGATGATCCGGTGAACCCAACAACCGTTTTTACGCCAAGTTTTGCTGCTGCACGTGCTGTGTCCTTCATTTCTTCAGCACAACGCTTACGCACTCCTTCTGGATCGCTGTCACCCCATAAACGTGACGGCAATATTCCCTTATGTCGCTCATCAATAGGATGGTCACAGACTGCTTGTCCAACGAGGTGGTTCGAGATTGCAAAGACCTTGAGGTTATATTTCTTTAGAATCGCATGACGCCCCTCTACGTACCCTGGTTCGTTAATTGCGCGATCTACTTCAAAATGATCACCCCAACATGCAATTTCAAGTCCGTCATAGCCCCACGAAGAAGCTAAACGGCACATCTCTTCAAAGGGCAAATCTGCCCATTGGCCGGTGAATAGTGTTACAGGACGTGGCATAGCTAGTTCCTCCTATTTGACTTGGGTAAGTTGTGAGTTATTTCCTGAGCTTGTTTCGACCGCATCAAGCACCTTCTGTACATAAAGTCCATCATCAAATGATGGTGATGGATTAGATCCATTTTTAATTGCCGTGACAAAATCATAAATTTCATGAGTAAATGTATGTTCATACCCGATGATGTGACCTGGTGGCCACCACGCTGCCACATAGGGTTGAGCGCCATCAGTTGCCAGTATCCTTCGGAAACCCGCTTCTGACGAAGCATGGGTGTGATCGTGATATAGAAGTTCGTTCATGTCTTCAAAGTTAAAATAGATACTTCCCTTCGAGCCATTGACTTCAATTGACATCGCATTCTTTCGTCCAGCTGCAAAACGAGTGGCCTCAAAGGTTCCAATGGCGCCATTTTCGAAATTTGCAGTAAAAACTGCGGTGTCATCAACTGTTACGGTGCCACGACCAGCAGACGTTCCTGCTGTTAGGCCTGTATATGCACCCGGCAAAGGACGTTCTTTAATAAATGTTTTGAGTTGTCCACTTACCGAGGTGATTTTTGATCCGGTCAGAAAATAAGACGCATCAATGATGTGCGCTGCAATATCGCCGAGCGCGCCCGAGCCTGCAGTCTTTTTGTCAAGACGCCAAACGAGTGGGAATTCTGGGTCGATAATCCAATCTTGAAGGTAATTAGCGCGTACGTGATAAATCGTACCGAGCTTGCCACTTTGAATGAACTGTTTTGCAACTGCGAGTGCAGGAACACGACGGTAATTGAATGCAACCATCGATTTCACAGAATTCTTAGCTGCTTCATTAGCTGCCTGAGCCATTGCGGTGGCTTCAGAAGCGTTATTTGCCAATGGTTTTTCGCAAATAACGTGCTTTCCCACTCTGAGAGCTGCAATTGCGATCTCTTCGTGCGTATCGCCCGCGGTGCAAACATCGACAATATCTATGTCGCTGCGAGCGATTACTTTCTTCCAATCAGTCTCCGCTTCTTTCCAGCCAAAAGTGATGCGCGCACTTTCGAGCGAATCTTTGCTGCGACCACAGATCACAGTCATCTCGACTTGTGGGGCATCCGGGAAGAAGTGGTTCACGCTCCGCCAAGCATGTGAGTGGACCTTGCCCATGAATCCGTAGCCAATCATGGCAACACGTAAAGTTTTTGACATACACCACCCCTTCTAAGCTACACCTAGATACTTATTTTGTAACTCTGCACTAGAACGTAATTCTTGCGTGGTAACTTTAGCTTGTATCTCCCCACCGGATAGAATTATGATTTCGTCACAGAGCGTGGAAGCAAATTTTAGATTTTGTTCAATCAAAAGAATTCTTTGACCCTGTCCTACAAGTTCTTGAAGAGATTTAGCAAGATGCTCAACAATCGCTGGCGCTAAGCCTTCTGATGGCTCATCCATCAGTAATAATGATGGATTTGTCATTAACGCTCGTCCTATAGCTAACATCTGCTGCTCTCCACCTGAGAGCATCGTACCACCATTATTCTTACGCTCAGCCAATCTTGGGAATAACTCATAAATTTTTTTTACTGTCCAGTTACTATTTCGTTTTTGTAGAATCTTTAAATGCTCATCAACCGTCAATGATGGGAAAACTCGCCTGCCTTGAGGAACATAACCAACTCCTGCTTGTGCAATTTTTGTTGTCGAAAGACCAGTTAAAGTTATGTCGCCATATTTGATCTCACCCGAAAGAGTTGGATTAAGTCCCATAATCACTTTTGCCAGCGTAGTTTTTCCCATGCCATTTCTACCCATCAGCGCTACTGGCTTTGATGAGACTGACAGGCTCACCCCATGCAGAACTCTCACACTTCCATAACCTGATTCAATATCAGTAATTAATAAGTCACTCACTGGAACTCCCTAGGTATAGCTCGCGCACTGACTTACTGTCTCTAATTTCATCAGGTGAGCCATGCAAAAATGTCGAGCCTTCATGCATGACTATTACTTCATCTGCAACCGAGAGAGCCACTGACATATCATGTTCGATTAGAATTAAGGTCAGATCTTTATCTAAGTCCTTTAATAATTCAATTAAACGCCCGCGCTCATTGGGACTTATGCCCGATGCCGGCTCATCCAGCATCAAGATTCTAGGCTTCATGGCCAAAGCCATGGCCAATTCCAACTGACGAGATTCACCATGAGAAATATCCGAAACCAAGACTTCAGCTTTTTCCAACAGGTCTACTTTTTGAAGAATCTGCGTACTCTGTAACTGCAACTCCTTCGAAACTGAAGGGTTTGCAAGCCAACCAATTTTTTTTATACCAAGTGCCTGCCTAAGGGCTACAAATAAATTCTCTCTTAAAGTCAAGCCTTGAAAGAGCTTAGAGGTTTGAAAGGTCCTGGCAACTCCCATTTGAGCCCTGCTATGTGCAGGTTGATTTGAGACATCTTGATTAAAGATTTTAATTGATCCACTACTTAGTGGATATACGCCGGTGATTAGGTTAAAAAGTGTTGACTTACCGGCACCGTTAGTTCCAATGATCGTGATTCGTCGTCCGTGGCTGACATCAAAGCTGATGTCAGCCACGGCGCGAATTCCACCAAAATTACGCGAAACAGCACTTAGTGACAGTGCACAATTGCTAGTAATAGTGGTGGGTGTCATGTTTAACTACTTAGCATCCGCGCAAGAGTTCACACGACCATACACTGCTGTTCCTTGGGCAACCTTATCTTGGCGCTTAAGTGCTTTAGTCTTAAAGCCACCTTTACCGTCCGAAACAATCTGGTAGATAAAGTTAGAAACAATTGCATTTCGGTTCTTGTCCATTGAAAGTGGACCTGTTGGTGTATCCCACTTCAACGTTGACAAGGCCGCGCGGTATTTGGCGTGATTATTTGAAAGATCACCCTTCACGGCCACAAGTCCTGCCAACATTGACTTACCTGAGATATATCCAAGTACGCTGAAGATGTTTGGCCCAGTGCCAGCTGCTGCCAGCTGCGCCTTGAACTTATCGTATTCAGGAGATGAATAGGAGTCGTCAGGAACGGGTCCGCCACCAATTGTGTTAAGAGCAGCGTCACCAATCTCAGCCTTTGCGCCAAGAACTGTTCCATCAACCAGAATTGCTCCACCAATCAGCGGCTTCTTTATACCGAACTGATTTGCTTGCTTTAGGAACTGAACAGCGTCAGCTCCACCAAGTCCAGCGTAGATTGCATCTATATCCTTTGGAAGGGCTGCAATTTGTGATGAGTAATCCTTGGTTCCAAGTGCAGGCCACTGGGCAGAAACGATCACACCGCCTGCTTTGCAGAAGCCTTTAGCAAAGCCTCCTGCGTTTGCATAAGGGAATGAATAATCGTCAGCGATAATTGCAACTCTCTTATATCCGAGTTGATTATATGCAATTTCTCCCACACCACCAGACCACTGCGCAGCGTCACCATGGAAACGGAAGAAGTTCTTTGATGGTTCCCGATTGGTGGCCTCTGAAGCAGAAGCTGTTGTATTTACGAAGGTCACTTTTGGATACTTCTTTGATAGACGTGCGATTGCAACGCCTTCATCACCAGACAGTGGCCCAAATAGAATATCTACCTTATCTTTTTCGATAAGTTTCTTAGCTTTCTCTAGAGCTAGCGCTGGAGTGGCATCTGTTGCCTCTTCAAGGACAACAATTTTCTTTCCAGCAACCTTGCTCTTGATTTCACCAAGTGCAATGTTAAATCCGATTGTAATTTGTGGTGCTCCACCAGCAAATGGCCCAATCGTCGCATTTAAGTAACCGATTTTGATCGTACTCGCAGCATGGCTTGAGGGTGTAATAACTAAGCCAGCCACAAGTACTGCTGCCACAACGCCTGCTAGAGCGTTACGGCCCATACGTTGTCTTTTCATCTATCTCCCTGTTTGTATCTGCTGAGGAATTTCCTCAACTTTTATGTCGGAACCGCCTTCGCTGGTTCTGAACAAATCTGTTCTTTTTACAGAACAGAAACCTCGCTTCTTACTCATTTTGCTGCCACTAATTTTTTAGCCCTCGCCCTACGAAACTGTGCGCTTATGCCCATTAACCCTTGAGGTGCCAGTATTAGAACAATTATGAACAAGGCGCCTGTGGCCGCAACATAATATTGAGTAAAGTCTTGAACAATTGCTTCAAATACCACTATTAGAGCTGCACCCACAAACGCTCCCCCAAGATAGGTTGCGCCACCCACAACAACGATTACTAGTAGATCAATTGATCGAATCAAGCCAACGCTATCTGGTGAAATATTCGTCACATAAAATGCACCCATCACCCCAGCGATTGATGCAATGAAGGCAGAAAATACGAAAGCGATCATCTTCAGCGGCAAAATCCGATATCCCATTGCGGTCATACGATCTTCATTGTCACGAACACCTTTCAAGGCAATACCAAATGATGTTGATTCCAAGAACTTACAGAATGCAAAAATAATGATCGCAATTAGGAGAAAGAGGTAATACATTGGCTTTGAGTACGCAAAGTCAATTCCAAAAATGACCGGGCTCGGAATACTATTAATTCCTGTATGTCCTCGGGTAATTTCTTGGGCTGAGTTGGCGAAGGAGTAAAGACCCAAAGTTACGGCAAGAGTGAGCATTAAGAAGTAAACGCCCTTAGTCTTTAGAGCAATGAAGCCAATAACTACCCCTGAAAGCGTTCCAGCTAGAATGGCTAGCGGAACCGAAGTGCCGAATTTAACGCCATAAGTTACTGAACTGATTGCCACGATATAACCAGAGATGCCTGAGAAGAAAAGCTGTCCTAAGGACATCAATCCAAGATTTCGATTCAGAAACGACATACTTAAAGCGGTAACTCCAAGCCATAGTGCGCGCGAGCCACCGCTTGAAACCCAGAAATCCGGATCTGGAACTAAATAAGGAAAAGCGATGGCCACTACCAGTAGCAATAAATAGGTGTTTCGAACTTTGGTCATCGGATTTTTCCTAATATACCTTGAGGGCGGAAAGCAAGAATTAGAACCAGCATCGCGAAGGTGATAATCCCTGAAAGAGTTGGGTAGTAACCCACTGCAAATTGCCCGATAACACCCACCAAAAATGATCCAATAGCAACACCACCTATAGAGCCCAATCCACCAATAATTACTACTTGTAGAGAAAATAGAAGATAGTCACCATCAGTTCCCATGCCAAATGAATTAGTTGTTGCGCCAATAGATCCTGCGAAACCAGTCAGTACTGATCCTAAGAAGAAAATCCAGATAAATACTGCTTGAATATTTATTCCCAGCGCAGAAACCATAGCTGTGTCATCAACACCCGCTCGAATGATGGCTCCATATCGAGTTTTTGTAATGAATAACCATAAGCCAATAGCAACAATTATGGCAAGGAATAGAACTAGTATTCTAAATAAAGGATACGATATCTCAATTCCTGGAATCGGAATTGATTGTGAGAGATTTTCAGGAATGCTAGTTTGGTAGTACTCTCCTCCGAATAAGGCGAGCATTCCCTGGGCGAGCATTAGTGATACACCGAGAGTTATTAAAGCGACACGTAATTCTTCGTACTGAAACTTTCTTAGCAAAATTAGGTAAACAAGTAAGCCAAATATTCCAAGTGAGAGTGCTCCGAGAAGTATTCCAAGAAACCAATTATCAGTCTTGTCTACAACATTCCACGATATATAACCTGCTAGTAAATAGAATGCTCCATGAGCCAGGTTGATGACCCGCATTAAGCCAAAAATTAAAGTTAGACCACTGGCAACTAAAAAGTACAGACCGGCAAGCGTGATTCCATTGAGGAGTGTGAATACGAAGCGCGTCATCGAATTTCCAATCCCCGGATCACTAGCCTTGTATCTAGACCTGTATACAAGCGGAATACGTCGGTTTCCGTCAATGGACTTGAGAGGAAATCTTTAAAGTTATGCAAAAGTTATTCAGCCTTTCGTCCCAAAGAATGGAGCCATGGACTCGACAATCTCGTGCATGTTTACCCTTAAATGACTGAGGTGATCCTCTACCGCACGCTTTATAGCAGGCATATCTTTTCCAACGATTGCATCTGCAATTTCAACGTGTTCGTCAGAACAGGTAATGAGATCACGCGCACCGGAAGCTGAGCGAGCCCAGAATCGTTGAATTCGTCGGCGAGTGACTCGAGAAACTTCAGCAATCATGTCGTTGTTCGCGGCGCGCATGATGGTTTCATGAAAGATTTTGTCGTATTTCATCCAACCATCTCGATCGCCATATTTTGCACACTTCGTCATGTTTTTTGCTGATTCTAGAAGCGCAACAGCGCCGGCATTATCAATACTCTTCGTTGCGCGTTGAAACATATAGATATCGCACAAGACCATCAGATCTATAGCCTCGTCAACATCTTTTCCTGTCAGCATCGCAACAGTAAAACGTCCAGCTTCACTCCGCTTTACTAGACCTTCAGATTCGAGTCGCATCAAAGCTTCACGCACAGGAGTACGACTGACTCCAAGTTCTGCCGCTAACTTATTTTCTGAGATCTGCGAATTTGTCGGAATTTGGAAAGAAGTAATGGCAGCAATTAGCCATTCATAAGCATCATCACCAAGAGATTCAGAGCTCTTGACAGGTTGCGGCACCACCGACTTCTTTGGAGTCATAATTTTCCCTTTTAATTAGACTCTATCGACGAATTCTCGGTTCCTTATATTGACCGGCACTTTCATGAGTTCAAGTATGCCTTTGGCTACGTGAGTGCTGTATCGATGGAAAGCTTCTTCACCCTTTGCTTTAGTCGCACGCATTGGATTCCCGATAATTCCGTTCTCTACGAATTCGTGATGATCCATCGGGAATTGAAAGTATTGATAACCTTCGAATTCAACATCGGGCATGCCATCGTCTTTTGAAAATGACTGAGGTAGAAATGCTGGTGTATGTGCACGCGTATCAACAGCTCTTTCCATGCGGACGAGATTCTCATTCCATGCCATATCTTGTGAGGTTTCCAATTCACTGGAATGCCATCCTGGGGTCTCTTCCGGAGGATTTTCCATTAAGCCAGCGAGAATTCCGGTATAGCGCTCCATATATGGTTTAACAAAACCAATAAGGGCATTTGTTTCATAACGAAGTCTACGCAGTACTGGGTCCACAACTTTGATGTTTGAACCATGACCGTTTACGAAAATTATGCGATTGAACCCATGATGAATTAAGGAGCGAGCAACGTCATACATCAAAGAATTGAGAGTTTCGGCTCGTACCGTGATTGTACCGCGACCTTGTCCGGCACCGTACATATGCTGCGGTGAATAGCCAGTCCATATTGGTGGTGTGTGGAGGATACCTATTTGTTCTGAGACTCGAGCAGAGACTTCGACGGCAGTGATGGTATCTGTGTACAACGGAAGATGAGGTCCGTGTTGCTCGGTGCTTGCCATCGGAACCAAGACGACATCTTTCACCGCAAGATATTCATTGATATCAACATAAGAAAGATCACCAAGACACCATGAGCGAAACTTATTGCGAAATTCCGCATCGCCTGAGGTTATGTGTTGCACTTTTCTCGGCGGCGTTATGTAACTTGTCATCTTTGCTCCTTTTACTTTATGCGACTTTAGACTGGATAAGATTGAGGAATTCTTGCGCAACCACGACACCAAATTCAGGTGAGTTGGCATGTAAAGCAAATCTCACTACAGGAATATTTGGATTGAGCTTTGATCTCATAGATGTTTCAAAAAGCAAGTCAGCTTCGGGATCCCAGAACACTCCGCCTGGGGTATTCGGAATAGAAAAACCGTCACTTGGAATCACAATCTTTACCGGACCCCGGGAAGTATTCGCGCACTCTGCAAAATACTCTCCGATCTTCCCCATCTCTTCTCTAGTGCAGCGGGCGAGCACAAACTCTGGATTGTGGTCATAGACTGGTCGATTTTTCATCGAATCTGGAATCGAAGTGGTGTGATGAACAGAGAAATCAACACACGCTGGTACGAGAATTTGTGGGATTCCTAATGGCCCAACGCGTTTCATTCGACGCGGTCCACCATAGTGAATACCACCAACAAGTGTTCCTACTATCTCTGAAGGCGTGAAATCTATGACTCCTACGAATTGTCCTGCTTCTGCGAGTTCCTCCATAGCCGGACCACCGACACCATTTGCGTGAAAAGTAACAACTTCGAATCCAAAGTTTTGAAGTTCTTTTTGTAAAGCCATTACAGAGGTTGTTGTATTGCCCAACATCGTGACAGCTACGTATTTGCTTCCCTTCGGTGGTGCTGTCAGTTGGTGGCCGTGCACAACGAGTCCGGACATTGCCGCAACAGCATTATCATAAATCGTTTTTGAAATATGGTTTAATCCCAAAATATCAATAATCGTATGCATCACCAACATATCGCTTATGCCTACAAGAGGACCAAACTCGTGACGGCCAGATGCGATGGGAGATAAGACTAACTTTGGAATTCCGATTGGAAGTTGCATAAGTGCAGCTGCCGACATAACCGAACCCTCAGCGCCACCAATCCCTATGGCGCCGAGGACGGTACCTGCATCTGATAACTCCTTCACTTTTGTTATAACAAAACTTCTCATTCTTTCTACTGCACGACCACGAGTTCCGGAGTTTTGTAGCTCTTGAAGACTTAGTCCACCAATAGCTGCAAGTTCTTCGTGGCTGATATCTGGAACAATTCCCAGGGGTTCACCCAATATTCCAGTATCAATGACAGTCGTTTTTATCCCAAGTTTGTTCAATCCATCCCGGATATAAGCAGCTTCAGGACCCTTTGTATCTAAGGTAGCGATAATGAGAACTGACTTTGTCAAAACAATCGATCCTTATGGTGATTAGATCAATGGAAGCAGAGTTTTAGCATTCTCTTCAACCAACCAGTCATAGAACGATTCGGTCAAGATGCTCGAGCCGTGATCGATAATGAACTTAAGTTGCTCTGGAGAAATATCGACGTTGTCGAAGTTGGTCTCGAGCGCATTCTTGTGACGGTTTGCGGGAGTTCGATCAATAGGTGCCACGAATTCAGCAGTAAGTGCTCCGTCATATCCGATACTGGAGAGCGTTGATACAACTTTCTTCCAGTCGTAGTCACCGTGACCAGCTGGCATACGGTTGTTATCTGCTACGTGGAAATCAAAGAGTTTGCCCTTTGTGGAGCGGATTGCTTCATAAAGATCAGCCTCTTCGATGTTAATATGGAATGCATCAAGACAGACTCCACAATTTGGGCCGGTCGCTTCTGCAAGTGCAAGAGCTTGTTCAGCACGATTGATGAAGTAGGTTTCAAAGCGATTGAGAGGCTCAATAGCAAGGCGCACTCCGGCTTTTTCAGAGTGTTCATAAATTTCACGCATGCTTTCAACTGCCCATTTCCACTCTTCATCAGGAGTGGCATCAGGGACAATTTTTCCTACTGTTGCAGGAACAATAGTCATCTCTTGACCATCTAGTTCCTTCACCATTGTGATGCAGTCTTTAGTGTATTGAACCGAGTCTGCACGCTTCTTTGGGTCTCCAGCTACCAAATTACGCTCACCGAGCATAAGAGTTACTGAACCCCAGCATTTCATGCCATAGTCTCCAAGTAACTTCTTGGTGTCTTTGCTGCCATTGAGACCATATTGCTCAGGTTCACCACTGATCTCGATGCTTTTATATCCGTACTTTGCGAGTCGAGCAATAGTTACCTTCAGCGGCTCGGCGCGCATCCAGTTGTGCATAGATAGATGCATGATTCTCCTTTCAAAAAGAATCGTTGGTTTTTTAGCGACGCCTGCTCGTTGGCGGACCGAACCCAAGTTTCCCTGGATTGAGGATTCCGTCCGGATCCCACGCGTCTTTTACTCCGAGGAGTAAATCGAATGCGGCGCCATGCTGTAGTCGCATAAAGCGTCCGAGTTTTAGTCCGACTCCATGGTGTTCGTTCAGCGAACCACCATTGTCAAGACTTGCTTTGATTGCTGCATCCCACACCTCATCATGAAGCGCAATTGCCTCTAATGGGTCTTCAGGTCCATTGTCGATATAAAAGCGGTCATAAATCATGCCGCCCCAGGGAAACCAGTGAGAAAAATGAGCTGTATATCGCGCTTTGTAATGGGCAAAACCCTCTTCAATTACTTTCTTTTTCGCCCAATAAATTTTCTCTAAGTCTTCAAAGCGAGCGCAAGTATCGGTCGTTCCAAAAATTTGAGGTGGCGCTGGAATATTTCCGTGTTTGAACGGTTCGTATTTTCCATCCCACCATATTTTTCCTATTTCAGAACCATAAGACTTTCCACCAACTGACTCGCATAACTTGGCGATTTCGGCAGATTCTAATGCGGTCAATTCTTTTTTACCATCACACATAATTACAAGAAGTACGCCTTTAACGCCTAGGTTAAGCCACTTTGAAAGTTTTGCGCTATCCGCCTCGTCATATAATCGAATCACTGCGGGGCGCCAACGCTCTGTCATGATTCGACGGGCTGCTTCTATTCCCTCTGAAATATTCTTAAAACCATACGATAAGAACTCCAGAGACTCTGGAATTCTCTCAATGCGCATCGTTGCTTTGGTAATGATTCCTAAAGTTCCTTCTGAGCCAACGATGGCTTGAATAATCCCGGGCCCTGAGGCGTGGCTCGGGACTTTCATCGTTTCAATTAATTTTCCTGGAGGAACCGCAGCCTCTAGTTGCAGCACTAAATCTTCAGCTTTACCGTATTTTGTCGAGACCACACCGGATCCACGAGCAGCGAGATATCCACCTAGTGTTGCGCCAAAGTGAAATGAGCCTGGGTAGTGAGGCATGGTGAGGCCTTTAGCATTGAGGATTTTTTCTAACTCAGGGCCTTCAATTCCAGCTTCTGCAGTAACGACCATGCTTATCTCATCAATGTGGATGACTTTATGGAGGCGTCGTAAATCCATAGCGATACCGCCATAAATGGCAAAAGTGCCGCCTTGAGTTCCCGAGCCACCACCGCGAGGGACCACCGGAACTTGATAGTCGCAGGCGATCCGAAGTACCTCCGCAACCTCCGCAGGCGTTCCAGGGCGCACATACAAATCGGCGGTAGGAACGGGAAGCGACTTATATCGGAGATACTGGGAAATCCAGGACCAGTCCGCCGACTGCTCGTGCAATAAATCAGCGTCACTATTGACGTTTTCAGGTGCAACGACGGCTGCAATCTCTCGTTGGATCTGGGCAATCAAGTACTGGTCACGGATTGTGGTCTGATTTAGCTCTCGCTGTTGGTACACCCCAGGCTCCATTCGTATTCCAACTTGTATACAAATCGGGATAGTAGGTCTCCTTCTCAGAGGCGTCAAGAGTTTCTGTCAAAAAGTTAGAGTAGGCGGGAAAAGATTTTGCCTGGGTTAAGTATCCCCTTGGGATCGAGCGCCATTTTGATAGAGCGCATGACAGTAGCGGTTTCAAGCCCAGCTTCCTTCTCAAGCGATTCGATCTTGCCCGCTCCAATTTCATGTTCGCCTGTACATGTCCCACCCAACTCGATGATCGAATTGGCGCAAGGTTTCTGGCCCAGAAACGATTAGGTGGATCAACTTTTCCATCACTCATTCTCAGGTCTGGTTCGAGAAAATCGGCTACAGATTCGAAATTTCCATCAAAGGTTATGCGTGCAAATCCATTCTTGGTTGCTGCTATTAATTCATTATTCGGAGATAATCCAACAGCGCCCATCATGATTGGCGTGCGAATTGAACTTGAAACTCTACTCTTAAGCCCCACGATATGAATACTCTGGCTCGGAATGTCAGTCCATATAACTGAAGATGTTTCTGCATGCCATAATGGAGCTTCTGCCAACTCCGAAACAATCTCAGATACAGAATTGATGTTCAACATCAGTACACTCGTGGATCGATGTGCACCTTGGGGCCGATTCCTGCTCCTTCTGGACGCATTCCAGATAGAACAGATGATGTCTCTTCTAATCCAACCGTCGCAGCAACGATAGGTCTTGGATCAATTTCGCCTCGTGCATAGAATTCGATTGCGCCCTTCAAGCCCGGTGAAGCAGAAAGTATTCCTATTGCAGTTACGTCTTTCAGCACAAGTGTTCTGCTATCGACATTACTCGACTCGCCTGCGACTCCGATGTAGACCACTCGACCTCCCGGCTCGACCAAAGAAAGTGCTTCGCGTGGAACACTCGAAGAATTCGTAGCGTCAATTATGGCGTCGTATTCATTTTCTAATTGCGATATGTCGCTATAAATCTCATGAGCCCCGAGTTTCTTGGCAAGCATTAGTGTTGACTGGTCGATTCCAATTACATGAACCTCAGCTCCCATTGCAAGCGCAAATTGAGTGGTAAGCAAACCGATAGTGCCGCTTCCCCACACCAAAATTTTTTTTCCAGGAGCTGCCTTAGCCGCTTCTGCCGAGCGCAGTGCATTTCCACCAGGCTCAATGAGCGCTCCCGTTGTGTCGTCGATTGAATCAGGAAGTTGATGGAGAGCAAATGCTGGTATTAATAGTTTCTCCGCTAAAGCGCCAGGCCAACCATTTCTAATCCCGATTTCATATCGATCTCCGCAGACATGCTGCATACCGTTCATGCATCTCTTACACTGTTGACATCCCAACATCGTGTCTCCAGTAACGCGCTTGCCTAGCCATTCCTCACCTACATTTGAGCCAACAGACGAGACGATTCCACACCATTCATGACCCAGGCGCATGGGGTATTTAGCTTCGCCAGTTCCAAAATACGCCATATTTCCTTCAAAAAATTCCACATCCGTGCCGCATACTCCTGCACGTAAAACGTCTATAACAACTTCACCGGATTTCGCTTGAGGTTCAAGCACATCCTCGATTGATGATTGTCGAGGCGCGTGAACAATAAAAGCCTTCATAGTAATGACAATGCTAGACGAACAAAATGACGTAGGGCTATGCTTTTGACAGGTTAATAAGGGAGCATCACGTTTGAGAAGTTCGCATTGGTACGCTGGTAATGGTCGAGATGCATACATTCATCGCGCTTGGATGCGTCGTGGTAATCCTGATTCAGTCTTTCATGGGCGACCACAGATTGCGATAGTCAACACCGCTTCAGATTTAGCACCGTGCAATTTACAATTAGATGAGCTCTCCCAGAGTGTTAAGAATGGAATTTGGGAAGCCGGTGGAGTTCCTCTAAATCTGCCGATGGTTTCTCTTGGTGAAACTTTAGTTCGACCTACCGCCATGTTATGGCGAAATATGGTCGCTATGGCCACCGAGGAAATGTTGCGCGCCAATCCAATCGATGGCGCAGTTCTTCTCGGAGGCTGTGACAAGACAATTCCTGCACTTCTCATGGGTGCAGCATCGGTGAACATTCCGTCGATTGTCGTTCCAGGTGGACCAATGCTCACCGGAACCTATAAAGGACGCGCACTTGGTTGCGGAACAGATGTGTGGCGGATGAGCGAAGATGTGAGAGCTGGAAAAATGTCACAGCAAGAGTTTGCCCAATCTGAATCCTCAATGATTCGCTCGAAAGGGCACTGCAACACCATGGGGACTGCATCAACCATGGGAATAATTGCCGAAACTTTGGGAATGACACTCCCGGGAGTTGCTGGGACACCGGCACCTGATTCAAGACTTCTTCAAGTAGCACATAATTCAGGACGAAGAATTGTTGAGATGGTTATTGAGGATCTCAAACCAAGTGATTTGATGACTCGCGACTCCTTTGAAAATGCGATTCTGACTCTTGCAGCGGTTGGAGGCTCAACCAATGCAGTTGTTCATCTTTTGGCTATTGCTGGGCGACTCGGTGTTTCTCTAGATCTAGCGGATTTTGATCGCATTGGTTCGCGAGTTCCGCTACTGGCAAATCTTCAACCGTCTGGGAAATATTTGATGGAGGATTTCCATCGCGCTGGTGGACTTAGCGCCATATTTAAACAGCTCGAACCGATGTTAAAATCTTCCGCCATCACCGTGACCGGAAAATCGATTACTCAAACCATTGGAATCGGTGAGATTTATGACGCATCGGTCATTTCAACATTTGATGCGCCTCTGAAACCAGAAGCCGGCATTGCAATACTGCAAGGCAATCTTGCACCCGATGGTGCAGTGATAAAGCCCGCAGCCGCAAGTAGGCGACTTTTGAAGCATTCTGGACCGGCCGTTGTCTTCGACAGTATTGAGGATTTTCACAGACGAATTGATGATTCGGATCTTGAAGTAACTGCTGACTCCGTTCTTGTATTACGTGGTTGTGGCCCCAAGGGTTATCCAGGAATGCCAGAGGTTGCAAATATGAAAATCCCAGGAAAATTACTTTCTGCCGGAATCACAGATATGGTGCGAATATGTGATGGGCGAATGAGTGGAACTGCCTATGGCACGGTAATTTTGCATGTTTCACCCGAAGCTGCCGCTGGTGGACCGCTCTCAAAAGTACGGACTGGCGACATTATTGAACTTGATGTCGATGCCCGAACTATAAATGTGAAGATTTCGAGTGCCGAATTTGAATCTCGAACTTCATCACAAGTTGCCGCCGATTCATATGCTAATCCAGAAAGAGGATGGGAACGAATGTACATCGACCATGTGAATCAGGCTCATAAAGGTGCAGATCTTGATTTCTTGGTTGGATCTAGCGGCGCTACCGTGGCGCGTGAATCTCACTAAATTTATGAATGGCAAGGCAGTAAGTAATCCCGAAAAGGGGCCCCAATGTTGAAACCCGGTCGTAGGTTCAATCCCTACACAACCCATTTTGAGCTTACTTCTGCTCTGAAAAACCAATTCGCTACGGAGATTCCTGGGTGATTGTTGGTTAGACCCCCATGGTTCCTAAAACGATAATCCAACCCAATGCTGACTTA
>Ga0208048_1000769_pt1 | contig 16981 bp, 17 predicted proteins | sample Malawi_45m_30L_FD_184163 | JGI IMG/M metagenome (GOLD analysis project Ga0208048, IMG submission 184163) | Freshwater microbial communities from Lake Malawi, Central Region, Malawi to study Microbial Dark Matter (Phase II) - Malawi_45m_30L... | ecosystem: Environmental > Aquatic > Freshwater >...
GCGTGTTCGCTCATGGGAGGTCGGATCGTACGAGATGCAAAATCATCGTCAATGCGTTTGGAAGCCACACAGGCCATCGTGCCGATGTCATAATGCGCGAGGTCGCATGGATGCGGCTGTTGAATCCTGACGTGAGGTAAACGATGGCAATGGAATGCTTCGTGATCGAGGGCGGGAAGCGTCTTAGCGGCGAAGTCCGCATCGAAGGCGCCAAGAACGCCGCACTCCCGCTCCTGTGCTGTTCGCTGCTGACCGACGACACGGTCCAGCTTGACAACGTCAGCGACCACGCCGACATCGACAACATGCTGAAATTGCTGGGGGAACTCGGCATGGGCGTTGAGCGGACCCCCGGCCGCATCCGCGTGACCGGCACCAGCAACGACACCTCAGAAGCCAGCTACGAGACGGTCAAGAAGATGCGCGCCTCGATCAGCGTGCTCGGGCCGCTGGTCGCCAAGCGCGGCAAGGCGTTCGTGAGCCTGCCTGGCGGCTGTGCGTTCGGCGACCGGCCGGTCGACCTGCACCTGCGCGGTCTTCGCGCCCTCGGTGCCAAGATCGAGATGGAAGGTGGCTACATCACCGTCAGCGCCGACCGTCTCAAGGGCGCCACCATCTTCCTGGGCGGTCCCAACGGCTCGAGCGTGGGTGCCACGGAGAACGTCATGTGCGCGGCGACCCTGGCCAAGGGGCGAACCGTGATTGAGGGCGCAGCCTGCGAACCCGAGGTCGTCGATGTGGCGCGCCTCCTGCGCTCCATGGGCGCCAAGATCACCGGCGATGGCAGCCCGCGCATCGTCATCGAGGGCGTGGATGAGCTTTCCGGTGCCTCGCACTCGGTCATGCCTGACCGCATCGTGGCCGGGACCTACGCGATCGCGGCGGCGATGACCAATGGCCAGGTCGTGCTCCACGACTTCCCGTACGACAGCCTGCTGTGCGCGCTCGACCGCTGGAACGAGATCGGCGTGCGCATCGAGAAGCTCAACGCCGCCGACAGCGACGAGCGCTGCAGCGTGCGCGTCTTCAGCGAGCGCTTCCTGCGCCCGACCACGATCACGACCCAGCCGCACCCGGGCTTCCCGACCGACCTGCAGGCCCAGTTCATGGCGCTGCTCACCCAGGCGCAGGGCAACTCGATCATCACCGAGAAGATCTACACCGAGCGCTTCCTCCATGTGGCCGAACTGGCCCGCATGGGGGCGCAGGTGCAGCGCAACCAGAACGTCTGCGTGATCACCGGTCGAAGCCCGCTCAGCGGCGCCGAGGTCATGGCGAGCGACCTTCGCGCAAGCGCCTGCCTGGTGCTGGCCGGCCTTGCAGCCGAAGGCGAGACCATCGTGCACCGCGTCTACCACCTCGACCGTGGCTACGCGCGCATGGAGCAGGTACTCAACCGGCTTGGCGCGAAGGTTGACCGCGTGCCTGCCGAGCACGTGCGTGAGATTGCCGCGTCACGCGGACCCGGCCACCGACTGGGCCTGGCGGCGTCGCCGCTCACCCAGGACGAGGGCTGAGGTCACCGCCACATTCAGGCTCGGCACGTCGTCTGCTTCACGCAGGCCATGGTGGGCCTGCATCGGCAGGTTGACCGTCGTGCCGCACGCCTCCATCGTCGCTGGGCGCACGCCCGCGCCCTCGGCGCCGAAGACGAACACGCTCCGAGGCGGCATGGGCACGTCCCACAGGGGCTTGGCGCCGGCGCAATCTTCGACGGCGATCAGCGCGAAGCCGTGGCGATCGCGCAACTCCGCAAGCGCATCGTGAAGCGCGTGCGCCCGGGCCCACGGCACGGTGAACGTGCGCCCGCTGGCGATCCTGATCGCCTTGCGGTTGAGCGGATCGCCGCAGCGTTCGCTCAGGAGCAGCGCTGCCTCGCCGAAGCACGCTGCGTTGCGGAAGAGGCTTCCGATGTTGTCGGTGTGCACGATCCCATCGCCGGCCAGCACCGTGCAGGCCGCCGGCAGGCTCGCAGCGAAGGCACCAAGGTCCGCGCAGGCGGCATCCTCGCTCTTGCGGCGTTTGGCGCTCGGTTCCCCTGGGCGCGAGCAGAGCATGACCGCCCCGTCGTGCATCCGGTAGCCGGTGAGCGCCGTGAGCTCATCGTGCCCGATGCGATGGATGACCAGCGGGAAGAAGCCCAGCGCATCGCCGATCTCGGTGATGGCGTCGTCGCAGGCCAGCAGTTCCAGCGGTCGCACGCGGGGCACCATGCGCGCGCGGCCGAGCTCATCCGCATGCATGGCGTGTAAGGCGCGCCGGATGACGCGCGGGCTCTCGGCCAGGAACAGGCCATCGCCGCGCAGGTCGCTATCGAAGGCGTTGGCGAAGAACGGGCTGGGCGCCGGCATGGGCGTGCCTGGCCTCAGCCGCCGCTGCCGCGGACCAGCGTTTCGTTGTCGGTGGTTCGGTTGACCGCAGCGACCAGCTGCTCGACTTGCACGAAGGGCGGCATGGACATGAGGCGGCGCCGAAGCGCGGTCATGGTCTTCATCTCGCGTTCGCCCATGAGCAGGTGCTCCTTGCGTGTGCCGCTCGCGGCGAGGTTGATGGCCGGATAGACCCGGCGCTCGGCGATGGACCGATCGAGGATCAGTTCCATGTTGCCGGTGCCCTTGAACTCCTCGAAGATCACCTGGTCCGCGCGGCTGCCGGTGTCGACGAGGCAGGTGGCGATGATCGTCAGGCTGCCGCCTTCCTCGGCCTTGCGAGCGGCGCCGAAGAGCTGCTTGGGGATCTCGAGGGCCCGCGAATCGAGGCCGCCCGACATCGTGCGGCCGCCGGTCGAGTAGCGACGATTGTTGTTGAAGGCCCGGCCCAGGCGCGTGAGGCTGTCGAGTAGCACCACGACATCCTTGCCGGCCTCGAACAGCCGGCGTGCGCGCTCGATGGCCATGATGCCCATCTGGGTGTGGCGCTCGAGGTCCTGGTCGTTGCTCGAGGCAAGCACGAGGGCCGGCACGTTGCGCCGGAAGTCGGTGACTTCCTCGGGGCGTTCGTCGATGAGCAGGGCGATCAGCTCAACCTGCGGATGGTTGTGCTTGATGCCGTGCGCGATCTGCTGCAGCAGGATCGTCTTGCCGGCCTTGGGCGGCGCGACGATCAGGCCGCGCGTGCCGAATCCGATCGGGCAGAAGAGATCGATCAGGCGGCACGCAGGGGGGCAGCCCCGGTACTCAAGATGCATGCGCGGCTGCGGATCGATGCTGGTGAGTTCGCCGTAGGGCGGACGGGCTGACCATGCGGCTGGCTCGAGGCCTTCGACCGACTCGATGCCCACCACCATGCGACGCACCTTCTTCGGGCCGCGACGCTTGCGCACGCGGACCATCTGCACGTTCACGGTGACCTGGTTGCCGTTGCGCAGGTTGAAGCGTTGCACCAGTTCCATCGGCACCTGCGGCTCGTCATGCGATGGCATCCAGCCGTTGCCGCCGAACTGGCGCAGACGAGCCTCGTTGCCGGAGATGTCGAGCACGCCGGTGATCTGCTCGATCGGAGCGGGTGGTTCCGGCGTGTGGTGATGATCGCCGCTGCCCTCCCAGGCTTGGCCGTCGTCGCCATCGTCGTGCTCGCCATCGCTGCCGGCGTGGTCAGGAGCGCCGTCGAGCACCGCAGCCGCCGAGCGATGTTGGTGTTGCGCGCGCGGCTGCTGCTGGTGCCGCGGTTCCTGGCGCTTGGGGGCCGGTGGCGGGGGCGGTGCGAGTTCCGGATTCGCTGCGATGGCGGCTGCCTCGGCCTCTGCCTTGGCAATGCCCTCGAGGTCGGATGGATCGAACTTCATCCACGCGTGCCCGACGCGGCGGAAGATGGGCTTGACCGTCGGGGCCGAGGGTTTAACGGGTGCCTGCGGCTCAGCCCCCGTGCTCGCCTGCTGCAGCGGGCCATCATGCCGGTGGAATGCCTCGCTTGATGCTGCGGGCTCGGCGGCTTCGGCGACCGAGTCGGACGGTGCGATCGCGGAGCCGCCGACGGCTGGGGCGAGCGCGTCCTGCGCCTCGGTCGAAGTGCTGAGCGGATCGAGGGCCGTCGATTGCTTGGAAGCCTTCGCTGCGGTCTTCACCTTCGGGCGCTCGGTGCGCGCTGTCGCTTTGGTGGAGCGTGGCGCGCTGACTGGCTTGGTCGAAGCCCTGGTCGATGCCCTAGTCGATGCCCTGGTCGATGCCTTCGTCGTGGTCCTCGCGACAGGTTTGGCCGCTGCCTTCGCCACGGGCTTGGTGCCGATCGACTTGGCAGCCTTCTTGGTCACCGTGCTGGTCGCCTTGCTGGTCGCGGTTCCCGCCCGAGGCTTGGAAGCCGCAGGTGCAACAGCCCCCTTGGTCGCCTTGCGCGACGCCGAGGATGACTTGGTGGTGGCGGCCTTGGGGGCCTTGGGCTCCTTCGAGCCCGTCGTCTTCTTGGTGGCCATGCAGTGGAAGGCGCCGCACGAACGGCCGGACCCGCCACTCAGGCGAGGCCCACGAACCCGAATTCGTTCAGGGTGCGCGCCGCGGTATCCGCAGCGCCTTCGTCCCGAAGTAGAGCACGCACCCGGCACCGCGTCAAGCCATCTCGACTGAAAGCCCGGGCTTTCGGGCCGTCGAGGCCCGACCATGGCTGGTTTTCCCGGCGCACCGCGCGATCGCCGTACGCGGTTCAGCCGCCGGCGGCAGCTTCGCGGGCGACGAGCGCGGCGCAGCGCGCGTTGTCAAGAAGCAGCGCGATGTTGGCATCGAGGGATTGCCCGTTGGTGCGCGCAGCGACCTGGGCAAGCAACCATGGCGTGACCAGGTTGCCATCGATGCCGGACGCGATGGCCTGTGCCGCAAGTTCATCCGCCATGGCTGAGGAGCCACCATGATCGAGCACGTGTGCGGTCGGGCAGGGGTTGGCAAGCACCACGCCGACGGTCGGCAGCAGGGACCAGTGCGCCTGGCACGCTCGCGCCGCATCGTGCGGCGTAAAGACCGTGGCATGCAGGGGCAACGTGCCTGCACCATCGGTGAACTCGGGGAAGGTCTGCGTCGCGAGCCCGATCACGGGAACCCCGAGGGTTTCCAGCGCTTCCAGCGTGGCCTTGAGATCGAGGATGCTCTTCGCTCCGCTCGAGACCACGCAGGTGGGCGTGCGAGCGAGTGCACCGAGGTCGGCGCTGATGTCGAGCGTCTTCGAGAAGCCGCGGTGCACCCCGCCAAGCCCGCCCGTGGCGAAGTGCCTGATCCCTGCGAGGCCGCACGCCACGAGCGTGGCGCTCACGGTGGTTCCTGCGCAGTGCCGTGCCGCGCACAGCGGCCCGAGGTCGCGAACGCTCGCCTTGCGAGCATCGCCATCGGTGGCGAGTCGCTCAAGATCGCCGCGCGTGCAGCCGACCTTGAGCACGCCATCGACAACGGCCACGGTCGCTGGCACGCCTCCGTGGGTCCGGACCGCGCGCTCCATCGCCAAGCTCAGTGACAGGTTGAGTGGTACGCCAACGGCAAAGTCTGGATGATCGGCGACCACCCGCGGGATCGTCGCTGCGGGATCTCGGGGCAGGCCATGCGTGAGCACAGCCGTTTCGAGCGCCACGACCGCGCGCCCGTGCGCGAGCGCTTCGCGGACCTCATCGGCGATCAGGAGCGGCCGTTCCGCCATCGCTCAGCGTCGGCGCGTGGCGAGACGGCCGCCGAGTCGCTTGGGGGGCGGGAGCATCGGCACGACACCACCGGGGAACTTGGCTTCGTCGGCCGGGTCGACCTTCGTGGTGGCGAGGAGGTCGCGTGACTTCGATTCAGCCGAGGCTGCCTTGCGCTGCGCCTCTTCCGCGCGCCTGGCGACCACGGCCTGCGGGATTGGGCCTGGCGTGAAGTCGCTGTATTCCAAGCGCGGGATCTCGATGTTGGCCAGTCGCTCGACTCCCGTGAGGAGGTCGCCCTGGTCGGGGCAGACGAACATCCACGCCACGCCGTTGCGACCGGCGCGGGCGGTGCGGCCGATGCGGTGGATGTAGACCTCGGGGTCCTCGGGGACGTCGTAGTTCACCACGTGCGTGATGTCATCGACGTCAAGACCGCGCGCCGCCAAGTCGCTCGCCACCAGCACGCTGAGCTTGCCGTCGCGCAGCCGATCCATGACCTTGTCGCGCTTGCGCTGGTACATGTCGCCGTGCATTGCGTGGGCATCGATGCCCTTGTCGTTCAGGAAGAGCGTGACATCGTCGACGGCCTTCTTGGTGCGGCAGAACACGACCGTCAGGCCCGGCTCCTCGCGGCGCAGCAGGTGCAGCAGCAGTCGGCGCTTGTCCCACGGTTCCACGCTGAGGTAGCTCTGCGCGACTTGCTGCACCGTGAGGCTCTTGGCGACCGTCACGATCTTCTCGGGGTTACGCATGTAGCTACGCGCGAGCTTCTCGATCTCGTCGCTGATGGTGGCCGACACGAACACCGTCTGCGGGTGGTTGCGCATGCCGCCGAGGATCTTGCGGATGTCCTCGCGGAAGCCGATGTCCAGCATGCGATCGACTTCGTCGAGCACGGCGTAGCGGACGTGGTCGTAGGTGATCAGCCGCCGCTCGCGCATGTCCATGATGCGGCCTGGCGTGCCGACGATGATCTCGGGGTTGCCCTCGAGGAGGGGGATCTGCTGGCGGATGGGCTGGCCGCCGTAGATGGGCACGGCCTTCAGCCCCGTCCGGCCGCCGAGTTCATGGAACTCCTTGGCGACCTGGATCGCCAGTTCGCGCGTGGGCACGAGGATAAGCGCCGCGAACGCATCGCCGGGCTTGAGCATCTGCAGGGCAGGGAGTGCGAACGACGCCGTCTTGCCGGTGCCGGTCTTGGCCTGGCCAAGGCAATCCTTGCCGGAGAGCGCGATCGGGATGAGCTTCGACTGGATGAAGGTCGGGTGCTTGAAGCCGAGGCGGTTGAGGTCGGCCAGGATGCTCTCGTTCAGCCCCAGGTCGGCAAAGGTGGTCTGTGTGTCGAAGATCTCGCTCTTGTCCAAAGTGCCTTCTTTCAGTGCGCGTGGGCGCAGCCCCGTGATAGTAATGCACGGACGGCGCAGGGACGCGCACCATGGACTCCACCAGCACGATCACCATCGATCTTCGGGCCGTCGGGCGCAACGTGCGTCGCTTGCGCGGCCTGATCGGCCCTGACCGGGCCATGTGCACGGTGCTGAAGGCCGATGCCTACGGGCTTGGTGCCAGCCGGATCTGGCCGGCCATGGTCGAGCACGATGTCGACATGCTTGCGGTCTATAGCCTTCCGCAGGCCAATGCCTTGGCCGATGCCGGCTGCACGGCACCGATCCTCGTCCTCATGCCCGTGCATCGGCTCGATGCCGACGACGCGGCACGCCCGCAGTTCATCGCTGGCCAAGTGCACCTCACGATCCACGATGCCGAGCAGGCGCGGGCGCTGATCGGCTCGATCCGGGAGTCGGGGCTTCGCATGCGCGTGCCGGTGCACATCGAGCTCGATACGGGCATGACCCGTGGCGGCGCTCGCCCGGCCGAGGCGCAGGACTTGGTGCGACTGGTGCACGCAAGCCGCGAACTCGAGCTCGCGGGCGTGTTCACGCACCTCGTGGCCAGCGGCAGCGCCGGCGCCACCGACGCGCAGATGCGCTGCCTCGATGAATGGATGGCGCGCTGCTCAACATGGTTGCCTCGAGGGCTGCTGGTGCATCTGGCCAGCAGCCACTCCGCCGTTCGCGATCCGTCATCGCACCGCGGCATGATCCGCGTGGGGCTCGCGTGGACTGGCCTCGTCGATGACGAGTGGGGTGCGTTTGCGAAGGATGACGGGCTTGAGGCGGTCGTCCGCTGGACGACGAGCGTGGTGCAGGCCAAGCGTGTTCCTGCAGGAACGCCCGTGGGCTACGGCAGCACGTGGTGCTCGGCGCGTGACACGGTGATTGCGCTGCTTCCCGTGGGCTACGCCGATGGCTATCCATCGCCGCAGCCCGGGATGCAGCAGGCCGTCCGCATCCATGCGCGAGGCGCATGGCACACGGTCCCCGTGGTCGGATCCGTGAACATGGATCAACTCACCGTCGATGCAGGGGCCATCGTGGGCAGTTGGGGTGCGCCCCAGGAACTCTACGGCGCTCCGGTCGAACTGCTCGGCACGGACCGCAGCCAGGTCACCCATCCGCTCGAGGTGGCGCGGGTGGCGGGCAGGAAACCCTATGAAATCTTGTGTGGATTGAGTGCCCGCCTGCCGCGCGTGCACGAGTGCGCGCTGGAGATCGATCGCTCGATGCGGTCGGCGTCGGTGCCGCGCTCGGCGGCGGCATCACCGAACGCAGGGGAGTGAACGGCGATGGCTGCCGCGGTGGCCTACCTCACGCAAGCCATGGCCGACTTGGCGCGGCAGCTCGCGTTCGCGCCAGTTCTGGCCGCGCGCAAACATGTGGCGAATGCGCTGGCCCTCGTCGGTGAGATCGATCCCGACCAGTCCTACCCGATGGGATTCGTGGCGTTCCGCATCACGGGCTTCCGGGTCGATCGTGGCTTGGATGATCTCGTGCCGGGCGCTTCGATCCGAACGGATCTGTGCACCTTCGTGCTCGAGGTGAGCCGCCGAGCGCCGATTGTGCCTGATCGGTCGACCGGTGAGGTCGTGACGATCGCCGAGCTCGCCGAGCGCTGGTCGGTCAGCGAGCGCACGCTGCGCAGGTGGCGCCGGTTCGGCCTTGCGCTCGAGTGGTTCGAACGCGATGGTGCGGAGCCGGTCCTTGGCGTTCGCGAGTCGATTGCCAGTGGCGTGCAGGTGCATCAGGCGCGCATCGTGGCCCGCGCGGGAAAATTCCGTCGCCTCGCGCCGGCCGAGCGGCGCAAGGTGATCGAGGCGGTCGCGCGCGACGTGCCGCGGGCAGCATCGCTGGCGCAGGCGCAGCGGAGCGTGGCCGCTGCGCATGGCATCACGGCCGAGGCCGTTCGTCTGATCTGGCAGGCCAGCGGCGCGTCGGCGGGGCGGGCGACGCGGCCGGATGGCTGGTTTGCACGCTGTGCGGTGCGCGGCATTCCGCTGCCGAGCATCGCTCAGGCCGCAGGGCTGAGCACGGCGCACACGGCACGGCGCATCGTCGCGGATCGTGCTGCCCGCTTGGCGCAAACGCTCCCGCACGTTCCTGCGTTGCCGACCTTCGTGCATGCGGAGGCATCGAGCGTGCTCCTCGGCGCGCCTTGGCTCGGACACGGGCTGGTCCATCGGGCCCCTCATGATGCTGCAGCCGCGTGCGGCACGATGCACGAGGCCAACGGCCGTGACTTCACGGCGCTCGCCGCGTTGCGGTTCCTGCTCTGGCGTGCACGCGCGGGCGTGGTCGGCCCGACCCGGCCGGGGACCGTGGATCGTGCTGAAGTCGATGCGCGCTGGGCCGCGATGCTGCTGCGGACCTTGGTGTCGTGGCACACGCCTGGTGTCCTGCAACGACTTGCCGCCATGATGGAAGCCCCGGTGATGCAGCTTCCGGCAGATCCGCTGCGCAGGGCCGTTGAGCTGGCACAGTCCTGCATCGTTCACGCAGCGTTCCAAATCGATCTCTCAACGGTTGCGCCGCATCGCCTTCGCATCGATCGTGTCGCACAGCTGGCGTTCGAACAGCAGCTCGTGCGCCAGCCGAACCTGCATGCACCGGGTCGCGCACCGGCCATGCATCCACAGCCGGTCGTGCTTGGCGACGCCGTCCTGCGCGCGTGCCCGTGGATCGAGGCCGTCGCTCCGGGATGCGGCCAGCACGCCGGTGCGCTGCTGCTTGGGGGAACGGCCTTCGAACTGCTCGCCGCAGTGCATGGTTGGCGCGGCGATCGACCTCGATCCATCGACGAGATGGCTGCGGATCATGGGGCGACGCGCAGCGCCATGCACGTTCGCGTCGCAGAAGCCGCCGACGCAGCGCGTCGCGCGTGGCAAGCGTCGCTTGCGGCACGCTGACCGGCAACGGACGACGGGAGCCAAACGCACAACGCCGCCCGAGTGGGCGGCGTCGTGGAAGGTTCGGTGGTCCCCGCCGCAGCGGGAGGCCTGATCAGCGCTTCGAGAACTGGAAGCGACGACGGGCGCCCGACTGGCCGGGCTTCTTGCGTTCGACTTCGCGCGCATCACGCGTCAGGAACCCGTGCTCACGGAGCATGCTCTCGAGGTTGGCGTCGTAGCAGAGCAGGGCGCGTCCAAGGCCCATGATCACGGCACCGGACTGGCCGGTGAAGCCGCCGCCCGAGCAGGTCACGCGGACGTTGACCTTGCCCTTCTGCGCGGTCTTGTCGAGCACGTTCAGGATCGCCTTGCGATCACGGTCCTCGACGAAGAACTCCTCCATCGGGCGCTCGTTCACCAGGAATTCGCCGTTGCCGGCCTTCACGCGAACGCGTGCGACAGCGGTCTTGCGGCGGCCAGTGCCCCAGTACCAGCCCTGCGCATCAGCGCTGCGGGTGGCGTAGGCCTTCTTCGGGGCGATCGTTTCGGTGGTCATTCGTCTTCAGTCCTTCGTTGGTCGTCTGTGCGTTGGTCGTTTGGGTCCGGTTCAGCGTGCCGCGACGGGCTGCTGGGCCTGGTGGGTGTGCTCGGCGCCGGCGAAGACGCGGAGGTTGCGCTGGATGCGACGGCCAAGGCGGCCGCGCGGCAGCATGCGGATGACGGCTTCCGTCACCATGCGCGACGGGTCGTTCTCCTGAAGGTCGGCGTAGGTGCGGACCTTGAGGCCACCCGGGTAGCCGCTCCACTTACGGAGGGTCTTCTGGTCGGCCTTCTTGCCCGTGAGCACGACCTTCGAAGCGTTGGTGATGATCACGCAATCGCCGCAGAGGACGTTGGGCGTGTACTCGGGCTTGTGCTTGCCCATGAGCATGGTGGCGACTTCGGTGGCGAGGCGACCGAGGACCTTGCCGTCGGCGTCGATGTGACGCCACGTGGCGGGAACTTGGCCGGGCTTCGCGTGGTAGGTCTGGCGGGGCATGATGAGGCTCGTTTCCTTGATCCATCCACGGCTCGAAGCGCACCTAGCGCTCGAGCGATGGAGGATCGAGGAGGATACAGAAATCGTTCGTGCCGTCAAGGGAGAAGTGCGTTGGTTATGGGCGCGGACAAGCCCGATGGCGAGCGTGGCGCTACCGATGTGTTGTTGAACGGATCCGAAAGACAACAACCATACTACGATGCGCAGCATGACCACGGCGACCTTCGGCCTGCGACCGCGTCCGGGTTCGGTTCGTTCCGCCGTGGCTGCTTGGGTGACGATCCTCGCGGGATGCGCGTGGATGCTGACGGGCGGCTTCGGATGGATGGAGTCCGATGCCGACGACGCCTCGGTGCCGGCTGCGCCGACCATGGTGAGCCCGCAGGCTGACGCGGCGATCCAGATGGTGGTGGCGATGAAGTCCTGGGCAGGCGCGGAAGCGATGGGGGCGGGGTTGTCGTCGCTCGATCCGCTCAAGACACAAGGCACGCTCGAGCGGCTTGCCTTCGCGATCGCAGCGCGTTGGATGGGTGATGACGCGGCGGCGAGCGACATGATGCACGCGCTCGAGGCCGAGCTGCCGCAGGATGCCTTGGTGCAGCAGGTCAAGGCCTGCTTGGCGCAGGCTGCGACGATGGGGTCGCCCGATTCGGGAGCGTCGAGTTCGATGCCCGAGGGCGTGACCCGCGACTCGCTTGCATCCTTGGGTGCTTCGGCATCGCTGCTCGAATCCATGGCGACCGGCGATGCCGCGCTCGGGGCGCAGGTTGCCGAGCGCGCCACGCGCATCGCGATTTCGGTCGTCGGGTTCTTCGGCATCGCCTTCGTGGCGCTCGCCGTCGGTCTGGTCACGCTCGTCATCCTGTTAGTGAGGGCCTCGAGCGGAGCGCCGATGTCGAGGCTCGCACCGACGCTCCTGGGCCATCAGGGCATCCACATCGAGCTGTTCGCGGCGTGGGTCGTCTACGAGGTCGCGCTTGGCGTGGTCGCTTCGCGCGCGGACCTTGACGGTCTCGGCACGATCGGCGTGATCATCTTCCAAGCGCTCGGGCTGTTGGCACTGGCGTGGCCGTTCGTGCGGGGGATGCCGTGGAGCGAGCTTCGCCGGGAGCTTGGCCTGACCATGGGTGCTGGCATCGTGCGCGAGGCCGCATGGGGCGTGCTCGCGTGGTGCATGGCGGTGCCGATGGTGCTGGTGGGGATCGTGCTCTCGCTGCTGCTCGGTTGGTTGTTCGGCGGTTCGCTCTCTGACGCCAGTCACCCTATGCAAGAGGGCCTGCGGTCGAGTTCGGCCGGTGGCATCGTGATCTGGTACCTGGTCGCTGCGGTCGTGGCGCCCGTCCTTGAGGAAATCCTCTTCCGAGGCGGGCTCTATCGCGGCTTGCGTGGCGCGACCGGCTCCATGCCACTGTTAGCGAGCATGGTCGTGTCGGCGCTGCTCAGCAGCCTGGTGTTCGCGGCGATCCATCCGCAGGGGGTGCTGTTCGTGCCGATCCTGGGTGCCCTTGCCATGAGCTTCTGCCTGGTCAGGGAACTGCGCGGCAGCCTGGTGGCGCCGATGGTCGGGCATGCACTGAACAACGGCCTGATCGTGACCCTGAACCTCATGCTGCTGAAGTGACCCTGTGAGGATCCGATGAAGGTGCGAGCGAGTCGCGCTTGCTTCGGTCACGTCCGGTAGCATCCTTAGCCGAAGGCATGGATGGCCTTCGGAGGTGCGTGAGAATGAGCTCTCAGGTCGGCGTCCTGGACACCAAGGTCCTCGTCCTCAATCGGCTGTACGCGGCCGTGCGCGTGATCGATGCGTATCGCGCCTTCACGCTCCTTGCCAAGGAAGCCGCCGAGGTCATCTCCGTCGAAGGTGGGTCTTGGGTCGGCTACTCCTTCGACAGCTGGGCGCAGGCCGCCGAGTACCAGCGCCAGCATGAGCACGAGGCCCATGACTGGGTGTACACCACGCGCATCGTGATCGCCGTGCCGAAGGTGATCCGGCTCCTGGGCTACGACCGCTTCCCCAAGGAGCAGGTCAAGCTCAATCGCCGCAACATCTACGCGCGCGATGGCAGCCGCTGCCAGTACTGCGGCAAGCACTTCAGCACCAAGGAACTCACGCTCGACCACGTCGTGCCGCGCGTGCAGGGCGGCGAGAACAGCTGGACCAACCTGGTGTGCGCGTGCGTGCGCTGCAACGCGCGCAAGGGTGGCCGAACGCCCCAGCAGGCGAACATGCGACTGGTCAAGGTTCCCGTGAAACCCAAGCGAAATCCCGCCATCGCGCTGCGGCTGGGAAGCCCGCGCTACCAGTCGTGGAAGGCGTTCCTCGACGAGGCGTACTGGACGGTCGAACTTTCGGAGTGAAGCCCGCGCTGCGGTCGGGAACCCAGTGCGGGGCGTGCGCCGTCAGCGGTCGAGGGTCAGCGTGGGAACGCCCGCCGGCATGAGTGATGCGACCAGGGCCGCATCGAGCACGCCGTGTCCCCACGCGCAGGGCTTGACGGACGGTTCGCCGTCGTGGTCGATGCACCGGGCGAGGTCATGGAGGATGATCGCATCGGCAACGGGGCCGAGCGTGCCGAGGATGCGAGCGAGATGATCTCCGGCGTGGTCGAGCATGCTGGCTGTGAGCAGTGCAGCCGGCGCAAGCGCCAGGCCGATGCCCTGATGCTCGCGAAGGAGTCGCAGCGTCGAGTGCAGGTCGCTGACCAAGTGCAGCGCGTGAGGCACGACCAGGAGCCGCTGGCCGCGATCTTCGGCGCGTTTACGCGCGGAGCCGAGCGCGCTGCGGCAGGCCTCGATGCCGGCAGGCATCCAGTTGCGCAGGTCCCCATCGTCCGGCGAGCCTGAGAGGGAGCCGGTGAACACGAGCACGCGTGGCGTCGCCTCGGGCCATTCGCCCGGGTCGAGCAGGCTGCCCTGCAGCCATGCACCCCACGGGGTGCCATCCGCGGTGATGGTTCCGGCCGCCATGGCCGTGCACGCGCCCGTGCGCATGCGGTCGGCCGTCAGGGTGGGCTGGATCATGCTGTCGGCCCGCGATACTCGCAGCGGCTGGTGCAAGTCTCATGCACGATCACCTCGGCGAGCATGGGGAGGACGGGGTGCAGCCGGTCCCACACCCAGACGGCCAGCATCTCACTGGTCGGGTTGGCCAGCCCGGGCAGGTCATTCAGCAGCCGATGGTCGAGTTCATCCTGAAGCGGAGCCACGGCCCGCTTGATGTCGCCGTAGTCCACGAGGTAGCCGCGCACGGGATCGAGCGGCCCTTCGACGACCACATCAACTGTGAACGAATGGCCATGGAGGCGGCGGCACTTGTGACCCTCCGGGAAGGAGGGCAGGAAGTGCGCCGCCTCGAACGAGAACGACTTCGCCAGCCGGATCCGCATGCCGCGCGATCAGGCGCTGGCCTTCGAGCCTTCGCGGTCTTCGCGAAGGCGACGGCTCTTGCCCTGGCGATCGCGCAGGTAGTAGAGCTTCGCGCGACGCACTTCCGCGCGGCGGAGCACTTCAACCTTCTCGACGCGGGGCGAGTTGAGCGGGAAGATGCGCTCGACGCCTTCGTTGGCGACGATGCGGCGCACCGTGATCATCTTGTTGATGCCACGGCCCTTCTGGGCGATGAGCACGCCCTGGAAGACCTGCACGCGCTCCTTGTCGCCTTCGATGATCTTGTAGTGCACATCGAGGGTGTCACCCACCTTGAGCTGGGGGGTGGTGCCTTCGGGCTTGACTTGGCCGGCGACGACGTCTTCGAGGATCTTGCTGCGGTTCATGGGAATCTCAACCTTGGGCACGATGGCCCGGATGGCCGTTCAGCATGGGCACGGGGTGCACAGGCCGTTGTGGCGTGGCGACGTGGGCGCATGTCCCAGAGGTCGCGGTTCAAGGAGGTCGGGGCGACGCTCGCGCGTGCGCTCGACCTGCTGCTCAAGACGCCAGGCCGCAATTGCGGCATGGTCACCATCGAGCAGCACGGGGGGAACAGAGTGCCCGCGCCACTCGCGCGGACGGGTGTAGTGGGGGCAGTCCAGGAGCGGACGGCCCTGTGGATCGCGGAGCGAGAAGCTGTCTTGCGCAGCGCTGAGTTCGTGGCCCAGCACGCCCGGTTGGAGGCGGGCGATCGCATCGACCATGAGCATGGCGGGAAGCTCGCCACCGGAGACGACGAAGTCACCGATGCTCACTTCCTCGAGCCCGAGCGAGTCGATCGCACGCTGGTCGATGCCTTCGTAGTGGCCGCACACGAGCATGACCCGGGGCGAGGATGCAAGATCCTCGACCAGGCGCTGCGTGAGCGGTTGGCCGCTGGGCGAAAGCAGGATGCGGCGCGCTGGGCGAGCATCCATCGCCTGGACGGCTTCGACGGCATCGGCCACGGGACCTGCCATGAGCACCATGCCGGGACCGCCGCCGAACGGACGGTCGTCGACCTTCTGGTGCTTGTTGTCCGCCCACGCACGGATGTCGTGTGTGTGGACCTCGACCGCCCCTGACGAGATCGCCCGCCCGGTCATGCTGGCGTGCAGCACGGCGGGGAACATCTCGGTGAAGAGCGTGAGGATGTCCAGGCGGATGGCCATGGCGCGGCGTGGTCAGGTCACTTCTTCGCGGGAGCCGCGGCGGGCTTGAGCTTGGTGTGGCCGCGGGCGCGGGTGACCTCGTACTGCTTCGAGATCGGGCGCTTGCCCTTGCCGACGGTCGGCGTGATGCTGGCGCGCTTGAGCAGGTCGACCACCGTTTCCGAGGGTTGTGCGCCGACCGAGAGCCAGTGCACGATGCGATCGGCGTTCAGGTTCCACTGCTTGCCTTCGGGGCCGAGCGGATCGAACCAGCCCAGGGCCTCGATGACGGCGCCGTCGCGCGGCGAGCGCTTGTCCATGGCGGACAGGCGATAGAACGGACGATGGATGCGACCCATCTTCTTCAGGCGAAGGACAACCATGTGATGACTCCGTGTTGCGCTTCCCTCGGGGCGCCCCGGGCCACAGTGGCCGAGGTCGCTGACCGGGCGAGCCGTGGAGCCCTGCGACGCGTGGTCGCGATGGATGGGGCCGTGCGGCGCGCCTTTGGGACGCGGATGCGAGTCGAGCAGTGTACGGAACCGGCGACTCGCTGCAAGGGGCCAGTACGCCGGGTCGCGCCGCGGCGCGTTATCGGGGCATCAGCGGTAGCCTGCGCCGCATGAGCAGCGGTTGGTGGGTTCACCAGTGGTATCAGGACTACGGGGCATGGATGGTGGCGGGCTATGCCCTCATCGTGATCTTCAGCATCACGCTCCATGAGCTGGCGCATGGTTGGGCCGCGATTTGGCAAGGTGACCGCACGCCCATCGAGCTTGGCCACATGACATGGAACCCGCTGGTGCACATGGGGTGGGCCTCGTTGCTGATGTTCGCGGTCGTGGGCATCGCGTGGGGGTTGATGCCGGTCGATCCATCACGCATGCGGAACGGTCGCCGCAGCATGGGCTGGGTCGCGTTCGCGGGCCCGATGATGAACGTGGCGATCGCGTTCGTCGCGCTCACCGTGCTTGCGGTCGCCTCGGCGAAGAGCCTGGCCATCGGTGAGCGCGCCACGCTCTTGCTCTGGCTGGCCGGTTACATCAATCTTGCACTCGCGATTCTGAACCTGCTGCCGGTTCCGCCCCTCGATGGCTCGCGCATCGCCGCGGGCGTTTCGATCAAGGCGTACTCGTTCTTCAACCGGCCCGAAGTCGCGGGAGCATCCGTGTTCGTCTTGCTGGCGATCGTCTTCCTGGGAGCGGGCGATCTCATCTTCGACGCAGCGCTCACCGGTGCGAAGTGGTACTTGGCCGTCGCCGAACGGTTCCTCAACGGTTGATGCGGCGACCGTCAGCTCGCCTGGTACACGATCGTGCCGGCCACGATCGTCATCAGCACGCGCGGCGGAGCGCTGGCCCAATCGGCCGTGCGCGGATCGCGATCGAGGATTGTGAGATCGGCGGGGGCACCGGCGTGGAGAGAGCCGCAGCCAGAGGGGAATCCAAGCGATTGCGCCGCTTCAAGGGTGTAGGCGTGCAGGGCTTCGGTGGGTGTGAGCG
>Ga0208048_1000775_pt1 | contig 16914 bp, 19 predicted proteins | sample Malawi_45m_30L_FD_184163 | JGI IMG/M metagenome (GOLD analysis project Ga0208048, IMG submission 184163) | Freshwater microbial communities from Lake Malawi, Central Region, Malawi to study Microbial Dark Matter (Phase II) - Malawi_45m_30L... | ecosystem: Environmental > Aquatic > Freshwater >...
ACCCTGCACCCATCCACATTAATTCCACCCGTGCCGTACTTCAGCACATTCTCCGCAACTGTCCCGATGATTGGGCGACGTGCCACAGTTATTGGCTCCAGGGCAGGCTTGAGCGCAGTTCCCCAACCATCCCATCGCTTGACGGCATCAGTGGCTGGAGCGGTGATGTTGCGTTTTATCAAACTCCGTGCTTCTAATCCCCTACCAGCATTCACTATGCCGCTCGGCTCGTTGTAGCGAGTTTCTTGCCCCACCACCTCCCGCTCGGCACCCGCCATCTTATCAATTGCCTTGCTCACGTTCAGCGACTTGGGCATCCCCGATCCATACACCCAGGCGATCATTTCTCTTATCTCAAACCCAGCATCTTCGATATTGACTGCCATACGATGTTGTGTCCGAGTACCAGCGAACGACAACAGGTGACCACCAGGTTTGAGCACTCGCAGACATTGCCTCCATATCTCAACGTTAGGCACGTCGTAATCCCATTTTTTGCCCATGAATGATAAACCATAGGGCGGGTCGGTTACGATAGCGTCTACGCTCATTTCTGGCATAGCTCTGAGCACGTCCAGACAGTCACCTAAATGTAGTTGAATCATATTTCTCCTGTAAAAAAATCGGCGGAACAAAACTGTCCCACCAGTCACGTAGATTTAACAAAACAATCTGAACAGGTACCGTATCGCTGCACCTCGAACGATGTTGCACGTACTCCGCACACTGGACAGGTCGTATCTGGTTTAGCATGTGGGCTGTGAGTTTCCCCAATAAGCGCAAGCGCATCGTTCCTTTCTTTATATTCTTTTTTTAAATTCCTTTCTTTATATAAGTTCGATTTTGAAACTACCCCTAGTTTCATTTTAGAACTACCCCCCCTATCTGTGGATAACTCCTGTACGGTATGCTCTGTCGGCGGTTCAGCCTGCAAACGTGCTGGAGGGGGTAGTTTCATTTTAGAACTACCCTCTTTTGAGTTTTCCACAGGTATCAATATCTCATAGCTATTGATTTCATTGACTCCATCCACTTGCAACCGCTGGACATGAAGGAGTCCTGCCTTGCCGAGTTCTGCAATTGAACGAACGACAGTAGAGCGTGACAGTCCTGTAAGCTCTTCAAATGTTTGCATAGATATATGCGCTGTTGATTTATGCCAGCCGTAGGTACGACGGGCAACTATGAGTAGTATTTTGGTGGCAGCTCCAGAGAGCGTTGGAAGGTAGTCGAATAATTCATTAGGTATCTGTGTGTACACGCCATGTTCACTCCTGCTGGCGATGATAAAAAAGCGCAGCCAGAAACTGACTGCGCTGCATGTTGCTTACTTACCTGTACTGTAACAGGGTTTGTTGGAAGTCGTCAATTGCTTCACGACCTACCAGGTAAAGCCGATGTGGTGTGAACCTACTTACTTCTGAATTGCTAGATATTTCACCACGAGTACAGTTCAGCCACACTATAAGTACGGGTGCCTCCTTGTGCCTCGATGTACGTGTCCAACGCCAGTCGTCACGCAGTTCGGTATAGAGAACGTGCTCTAGATTTATTATGAATGGGAGTAATACTGGCTCTGGATCTGTTAGGTCTTTGTATCCACGGAATTGATAAAACATGTGTTGGCTCCTGTATATGAAAGGGCAGCGCACACTGCCCATATATGTCTCACATCTCTAGGATACCATAGCATGAAGTTATCGATTTTAAGTAGAAAATATTTTTATGATTAGGTTTGATTATGGATGTGGTGTGTTATGTTGGATTAAGCGGCGATCGCCACCAAGACACCACTCAAGGTGGCAACCATTATCAACCGCGGTTACCTAGAAGGATTAGGCAATTATGAATAATAGTAACACAAGTTCGCAAGGACAAAGTAAGGCGACCCTTCCCAAACAGCAATCTTACAGATCTTTTTTGGAGATACTGAGAAATGTTTGTGGAGTTATGTTTAACAAGCCTATAAAAAATGGCAGAAGGGCTTTTGATCGATTTCTACTTATTGATACAAATGCTGGAAGTGGCTATAACGAAGATGCTGGTTGCATTGGCTCTCCTGTTGCTGCTTTAGATGTTTTGTTATCAGCATCGTTTCCATGGTTTGCTTTTTTTATTGAGCAATCTACGGACAGATGCGTTGCGTTAGCAAAAAGATGTATAAAGTTTTATCCAAACAAAGTAGTAGTAGTAGTTAATGGAAAATCAGGACTAACTGATGAACAGCGCGAGGATTGCAATACAAGAGGAATACAAGTTGTTGCTACAACGGTTGACGATTTGCGTTCTGTTCTCAACGATTACCTGCATCAAAACAATCTATCGGTTATTGTAAACTTTGACAACAATATTGTCTTGCCTTTTATTAAGGTAGGTTATGAAACTGTTGGGTTGATTTATGCTGATCCAAACGGAGTCAAAGATTCATGCGAGCAAGCACTTAAAACTTTTTATGGAAATGGAAATGCTCGACGTGTTGACTTTTTGATAAACCTAGATGGTCAAACTAGAAAACGGGTTGAGTGTGGAGAAAAGAAAGCTTTCGACGAAAATGGAAGGACATGGAATAAAGATAATCCACAAGTTCCAAAGTATAACAACATTGATCAGTTGATGAAAAATGTTGGCAAAGTTTATTGGTGGATTAGAGAACCAGTTTCTGGCAATGCTCGTGGATCACAATGGACGTTCCTTTATGGATCCAATTACGGAAACTTAAATTTAAAAAAGCTTACTGCTTCTGGTTTATATATACACAAGATTGACACCGATAAGGGTAAGGAGGTGTTAGCTCAAGTCAAGGGCGACAAATTTCCTGTATCGCAAGATCAGCAGCAACTCTCCTTACAAATCATATTCTGAGTATCTAGCCCATCCATTATTCAAGCAGGTTCGTAAAATTGCGATGGAGCGAGGCGGAGGCATTTGTGAAATATGTTTAATCCGTCATGCTACTGAAGTCCATCATAGAGCGTATCCAAGGTGGGGAACTTTTGACGATCCAGAGGCGTTAATTTCTGTCTGCCATCAATGCCATTGTATTATTCACGGAGCCAAAACATGACAACGTTTGACATTAGCAAAGAACTTGAGGAGTTTCTTCCGTCCACATCGGAGGACGAGAGAAGGACGCTGAGAGAAAGCATAGCAGTTGAGGGATGTTTACAACCGCTAGTAGTTTGGCAGGAAGGCAAGGTGTTGGTTGATGGACACAACCGCTATCGGATTTGTGTTGAACTAGGTGTACCGTTTACGATCGCCGAGCGCAGTTTCCCTGACATTGAGGCGGTTAAAGAATGGATGTTGGTGCAGCAGTTAGGTCGCCGCAACCTTAGTGACCAACATCGGAAATGGTGCTTGGGTAAGCTGTATGAGTCCAGGAAAAGCAGGAAGGGGCAACACGAAGGAAATCAGCACACAAGGGCAAAATTGGAAATCCCTCAAAATGAGGGATTTCCAAAACCAAAACCAAAAGCTTCTGCTACTTGCGATCAGGTTGCCGCTGAGCATGGCACTAGCAGGGCTACCATTGAACGTTCCGCTGTTTTCACTCGCACTGTTGATCAGCTTACTGGCATCTACGGCAATGAGTTTCGGACGCTGTGTTTGAATACCAACAAGTTTACTGATGGATCGCTCAAGTCATTGCTAGAGTTACACGGCAAAGACCCGACCGCTGCTAAGTCTATTGTGGACAATGTTTCTAGCATGAATCAAACATCTGTCTCCGATGCTATCCGATCTGCTCTTGAAGATTGGGCTAATCAACAACAAACTGAGGACGAGCCTATCATGGATACGATAGACGAGCCAGCGTTAGACGCTCCAGTATTGGTGCCTTTGCCTGAGCAGCCTGCTCGTATTTCTGAACCGCAAATAACACAGGTTGAGTTAGCTGATGGTCGTGTTGGGTATATTCAAGTTCGACCAGGCTATCGTTCTACATTTAACGAAACTAACGCCATGGTGGATTGGGCTAAGTGGACATGGAACCCAGTCACAGGATGTCATCATGGATGCGAGTATTGTTACGCTCGTGATATTGCATTAAGCCAGCGGATGAAGTCAGTTTATCCTACTGGCTTTGAACCCACCTTTCATCCAGAACGATTGGCGGCTCCTGCCAACACACCGAATACTAAGAACTTTGGACAGAAGGACAAGAACGTGTTTGTTTGCTCCATGGCTGATTTGTTTGGCAAGTGGGTTCCAATCGACTGGATTCAGCAAGTCATGGATGCAATGATTGCAAATCCACAATGGACTTATCTATGCTTAACTAAATTTCCGCAACGGTTGAAGGAGGTCAACGACCTCTATGGTGGATTCCCTGATCACGTCTGGGTTGGGACTTCTATTGACAATCAAGCTAGGGTAGGACTTGCTGAGCGGTGTTTCAAGGACATTCAAGCTAGGGTTAAATGGCTATCGGTTGAACCATTGATTACTCAAATCAGGTTTGAAGATCTCACTGGCTTTAACTGGGTGGTTATTGGAGGGCAGTCTGCCCAGAATGGCTTGCCGTCATTTACTCCTCCACTTGAATGGGTTGGACATGTTTATGATGTTGCTAAGCGTGACGGATGTAAAGTGTTCTGCAAGGAAAAGAATATGCCAATAATGACTAGAGAGGTTCCTTGGTAACATCATGAACATAACTGGATACCATAACGGACAGCCCATCGTCGATTCTATCCCTGACGGATGGAAGGTTGACACACAATGCGGCAGTCCGCTCCACGGCTACGTCTACATCCACAAAGGTGCACTGAGCAAACGGATGCTGGCACCAGACCCAGGGTATCAAGCAGCCAAGAACGTTGCCGACCATGTTGGTAACGTTACCAATAAGGTGGAGCCGACTGTCAAGCAATTCTCGTTGTTGGATGCTTGGACAGGATTCCTTGACGGCACTCGGAACAAGGGCAGCAAGAAACCTGCCAAGGCGGATATTGATGTGGACACACGACGCACGATGAACAACCTATCCAGGCTGCACATGACGGAGCGGTTGCTGCGGGATATTCTGTTTGACCTAGAGGTATGCCGTCTGGAGGGCTGGGATTGCAGGGAATATATCCACGACCTGCAAGCGATTGTCAACGGTTTAGTGTCTAGCGAGTGTGCCAATAAATAAGTGTCACAACCCCCCTAGACATACACTGCGATAGGCATTACATTAATCGTATACACACACAAGGAGACATATGACACGCTATATCTACGAAATTGCACGCAACCCAAAGGCACCTGGTTCCTACAGCCTAATCGATGGCGTTATGCTCGTCGACGAGGGCAGTAACGAATTGTACGAGGACGAATGCTTCCAGGATGCTTGCGACGAGTTGCGGAGAACATTTGACAAGCCTGAGATGAGGTTTGCTGAAGTGGTTGATGGCGAGATTGTCGCATTCAGCCTACCCGTGCTATAGTTAATTCAGACAAGATTCATGCCCAGTCTAACTGGGCTTTATTGTTTTTTAGGAGATACACATGAACGACGAATTGACATTTGAAGAGACTGCTATCGTCCCTGCCGAGGTGCAGGCACCTGTTACAGTATTTAATCCAAGCATCGGGGCGGCAGGCTTCGACCTGGCGCAGCGTATGAGCAAGGCATTGGCATCGTCCGACCTGGTTCCAGAATCATTCCGTGGTAATGTAGCCAACTGTCTGATTGCGCTAGAGATTGCCAACAGGCTGAACATGGCACCACTACTTGTAATGCAAAACCTGCACATCATCCACGGGCGACCATCGTGGAGTAGCCAGTTCATTATTGCTGCAATCAATTCCTGTCGACGGTTCACTACGCTGAAATTTGAGTTCAGTGGTGACCGTTCCAAATGCACGGCATACGCTACCGAGCGGGCGACGGGCGAAGTGTGCCGTGGTGCTACGGTATCGCTAGAGATGGCGGCAGCTGAAGGCTGGACAACCAAGAAGGGGTCGAAGTGGCTGACGATGCCTGAGCTAATGCTACAGTATAGGGCGGCAGCATTCTTCGGTAGAGTATACTGCCCAGAGATTCTAAACGGACTGTACTCTGAACAGGAGGTAACCGACATTGGCACGTCCAACGGCTAGGAACAAACAAGAGGAACTGCAGCAATTGGTGGACGAGCGGACGACGGATGACGACCTCGTGGTCGAGTTCCGTCGCTTTATCGGATGGTTTGCGCAATTTCCAGAACCAAGACACTTTGGCGACACTGGCGTTTACCTGGGGAAAAACGTGACGGAGGCGAAACAGACGATACGGCACCTCTGGCCGCTATAGCGACCGCCACACCCCTCGGTAGGGCAACTGGCACATGGACACTTTCTGCCGTGTGCCAGTTGAGAAAGTGTCACAAACCCCCTTGCGGATCCCGTTGCGATCGCCTATAGTAGTAATTGTAGACAGATACACACACACCGAACCATGAAATTACCAATAGCGTTAGTAGCAGTCCGCAAGATCTCTAGCACCAGCACTGAGATCTTCCCCTCAGAAGAGATCGAGGCAGTAGCCCAGGCGATCCTGGAGGCGCAGGGAGTAATCAACCCCCTGATCGTGAGGAGAACAAGCCTCGAATCCTACGAGGTAGTAGATGGAGAGTTCACCTACCAGGCGGCGAAGAAAGCTCGAGAGATCAACCCCATGAAGGGAGAGGTCATCCAAGCAATCATCCTTGATCCCCAGAACGAGGAGGCAGTAATGAGGCAGGTACGACTACTACGCAGATAACCAAAAGACCCCACCCCTCGGTGGGGTTTTTTGTGGGCACCCACAGCGAAGCGATCCCCACCACCAGCGATTCCCACCTCGTCGAATGTGGCAGTTGAGAAAGTGTCACAACCCCCCTAGACAATTCCCCAGAAACCGCCTATAGTAGTATACATACACAGATAAGCGCACTGAGCGCAAAGGAGCCGACCATGACTACTACCACCACCACCGCTACCGCTACCACCACCCTGAACATCATCAAGGCATTACCTCGCTGGGTGGAGGCATCACTCGAGATCAACGGAACTCCAGATGGCTGGGTACCACTCTCGTTCATGCAGAGGATCCTCAGTGCAGAGGAGATCGACATCGCATACGAAGCGAACATTCTTGACATCGACGATGACGAAGTACGGTTCGTAGAGGAGAACGTAATCACCATCTACAACTGGCTACAGTAACCGCCATACCCCACCCCTCGGTGGGGTTTATAGTATTTGCCTCCGTATGCTACATTGTAGAGCGGAGGTTTTTTATATGAATCTGACAGAATACGCAAAGCACCGCAACTGCACCAGGCAGTCGGTGAAGGCGGCGATTGATGCAGGGAGAATTACAGCTACACAGAAAAACGGTAGGTACGAGATTGATGCAGCGGTAGCGGATAGGGAGTGGAACGATGCCACCAACCCTCGTTATTTTGCCCATGAAGGGGCGTTAGTTTCGCAGGAGACCCAATACCCTAGCATTAACGACAGTAGGGCTAAACACGAATTTTTCAAGGCGTTGCTGGCAGAATTAGAGTACCAGTCACAGAGTAAAAAACTGATACCTACTGACGAGGTATACAGAGAGCAGGCGAGGATTGCAAGGACTACCAGGGAATTGATTATGAATATCCCTGACCGTCTGGCACACCTACTTGCGGCGGAGTCCGACCCTTCAGCAATCCATGCACTGTTAACTGCTGAATTAGTAAACGCATTACGGGAGGTGGCAGGTGCCGTCATGCAGTAGTGTATTCAGCGATTACATACAGCCAGAGCAGGAGATAACGATTAGTGAATGGGCTGATGCGAATCGGTATCTGAGCAGTAAATCGAGTGCGGAGCCAGGGCGTTGGCGTACTGAGCGCACACCATACTTGCGGGAGATTATGGACGAGCTATCACCTCGAAGCAATACGCAACGTGTGGTATTCATGGCGGGAGCGCAGGTCGGTAAAACGGAGGCGGGCAATAACTGGCTTGGTGCAATCATTGACCTATTCCCTGGACCCGTCCTTGCAATTCAGCCGACCGTTGATATTGCTATGCGATTTAGTAAGCAACGTATCGCTACGCTAATTGAGGAGTCCCCACGGTTGCGGGATAAGGTACGACCTCCACGGTCACGGGATAGCGGTAATACGTTGTTCAGCAAGGAATTTCCTGGCGGCGTGCTGATGATTACTGGTTCAAATAGTGCTGCTGGATTGCGGTCGATGCCTGTCAAATACCTATTTGCTGATGAAGTAGACGCATGGCCATACGATGTGGAGGGTGAAGGTGATCCACTATCGCTGGCGGAACGTCGGACTATCACGTTCGCAAGGCGTAAAATATTTATATGCAGTACACCAACACTGAAGGATCAGAGTAGGATTGAGCGGGAATTTCTACAGACTGACCAGCGCAGGTACTTCGTGCCATGTCCACATTGCACGGGTACGCAATACCTACAATGGAAGAATATTGTGTGGGAGAACCGAGATCCAACAACTGCTAAGTACAGGTGTGAGCACTGCGGAGAACTAATTGAAGAGCGGTATAAAACGCAGATGCTGCCTGCTGGAAGGTGGCTACCTACTGCCCATGGCATGGTTCCTACTGCTGTCGGATTCCATCTAAATTCGTTATATTCACCGCTCGGCTGGAAGTCGTGGGCTGATATTGTAGCTGAATTTTTGCGAGTCAAGAGTGATGCACCGTCACTTAAAACGTGGGTGAATACGATACTCGGTGAGACGTTCGAGGAGGATTATGCTGCTAAATTAGGTGCTACTGGACTAGCGGAACGGGCTGAGTTCTACGAGCCAGATATTGTTCCTGAAGGAGCGGTAATCGTCACGGTTGGTGTTGACGTGCAGGACAACCGTCTAGCCATCCTGTTTGTAGCATGGGGTGAAGGTGAGCAGGCGTGGGTATTGAACCACATGGAAATATACGGAGACCCTAGTTCTGCGTTACTGTGGAAGCAGTTAGATGATGCCGTGTTAGCACCATTGACTTGGCATAATGGACACAAGCGTGCTCCAGATGTAGTTGCCATCGATAGCGGTGGACACTTCACACACGAGGCGTATCAATATGCGCGTGAGCGTAAATTGCAAAATGTTATTGCAGTCAAGGGCATGAGCGTAAGAAACCGTCCGCCAATAGGCAAGCCAACAAAAGTGGATGTTAACATCCGTGGACAACTGCTTAAACGTGGCGGAATTGTATACCCTGTCGGTACTGACACAATCAAGTCCACGTTGTACGGTAGATTGGCTCATAACACACCTGGAGCAGGATACATACATTTTAATACAAGACTAACTCCTGACTTTTATCAGCAGTTAACAGCGGAGAAAAAATCAATACGGTATGTTAAAGGGTTCCCAGTGTATGAGTGGACGAAGAGCGCAAACGTCAGGAACGAAGCTTTAGACTGCCTAGTCTATGCCTATGCTGGATTTAATCTTTTATATCAGCGATACAATAAATCAACGTTATTCACACAATTTGCTAAAACGTGTGGTACGGTAGTAGACAGTGCTAAGGTTGTATCAATCGATACTACAGCAACGCCAGCGAGACGTACTCGCAAACCACAACAACCATCCAACTCATTCGTCAATAACTGGTAATGAATATTCCTTCAGTTATTGTGGCTGGAGACAGCCTGACGTGGCGTGATGATTCTACTACCGACAACCTAGGGAATCAGATAACGTCCACCACGCATACGCTGACCTATGCTATTAGGGGAGCGCAGAATTTAACGTTGACTGGCACTCCATACCTAACTGGTTGGGAGACAACAGCGACGGCAGCACAGACGGTAACACTACTTGGAACTACCTATTATTGGCAGGCATACGCAACACAAGGAGCCAATAGGGTAACGCTAGGTCAGGGTAGGGTAGAAGTACGGAAAAACTTAAGTACGCAAACTGCAGGAGCGGAACTACGGACGCAGGCGCAAATTGACCTCGACAGTGTTGAAGCTGCTATCCGTGCCATGATTTCAAACAAGGCGGTTCAGGAGTATTCTATTGCAGGACGTAGCATCAAGAAGATGGCGTTATCTGACCTGATTATGTTGCGAGACCAGTTGCGCTATCAGATAACGCAGGAGCGCAGGCAGGAGTTAATACAGAATGGGCAGGGCGATCCACACAGTTTATTTGTGAGGTTCTGACATGGCATTGTACAGGCAGATACTAAATTTATTTAGCAAACCAAGGCGTAGGCAGCGTTCGTACCAAGGTGCTGGCGTTAATCGTCTGACACAGAATTGGTTAACGAGTTCGACTAATGCGGACTCGGAAATTCGTGGTTCACTGCGTACACTACGAAACCGAGCCAGACAGTTATGTAGGGATAATGATTATGCACGTCAGGCATTACGAATAGTTGTCAACAATGTAGTGGGCAGTGGCATCCAGTTCCAGTCTCAGGTAAAGATGGCTCGTGGAGCTGGGCGACTAGATCAGCGAACCAACGATTTGATTGAAGGGGCATGGCATGAATGGTGCAAGAAGGGGTCGTGTGATGTTGGCGGAAGGCTAAATTTCCACGACATTGAACGACTCGTGATGCGGTCATGCGCTGAGAGCGGCGAAGTAATCATCCGTTTAGTCAACCAACAATTTGGATATAGTAGGGTTCCGCTGGCATTGGAAGTGATCGAGTCTGACCTATTGGTGGACGACTACAATGGCACTGCGGAGAATGGTAATGAGATACGGATGGGCGTTGAAGTGGACAGGTGGTCACGTCCTACTGCCTACTACTTTTATGCAGGCATGAGGCATCCAGGCGACTACCTGTTTAGTTCTCATACTGTAGTCACCTCGAAATATACGAGGATTCCTGCTGAAGAAATCATTCATTTATATACGGTAGACAGACCTGGACAAACTCGTGGTGTAACGTGGTTCAGTTCATCGGTGGAGCGGCTACATCACCTGAGCGGGTATGAGCAGGCAGAATTAATCAGTAAAAGGGTGGCTGCCAGCCTAATGGGATTTATCACGAGTCCTGAAGGTGAACTAATTGGTGATGGCGTTTATGACGATGAGCGAGTGACGACGTTTGAGCCAGGTGTATTCAAGTACTTGCAACCTGGAGAATCGGTTAGTGTTCCAGCGATAAATAATGACCAGTCGGCTGCGTATGCTGATTATATCCGTGCAAGTCTTCGTGCATTTTCAGCGGGCATTGGATGTAGTGCTGAATCCGTTATGAATGACTATAGCCAGAGTAACTACAGTAGTAGTCGTCTGGCTTTACAGAATGAACGTGATGTATGGCGGCAGTTACAGGCGTGGCTAATAGACAACTTTAACAAGGTCGTCTATTACCGATGGCTTGACCTGGCTGTGTTGTCTGGTGTTGTGAACCTGCCACGGTATGAACTAGATCCATCGTTCTATCATGCCTGTCGATTTTTCCCACGGTCGTGGGGTTATATCGATCCAACTAAGGAAGTCGATGCCTACAAGGAAGCATTGAAGGCGGGGTTCCTGACGAAGGCACAGATTATTGCTGAGAATGGCAGCGACCTTCAGGAGGTTTACAACCAGCTATCGTCTGAACATGAATTGGCGGAATCGTTAGAACTACAGTTTGATACTGACGTGCCCATGCCTTTAGCAGTACAACAATTTGCTGCACCAATAGCAGTTGATGATGAAGAAGAGGTTGATGACGTAGAGGATGATGACGTAGAGGATGAGGATGATATAGAGGAGGACGACATTGAGGAATCATCTGTAAATCCTGTCTATAAAAGGGTTCCTGAAAAATACAGTCATATCAACTTCCGTCCACCTTCTGGAGCACGTTCTGAGGCGAGGAAGGGTTTGGCTTGGCGGCGTGAATTTGGTCGTGGTGGTACTGCAGTTGGTGTAGCACGGGCTAGGGACATACAGAATGGAGTGGAACTCAGTCCTGATACATTACGTCGTATGCGCTCATTTTTCGCACGGCATGAAGTGGACAAGCAGGGTACTGGGTTTAGCCCAGGCGAGGACGGGTTTCCTAGTAATGGTCGCATAGCATGGGCACTGTGGGGTGGAGACCCTGGGCAGACCTGGGCAAACAAGGTGGTTACTCAAATGGATAATGCTGACGAGGAGGACAACCAATGATGTCACAAAGGGAGTCCTACATTGACGAGCTTTACATTGAAGCATCATCAAGAGACGCAGGCTTTACTACAGATGTTCTAGACAACTCTCGTAAAGTCTTGAAAACTTTGAATAGTCATTTTAGACGAGATCATTTATTGTTAGAAGTTCCAGATGCTTGCCCAGGGGAATTAGATAATTTCATGTTTGCCTGGAATAAAGGTAAGCATTATCTAGAATGTGAGATTTTTGGAAATGGTGCAGTTGAATTCTTTTATAAAAATCGTTCTAGTGACGAGGTTTGGGGGGAGGATACTACTGTAGACGAAAAGCTAACACCTGCTACTTTGAACAAGCTAATTCTTTTTGTTAGTGAGGAGGACAACCAATGATGTTACGAATGATGGGACGAATGGAGGAGGACAATGATGATGACAACATGGTCAGATTCAGCTTCTCCTCGGAGATGCCAGTAGACCGAGCGATGGGTGACGAAGTGCTTGACCATGGCGATGGTGCTGTTAGGCTGGATAGGCTGAACAATGGAGCACCACTCCTATTCAACCACGACATGAACCAACTGGTAGGTGTTGTGGAGCGTGCCTATGTCAAGGACAAACGTGGTTATGCGGAGGCACGGTATTCATCATCGGCATTTGCTCAGCAAATGAAGGACGATGTGCGGAATGGTATAATACGCAACGTTTCAGTTGGATACCGTATACTACGAATGGGCGACCCAAAGAAGCCTACCGATGAATATCGGGTTACTGAGTGGGAACCGCTCGAATTAAGTTTGGTGACAATCCCCGCTGATCCTACGGTTGGCGTTGGCAGAAGCCTGGTGGACGAGGAGCCACTAATCGTTAAACACGCGGAGGACAAAATGGAACAACAACAATCGTTGGAATTGCATCAATCTGCAATCACTGACGAACGGAATCGGGTACGGACTATTACCGCTCTCGGTACTAAGTTCAACCGTCATGAATTAGCGGATCAATTAGTTGAGTCTGGCAAAAGTATTGAGGAGGCTCGTGCTGCATTCCTCGATGTGTTACAAACAGCAGGACAAATCGAACGTCCCGTCCAGACCGACTCTAGTGCAATCGATCTAAGCAAACGGGAGCAGCGTGACTATTCTGTAGTTCGTGCTATCCGTGCCTGTGTCAACAACACATGGAATGATGCTGGACTAGAGCGTGAAGTATCTGATACTCTCGCTAAACAAATTGGGCGTGAAACTCAAGGGTTCTTCATTCCACACAATATCCCAATCAGCACTCGTACCACACAGAACGTTACTTCATACTCAACTGGTGGTGCATTAGTTGCGGAGAACTTGTTGGCGGCAAGCTTCATCGACTTGTTACGGAACACTGCAATTATCACGCAGCTTGGACCAACCGTTCTAACTGGTCTAACTGGCAATGTTTCTATCCCACGTCAGAAGTCAGCTTCCACTATGTACTGGGTAGCTGAGGATGCAGCGGTCACTCAGTCTGGAACCACCTATGACAACATGACCCTAATGCCAAAGCAAGCGGGCGTGTTGAGTAGGATTACTCGATTAGCAATGCAGCAGACCAGTCCTGACATTGAGCAGTTAGTGCGTAATGACATTGCCCAGCAATTAGCATTAGGCATTGACTTAGCTGTTATCAATGGTTCTGGCACCAATGGGCAACCCCAGGGCATCCTACAAGTGCCATTGGCTAGCAGTGCTCAGACAATAACATTGACCTCCAACACGTTTGCCAACCTTGACAAACTAATCGACATGGAGTCCCAGGTCGATATACTCAATGCGTTAAATGGTAGCCTTTACTACCTAACCAATGCAAGGGTGATTGGGTTCTTGAAGAAATTGAAGGCGGGAACAACTATTGAGAACCTACCTTTATGGACAAACAACCTATTAGACCCTGCTGGTCGTGGCATATTACCAGCAGTCAATGGGTATCCAATTGTCCGCTCCAACCAGGTGCCCAACAATTTTGGTGGAACTTCAAACCGTAACTGCATAATTTTCGGGAACTTCGCTGATGTTGTCATGGCGATGTGGGGTGGTACTGAGATTCTACCTAATCCATACGGTACAGGGTATGCGGCGGGCAGCATTGATCTACGGATTATGCAAACCTTTGACTGCGGTATCCGTCGTCCCGAATCATTCAGCCGTATTATTGACCTAGCTGTATAGGAGGAACAATGGCAATCACAAATTTGGGAACTAGAATTAGTCGGCTGGCTGATATAACCAACAGCCTGGCACCAATACCACCTGGAGCTGCTGCTGATGTAACTGGCGTTGCAATTGATTTGCTCGACTACGAGGGCGATATTGTTTTTCTAGTATCTGCTACTGCATTAGGAGCAAACAAAACAATCACTGTAACGGTTGAGGAGTCCGACGCTAGTGGCAGTGGTTTTGCTGCTATTTCAACGGCTGGCGGTGGTGCGCTATCTGTAGTTGGTACTGCTAACACGGCATTGTATACAACGTTACAGCGTAACAGCGACAACCTCAAGCGGTATGTAAGGGTTACGACTGCTATCACTGCTGGATCCAGTGGACATGCTGCCGTGTATGGTTTCGGTTCTAAGAAGTACGGAGCATAACTGTGCCTGCATTTGTTGACGATGTTGACGTTTACCTTGACGACTTCGGGGATACCGTTGTATCTGGTGCAATAACTGGGCTCGGTATCCTCGACCAACCTGGCATTATCGAACAAGATGGTGTTGCAGTAGTTAGCACTGACTATCGGCTGACCTGCAAAACAAGCCAGTTTGGGGCACTTGTTTATAATGACTCGTTAACTGTTGCTGGAGTAGCGTACAAGGTCAGAGACACACGGACAATTGATGATGGTTTATTCTGCCAGATTATGTTGAGCAAAACATGAGCACCAAACGAGAGCAGATATTAGCGAGGATAGTTACCAACCTGACTGGCACGGTTGGCGTTAGTACTCGCATTTATCGCTCTCGTGTTGAAGCACTGGCTCGTTCTGAATCTCCTGCAATTATTGTGGAGTGGACTAAGGACGAGTGCGACATGGAGGGATTCTTGCCATACCTAAACTGGTCACTGCTTACTCGTATTGCAGTAGTAACACGGGGTGCAGTACCAGACCAATTGGCAGACCCAACCGTTAAGTCGGTACACGCTAAATTGTTGGCGGACATTACGCTAAACGGTTTGGCGTTTGACATTATTCCAGAGACTGTCGAGTTTGACGTGCTCGACACTGATCAACCCACGGGGCTAACTATGATGTTCTACCGTGTTAGATACCGCACGTCGTTAGGAGACCTAGGTGTATGAATGGTACTGGTGGATCGTATCTGATTACGGATACTGCAATTGTTGTAAATAAAACGGAGGCTAACGATGGCATTACTAACACGGAAACGACTGGTACTGGTGGAGGTGGAACCACCGCTGACGGGGACAGCGCAGGCGGGGGGGACGGCGACCACGATAGTTCTAGCCAGCGGCGCAAGCGCAGTTGATAATTACTACGCTGGGCTACCTATCACCATTACTGGTGGTACAAGTTCTGGTGATACTAAAATAATTGCTGCCTACGTTGGTTCAACTAAGACTGCTACTATACAAGGAACGTTTAGTTCGTCTCCTGATAATACGTCAACATATAGCATACCTGGCGGCACCTATGGTACTGATCCAACGCCAACTGCAACGGAGGCGTTATTGGTTAGTGACCTATCGGTAACTCCGTTAAATGCCACTACGGTGGAGCGTACTGTAATCCGTCCGTACTTGGGCAACTATGAATCATTAGTAGCCAACCAAAACGTACAGATTACGCTAACGGTTGAAGCAGCGAGTCGTGGCTCTGCCAACATTGCGACACCACCACCTGGCTTAGATGCGTTGTTGCGTGCCTGTGGCTTTAATGTATCCACGTTAGGAGCTGCCCATACTGGCACTGCTGCTGGTGGTTCTAGTACTACCATCACCCTGGCTAATACTGCCAGTGCGGTTGATAATGCCTATCGTGGTATGCGGATACGGTTTACTAACAACACTCCAACTGGAGTTGGAACACAGACTGCAATCATTAAGTCCTATGTTGGTTCTAGCAAGATCGCTACCATCCATGGGACATTCCCTGTTTCTCCTACGTCTAGTTCTACCTATTCAATAGACGAGCATCACGTTTATTCACCAGTCGGGCAGGGCTTCGAGTCGGCTACTATCTACGCTAATGTGGATGGCATCCAGCACATTATCAAGGGCTGTAGAGGTACGGTGACTGCCAGCTTTGTTGTTGGCGAAATACCGACATTCCAGTTTACGATGACTGGATTGTACACAGCACCAACCGATACTGCACCATTGTCTCCAACCTATAACCAAATCACACCACAGGTAGTGAACCATACTAACTCTGGCGAGTTTCGGTTCTTCGATTATGTTGCGCCACTTCGTAGCCTAACGCTAGACATGGCGGTTGACATACAATATCGTGAATTGATTGGATTACCACAGGGTCCGTTTGTGCAGTATGCAGATCGTCGTCCTACGGTAGCGGTAGAGTTCGAGGCTCCTACCATTGCGCAGAAGGACTATTTTTCTGCGTGTCTTGGCACGAGCTTAGGTAATCTGACATTCCGTCATGGTTCGGCGGCTGGGCAACGAATCATCATTCAATCGTCACTGATTGATATTACCGATGGTCCTACTTACGAGGATGACAACGGAACGACTATGCTATCGGTGAATGGGGTATTGACTCCATCCGCTAGTGGCAATGATGAAATAACTATTGCATTTGCGTAATATGTTCAAAAT
>Ga0208048_1000777_pt1 | contig 16880 bp, 15 predicted proteins | sample Malawi_45m_30L_FD_184163 | JGI IMG/M metagenome (GOLD analysis project Ga0208048, IMG submission 184163) | Freshwater microbial communities from Lake Malawi, Central Region, Malawi to study Microbial Dark Matter (Phase II) - Malawi_45m_30L... | ecosystem: Environmental > Aquatic > Freshwater >...
GGGTAGCGCTCGCCGAAGACCGCACGAACGCCCTGCACCGCACGGGCCGCTTCGAGCGACGCCGTCTGCGCGTGCACCGCCAGGCCTTGGTCGATGCACGCGCGCACGCGATCCTCGACCTGCTTGACCTGCTCGGGCGTGAGCGCCTTGCGAGCGGCGTAGTCAAAGCGCAGTCGATCCTGCGCGACGAGCGAACCGCGCTGCTCGACATCATCGCCCGCCACCTCGCGCAGGGCAAGGTTCAGCAGGTGCGTGCCGGTGTGGTTCTGTGCCAGCGCGGCACGACGGTGCGCGGCGATCTGCACCGTGATGTCGTCGTTCACGCGCAGCATGCCGCTGGTCGCTCGGCCGATGTGCAGCACGTAGCCGCCCATCGACTGGGCATCGCGCACATCGAAGGCACCGTCGTTGGCGCCGTGGATCGAACCGTGATCGCCTTCCTGGCCGCCGCTCTCGGCATAGAACGGCGTGCGGTCCAGGACGAGCGCGCAGTCAGTGCTGCCGGTCGCTTGCACGAACTCGCGGCCGTTCCAGATCGCGCGGATGCGCGCGGTCATCGGCTTGGGGGCGTACTTCGCTGCGTCATCGGTCTGCGCCACGCCGAGCGTGGCGAGCTTGGCGATGGCATCGGGCGGGAAGTGCAGCGAGTCATCGCCGCCGGCACCGCGCCTGCTCGTCTCGCGGGCTTCTTCCATCAGGCGTTCGTAGCCGGCCGCATCGACGGCGAGCCCGCGTTCCTCGGCCATCACCTGCGTGAGGTCGATGGGGAAGCCCCAGGTGTCGTGCAGGCGGAACGCGTCGGCAGCGGCGATCGTCGCCGGGGTCGTGGACTTTGCCCGTTCGGCGGCCTCGCCGAAGAGGGCCAGCCCGCGGTCGAGCGTGCGGCCGAAGGTCTCCTCCTCGTCGCGGATGATGTCGGCGGCAGCGCCCCACTTGGTCGCGATCTCGGGGAACGCCTCGCCCAGCGTCGCGGCGACGGCGGGCACGAGGCGGTAGATGAAGGGATCCTTGCGACCGAGCGTCTGGCGGCCGTGACGCGCGGCGCGGCGCAGGATGCGGCGCAGCACGTAGTTGCGGCCCTCGTTGCCCGGGCCGGCACCGTCGCACGCGGCGACGGTGAGGCAGCGCACGTGATCGGCGATCACGCGGTACGCGATGTCCACGTGATCGGCGAGCACGCCGCCGTAGGCGCGCGCGCCGGTTTCGCCGCGGATCGCATCGAAGATCGGCGACCACAGGTCGGTGTCGTAGTTGGAGCGCTTGCCCTGGATCACGCTCACCAGGCGTTCGAGGCCCATGCCGGTGTCCACGTGCTTCGCCGGCAGCGGCTTGAGCGAGCCATCAGGCTCGCGGTTGAACTGGATGAAGACGTGGTTCCAGATCTCGAGGACATCGGGATCGCCTGAGTTCACCAGCGCGGCGGCATCGCGGCCGCCGATGCGATCGAAGTGGATCTCGCTGCAGGGGCCGCACGGCCCCTGATCGCCCATCTCCCAGAAGTTGTCCTTCATGTTGCCCGGCAGCACGCGGCTGGGCGGAAGGAACTGGCACCACAGCGCGCGGGCTTCCTCGTCCGGCTCGAGCCCGGCCTTGGGATTGCCGCCGAAGTAGGTTGCATAGAGCCGTTCGGCCGGAAGGCCATAGACGCGCGTGAGCAGGTCCCAGCCCCACTCGATTGACTCCTTCTTGAAGTAGTCCCCGAAGGACCAGTTGCCGAGCATCTCGAAGAAGGTGTGGTGGTAGACGTCCTTGCCCACGTCCTCGAGGTCGTTGTGCTTGCCACCGGCGCGAATGCACTTCTGCGTGTTGACCGCGCGCGTGTAGGGGCGGGAGCCGCGACCGAGGAAGACATCCTTGAACTGGTTCATCCCCGCGTTGGTGAAGAGCAGCGTCGGATCGTCGTAGGGGACGACCGGGCTCGAGGGTGCGAACGTGTGGCCGGCCTTCTGGACGAAGAAGTCGATGTAGGCCTTGCGGATCTCTGAGGCGCGCATGGGGGGTGGAGTGTAGAAGCGGTGGACTGGCCCGCTTCGTACACTCGCGGCATGCGACGTCCCTTCGTTGGAGGCAACTGGAAGATGAACACCGGTGCGGAGTCAGCGCCCGCGCTCGCGGCCGCCACCGTGACCGAGGTCGGCGATGCGGCTCGCGCATGCGACGTGGTGGTCTTTCCGCCGGCGTGCTTCTTGATCCCCGTGCGCTCGGTGCTCGGCGATGCGGCGGTGCGGCTCGGCGCGCAGGATGTCAGCAGCGAAGCCAACGGTGCCCACACAGGCGACATCAGTGCCGAGATGCTCAAGGAGATCGGTGCAACCTGGGCGATTATCGGTCACTCTGAGCGGCGGCGGGATCATGGCGAGAGCGACCAGGTCGTGGCGGAGAAGCTCGAAATGGCGCTCGAGAGCGGACTTCAGGCCGTGCTCTGCGTGGGGGAGACGCTCGAGGAGCGCAAGGCTGGGCAGGCCCATCAAGTCACGGCGCGGCAACTTCGCGCGGCGTGCGCATCGATCCGCGCGGAGCAGATGCAGGATGTGGTGATCGCTTATGAGCCAGTCTGGGCCATCGGCACTGGCGTGAGCGCCACGCCTCAGGATGCCGCCGAGGCGCATCGGATGATCCGACGCGAACTCGGGATCCTGTATTCTCCGGAACTCGCCCAAGCGGTGCGCATCGTCTATGGCGGATCCCTGAACGCGGCCAATGCAGCTGCGATCCTTGCGGACCCGGGCATCGACGGTGGCCTGATCGGTGGCGCCAGCCTGAAGGCCGGCGACTTCGCGCAGGTGGTCCGGACCGCGGCGGCTCGGGGGCAACCCCAAGGAAGGCACTGACTGATGGACTGGTTCTTCGGCATCCTCCTGCTTCTCTTCATCTTCGTAAGCATCGCCATGGTGCTCGTGATCCTGGTGCAGCGCCCTCAAGGCGGCGGCCTGTCGCAGGCCTTCGGTGGCGGCTCGGGCGGCACCGAGAGCGTGTTCGGTGGTCGCACCGGCGACGCGCTGACGGTGACCACCGTGAGCTGCTTCGTCGTGTGGCTCGTGCTCGCACTCGGGCTGAACGCGCTGTCGAACACGCGCAAGATGGCTGCGGCTGAACCCACGGCCCCCGAGGCTGAAGCCGCGCCCGCGACGGATACGCCGGCCACGGTCCCCGGAACCCTGACACCTGTGCCTCCGCCGACGAATTTTCCAGCGCCCGCGAGTGATGCGCCTGCCATCGCTCCGGTTGTGCCAGTTCCTGAGCCTGTACCCGCGCCCGCTGCAGAACCCGCACCTGCACCTGCGCCCGCCGCTGAACCTGCACCTGCGCCCGCTGCAGAACCTGCGCCTGTCACGCCGTAACCGGGGATTCACTGCATGATCCGCTCGATGACTGGCTTCGGCGTGGCCTCGGCAGACGCCGAAGGCGGTTCGTTCAGCGTCGAAGTCCGCAGTGTCAACAACAAGTTCTTCAAGGCCACCATGCGCGTGCCCGATGCCTTGGGCGCGCTCGAGGCTGACCTGGAATCCCAGCTCGGCAAGCGCATCTCGCGCGGCAGCGTGATGGTCACGGTGCGCGTGGCCGAAAGCGCCGCCGATCGCGTTGGCCGCATCGATGGTGCGGCGCTCGAGGCGTACATGGCCCAGCTGCGAGCTGTGCTCCCGCAGGAGCAGGTCGCGCGACTCGATCCATCGGCGCTGCTCGACCTGCCGGGGGTCGTCGTCACCGTCGGCGCGCAGGATCGCGCCGAGCGTGCACGCGCCGTGCTCACCAAGCTGCTCGATCAGGCCTGCGATCGCCTGCTGGCGATGCGTGCGACCGAGGGCCAGGCCCTGGCCACCACGCTCGCCGAGTTCGGCATCACGATCCGTGAGCGACTGGCGGAAATCGCCGAGCGCTCGCCACAGGTCGTGCAGGCGTACCAGGAGCGCCTGCGCACGCGCATGGCGACGCTCCTGGCTGATGCCGGCGCCTCGGTTCGCGAAGAGGACATCATCCGAGAGGTGGCGGTCTTTGCCGAGCGCAGCGACATCGCCGAAGAGGTGAATCGCCTCGGCGGCCACCTCGACCAGTTCGCGCGGCTCATCTCGCCCCAGCATGCCGAGCCCGCGGGCCGAACGCTCGATTTCCTTGCACAGGAAATGCTTCGCGAGGCGAACACCATCGCAAGCAAATCCAGCGATGTCGAGATCAGCCGCCGGATCGTCGAGATCAAGGCGTGCATCGACCGGATCAAGGAGCAGGCGCAGAATGCCGAGTGACGCGCGGGCGTCCTTCAGCACGAGCGAGATCGTCCGGGTGCTGGAGGTCTTCGGGATCGGGGGCCTGAAGTCGCTCGCCGAACTCCCGGCCGGATCACGCAAGGCGGCGAAGCTCGTGGCCACGTGCGTGAACGGCAGCTACCTCCTCAAGCGACGGGAGCTGGATGCTGCAGGCCTCGATCGCATCCGGTACGCGAGCGAGGTCCATCGTCATGCGCTGAGGCAGGGCGTGCCGTGCGCGCCGTTGATGACGACCGCCGAGGACGAGCCATTCCTTGTGGAGGGCGCGTACATCTACGAAGTGCAGGGGTTCGTCGCGGGGCACCGCTTCACGCACCGGCATGACCAGGCCACAGCCGTGGGGGCGGCCTTGGCGCGGCTGCACGATGCACTTGCTGGCTTTGCCGCCAGTGATGCGGCGCCGGCCTCGAACTACTGCCGCAACGCATCGGTACCCGGAGCACTGCGGAAGATCGAGTCCAAGGCGACGGGGCCCACCGAGCAGGCCGTGTGCGCGGCGCTGCTTGCGCGATACGAACGCGCGGCCAGCCACCAGTGGCCCGAGCTCTCCGGCGTGACGCACTCCGACTACCACCCCGGCAATGTGCTGCTTGATGGCGCGACCGTCGTGGCCATCATCGACTTCGACTCCGCTCGCGTGGCGCCGATCGTGAGCGATCTGGCCAACGCTGCGCTGCAGTTCGGACTGCCGCCGGTCGTCGGCAGCGATCCATCGCGGTGGGAGCCACGCCTCAACGAGCACTGCCTGCGCGCGATCGTCCGCGGCTACCGCAGCGTGCGCAAGCCGCCCAAGGGCACCTCCGCATCAATCGCCCCGCTCATGATCCAGGCCGCGATCGCCGAAGTGGTGGCGCCGGTGGCCCGCAAGGGCGCCTTCGGCCGCATCGATGGGCGCGCCATGCTCGAATTCGTGGATCGCAAGACGCAAGGGATCGAGGAAGCCGCGGCCGGAATCGCTACCTTGTGCGGGTGATGTACGCACTCCTGATCGTTGGTCTCTGCTGCGCCGCCGTGGCGCAGGATGCAGCCAAGCCGCTGCCGGGCGATGCGTTCGGGCGCCAGCAAGGCGTGGTGGACGAGCGCGCCCGCGAGGAAGCGCGCGAACTAGAACGAGATGCGCAAGTGCTCCGCGCGCTAGCGCAGGCCCAAGCCATGCGTCAAGGCGGGATCGTGCTCGGTCCCGGCGTGCGCATGGCCGACGACGCGAACCTTTCGTTGGCCCGCGCGACGGTCGGTCGCGATGCCCCGCGCGCTGCCGAACTGCCGGCTGCGCTCCGTGCCATCGTGACGCGCATGGATGATCTGGCGTGGTCCGTGCGTGAGGCGGCCTCGAAGGAAGCATCGAGCGGGGCGTGGACCATGCAGGAGCTGCGCAAGGCGCTCGATGAGCCGTCGCTTTCGCTCGAGCAGCGCTCGCGGCTCGAAGAGGCGCTCTGGCTGAGGTGGGAGTCGAAACCCCGCGGCGCGATCGGGATCACCATGGGGCAGGGACTCGGTGGCGTGCTCGTGACGCAGGTGCACGACGGTTTCCCGGCATCGCGCGTGCTGCGCGTGGGCGACGTGATCGAGGCGATCGATGGCATGCCCACGCCCAACAACGATGGGCTGGTCTCGGTCGTGCAGCGGCGCGGCCCCGGCGAGCGGTTGCGGCTGTCGGTGGTTCGTGGTGCCCCCGGCGGTGCCGCTGCGGTCGCGGTGCAACAGCCAGCCAAGGCGGAACGGCTTGAACTCGATGTCGAGCTCGGCGATTTCGCGGCACTCGAGCGGACGAATCCCCGCACGGCCCTTCGCCCGGCAAGCCGCCGCAACGCCTTCGACACGGTCATGCGCGAGGAACACGAAGGCTCGTCGCTGCAGCTCATGCCGGTCGAGCCCGGCTTGCCGCCGGGTTTCGTGGGCAGCACGATCGTTGTCGGCGGTCGCCAGCCCGCGGGCACCAGCGTGAACCCGAAGATGGCCATCAACCAGCTCCGCAACACGCTCGAAGCCACGACCGACGAGAAGGTGCGTGCGCTGCTTGAGGCGCAGATCGCGCATCTTGAGCAAGTGCTGCGCGATTCGCAGCGGCAGGGTGGATTCGGCACGCCGTCCAAGCCCAAGCAGGAGCCCGCCACGCCGAAACCCCAGCCCATCCTGCCCAAGCCTGAGTGAGCGCGATCAAGCGTTGTGAGGTGCCTCCGGACGGGGGGCGGATCACATCGCGCCTCGGTCCCCTGATCGCAGGGCGGCGCGAGCCACGGATCACTGTGCGCCGAGCGGGTTCCTGAAGTGCGCGTCCTGCACAGGGACGACGACCTCGAGGACATGCTGAAGCACATTCGCGGGCGAACCGATGGCCTCGACTTCCCGGATGATGGATGGGGGATAGCAGTCCAGAACGGGCCGGGTTTCGCGCTCGTAGACCTCGAAGCGGCGGCGGATGACCTTTTCATCGGCGTCGTCAATGCGGTTTTCCTTCAGGGCGCGGCGGCGCATGCGGGCCACCATCTTGTCGACATCACTGCACTTGAGGTGAATGATCTCGAGCACCTCGATGTACTGCTCCATTTCCTTCGCCTGTGTCACATTGCGCGGAATGCCATCGAGCACCAGCACATCCTCGTGCGGCTTGTAGAGGCTCAGCACGGTCTGTGCGTGGATGTTCTGTCGCCACATCTCGATCGTGAGGTGATCCGGCACAAGCTCGCCGCGACCGGAGTACTGCAGGAACTGCTTGCCAAGGTCGCTCGTCATGTCAAGCGCGCGGAAGACATCGCCGCAGGCTTGGTGAAAGAAGCCGGGGATGTGACCGAGGATCTTGCCTTGCGTACCCTTGCCGGCGCCGGGGGCGCCGAAGAGCAGGATCGTCTTGTAGCGGTGAGGCATGGGCGAGATCGTAGCCATGGCGCGCGGGTCAATGGTCACGATTCGTGGGCCTGTGCGTTGGCCCGATAGGCTCCTGCCATGGCCATGACCACCGACACGCCATCCGGGTTGAGCGGGCTTCGTTCCGCGTGGGCCATGCGTGGCGCAGCGGCGTCCGGCGGCACGCTGGCGCAGCGGCTCATGGCGGCTCGGGGGATCAGCGCTTCAGATCAGGATCGCTACCTGAAGGCGGGGCTCGGTGACCTGCGACCAGCGCGCGAATTGCCCGGGGCCACCGATGCCGCGGCCTTGATCCTCGACCATGTTCGCGCAGGTCGGCGCATCGTGGTGCTTGGCGACTACGACGTCGATGGCACGGCCGCCGCCGCCACCCTGCGTCACGCCCTGCGGGCGATCGCACCGGGTGTCGATCTGATCATCGACATCCCGCACCGCGCCGATGGCTACGGCCTGACCGACGATGCGGTCGCGCGCGTGCTGGCGCACCAGCCTTCGTTGGTCGTGGCGGTCGACTGCGGCATCACCGCCGTCGCGCAGGTCGCCGCGCTGCGAGCCGCGGGGGTGCAGGTCGCTGTGCTGGACCACCACGCCCTGCGAGCAGATGGCGCGCTGCCGGCGGCCACGGTCATCGTGCATCCACAGCGGCCAGGGGGCGACTACGGCAATCCCGACCTGTGCGCGTGCGCAGTCACGTGGAAGGTCTGCTGCGAGCTCATGCGCCTGCACGCGGGCGAGAGCATGAATGCCGAACTGCGCAAGCAGCTCGCGCAACTGCTGCCGCTCGCTGCGATCGCCAGCGTGGCCGACGTCATCCCCATCCACGGCGAAACGCGCATCATCATCCGGCAGGGGCTTGAGTGGTTCCGGTCCACGGACCTGCCCGGGCTGCGGGTGATCGCCGAGCGCATTGCCGATGTCGGCAAGGTCAACAGCCAGGGCGTGGCCTTCGGGATCGCACCGGTTCTCAATGCCGCGGGCCGCATGGGGCACGCGGGCGTCTGTGCCGAGCTGCTCGGGCTGACGGCGAGCGAGCCGCGCGCGCGCGATCGAGCGTCGGCCATCATCGATGAACTCAGGAAGCTCAACGCCGAGCGAAGGGTGGTGCAGGAGCAGGTCACCGAGCAGGTGCTGGCGATGATCAAGCGCGATCGGCTCGATCAGGGCGATCCGACCGCGATCGTGCTCGCCAACGCCGAGTGGCCGCACGCGCTCGTGGGCATCGTGGCCGCCAAGGTCATCGAGCGCACCGGGCGCCCAGCGCTGCTTGGGCACCTTCAGCCCGACGGCCGCGTCAAGTGCAGCGGTCGTTCCGTTCCGGGCTGGGACATCGGCGCGGCCATCGGTCGCTGCGGCGCATGGCTCGAGGCAGGCGGTGGTCACCCCATGGCCGCAGGTGCCACGGTTCGTGTGGGCGCGTTCGATGCGTTCGCTGCGGCGCTTCGTGCCGATGCTGCAGCTGCGCTTGCCGGGCGATCGCTCAAAGCATCGCTGCCGTGGGATGCGATCGCCGTCATTCGCGAGATCGATTGCAACGCGATCGATGCACTGCAGGCCTGCGGGCCGTTCGGCCAGTCCAATCCCACGCCGGCGTTCTTGTTCCAGGGCTGCCGTCTTGCCGACGATGCCGGGCACATGAAGCCTGGCAGCCCGCATCTGCGCCTGGCCATTGCTCAGGATGGTGCGCGGATCGATGCCGTGTGGTTCGGTGCTGGCGACCAGGCCACGCGCTTGCGCCGCGGCGTGCCGTGCGATGTGCTTGCTGAAGCCAACATCAACGAGTGGAACGGGCGTCGAACGCCCCAGCTCGTGATCCGCGACATCAGCCTGGCGTGATCGCCAGCCGGGCGCCGCGTTCGATCACGCGCGCGGCCAGCCGGGCGCACGCCGCTTCGCACGATGCCGCCAAGGGCGAGAGCTCAAGGGTGCAATCAGGTGCGCCGTCGGCAAAGCGGGGGATCGCCCAGCCCGCGGCCTCGAGCCAGCGCGCGGCGCGAGCACTCTGTGCAGCGATGCTCGTGACGGGGCTGTCGTCGCCGTCGGCGTTCTTGATCGGGGCGAACTCCTCTGCGCGATCCGTCTCGAGGACCACGCTCGCGCGGGCCATGGGGATCGCATCGAAGACGAATGTCTCCATCTTGATGGCGTTCGGTGCGGTGGGCTCGACCCGGGTGCCGTCGTGGCCCACGTGCGGCACCTTCTTGCGCGCCTTGTGCAGGGGCAGCGCCAGGCCGTGCGCGGTCAGGCGCTCGACGAACTCCCGCGACAGCATGTGGATTGCGATGCTCCCGGCATCGAAGCGAAGGCGGCCGGAACCATCGCGCTCGGCCGCGAGCGCGGCCGGCAGATCGCTGTACTCGACGACCATAGTCTGGCCGCCGGCGATGCAGAAGACCCCGACCTTCTCCGCGGCATCGCGCTTGGCGACCATCTTGCTGGTCATCTCGCCGCTCGAGTCGGGGTGCGTGGCGTGCACGCCCACGAAGCGTGGATCGACCGCGTGCACGAGCGGGTTGTCGACCTGGAAGTAGCTGATGTGCTCGATGCCGTGCGCGCGCATGTCATCGAGCGCGCCGGAGTGGCGCAGGGCGCGCAACGAGCCGCCGTGGCCATCGGGATTCACCGCGATTTCGTCGGTCTCGGCCAGGAGCAGCTTGCCATCGAGGGTCAGCGAAGGCAGCGTGCCCTGCGGGAAGAACATGACCGTGTCCGCCCCGAGCCCGAAGTGATGATGGCTCGCGAAGAACTCGCGCGTGGGCGCGTCGTTCATCGGGCTCGTCATGATGTACCAGCGGATCATCGCGCCGAAGCGCTGCCGCGCGGCCAGGATCTGCTCCGCGAAGACCTGGAAGAGCGGGGCCTGCGTGATCGGCGTGGCGGGGAAGGTGCCCTTGGGCGCATCCCAGCCCAAGCGCGTGCCCTGGCCGCCGGCCACCATGAAGCACGCGACCTTGCCTGCGCGCACGAGCGCTTCGCCATGCTCGGTCCACTGGGCATCGAGCGGCGAGCGGCGCACGACCGTGGCCGGCGCGAGGTCGGCCGGCAGCACGAAGCCGCCGTCGTCGTCGAGGGCGGCAGCGAGGGCATCGACCTGCTCGAGCGAGAGCGCATCGATCTGGTCGAGCAGATGGTCGAGCCGCACCGGATCGAGGCGTGCTGCATGGCGCAGCACGTGGTCCTGGCCATGGCCGGCGAGCCGCTTGCGGGCTCGCTCCAATCGTGACGTCAGCGTGGTCATGGCTGCGGGCGCTCGGGCTCCGACCAGCCTTCGGGACGGTGGCGGACGATCTTGCCGGTTTCGACATAGATCACCTGCTCGCAGATGTTCGTGCAGTGGTCGGCGATGCGCTCCACGCTGCGGGTCACGCTGGTCAGCTGGAACGCGAAGCGCACGCTGAACTGACCCAGCGCGACCTGCTCCTGCGCGTGCAGCAGGATCTCGTTCTTGAAGCGGTCGACGGTGTCGTCGAAGAGCAGGACCTGCCGCGCGAGGTCGGGATTGCCCGTGATCAGCGCACGGTTGGCATCGCGCAGCATGCCGAGCACGCTGTTGGCCATCACGCGGAACGTGGGCGGGATCCGCTCGTCCATGCGGGCCTGCCCGGCGACCTGCTCGGCGATGTTCACCGCACAATCGGCGATGCGCTCGAGCTCGTTGTTCACCTTCACGATCGTGAGCACGCTGCGGACCTGGTACTCGTCGGAATTGCCCATCTGCAGCAGCGGGATGCTCGCGCGCTCGATCTCGACGTCAGCCTTGTCGATGGCATCGTCGGCGGCGATGACCGCGTGGGCCTTCGCCTGATCGTGCTCGAAGTAGCACTCGGTGGCGAGCGAGCAGCACCCCAGGACGCGTTCGCCCTGCGCGGTGATGTCGGAACGGAGCTGCTCAAGTCGTGCGGCAAAGGCCATGGCTGGAGGATACCCTCGCGACTGCGCCCGGCGGCTCACTCGGGGCGGGCCAGTCGCTGCGCGAGCGCGACCACCGCGGCGATGCACGCGTCAATCGACGCAGCGTCGGTGGCCAGACGAAGTTCGGGCGACGTCGGGGCCTCGTACGGATCGCTCACGCCCGTGAAGCGTTCGAGTTCACCGGCACGCGCACGCTTGTAGAGCCCCTTGGGGTCACGCGATTCAGCGACCGCCAGCGGCGCATCGACGTGGACGACGGCGAAGGCGACTCCGCTTGCCTCGTGGCGCGCCCGCACGCGCGCGCGATCGGCTTCGTACGGGCTCACCAGGCTCACGATGGCGACGGCGCCCGACGCGGCGACCAGCAGCGCAGCCTCGCCGGCGCGGCGCACGGCTTCGGCGCGGCCGGCTTCATCGAAGCCAAGCCCGGCACTGAGACCGTGTCGAAGATTGTCGCCGTCCAGAACCAGCACGGGGAGGCCGCCAGCGAGCAGCGCACGCTCGGCAGCGAGCGCGATCGTGCTCTTGCCTGAACCGCTGAGCCCGGTCATCCAGAGTGTGCAGCCGCGACGGCCGAGCGACCCCGCGCGCTCCGCGGGCGTCGCGGATCCATGCTGCCAGACGACGTTGGGCGAAGCGCCATCCATCGATGCGCGGACGCTAGCACATCGTCTAGGCTTCGGTTGTATGGCGCATGGCCTGACTCATCTTGAGGAACTCGAAGCCGAGGCGATCCACATCCTGCGCGAGACCGCAGCGAGTTACGAACGCCCGGTCCTGATGTACTCGATCGGCAAGGACTCGACCGTGCTGCTGCACCTGGCCTTGAAGGCCTTCGCGCCCGGCCGCCTGCCGTTCCCGGTGCTGCACATCGACACGACATGGAAGTTCCGGGAGATGATCGCGTTCCGCGATGCGACCGCCGCTCGGCTCGGGCTTGACCTGCAGGTGCACATCAATCGCGACGGGCTCGCGCAGGGCATCTCGCCGGTCACGCACGGCAGCAAGGTCCACACCGACGTCATGAAGACGGTTGCGCTGCGCCAGGCGCTGTCGGCCGGCCGGTTCGATGCCGCGATCGGCGGCGCGCGCCGCGACGAGGAGAAGAGCCGCGCGAAGGAGCGGATCTTTTCCTTCCGCGATGCGAACCATCGCTGGGACCCGAAGGGACAGCGCCCGGAACTCTGGTCGCTCTACAACCCGCGCGTGCATCCGGGCGAGAGCATGCGCGTGTTCCCGCTCTCCAACTGGACCGAGCTCGATGTCTGGCTCTATGTGTGGAAGCACCGCCTGCCCGTTGTCGATCTCTACCTCGCGCGCGATCGACCGGTCGTCGAGCGCGACGGTGCCCTGATCATGGTCGACGACGAGCGTCTGCCGCTCAAGCCTGGTGAGCGCGTCGTGCAGCGCCGCGTGCGTTTCCGCACGCTCGGGTGCTACCCGCTCTCGGGCGCGATCGAGAGCGATGCCGACACGCTCGAGAAGGTCATCGAGGAGATGCTGCTGGCGCGCACGAGCGAGCGCCAGGGTCGGCTCATCGACCACGACCAGAGCGGCAGCATGGAAGAGAAGAAGCGCGAGGGGTACTTCTGATGACGCTGCCCACCTTCACCGCCGGCGAGGACCTACGCGGCTGGCTTGAACGGTACGAGCGGCTGCAGCTGCTGCGCGTGCTCACCTGCGGCAACGTCGACGACGGCAAGAGCACGCTCATCGGGCGCCTGCTGCACGACACCGGGCGCATCTACGAGGATCACCTCAAGGCGCTCGAGGCCGACAGCCGCGTGCACGGCACGACCGGCGGCGGACTCGACCTGGCGCTGGTCGTCGATGGCCTCAAGGCCGAGCGCGAGCAGGGAATCACCATCGACGTCGCGTGGCGGTACTTCACGACTGCGCGCCGGGCCTTCATCATCGCCGACTGCCCGGGTCACGAGCAGTACACGCGCAACATGGCGACCGGCGCGAGCCACTGCCAGCTGGCGATCAGCCTGATCGATGCGCGCTCGGGCGTGACCACGCAAACGCGCCGGCACGCCACGATCGCGGCCATGCTGGGCATCCGCCACGTGGTGGCGGCCGTCAACAAGATGGACCTCGTCGGCTGGGGCGAATCGCGCTTCCGTGAGATCGAGGCCGAGTTCTTCGGCTTCTGTGCGCGACTCGGGATCGAGCATGCGGTCGCGCTCCCGGTGAGTGCGCTCACGGGCGAGGGCGTCGTCCGGCGATCCGACGTGATGCCGTGGTTCACCGGCCCGGCGCTCTTGGACCTGCTCGAAGGCGTTGAGCTGCCCGGCCCCGGCGACGCCGATCCGTTCCGCATGCCGGTCCAGGTGGTGCTGCGGCCGAACCTTGATTTCCGCGGCTTCGCCGGCCAGATCACCAGCGGTGACGTGCGCGTCGGCGATCGCGTGCGCATCATGCCGCGCGGCACCGAGGCGCGCGTGGCGCGTATCGCCCGGCCCGAGGAGCACGGCGGCGATCTCGGTCGTGCGCAGGCGCCTGAGAGCGTCGTGCTGTGCCTCGACCGCGAAGTCGACTGCAGCCGCGGCGACGTGATCGCGTGCTTCGGCGGCGCCAGCGACATGCGCGTGGGGCGGCGCATCGTGGCGGATCTCTTCTGGATGGTCGATGCGCCGCTCGTTGCCGGCCAGAGCCTGCTCTGCAGGGTCGGCACGCGGATCACGCCGGCGCGCGTCGTGCGCGTGATCCATCGGCTCAAGGTCGACACGCTCGCGCACGAGCCGGCCGAGTCGATGGCGCTCAACGACATCGGTCGCGTGGAGCTCGAGTGCGAGGAGCCGGTGGCGTTCGATCCCTACCGCGTCTCGCGCGGGACCGGTGCGATCGTCTTGATCGATCGCTTGAGCAACGCGACGGCGGCCGCGGGCATGATCCGCACCGCCGATCCGACCGAGCGCGGCGCGCACTGGGATGACCAGGTGCTGGACTCGGTGTCCTCGCCGGTCAGCGGCGTGTCAGCGGCCGAGCGCGATGCCCGATGGGCGCAGCGGCCGTGCTGCGTGCTGCTGCATGGCCCGCCGAACACCGGCAAGACCGAGGCCGCGTTTGCCCTCGAGCGTGCGCTGTGGGACCTCGGTCACGATGCCGTCGTCCTCGATGGCCAGGGCATGCGCAGCGGCCTGTCGAAGGATCTTGGCTTCGAGCCCGGCGATCGCAGCGAGAACCTGCGGCGCGCCGCCGAGGTCGCGCGGCTGCTCATGGGGCAGGGGCGCATCGTCGTCATGTCGTTCGTCGCTCCGCAGGACGATGTGCGTGAGCGCGCGCGTGCGCTGCTCGGAGCCGACCGGTGCCTCTTCGTGCACGCGAGCGAGGGCTTCGACGTTCCCGGCATCGTGGCGCAACTGGCCGCACGCGGATTGATCGGTCGCCGCACATCCACCTGAGCTCCGCGCATGATCGAACTCGGCTGCAACATCGACCACGTCGCCACGGTGCGCCAGGCGCGCCGCACCTGGGAACCCTGCCCGGTGCAGGCTGCGCACGAGGCGCTCGCCGGCGGCGCGGACCACATCACCTTCCACCTGCGCGAGGACCGTCGGCACATCCAGGACCGTGATGTCGAACGGCTTCGCGCCGAGGTGCCTGCGCGGCTGAACTTCGAGATGGCGGCGACCGACGAGATGGTCGCGATCGCGCTGCGGATCAAGCCGCAGCTCTGCATGCTGGTGCCCGAAGGACGCTTCGAGGTCACGACCGAGGGCGGGCTCGACGTGGCGGGGCAGGAGCCCGCGCTCGCGGCGCAGGTCGCGCGACTGTGCGACGCGGGCATCCTCGTGAGCGTCTTCATCGATGCGCTGCCGCACCAGATCGACGCCGCCCAGCGGATTGGCGCCGGTGTCTGCGAGATCCACACCGGGCCGTATGCGCATGCCTGGCACGATGAAGGGGGGCTCGGTCCCCGAACGCGAGCCGAGCTCGATCGGGTTGCCCTGGCCGGTCGCCACGCGTGCGGTGCCGGGCTCTGCTTCAACGCGGGGCATGCACTTCACTACGAGAACGTCAAGCCCATAGCCGCGCTCCCCGGGATCCGCGAGCTGCACATCGGGCACGCGATCGTGAGCCGGGCGGTGTTCACCGGGCTGCGCGAAGCGGTGCGCGAGATGAAGCGGCTCATGGTCGAGGGTGCCGCGGGCCGCTGATCGCTCGGCGGCGGGGCCGCGCGCTCGTACACTCACGGCATGCCACGGATCTTCGGCACCTACACCGCCATCGTCACGCCGTTCTCCTCCACGGATGGTTCGATCGACCTCGCTCGGCTCGAGGAGCACATCCGCTTCCAGGCCGCTGGTGGCGTCACCGGCATCGTGCCCTGCGGCACGACCGGCGAGGCGCCCACGCTGCATGAGCGTGAGCAGGCTTCGGTCATCGAGACGGCCGTGCGCGTGGGCAAGCCGCTGGGCCTGCAGGTCGTGGCGGGCACCGGTAGCAATTCGACCGAGCATGCGGTGCACCTGCACCGCTCGGCGCACGCGCTCGGTGCGGATCTGTCGCTGCAGGTCGCGCCCTACTACAACAAGCCCTCGCAGGAAGGGATCTACCGGCACTTCATGGCCGTGGCCGACAGCTGCAGCCTGCCGATCATGCTCTACAACATCCCAGGTCGCTGCGGCGTGGCGATCGCGCCCGAGACGGTCGAACGGCTCGCGCGCCACCCCAACGTCGTCGCGATCAAGGAGGCGACCGGCAGCATGGACAGCGCGAGCGAGATCCGCCAGCGCTGCGGGATCACGATCCTGTCGGGCGACGACACGCTGACGATCGCCTTCGCGGCGGTGGGTGCGGTCGGCGTGGTCAGCGTGCTCAGCAACATCGTGCCTGATCGCGTGGCCCGGCTCTGCGCCCTCGCTCACTCCAATGATTTCACGGCGGCGCGGGCCGAGCATGCCTCGCTCTTCGCGCTCGCGCGCGGGCTGCTCACGATCGACACCAACCCTGCGCCGATCAAGGCGGCCATGCAGGTGCTCGGCCGCGACAGCGGTGTCCTGCGCTTGCCGATGTGCGCGTTGCCTGCGGCCGGGCTTGCCCGCGTGCGCGATCTCCTGCGCGCGGTCGGCCTGGAGCCCGCGGCGGATTTCGCCGGGGCGATCCAGTGAACGACGTCGATCATCCGCGCTACGAACCGACCACACTGCCCTACCGCGTGGCCGTGCTCGTCTACCTGTACGACCACGATGGACGGCTGCTGCTCCTGCACCGCCGCAAGGCGCCCAATGCCGGCCTGCACTCGCCGATCGGCGGCAAGATCGAGATCAGCCTCGGCGAGAGCCCGCACGAGTGCGCGCGGCGCGAGGCGATCGAGGAGAGTGGCGTCGTGCTCGCTGACCGTGACCTGCGGCTCACCGGCATCGTCAACGAGCGCGCGTACCAGGGTGAGAAGCACTGGCTGATCTTCCTCTTCGAGGCCACGCGCCCGATCGGCCACGATGAGGTGACCGCCTACGAGTTCGACGAAGGAACGCTCGTGTGGGTGCCCATCGCCGACGTCGCGTCGGCGGGGATCCCCGAGACCGATCGCACGATCATGTGGCCCAACGTGCAGGCGCACCGCGGGGGCTTCTTCATGGTCGACATCGATTGCTCGGGCGGATCGATCGAGCACCGCGTGGTCGAGAGCTGGAAGGCGCGATGACCATGGGACCGGGGTCGCCGCAGGATCCCCCGCGCACGCCGCTGCCGACCGATGCGACGATCGATGCGACGGGCCACCACTCGCCGCCGCTGCACGCTGCCGAGACGATTGCCACTGGCGGCATCGACCAGCCCATGCTGGCCACGATGGCCCAGCAGTCAGCCACGGGTGCGGGTGACGCGGTCGGACTG
>Ga0208048_1000778_pt1 | contig 16877 bp, 12 predicted proteins | sample Malawi_45m_30L_FD_184163 | JGI IMG/M metagenome (GOLD analysis project Ga0208048, IMG submission 184163) | Freshwater microbial communities from Lake Malawi, Central Region, Malawi to study Microbial Dark Matter (Phase II) - Malawi_45m_30L... | ecosystem: Environmental > Aquatic > Freshwater >...
ACGCATGGGCGCGCTCGATGTCGCGCTTTTCGCGCGGGCCGCGGCCAGAGTGGGTGCGATCGCGGCCGGCGTGGAAAATCTTCCCGGCGATCCGGCGCGGATGATCGAGGCGGCGGGCGGCATGCCTCTTTTCGGCGGCTATGATCTGGACAAAGCCCCGGCTACGGGATGGACACCGTGGGCCGGGAGACCCGATGCCGGGTGGCAGGAACTTCCGGGTTTGGTCGGGCCGGCCTCCACGCGTTTTCCCCGCGGTTTTTTCACCGCTCCGGATGGCGCGAGCGGTCCGAGGTCGGTGCTGCTTGCCGCGCGCAATACGGATCGCGCGGTTCCGTCCTTTCTCGCGCTTTCCTGGGCGGCTTCGTTGCGCAGCCGTGTCGAACTGCCAAGTGTCGAGTCCGGCTGGCTGCGCTGCGGAAAGCGCAAACTTCCGCTCGATTCGCTGGGCCGGGCCAATTTTTTCCCCGCAGCTCCGGCTGTTATCATGGGCATGAACGAACTGCTGGTCGCGTCCGAGAAATACGAGCGCGAGGGCGGACAACCGCCGCTCGCCGGGTATATCGTGGTGCTGGCTCGTGCCACTCCCGAAGTGACGCGGGTCAAAGATTCGTCCACCGCGCTGGCTGCCACGCCGATCGAACTGTGGGCGCAAACGTGGCATGCCTTGCGCCTCGGGCGACTGTTTCTTTTGCCGGGGTGGTGGTATCCGGCTCTCTTGGCCATTGCCGCGTTCGCTCTTTATTATTGGGCGAAACCGCGAAGCTGGCTCGGGCTGACCGGAACTGCCGCTCTCACGCTCTTCATCTACCTGCACGCTGCCCTGGCTTCTTTCGGCTCGCAAGGTCTGTTCTTGCCCTTTGTGCCGTCGATTGGGACTTTGTTGGCTGGCCTTCTCCTCGGCCGGATCCTACCCCGCTCATGAAGTTCACCAATCTCACCCGCGCCGAGGAAATTGGGGCAAACTGTTATCTCCTCGAGGCGGGCGGTTCGCGCATTCTCCTCGATGCCGGCATGCACCCGCGCGCGAACGGCGCCCAGTGCACGCCGGATTTCGCCGTTCTCGACGGCAAGGGGTTCGACGCCATGATTCTGACCCACGCGCATCAGGACCACGTGGGATGTCTGCCCTTGGCCATGCGTCAATCGCCGGGCGCGCCGGTCTTCATGACCGAGGCCACGGCGGCGATCTCCGATGTCATGCTGCACAACTCGGTCAATGTGATGATGCGGCAGCGCGAGGAACTCGGCCTCTCGGACTATCCGCTTTTTTCCCACCGCGAGGTGGAGAAGTTGGCCGACGAATGGCGTTTGGTCGGCCTCGGCACGCGCTTCGATGTGTCGGGCGAACGCGGCGATGAGGGCGCGGTGACCTGCGAACTTTTCGACGCGGGTCATATCCTCGGGTCGGCCGGTGCGCTTATCCGCGCGGAAGGCCGGAACTTTTTCTACACCGGCGATGTCAATTTCGAGGACCAGACGCTAATGCGTGCGGCCAAGTTCCCTGAGGAAAACATCGACGTGCTGGTCATGGAAACGACGCGTGGGGACAGCCCGGTGCCGGAGGGTTTCACCCGCAAATCGGAGGAGGAAAGATTTCTCTCCGCGCTGCAAGCTGCGCTCGATGACGGCGCGCCGGTGCTTATCCCGGTTTTTGCCCTCGGCAAAACGCAGGAACTTCTCGCGCTGCTCCATGGTGCGCGCAAGAGCGGGGCGCTGCGCGGCGGATTCGGACTCTATGTCGGCGGACTCGGGGCCAAGATCACCGCGGTGACCGACAACCTGCGCGGGCGCGCGCCCCGACGCTACGGCGACCTCAAGCTGGCCACCTGCATGCCGATGGAAGTGGTCGGCGGACGCGATATGGCCCAATTGCCCGTGCTTCCGCGCACGGTTTACGCGGTTTCCAGCGGCATGATGACCGAAAACACGCTGTCCAACATGCTGGCCCCGCGCATTCTGGAAAATCCCAAGGCGCACTGCATGTTCGTGGGCTACTCCGATCCCGATTCTCCCGCCGGACACGTCCGCGCCTCGTCCGAGGGAGGGGAAGTTGTCCTCGATGCGCGCCGTCATCCGGTCAAACGGAACTGCCGCGTCGACCAATTCACGCTCAGCGCGCATGCCACGCGCGACGGACTGCTCGGTTACGCGAAAAAGCTCCAGCCCAAGAAAATCCTGCTCGTGCACGGTGACTCTCCGGCCGTCGACTGGTTCCAGCGCGAGTTGCCGAAGGTTTGCCCGCAATCTGAAGTGGTTGTTCCGCCACCCGGACAGACGATCGAGGTGTGATTGCCGTTCTTGCGGCAATGACGAGGGATGAAACTTGAGACCTGAGGGCTGAGTGAAGCGCTGCGGCCGCAAGGGCCGGTCAGGCAAGGCTGGAGGAGAGTGGATCTCGCTCCGTCTAGAAATGTTTTTAGGCAGCGACAGTCATAGACCGCCGCTACAAGTTTTCGTCGAGGTGTAGCGGCGCTCTATGAGTGCCGGTGCTTTTCCCTCTTGCAGGGGTGGTGGCCCAGTTACTCCCGGCACACACCCGCCAATGCGCGAGTTCAAGGACTAAGGGCCATCTCCATCCGCCGTGGCAGACTACGGTGCGGCGCGATGTTTCACGGGCAAAATCGCGATGGGGACATCGCGGTCCACCGTCGGATTTCGCTTCAGGCCGCGGCGGGAAGGCGGCGGTCGAGGTCGGAAAGCAGTGCGGCGAATTCGCGCGTCTCGCGGCGCCAACGCTCGATGGCTTGGCGGGAAACTTCCACTTGTTCGGACGTCGCTTTTTCCAGCGCCTCGTAGTTCGCGGCGAGGCGCTCGCTGAGGTGGTGGAACATGTCGTGCATCTGATGTCCGAAGACGGCGGCGATGCTTTCGGGTTGCTCAAGTTGGCGGGCGGCGCGGCGTTTGGTCTCGTTCATTTCGGCGAGGAGAATGCGCTCATCGGGCACACGGCGCAGATCACTGACCAAACCGAGCTTTTCCAGCGTCCAGATCGTCCACTTGGTCGGATCGAAATTGGTTTTCTTCACGCCGTTGCGGTAGTCGTGTTGGAACTCGTGGTGGTAGTTGTGGTAGCCCTCGCCAAAAGTGAATAGAGCCATGATCGCGCTGTCGCGCGCGCTGCAACGACTGGAGTAGGGCTGGCGGCCGACGCTGTGGCACATGGAATTGATGAAGAACGTGCTGTGCTGCACGGCAAAGACACGGAAGACGCCGGCGAGGAGGAACCCGCCGAGTGCGCCGACCGGGCCGTTCCAGAGGAAGCCGAGCAGGGCGGGCACGACGAAACCAAGACCGAAGGCGAGCGGGATGCACCACTTGTGCTGCCACATGACGAGCCTGTCGCGCTTCAGGTCATTGACGTTGTCCATCGGCATTTCGGGTCCGAGTTTGAAGAGCAGCCAGCCGATGTGCGCCCACATGAAGCCCTTGGAGATGTCGTAAGGATCGTCGTCGTGGTCGACGTGCTTGTGGTGTTTGCGGTGATCCGAGCACCAATCGAGGACCGAGTTCTCGAAAGCGCAGGCGCCGAAGAGAACGGTGGTCAGTTTGACCGGCGTCTTGGCCTTGAAAGACAGGTGCGAGAAGAGACGGTGGTAACCCAGCGTGATGCTCAGGCCGGTGGTGATGTAATAAAAGAGAAAGAGGCCGACCTGAAACCAGTCGAGGCCGAATTTCCAGATGTAGAGCGGCACCGCGGTGAGGGCCAAGGTGTTGATGACGGCGAGGAAGATGCTCGTCGTCCAGTTGACGCGATCCCAGGGAATGCGGGTGAGTAGTGGAATTTGCACGGGCGTAATGTAGTGGTGACCGGAGGCTGGGCCGGAAGCGGGGATACTAGCCTCGTCGGCGCTCCTGCGCAACCCCTGCATCGCGTGCCATTTGCCTTTTGCCTCTCTGTAGTCTGAAATGACGCACCATTCATGAATCACTGGTTCTGGTTCAGCGCGTCCGATTTCGCGTTCAGTTTCCTCAGCGTTCTTTTCGAGGGAATCCCTTTCATTTTGATCGGCGTGTTGCTCAGCGGGTTGGTCGATGTCTTTCTGCCGCCGCGTTTGCTGGCCCGCGTGCTGCCGCGCAACCCGGTCGCGGGTATTTTGATCGGGGGTTTGCTCGGGGCGGTTTTGCCGATGTGTGAGTGCGGGATTGTCGTCGTGATTCGCCGCCTGATCCGCAAAGGGCTTCCGCTTTCCAACGCCGTCGCCTACATGCTCGCCGCTCCCGTGGTCAATCCCGTGGTGGCGGTCAGCACCTACGCCGCTTTCCGCGGTCAGGGTCCGATGGAAATAATGTTCTGGCGCATGGGGCTGGCTTTCGGTGTCGCGGTGATTGTGTCGGCCATCGTCCTGGCTTTGGGTCGCGCCTTCGTTCTTCGTCCCGACCTGCAGACCGCCGACGCGCATGATCACGGGAACGAACACCGCTCGGCCGCGGACAAAGCGGCTGCCGCGGTGCGTTCATCAGTCGGTGATTTTCTCGATGTCACGGTTTACTTCCTCCTCGGCGCGGCGGTAGCCACGCTTTTCAACACGAGCGTGAACCAGCAACTCGTGCTTCCTCTGGCCGAGGATCGCGGAATGGCGGTCGCCTCGATGATGGTCCTCGCAGGCATCCTGTCGCTTTGCAGCACCTCGGATGCTTTTGTTGCGGCGACCTTCACCGCTTTCCCCGCCGCGGCCAAATTGGCCTTCCTCGTCTTTGGTCCCATGATGGATCTCAAGCTCCTCTTTATCTACAGCCTCGTCTTCCGGAAGCGCTTTGTTGTCGCTTTGGCCGTGGGACTGTTCGTGCTCGTCTGGCTCGCGTGCACCCAATTGCCGATCGCCAATTTCCGCGGATGAGTCACCGCTTGCTCACATTGCTGACTTTGCTCCTCTGGGGCCTGCTTCTGAGCAAGTTCTGGCTCAGCGGACGCATCGACTCCTATCTGCATCCGCACTTCCATCCCATGGTGGCCATGGCGGGCGTCTTGTTGATCCTGCTCGCTGGTCTTTGGTGGTGGGCTTCGGGACGACCGGATGGGTCCTCGCACGATTGCGGTTGTCACTACGATCACGAACACGGACCCCAACCGCGCAGCGCTCTCAGCGCGGGGACCATTCTTGCCTTTGTCGTGCTGCTTGTGCCGGTCACTGCGGCGACCATCGTCTCGCCCGGTCAGTTTGGCGAAGCCGCCGTGATGAACCGCGGTATTGTCACCGACATTTCGCAATTGCCCACCTTCGCCCCGCCGAACTCGGGACCGGAAGACGCGCCGCCGCTCGGTGCGGACGAGGAAATTCCCGACGTGGCCAATTGGCCGGAGGACAAGGAAGAGGGGGTGGAATATTTCACGCGCTCGCCGGACGGTGCGATCCAACTCGAAACAATCGATCTTCTCTTCGCCGCCTCGGAGCCGGCGCTGCGCGAGGAGTTCGCGAACCAGCGCGTGACCTTGGTCGGACAATACGTGCCGCCGCGTTCCGACGACGGCAATTTCGATCTCGTCCGGATGATCATGGTGTGCTGCGCGGCGGATGCGCGTCCGCTGGGTGTCAAAATCACCGCGCCGGCTCCGACCGGGGTCGACTCCACGGGATGGGTGCGGGTTACCGGGATCGCGCGCTTCGAGGAAAATGGAGGCGTTTTCGAGCCACGGATCGAAGGCGCCACGGTCGAACAAGTGGAGGCCCCGCGTGAGACCATTCTTTACTAGCGGATTTCTTCTTGTTCTGGCGCTGCATCTCGCCGCGGCAGAGACGCCGGTCTGGCGCTTGGCTCTTCCTGGCTGGAAATATGAATTTCCGCGCGACCATCACGCGCATCCCGTCTTCAAAACGGAGTGGTGGTATCTTACCGGCAATCTCGAGGCGAAAGACGGCCGCAAATTCGGCTACCAGCTGACTTTTTTTCGTCAGGGAATCCGTCGCGGCGAAAAAGCACAGACGCGTTTCGCGGTCGACGACATCAAGCTGGCTCATTTCGCCATCACGGACATCGACGGGAAAAAGTTCCGTCACGCCCAAAAAGTTTCCCGCGGATCCTTCGGCGAAGCGGGGTTTTCCGACGGCGAGAGGATCGCGTGGATTGACAAATGGCAACTGCGTCTGCTCGGTGAGGGAAGATTCCGCATCGAAGCGAAAGAGAAAGATTTCTCCCTCGCGCTCGACCTGCAGGCAAGCAAGCCCGCGGTCATTCACGGAGAGGGTGGCGTCAGTCAAAAAGCCGCGGGCGAGGGGCGGGCATCGCACTACTATTCATTCACACGCTTGGAAACGACCGGGACAGTCACCTTGTCCGGCGAGGAAATTGCGGTGCGCGGTTGGTCTTGGTTCGACCAAGAATGGGCGAGCAATCAATTAACCGAGGAGCAAACCGGTTGGGATTGGTTCAGCGCGCAGTTCGACGACGGCAGTGAGTTGATGCTTTTTCAGCTCCGTTTGCGCCAAGGCGGACGCGATCCCTATTCGCATGGAACCTGGATCGGTGCCGATGGAAAAACCATCTCGGTAAAGAACGAGGACTTCGAACTCGTTCCCGGCCGCACATGGAAAAGCAAGGAAACCGGAGGAGAATATCCCGTGGAATGGAAGCTGAAGATTCCCAAGCTCGGGCTGGAGGTTGATGCGGTTGCGGCCATCGACCAGCAGGAGTTGGTCCTCAAACCGATCGCTTATTGGGAGGGAAGCGTGCGCGTGACCGGAACCCGGGACGGCAAGCCGGCCAGCGGTCGCGGTTATCTCGAGATGACCGGCTATGCCGGCGGCATCGTCGGTTTGCAGGCGCCGGAGACCCGCTGATCAGCGCGGCTGTAGCGAACCTTGGATGGTGTAGGAGGGAAGCGGTTCGGCGCGCCACACATTGCCGCTCGCGCGCCGCTCTTTTGCATCGGTGAACTCGAAAAGGTCGAGCCGCAGACGGAAGAAACGCGGCGCGGCAGGAGCCGGTTGGTCGTCGTGCAGCAGATCCTTCACGGACTCTGATCCGTCCTGCAAACGCGCGAGCAGAGGCATAATCCATGCCGGGGGCTGTCCGCGCTCGCGGTATTCCAGCGCGGCGAACCACATTTGCCAGTCGAGCCGCGGCATGTGCGGCATGAGGAAGGGCAAGGAGTTGTCGGCGGCGTCCATCTTGTAGCGGAAGCGATAGGGATGCCAGGTGATGCCGTCCTCGCTCGCTTCGATGGTGATCTCCGGGCGTTCCACGGTCATGACGCTGAAAAGTCCGTAGGAATTCGTGCTGCGAAACGGCGCGAACGGACCGAGCACCGGCCCGATCCACGTCGGCGGCGCGAGTCGCAGGACCATGAGCAGGGTGAAAGTGGTCGGGACGAGAATAATCGCGGCAATCCATGGAACCACGCGCCGCTGGATCTTCGGCACGGGTTTTTCCGTTGTCTGTCCGAGCCAACGCCGCATCGACTCCGGCCATGAGGCGTCATCAACGAGGGAAAGGCAGAGCGCGAGGGTCAACCAATTAAAAAATCCGTAGTGGCCGGTCGCCATGATCAGCACCATGAGCAGAGTGAACCCCCAGAACGCGAGCATGCGCAGTCGCCGCGGTCCGAGGATGAAAAAGGGCAGGACCAGCTCGATGAAGAAAACAGCAAAGAGTGAGAGGCGTTGGAACCAATCGGGCATTTGCGTGGCCCACCAACTGGTCCAGACGGGAATAGGTTGCGTGAAGTAATGGAAATCGAGGGCCGAACCGGCCAGCCACGCGTTCAATCCCTCCGCGTTGTATCCGTAAAGTTTGACCACGCCGGACTCGAACATCAGACGGAAGAGCAACCACCAGACCAGCAGGCGTCCCCAGCGCGACGGCTCGCTCGAGCCGCGGGCGAGATAGCGCCGCCAAGGTGCGTAGAGTGCCGCAAGCAGTCCGGCTTCGAGAAGGAGTGCGTCCCACTGGAAATTCAGAAAAACGGGAACGGTCGCGGCAAAGGAGAGATAGCAGGCCCAGGCAACAAGCGCGCTGATTGCGGGAGCGGCACCGAGCAAAAGGAGGAGCGAGGCCGCAGTCCCGACGGCGAGCCAGGCATGCAAATGCGCATCCGAAGCCCCGAACCAGAGCAGCGACGGCATGGTGGTCCACTTTTCCCATGCGCCGCCGACGCTGCGGAAGTGGGCGTCGGTCGCAACCACTTGTTCGGCCACGGGCAATATGCCGCGTGACCCGGCCAGTCCGTCGATCTGCACCCACAACGAGACAAAAGCGGAGAGAAAGACGAGTCCGATGGCCCGCGGGAAAATCCAACCCGAGACGGAGTAGGCGGGGGCGAGAGTGTCGTTGCCCCAGAAAAGTTGCGTGAGCCAAGCGAAGAACGAGCGGTGCGTTGCGACAAAACGGTAGGAGCCCTCGCTGGCCGCGCGGAAGGGCGGGAACACTTTGTAAGTCCCGAGCAGCATTCGCGCGCACAAGCTGTGCGGAGCGAGTGCGGCCAGCGCCGCTTCGGCACCCGTGGCCAAAGATCCGTCGCCCTGCTCAAGCACGATGCGTTGCGGCGGCAGCCCCCCGGCGGCCTCGACGATTTCCGGCGCCGCGTCTTGGATGGCCTCGTATCCGGTGCTATCGCCCGTGGCTTGGCGCCAGCGTTCCACCCAACCGCGACAAAAATCGCAGTCCCGGTCCCAGTAGAGCACCGGTTTGTTCGGCGGCCGTGTTATCGCCATGCTGGATTACAGGGTGCAATGGTGTAGTATCTCTGTCCAGCCGTCCGCAACCCGACGCGGTTTCTGCGCGTTGCGGCACGCCAAGGCCTGATGCCAAGAAACAGATATTCCTGGGAGGAATCGCCCAAACGTCGCCGCAAGGGAGGTTGGTGGCGATGGATCGTCCTGTTCCCTTTGCTCGCCATGCTCGCCGCGGGAGCGGTCGGGGCGATCGTCTTTTTGCTGGTGCGCGCCGAGTTCCTCGAAATGGCGCGGCAATACGATCTCGAGCGTCTCGAGAAAATGGAAGCGGCTTCGGTCATCTATGACCGCAAGGGCGGTGTGATGGATAAAATTTTCATCCAAAACCGCGATCCTGTTCCCTACGAGAAGCTGCCCAAGGTGTTGGTCGAGGCGGTGGTCGCCACGGAAGACCAGAAATTCTGGGATCACGACGGCGTCGATTACATGGGCATGGCGCGCGCGGCCTTGGCCAACTGGTCGGCGGGCCGCATTCGCCAAGGTGCCAGCACGGTCACGCAGCAGTTGGCTCGTAACTCTTTCGATCTCAAAGAGCGCACCTACCGCCGCAAACTTCTCGAGATCGCTTTGGCCCACCGCATCGAGGAGCGCTTCCCGAAGGAAAAAATCATGGAGCTTTACTTGAACCGCGTTTACTTCGGCGGCGGTCTCTACGGCGCCGAGGCGGCCGCCCGCGGATACTTCGGTATTCCGGCCTCGTCGCTTACCGCCGCGCAGGCCGCCGTTCTCGCCGGACTGCTGAAAAGTCCGAACAGTCTCTCGCCTTGGTCGAATCCTCAGGCGGCCAAGGAAAACCGCAACTATGTCCTCGGACAAATGCGCTCCCTCGGTTTCCTGACCAAGCAAGCTTATCAGGAGGCGGTTGATTCGCCGCTCATCGTCCGTAAGCGCCCCGCGCCGAAAAAGCAGTCCTATGCCATCGAATACATCCGGCAGCAGGCGATCAACTCGCTCGGTTTCGATCGCGCGATGAACGGCGGATTCCGCATCCACACCACGCTGGATCCGGCCATGCAGCGCGAGGCGGAGAAGGCCCTGCGCCGCCGGCTCGATGAAGTGGAAAAGCGTCCGGGTTACGCCAACCAGACTTACGCGCAATTCGAAGCGCGCTTGGCCGCGAACCCTCCGAAGCCCGGCGATTCCAACACGCAGCAACCCGATTATTTGCAGGGCGCGGTTTTGGCTTTGGAAAACAAAAGCGGCGGTGTTCTCGCCATGGTTGGCGGACGGGATTTTCTCCACAGCGAATACAACCGCAGCGTGCAGGGGAAACGTCCGCTCGGCACCGCCTTTGCCCCGATCTTGTATGCCGCGGCGTTCGAGAAGGGACTTTTCCCCGGCACCGTCGTGCAGGATTGGGCGCTCGACAACCGCCTCGTCGCGTTCGGCGGGGAGGCGGGTATCCTCGGCGAGTGGGGCGTGGAACGCGCCGACAACGAATACGAGGGCGAGATCACGGCGCGAGATGCTTTGGTTCGCGGCAAAAACGGCGCTGTCGTCCGCTTCGGTTTTCAAACCGGTCTCGCCGCCGCGGGGAAAACGGCCCAGGAAATGGGCGTCGAATCGTCCCTGCGTCCTTACGCCAATTCCTATCTCGGCTCCAGTGAGCAGTCGCTCGAGGAAACGGTCCTGGCCTACACCACTTTCCCGGGCGGAGGCACGCGTCCGTTGCGTCCTTACATCATCGATCACATCGAAGAGGCGGACGGCGAGATTGTCTTCGAGCAGAACCCCGAGCGTAAAAAAGTCATCTCCGACAGCGCGGCGTGGCAGGTGCACAGTTTGCTCACCGACGTTCTTTCCCGCGGCACGGCGAGCAGTGCGATGTCGGATTACGGTCTCGCCGTGGCCGGGGCGGCCGGCAAAACCGGCACCGCCTACAATTTCACCGACACGTGGTTCATTGGGTACAACGAGGCAGTGACTTGCGGTGTGTGGGTCGGATTCGACCGCCCGCGCCAAATCTACCGCGGCGCTTTCGCCAAGGATCTCGCGCTCCCCGTCTGGGTCGATGTGATGAACGCCTCGCGCGAGGATTTCCCGTCCGCTCCGATGAAGGCGCCGGTCAGCGTCGAAATGGTCAAGGTGTGCCGCGTCTCCGGTCAGCAGGCGACGGACAAGTGTGTCGAGCGGACGCCTGTCGCCGGCGGCGAGGATGTCACCGAGTCGACCGCTTACGAGGAATACGTGAAAGTCGGCGGAGGTCCGACCGTGCAATGTCCGATTCACGCAAGCGGTCTGAAGAACTACCTCAAGGAATTCGCCGAGGAGGAGTGGCCGCGCGCCGAGGTGGCCATCGATCTGAGCAAAGTTCGTCCCGTCGACATTTCGTCCTCTCCCGTGGTGGGAGGCGTCGATCCCTACGAGGCGGTTGCGCCCGGGGCCTTCGGCGCGGAAGGCGATGTGCCGGTGGCCCGCGCGGAGGCCGTGGGTGCTTCGCCGGCGAAAAGCGGGGAAGAAACCGTCGCCGCAGCCGGCCCCGAAGTGCGTCCGGCCGAACCGGTCGGCATCAAGGAATCGCTCGAAACGGAGTCGCCGGGTGTTGTTGTCCCCGAGCCGCAACCGATCCAGTTCTAGACGAGTGAAACGCGGCAGGAGTGCGCGCTGAACCCCGCGCCGAACGACACCAGCCACCAGTCGCGGTCTTTTTCGGGATGACCGGATCGCATGGCCTGTTGCAAGGCGAAGACGACCGAGGGACTGCTCATGTTACCATGCCGTTTGAGAATCGCGGTTGTTTCCTCCAGGGAGAATTCCGGCATTTCTTTGCGGATCGCCGCGATGACATCGCGTCCTCCGGCATGCGAGAGAACGCGCGAGACGGGGCGCGGTGATGCCCGGCGTGCGTTTTCGTAAAGCAGGGCGACGGCACGCGAGGCCAGTTCCGGCACACTGGAGTGCAGCAGATTGCGCAGCTTCCCCTCGCGCTGCTCGAAGCGGATGAGATCGCGGTGTTCCGGTTGATGAAGAGTGTCGAAACTGTGGCAACGCAGTTGAGCGGCTCCCGCCTTGCTCGCCCAAATGGTCGCGGCAGCGCCGTCGCCGAACAGACAGGCGCTGACGATGACGCCCGGATCATTGTCGAGATAGAAAGCCGCCGAACATACTTCGACCGAGAGGCATGCGACATTCTTGTCCGGTTCTGCTTGGAGGATCGATGACGCCGCGCGCCAAGCGGGAATGGCCGCGCCGCAGCCGAGACCGACGATATCATGCAACCAGGCGTTGGGCTTCAGACCGATTATCTCGGCGATGTAACTGCTCAGTCCGGGGCACAGGTAGCCGGTGCAGGTGGTGACAATGAGCGCATCGAGATTCTCGGGCGCCAAGGAACTTTGTTCCAAGGCTCGAGCCAAGGCCTGTGCTCCGAGTTTTGGGGCGGTGCGACGGAATTCGGCATTGAGGCCGTCGGCATCGAGTTGAAAAAGTTTCTCCGCATCGACTGCGAACTGCCTTTTCTCCACGCCGGAATCGCCGCGCAAAATAGTCGAAAGCATGAGGCGCGATCGCCGGTCCAGTTGCGCCAAGGTCGACGGATGCGATTGCAGCAAAGCGAAACAGTCTTTCTGCGAGAAAGATTTTTCCGGCGTGGCCGTAGCGAGTCCGCGCAGATACATCGCGCGTCAGTGCATCATGCGGTAAAGCAAACGGACAGGTAAAACGCCGAAGCGGTGGAGTCCGCGGGCCACACTGCGTGGTCGGGGATCAAGCAGTAGCGGGTGTGCTGCCTGTGCCACGCGCAAACGAAAGCCGAAGCGCCGGCGTTGCGCGTTCGAGGCCTTTGCGCGCGCTTTGCTCCATTCGATCTCGCCCCGTGCCCAGGCGAGAACGTGCGGCAAAGCAGTGGCGGCGCTCTGCAAGGCGATGGTCATGCCGTGCCCGGTAAACGGCGGCACGAGGCACTGCTGGTCGCCGATACGCAGGGCGTTGTCACGGCACGCGCCTGCGCTGTAGTTGAGTCCGGCCACGGCGCAGAATGATTCCTCAACCGGTTCGGCTTCGGCCAAGCGCTGCGCGAGCGAACAAAAGCCGCTTTGTCTTGCGATCTCCGGGAAAGCTTTCGTCAGATCCACCATGTTGCGCCGCAGCAATGCGCAGACATTGACTGTTTGCGGGTCGATTCTGGCCAGTCCCATGTAGCCGCCCTGACCGAAGTGGACTTCGAGATCATTGCGCAAAGGCAAATTTCGGTAGTGCTGCTTTACTCCGGTCCACACGGACTTCGGGTCCGGTTGCCTTCCGCCCGCATGGACAACGCCGGCCTCTTCGCGCAACACCGCGCGGGAGTTAGTCTGCAGTTCGCCACCGAGGGCGACGAATTCCTCCGCCATGGCGGCGTCGAGCGCATGCCGGCTCAAACAGAGCGCAGGGTGGGGCAACCGGTGTGTGATATCCGGCTTTCCGTCTTCGCACCAAGACACGTTCCTCGCCGTGCGCGCGCCTAGCAGGTGCTTATCCAAGCCCAACACCTCACGGGTGTGCCGGTCCAGTGAAGTGATGAATTCGCCGCAGACGCGATGGCGCGGATAACGACCCGCCTCGTGAATCGTCACCGGGACGGCATTTCGGCGAAGGGCGAGACCCAAGCCAAGGCCGGCGAGGCCGCCCCCGACGATGACGACCGGACGTGTCATGCGCACGTTACCGCACCGGCGCTGTCGTCTTTTGGCCCGCGGCCAATTCGCGCGGCGAAATGTCCAGCACCGGATATTTTTCCCATCCACGCAAATCAAAATGCCACCACTCGAAAGGATAGGGGACAAAGCCGTGCCGCGACATCACGCGGGCGAGCAACGCACGGTTGGTTTTCTGCCGTGGCGTCACTCCCGGGTAGTCGGAATGGGCTCTGTCCGTGAAGTCATCGAAATCGGTCGGCATATCGAGCTGCTTGCCTCTGGTATCGACAAGTGTGACGTCGACAGCCGTGCCGCGCGTATGGCGTCCGCGGTTCTTGGCCGGATTGGAGACGTAGCGCTCGTCGCGGATGAGATTCCACATGCGCTGTTGGACGGAAAACGGCCGGTAAGCATCGAAAACTTTCAGCCCGAGTCCTTGTTTGGCCAAATCTTTCTGCACGCGGGAAAGCGCGCTTGCCGTATTGCGGTGCAACCACAGGCGCGCGCCGGGATAAAGCTGCGCCCCAGTGAAATTGTAGCACGTGGCGTAGCGCACTTCAGGAAGTGCGGCGGGACGGACCTCTTCCATCGGCACCAATCCGTGGCGGATCGGACGGGTGGATTGCTCGGTATGGCTGCATGCCGCGGAGACGAGCGCCGCGGCCAAAACACAAAGTCTCACCGCTTTCATACGGATCGGGCCACGCACAAAGCTGTGCTGTAAGGCTGCAGAACCAGGGGCGCGCCCTCGGGCAAGAGTGTCTCGTGACCGGGTTCGCGAATGTCTTCGGGTGACGGGCGCGAAGTTTCGGCCATGAGATGCCAGCGCGTTCCCCCGGGCGCCTCCGGCAACTCGAAGGGGAGCGGCTCCACGTGCATGTTGAATGCGGCGTAAAAAGAACCCGCGGCGCTGTCGTCCCAGCCTGCCCCTGCCGTGATCATGAAGGCGAGCGAGTGACTGAATTCGCTCCAGTCCGGTTTTCCCGCCTCGACGCCGTGCCAGGAAATTCCCCCGTGCGGAACATCCGACTTTCCGGTGAACCAGTCGCTGCGGCGCAGTCCGGCGTGCCGTCGGCGGAAATCGATCATCAGGCGCACGAAGCGGACCAATCCATCGTTCTTTCCGGCGAGATCCCAGTCCAACCAGTTCCATTCTTTATCGTGGCAATACGCATTGTTGTTGCCGCTCTGCGTGCGTCCCATCTCGTCTCCCATGTAAAGCATCGGAACGCCTTGGCTGACGAGAAGCAGGGTGACTGCATTTTTCGCACAGCGCAACCGCAACGCATTGATTTCCGCATCGTTTGTCGGGCCTTCGGCCCCGCAATTCCATGACCAGTTGTCGTCGCCGCCGTCTTTGTTTTCTTCTCCGTTGGAGAGATTGTGCTTTTTTTCGTAGCTGAACAAATCGGCCAAAGTGAATCCGTCGTGGCAGGTGATGAAGTTGACCGAGGCGAAAGGCTTGCGGCCGCTGGCCTGGTAAAGATCGGGCGAGCCGAGGATGCGCTGCACCATCTCGCCGACGGAATTGTCGTCCCCGCGCAGGAACCGCCGCGCTGCGTCGCGGAATTTCCCGTTCCATTCCATCCAGCGCCCGTAGTTGGGAAAATTGCCGACTTGGTAGAGTCCGCCCGCATCCCACGCCTCGGCGATCAGTTCGCAATGGGCCAGCACCGGATCGTGGGCGATGGCTTCCAAAAGCGGAGGGTTGGGCAGCGGATTGCCCTGTGAATCGCGCCCGAGCACCGAGGCAAGATCGAAGCGGAACCCGTCGATGTGGTATTCGGCCGCCCAGTAACGCAGGCAATCGAGGACGAAATCGCGCACCACGGGGTGGTTGCAATCGAGGGTGTTGCCGCAACCGCTGAAGTTGAGGTATTCGCCGTTCGGTCCGAGCAGATAGTAAGTTTTGTTGTCCAGTCCGCGGAAGGAAATGGTCGGCCCATTGGCGTCGCCCTCCGCCGTGTGGTTGAAGACCACGTCGAGGATGACCTGGATTCCCTCGGCGTGGCAGGCCTTGACCATTTGTTTGAGTTCCTCCGTCTCCCGTCCTTCATTGCCGCGTGCCGCGAAGCCCGCTTTAGGCGCGCGGAAGGCCACCGTGCTGTAGCCCCAGTAGTTGGTCAGCAATTCGCCGGTCTCGGGGTTGCTGCGCGTATTCTCGTGCTCGTCGAATTCGAAGATCGGCATCAGCTCGATGCAGTTGACGCCGAGCGATTTCAAATAGGGGATCTTTTCGCGCAACCCGTCGAATGTGCCCGGCGCCGACACACCGGACGAATGGTGGCGGGTGAATCCGCGCACGTGCAGTTCGTAGATGACAAGCTGTTCGACCGGAATGTCCAGCGGCCGGTCGTGTTCCCAGTCGAAGTTGTTTTCCGGGATTCTTCCGCGGTGCGGAAAGATATCGTGGCTGCTCGGTTGTGTGCCGAATGCCTCGCGTCCACCGACTGCACGGGCGAAAGGATCGAGAAGAATATTGCGGACATCGAAGCGGTGGCCGGCTTTTGGATTCAACGGACCGTCCATGCGGAATCCGTATTCGATGTTCGACGGGTCGAGATCGAAAACCGTCATGGCGTAGACGTTGCCCATGCGGAATTCCCTCGGGAACGGAATCTCGGCAAAAGGTCTTTGCGCTCCTTTTTCAAAGAGGACCAGCGTGCAACCCGTGGCGTGGGACGAAAACACGGAGAAGTTGATCCCGCCGGGAACCACGTTGGCGCCGAAGGGCAGCGGACGCCCGTAGCGCAAGCGGAACACGCCGTGGTGATGCGTCGGATGTTGCCGATGCGGGTGCTTGCCTTGCGGGCCGGGGGACTCGGGGTGCGCTACTTCCACTTGATATTGCAGCCCATGCTCGGATGCCAAGGAGTCGGAGCCGGTTGTCCGTCGAGCAGTGTGTCGAGCGCGACGCGCAAGTCGGCCCCCGTGCACGGCACGTTGTTGCCCGGAGTGCTTGCATCCATGCGTCCGTGGTAATGGAGCCGTGCATCGCGCGCGAAAACATAGAACTCGGGCGTGCACGCGGCGTGAAAGGCGCGGGCTGTCTCCTGCGTTCCGTCGTACAGGATGGGGAAGGTAATGCCGCGCTCGGCGACCATGGTTTTGAGTTTCTCCGGCGCATCCTCCGGATGCGTGGCCACGTTGTTCGCGCTGATTCCGACGAACCCGATGCCCTTGCCGGAATATTTCCGGGCAATGGCGATCAATTCTGGAAACACGTGCACGACGTAGGGACAGTGCCGGCATAGAAAAATGACCACCGTGCCGTGTTCGCCCGCGCAGGCGGGGGCGGACAAGCTCTCCCCGGAAGCCACGTCCGGCAGGAAAAAATCAGGCATGGTGAACTGTCCGTCCAACGGGCTGCTCTCGGTCAAAGCCATGGCGGAATGTTCGCCGCGTTCGCGCCGCAAAGCAATCTCAGGCCTTTTCTTCCGCAATTGTTGGTTGACGCGGAAGGCCGCTGGCGGTCAAACAATCGCCGATGAAGATTCACATCAACCGGGCCGGGCAACCACTGGGTCAATTTACCCCCGACGAGGTTCGAGCGGGATTCAAGGACGGAAAGTTCAACGCAACCGACTTGGCT
>Ga0208048_1000786_pt1 | contig 16838 bp, 25 predicted proteins | sample Malawi_45m_30L_FD_184163 | JGI IMG/M metagenome (GOLD analysis project Ga0208048, IMG submission 184163) | Freshwater microbial communities from Lake Malawi, Central Region, Malawi to study Microbial Dark Matter (Phase II) - Malawi_45m_30L... | ecosystem: Environmental > Aquatic > Freshwater >...
GGATTGCTCGGGTTCTTGGGACGCTTGCAGAAGAAACTGATGACTACTGCTAGCGGACCCGCCGCAGGGCAACCCTTGGGCTTTTTGAGGGCACCAAGGGCTGCACTAGCGGCCTGTCGAAACTTGTTGTAGGACTTGCTGTAGTAAGCAAAGCCTTTCCGTGAGACACGGGGACGGCTAGCAGGAACAGGTTCGACCCACAACACAAGTTTCATCAGAAGTCCGATTCGTCATCCATGGTTTCCGAACTGGTAGTGGTCTCAGTCTGAGCCGAAACCACAAAGCCATCCGTGGCCTTGAACCCGTAGGCATCGAAGTTGTCACCCGGAGTGTACTCGCGGAGGTCGATGATCTGGACCGCCTTCATGCGAAGGCTGACCCCGGCACCAACCATGGCCGTGAAGTAGGGGACGATCTCAAAGGACACTCGGATAGTGCTGCCGCTGCCGATGTTCGGGGGCGTAGCCATGGCGTTGCCCTGAGCATCGAACAGCATCGGCTTCTGAGCCCACGACTTCTCCTCGTTGCCTGCCTTGGCATTCAACTTGAACTTGATGCGGATCATGCCCTCATCGGTTTCCTTGATGGGGAGTTCAGACCGCTTCAACTTCTTGCCACCACGATTCTCACACTCGGCCTTGTAGGCATCATCGCTAGCCTTCTTCAGACTGGTGATGAAGGTGGTGGTGTCCTTGTCGGACGGATCCAACTGAAGGTCCACGCTGTAGACCCCATCCTTGTTGAACTTGGTATCCGGGCTGTTCAGGCGGGGATACACAGCGGTGCCGATGGGGGTGGTGGCCTTGATGAACTTACGCTTCTGCATTGCTAACTCTCCTTGTCTAAGACTTAGACTCAGTTGAAATAGTACTCTGAGTCAAGCACTTTCGTGATGTCCAAAGTACCGTACTTTGGCAACTCAGGTACTATAGCAGAACTGGGTACTAGTGTCAAGACCCCCTGACGGAACTCATCCAACAGGTCGCGTGAGAACAAGTCCACGGTTGCCTGACGAACTTCCCGGGCCACCGTCTTGTGATCGCTAGCAAGGCACAGGATCTGGTCGTGGACGGCTCCGATGTGTTGGACCCCCTGAAGAGCGCATCGATTGATCGTGGCCCCCAGAAGCCCCCCAAAGCCGTCGAACGAGTGGATCAGGTTGGCGGGGCCACCGTTCAGAGCCTTGCGCTTGGACTGCTTGCCATTCTCTAACCGAAGAGAAAGAACCTTGGCCTTGGCTCCGATGCGGGTAGAAACCGTGACTGAGTCATAGTTCTCGTACCGCATACGCACAGGGAAGCCGATTGGGGTGATCCACCATGGGGTGACATCGTGGTCGATCAGGGCTCCCATGCAGCCACGAATGAAGTCCATGCCACGCTGTGCGGAACCAACGACATCACCGATGGATTCCCAGATGACCTTGCCCAAGAATGCCACAGGCTTGTACAACTCCAGACCAAAGGGGTTGTTACCTGTCTGCCTGATGCGGTCCTCAATCCACTCACGGGTGTAGTGAATGCAGGAGTGCAGGGTCAACCCGTAGGGCAGGGTCATGGTCTGCCGCTTGGTGGTGCTGCGGTCGATACCAAAGGCCAACAACTGAGCAGCAAGCGGATCAGCAGACTGCTGTAGTCGGATGATGACCTTGTTGGCCACGGCTTGATATGGGTCAGCAGGGGCTGCACTAGGCAACACATTGGTGGCCGTGGCTGCAACCTCATCTCTCAACAACATACTGTAGATCTGAAGACCTTGAGTTGTGGCATCCATTCCAATCGGTAGGGTGCTGATGAACTTGGTGCCGTTGTTCCACAACCCATTCAGTTCTCGACAAGCATTCACAAAGGCGAATGGTTCGTCGGCCTTGAGCCATCCCCGATCACTCCAAGGATCCTGAGCGATCTGCTTGATCGTGGGACGCATAGTGTCCACCCAAGCAATGCGCTCTGCTGTGGTTGACTTGTCGATGCCCCACTTGTTGGCTGCGTGGACATACAGAGCCTTGACTGCTTCGTCGGTCTTGATGGGCGATCCCTGTGCGAAACGCAGCATGGCCTTGGAGTACGACACCGACTGCGGATGCAGGAACAGCGGCAAGGGATATCCACGACCACGGAAGTCCAGTTGGTGTGGGTAGTAGATGTTGCTGTACTGGGACATCTTGTCCGCAACGAACAGCACCTTGAGTGTCAGCAGTCGCTGTGACTCGTACGACTCATTCAGGAAGTGGACCTTGGCTGCGGCCTTGCGCCATTGCCTACGGGCTTCTTCGTTGGTGTCGATGTCAACTGGCCGTGTGGGCAAAGCCTCGTCACGGGATGGAGGAAGGCCATCGACTGTGATGCCCTCGTCCCAACATTCCCGAACCAACTTGAGAGTATCGGTATCGACACGCCATGCAGCGTTCTGAACCGTGTTGACTGCGTCATAGACCGCAGCAGGCATCGACGATGATAGCGATTCCTGATACGACCGACTGCGGGACTTGACGAGAGGCCGTGGCTTCCACTCAAAGGACGCATAGCCACCGATCCACGGGTTCTTCCAGTCCACCGGGCGTTCGATGGTGGGCAGGAACATTGGCTCTAGGGCTTCGTGATGCTCATGGCACTTCTTGATCCAGTCTCGGATCTCTGGAGAGGGCTGGACAATACAGTACTTGCGTCCCCGGGCATTCAACTTGGTCAGGATCTGAATGATTCCGGTCTGCGTGGCCAACATCTCGACCAACAGCAGGCCCACAGCAAGTGCATCAGCCTTGGACCAACGCTTGGTGACCAGATCAACAGCCTTGGCTGCTTCACGGGCAAACCTACGCTTGAACTTCTGACCAACAGACTTGAATGTCTTCTTCTGAATGTCTTTCAGGAAGTCCGGCGAGTTCTCTGCTAGGTCTTGCAGCAGGATCTCATCTTCGATGGCTCGACCCACGGCAATACAGGTGCTAGTCAGCATCCGCTCCTGCGAGAGAGCATCGATGACCACCTTGGAGGCAATGACTGCGGCCTTCTCCTCGGCAATCTGAGCCAAGAAGGGCTGGCATCGGTGCCTGCGCCCGGGACTGACTGATGCCTTGGCCATCCACAGGCCCAAAGCCTTGGTGAGTTCGGTGGTGCATCGGTTCAGCATCATCCGCCCGGGGATGGTGTTGCTCTCTGATGCAATCTCATGGGCCTTGGCCTTGCGATTCTGATATCGCTGCTTGCCCAGTTCAACCATTTCCTTGTCGAGTTTGCCTTGTCGCATAGGAACTAGTCTAAGACTTAGACTGGAAGTTGAGGTGGTCAAAAGCAGAAAACCCCCGATCCCACCATGGGTGGAACCGGGGGCCGAAAGGAAAGGAGAACCCGCAGAGCGGGTCTCCCGGTATCATACCACGGCCAACTCGTAGTGGTCCTTGAGTTCGCGCTCAAAGCCAAGAAGACGAGCCGGAGCCTCAAGGGGATTGGCCTTCTTGAGGAGATGGGTAAACGCCGCATGGATGTTGTACACAGAGCCAGCCGTGGTCCCGTAGTCGAACGACGGGTTCTCTGCTTCCTGCACCAGATCAAGGATCTGGGTCTTGGGCAGATAGTCCTTGGCGGCAACACGCACAGCGAAGTCACAGAGGGTCGTGTGAGTACCACGGACTGACTTCATGTCCTCGTAGAAGCCGTAGGTCTTGTTGACCTCTGCCTCAAAGAGATCCATGGTGCGGTAGATCATCGGCTCCAAGCGAGACCACACATTGGTCGTGTGCTTGGTGGAGATAATGTGTTCTGCGACGATCATGCCGTTGGTGCAGACGAAGACGGTCCCGCCAAACAGGAACTTGACTGGGATGGTCTTGTTCCATGACTGCATGGCCACGATGTTCCATGACATTGCGTCCTGACCGGGCAACCGGGGAGCCGTGATCTCCACTCGGGAGATGAACACGGGCTTCTTGCGGTGGATCTGATGTCCCTCGGATGTGATCGTGAAGCCACGATCCCTGACTGCGTTGCACATCGTGTTGAACAACTGCACTTGTGACACAGGTTGCCATGTGCGAGTGGCCATGGGCATGGGGATGCGGGACAGGTCGGTGACGGTTGCAAATACCTTTGACATTGTTGAACCTTTCGGGGTTGAGTCTAAGACTTAGACTTAGACTGGTGGATGATCCAAGGCGACAGTAATGAACACTTGCTCCTCTTCTGTGAGTGCATAGATGTTCGTCATACCTGACACTACGACGGCCCAGTCAAACGACTGGCGGTAATCTGCCGTCATCCATCCCATGTACGACATGGAGATGGCATCTGAAACGACGAAAGTAGAAGATGTTGGGAGTTCTGCTTCCATTCCTGAATACTACGGCAAAGCCGTGTTGATGTCAATACCCAAAGAAACCGCGTGGTAGGTATGCGCGGCCCACCTGTGGAGGTGAAGTTAGTGAGACATTGCCAGCGTCAGACGCTCAAGGAATGTGTCGCACAGAGCCTTGCGGAACTGCGGCGAGTCAACAATGCGCTTCAGCAGGATCTCCGACAATCCCGCGATGATCTCGTCCTCGTTCTCTTTGAACATCTGCTCGACGAGGTAGGTGGTATCGAGATTCGCTGCCACCTCTCCCGCATCCATATACCCCGCAAGCATTTCGTAGTCGGGGTCGATGCTCTCCGCAATGTCGCGGGTAGAGAAATACTCGGCAATCATGGATGCATCGATGTGTTCTGCGATGGCACGATGTGATACTTGCGCGGCCACTCTGGAGGCAAGAACCTCCGCAGAAGGGGCATCGAACAGTCCGGGCTCGGGAGTCGCCGGAGTCAGCGATGACTTGATCTTGGCAACAGCCTCGGGGGACAGAGTGATGAACAGGTCCATTTCACAATCCTTTCGATGGTCTAAGTCTTAGACCGGGTTGAGAACTAGCGGTGAGGAAACATTCCCCACCAAGACACATACTACAAGAAACGAACGACGGTGTCAAGTGCCTTCAAGTTGAGCGATGGTCTCCTTGGCCCGTTTGATGGCCTCATCTTGGCACCGCGCAAGGGCCAGTAGATCCTCGGTGACCATCTGAAGCACCTCGGGCTTGCAAGATGGGTGCAGTACCTGAAGGTAGATTCTCACAGCAGTCTCCCAAGTAGGGGTGAGGTTGATGACTTCTGCGTTGTTGATGTCGTTGGTCATGTGGTCTCCTTTGCGGGAAGATCCCGCACCTTGTTGATGATGTCCCCGATTTCAATGGGGGTGTAGTACTCGGGATCCGAATCGTCAGCAAACTCGTCACCACACATCACAGCGACTTCAAGCAGAGCGTCTGCCCGGGCTACCGGGATGATGGAAATGGCGTACCCGTTTGCGAAGTTCAGGCGAACGCCCGTGTTGCCTGAATACCACCGAACTGTTCCTGAATCGTAACTCATGGTGTCTCCTTTCAAGAATCCATGGTGTAGAAGATGCGCCAACCGTTGGCGACCTGTGCCTTGGCCCATGCAAGAGCGGCCATGGTGTAGACCATCTCGTACTCGCAGCCACCGTCCTCGTACTGCGTGGCTACCCGGGTGGCCGCTGCTGCCGTGAGATGAGGGAGATCGTCCGTGATATCCACGGCTGAACAGATACAACGATCTTGGAACGCATCAGGGTGCTGCCGCTCGACTTGTTCGTTCATCCAGTAGTTCTTGCGGAGGTAGTAGCACCACGGCCCCTCCCAAGCCAACTGCCGGACAGACTGCACATTCGATGTTGCATACAGGTATTGATCCATGCCCATGTTGGGCTCCTTTCGATGGTCTAAGTCTAAGACTTAGACAGAGAACCGATCACCCCGTGCAACGAACACGGAGTCCTTGATGTTGCCCTTGGCCCGAAGACCAACGACAACACCGAATGGGTCAGCCCAACGGGCATCTGATGCGTCGCCATCGATGACCTCGTAGCCGTTGAATGACTTGGGCAGGTCGCCCTTGGGGAACACCACGGCAACATTGCCGCCCCGGTTCAGGAACTGGGCACATTCCATGGCGTTATGCCCGGAGTACGACAGCGTGAGCCTGTAGTTGTGATGCCACTCAAGACTGGCCATGGCCCGGGCGAATGACTTGGTGTAGTCATAGCAGACCTTGGGCAGCGTGAGCAACTCGGGGAACACAGCCTCGTAGGGGATGTCACTTAGGACATTCCCACGGAATGCGAAGTTCCCACCACAGCGTGTACGGGTACACAGATCATGCAAGACCTCGCACCAGAAGTACATGGGCCGTTCCATGAGGTACCGGGTCTTGTTGATCCGGGCCTGCTGCACATTGGAGAACCGGGATCGTCCTGCGGTCAGGCCAAGGCAAGCCGCTTCGCACTCTTTGGACCGCCACGGGCACAACTGGTAGCCGGATTGTCCGGCGGGAGCCAAGGTCAGCCCCCAGATCGGCAGAGGTGCCGACTTTGACAACTTGGTGTTGGCCCCCGGTGCGGTCAGGATTCCACCGGGGTACTCACGACCCAAGGGCTTGTTGCCACGGACCACGATGTAGTGCCACGCTTCAGCAGCAGCATCACGAATCTCGGCCCACTTGGGGGCGACGGGTTGAACTACGGTCAGGTTCATTTGACTTTCCTTTCGTTGGAAGTCTAAGACTTAGACTTCGATGTGAAGTTGAGAGAACATCTCCCAACACTTGAATACTAACAGAAACGATTCCTTGTGTCAAGCCTCCCAACGGGAGCGCATTCGTTCCATGGCTTCGGGTGGGACTCCATGGATGTTGCCGAAGTCGTTCTGACACACGATCACGAAGACCTCGTATCCGAACTGCTTTGCAAAGTCGATGTAGGGCTGGTACTCCCATTTCTGTGTGGATGTGTTGCTGACTGCAATGACTGGAGCCTCATGCTGCATGGATTGTACGACCTGTGCTTGACACCATGCGTGTGCTTTCTTGATCAACGCGGGGTTGAACTGGTACACGCCGTCGGCCATGAAGTACTGGTCAGCCTCGTACACAATGGGTGAGAGTTTGTGAGCAAGCGTAGTCTTGCCCGATCCGGGGAGGCCGCGAATGATGTAGAGTTGCTTCATTGTTGTTTCCTTTCGTTGGGGTCAAGTGGTGAATAGACCGGGGTCGTGACGGCGGTAGAACCGTTCGTAGGTTTCCTGCGCTGCCTTGAACACTACTGTACTAAAGTGTTGAGGGAAGGCTAGGACAACAGCACACCACGACAGATCCTCCTCAAAGTACTGGTCATTGGTGAACGAGCAAGCCTTGAGGTGTTCAGGCATCTTGTCGTACATCTCACGGGACACCACATATCCCCCGTGACTGGCAGAACTGATCCACAAGATGCCATCTGTGATTCTCTGGAAGTCGATGGGAGGACCCCATGGAGACTCGGCATTTGGGTCGTAACGGTGACGATATGAGACAGGAACAGTAGTCATTGTTGTTTCCTTTCGGTGTGTGGTCTAAGACTTAGACCGTGTGGTTCTTGTTCAGTAGTGAGGGCGGAACGCAACTGTTCCAGTTCGATCTGCATGGCTTCAAATGCGGCAATCAAACTCACCGCATCGTCGCCATCCTGAAAGAAACCAGCGCGCTTGAGAATGTTGATTTCTTCTTCGTAGTTCATTGTCTGTTCTCCGCTTGGTAGATCAGAGACCAAGGCCGTTGTTGTAGACAGTCTCCTGCTCACGCTGAATCTGATGCTCCTCCTGCTGTGCCGGAGTCTCCAGAGACTTGGTGAGGATGAAGTACATCCAGTCCAACTTCTCCTCGACCGTCATGCGAACCAGTTCAAGGTGTTCCTGATCGGTCGTTTGTGGCGTGATCTTCGGGTAAGTGAATACCTTCTTGGCGCGGTCCACTTCCTGTTGGAGGTTGCGACACAGGTTGGCATGGCGAGACTTCGCATCGTCCAGTTCTTCCGTCAGTTCCTTCTCAAGCCCCTCCAACGCCACGACGATATCCTCGTAACGCCTTTCCATGACCTTGAGATCTTCAGCCAAACGCTTGTTGTCTTCTGCTAGGAACTGATCGAACTGCCCCGCAGACTTCTGAAGTTCTCGGATCTCGGCATTACGCCGTTCGACCATAGCGTCTAGGTCGCTAATCAGTTCGGCGCCGCCCTCGATGGACCACTCCAAGAATTCGATCTGTCGCTTCAGGTCATCCACATGGAAGACCAAGGGAGTCAGCAGGAGACCCGCGATCCCCAAGGTCAGCCATGCAGGGGCATCCCACAGGGCAAGAACGAACAGGGACACGATGGTCAACGATGCGAACAGGTAGTGCTTCACGGTGCTTTCCTTTCGGTAGGAGTCTAAGTCTTAGACTGGTCCACACGATGTGGAAACAATCTCGACTGAGGGAATGGTAACAGATTGTGAAGTTGGTGTCAAGTGGTGAAATATCTTGGATTCACCAAAGGTCTACAGGTTGGTGAACATAAGGTATACCAAGTATTAGACCTAGGTTGATACTTCTACTGATACTTATCTACACCTAGTTTAGGTCTAATAGAGGTCTATATAAGGATACCTAGGGTAGAACCTAGGTCTAACCTAAGGACTGGAGTCGGAGTCTAAGTCTTAGACTTGAAATGGAATCGGTGCGTCACTCGCAGGGTTGGGGACGAGGCCGGGTGATAGTAAACACCTGTGGTGATAGCGACAGCCGATTTCAGAAATGAAATGGAATCGATGTCTACCGTCAGGGGCTGGTCTCGGCCTGATGATAGAGAACGCCCCGCGATGGCAATAAAGAAACCCTCGGCCACCTGAAGGTGACCGAGGGTCGAGTGGGGACTGGGAGTCTAAGACTTAGACTGCCCGACCCGCCGCCTTGGCCGCCTTGGCCGCTGCGATGCGGTCAGCCGTGCCGTCATCCTTGGCCTTGGCTTCGTCGTCCTTGGCCTTGGCTTCGGCCAGCGCATCGATGGCCTTGGGGATCAACACGGCGATCTGCTTGGCTACCTCCGCATCCCCACCGACGGAGCCCAGAAGCGACGCCGCGACAATCTCGGCCAAGCGTTGCCGAGCCTCGGAAAGCGAGTAGTCCGGTGCCTTGGGCCCGGTGCCTTCGGCTCCCTTGGCCGCTGCACGGCACGCTTTCGTGCCGCCACCGTTTGCGATGGCCGTCCGCATCATGGCCTTGGCTGCTGCTTGCGGGTTCTTCTCACGCTTGGCCTTCGCGCCGATGAGCATCAAGCCTTCGACGGGAAGGGTTGCAGCCTTGGCCGCATCCGCCAAGTAGCACCGCATGGCCGCGACGCTGGCGTATGCCGTCGGCTTGGCCATACCCGCAGCCTGCATGGTCTTGGCCGCGTAAGTCTCCGGCTCTTGCTTGAAAGCCTTGGGGACGCCCGCTGCGATGGCCGCGAGAGCGGAGGCGATCAGGGAGCGCATGGCTCCACCCGCATTGAATGCGGCGCGGTGAAACGCCAGATGGGCCGTGAGGGCTTGGCCCGTGAGAGCGACCTTGGCCGATACCTTGGGCGGCGTGTAGGTCGGCATGGATCCAATCGATGCGATGACTTCGGGCTTAAGGGCTTCGGGCTTGGGCGAGTTCTTTGCAGTCTTCATGGCATTACCTTTCGATTCAATTCCGGGCCTTGGGAGTCTGGAGAGTCCGGGCATTCCCCAAGGCCATGCACGGAGTCTAGACGATGGCGAGAGCGATGTCAACCCCTGCCCATGCCAAGGCTCCCTAGTCTAAGTCTTAGACTCCGGGACAATGAAACGGAGAAGGACACTCATAGACCCTCATCCATTCAATCCACACGCACCCATGCGATTCATTCAAATGTCCCGCTCTCCCTTGAGTCATTCCAAGTGCGCCCACGGATTCGACCTAGTCAAACCGAAGGCTCCCGTTTGAACGGGACAGCGTGCGTAGCCGTGGGCGTGACGATGGGTGCATGGGGGGTGACTGGCTGGCTATAAATCAATTAAAGCCTTTCAGATTTTTTCCCCAAAACCTTCCATGTGTCACTTTGTTACCTCATGGTCCCAAAGTACCACACTTCTTCACATCTCTAGCACTTCCGCTCCACCATCACCTGTGAGCCGACCTCAGTCACCGACCAGCACTCGTTTAAAGCCCCTAGGATGCCATTAGACGGCTCCGAAGCCTTCAGGGGTACCTTCGGTCGGTCTTGGGCTCCCGGGCCTTGTAAAGCCATTCCCAGCCCAGTCACCAACTCAGGGTTCTGACACATCAACTGCATCAGACTGGTTTCCAACACCCTGATCTTAGTCTCTGATAACCCTAGTTCATAGACAGCATTGATCATCTCCAGTAGTTCATGTACTAGAGAAGAGTAATAGGGTATACCCCTAAGATCCTTAGACAGGGTTACTCTAGGAGTAGGATAAAAGAAGAACTCCCCAAATTCATCCTTGGGCATCTCCTTGTGATCCACAGGTACTACATAAGGGGACCACTTGATATCCATGGGATACTCCTAGGGTTAGTGCTTGGCTCTATTGACCGACTTGGGGACGATCCTTAGATTCGCCCTACGGTTATCCCGGGGGTTACCGTTCTTGTGGTCAATGTCCTTGCCGTCACCCTTACGGACCCTACCTTCACGGGTCAACTGCCTACGGACCTTGTTTCGATGGGCCCGGTCTTTCTTGTATTCAGGGGTACCGTGGTACTGCCGATATTCTTTCTTGTAGTCACGATCAGGCATTACTTGGCCTTCTTGTTGACCTTAAGACGGTTCTTGACTTGCCCATAGGCAACGGCATAAGCCTTGGCCTTGGACATACCTTTCTTCATTAAGGCTTCTACAACTTTCTTGGGCATTACTTTTCACCTCCACCACCGCCCTGCGCTCCTTGGGCTCCAGAGACCTGAGTCTTCAAGGAACCGAAGTTACCGAGGGTCATACCGCTCTTTCCAGCAGCAACAATACCTTGTCTGCCAGCCGTACCGGGTTTGCTCTTGCCCGTACCCTTGGATCGGCTTTTGGCTCCCTTGGACTTAATCTTAAGTTCAGGAGCAACAAACTTGTTCAACAGGAACATGATTACCTCTTTGCAGGAGAAACTTTAGGACCAGATGCACCACGCATCCCGATCTTCATCTTTTCGCGCTTCTTAGCGGCCAGTTCAGACTTAGACATTTCGCCCACAGTCTTGGGGGTCTTCTTGCTGATCTTGCGGCTAGGACGGCAGTACTCGTTCTTACCCCCGTCTCCACACGCCTTGCCAGTACGGGTATCGACCCATTTCTCGTCCTGCCAACGCTTCAGATTAGCCCCGGCTTCGCCCTTACGGACATCACCCTTGGACTTTCGGCACTTGGCTACGGCCTGAGCAGCCCTTGCGGACCACTTGCCATAGGAGCGCATAACCTTACGATAACAAGCGTCTTTAGCCATTACCAAGCCCTACAAGACCAGTATCGGGCCTTCGTCTTGGGACCGGGGTTGTCGCAGTTATGACGGGCCCGGAAGTTAGCCCTGCGACCCGGAATGTGCTTCTTGATCTTCATGTTCGGATCACCGAACCGGACGATCTTGGTCTTGTCCCCATCCTTGACACACACAGCAGACTTCTTTGGTCCGCCGGGGGTCCTGAAGGGTTTATTGATCTTCTTACCGTTGCACGGGCTTGCCATTAGCGGCCTCCAATAGTTCTTTGGGTAGGGCTTCACGCAACTCACGCATAGCCTTGGCTAGGCTGGTGGATGCCTTGAGAGACCTTTCGCTCCTTAGATGATCCTCGTACTTGGTCAGGGCAATACACGCCTTGTGGGTCAAGACTACAGACCACTCCGACACGGGCTCATTCAGATCCATGTGTCACCTCTGGGCTTTCGCCCAACTGCGTGTTCCATAAACCGTTCCAGTTCACGATCCAGTTCGTCTTCTTTACGGGCAGCAATCTTCCGGTTGGCATCCTGTGCCATCACCTCAGACCAGAACCCGACAGCCATTGCCAAGACATCCAAGCGGTCATCGTAAGCCAAGGCTTTCTTGGTCCTAGTAATCCGGGACATCTGCCACATAAGTGAATACTGGAGAGCCTTCTCCGTGGCATACATTTTGGTGGATTCGTAATCGTTTCGGATGACCCCAATGTCAATGACCAGTCGATGTTGGTTCATCACAGGCTCTAGGGTGTCTACAATCCGGCGTTCCTTCTGAGTATTGTGCCGGACTTCTTCGACTGTGCAGGGGTAACTGTTCCGTAGATACGGCTTCAACAGTTCCGAGAACATACCGTCGCCAAAGTTAGACTCGACAATGATCTTGTTGACAGCCTGACCCTTGGCAATGGACACCAGTTTGTCCATGGTTGCCTGTTCGTACCCACCCTGTAGACCACCCGCAGCAGTCACATACAGAAATCCATTCAGCATCTTGACCACAGCGTAGGCAGTTTCGTTATCGCCTCGACCGCTAGGGTCAATAGCCATGATCGAACCCTCATAGGGAATCCACTTGCCTAGGATGTCCATAGGCCCGTAGTAACGATCCCCGTTAAAGCCTACACAGGGTAGGTCCTTGACGATGTTGTTGGCATTAGCAGCCCAGATCGGCTTTTCAGGGGCGTTCTCAGGGTTCAACCCAAAGACCAACAGGTCGCTCAACTTGAGTGGATACCTGTCAGCGTCACTCAGGGTGCTGTCCAGCATGAACTGGAGGGCAAACCCGGTGCGTCCATAGGACGCTTCACGCTCCATCAGGTCAATGGCGTTAAACCGCCTAGGATCGGTTGGATCGCCTTCTGCGCCTTCACGGAGCATAGGAGCCAGTTTCTCCCCAAAGGCGGTCTTCAGGCGGCTATCCGGGAACCTAGCAGGCCAGATCTTGGTGTCATACCCCTTCTCATGGAAGGAATGGTAGATCGACTGCTCTGTCTGGGGTGTCCCTAGGTAGATCACCTCTCCACCGGGCTTCAAGACGGCTTCAAACTCAGCCACAGCAGACTGCAACTTGTCCCGCATCAGAAAGGTTGCAGAGTTGTTCAGAGACTCCACATCGTCCGCAATGATCAGGTCTGCACGGCTACCCGTAATCTGACTGGTGATCCCCTTAGAGACCACGCTAGGAGCCTGAGAAGCGGCAGCAGGGCCAACATCAAAGGCGATCTTGGAGTTTCTCTGGTCCTCCCTAGGCTTCAGGTGTTGACAGATCGGGATCTCGTTGATCAACCTCAAGGTGAAGGTACTGAAGTCATCTGCTCGTTGCTTAGACGCAGAGACCACCAGAACATTCAACTTGGGGTCCATCAACAAGCGGTAGACCACATAGGCACTAGTGAGCCAAGACTTGCCTACCCCACGGAATGCCTGAATAACACGCCTACGGGGACCCTTTTGGAGATATTTGGCTATATCCAATTGGATAGGGGTGGGCTCTGGTAGCCCAAGGTGGTCCCACGCCAGATAGACGAAGTTCCTGAAGTCCTTTAGTTTGCGTTCGACTTCACTCAAGCGGCTTCTTCTTCATCAAAGGGCATGATCTTGGCCAGATTCAGCATTGGTTCAGATGCCGTAGGGGCACAGTCAATGCCGTTATCTCGCAAGAATTGCCGTGCAACATTGAGATCCGAGGGGGTCGCATCCCCTGACTGGATCTTTTGCAGCAACTCTTGAGCAAGAGCCGAGTGGATTGCTTCAAGGATTTGCTTGTTCATTAGGCAGCCTTAATGACCGAATCAACAATGGCCTGAGAGATCTTGATGTACCCGTTATCAGCCTGCATAAAGTCCATTTCGCTAGTGTACAGATACTCGTTAGCGACATCGGGGAAAGCAACTGTAGTTGACTTTGCAAGCACAGCACGAAGGTGGGCTCCAAACGGAACAGGAGCAACCCCATTGTTGGCTTGGAACGGATCATACAGATTCAACGCTGCAATCTTGGTAGCCGGATACGAAGCAGCAATGTCGTACACAGTCACTCCTGCGTTAATTTGAGCAGCCTCGGCTCCCCAAACATTAGCAGCAGCAGCCGTAGCAGGACGAGCCCCAGCCCAGTTTCCAATATCTGAGATATCAGGAACCTGAGCAGCCGTAGGAACTGGGTGAGTCACGGAGAACAAGAAAGCCAGATCCGTAGCGGTGTAACCCAGTTCAGCCCACAAAGTACTAAACATGACCCGGACATTGTTGGCATTCGTGGTCCAACTGGCTCCACCCTCAGAACCGTTGATTCCGGTGTTCATAAAGATAAGAACACGCCCAGTACCGCCTGCGGCAATTTGCCGCTCTCGGAGTTCCTTGAGATACATCTTCACCAGACCCGTGCGTTCATTCAAGATCTGGTACACCTGAGCCGTCGTGTGCCCACTGTTGAAGGTCAGGTTAGACACCGACACTCCGGGAACATTCTTACGGATTACGGAGTGCCAGAAGAAAGCCGCAGGCCCGGTAATTTCGTTTGACCCAAATCCGTCATAGGACGCTGCCAGCATATTTGGCTCAATCGGAGCAGAAGCCCGAAGCGTGGTCGTAAAGTCCAGCGTTTCGGTTGCATACCCGTAAGCACCATTATTGGTGTTCACCGTCTTCTGAGCCAAGGCATCTGCAATGTTGGTGGTGATCTTCATACGGAAGTTACCAGCACCCTCATTAAAGGTACCGTAGACAATCCGATATTGAATCTGTTGACCAGCACCGCCATTACCCATGATCAATGGATGTCGTGGAGCAATACGGATTCGGGTACCTTGGGCGGCGGATGTATAGGTACCACTCGCAATAAAAGCAGCACCATAAGCAAACCCAGCAGGACGGAACACGCCCCCAACAAAAGTTCCAAGTTCAGTTGTAGGCAACTGAGGAGGCTGTTTATACACGCCAATAGCGTTTTTTAGTGCAATAGCGGTGGCGTTACTGGCCGCAACAGCACTTTCCAAGTTGGTGATTGTTCCTGTATCCGTTCGAAGATTGCCTCGCCACGCGGCTTCGACATAAGGACCCACAAGACCGTTGTATCTAGTATTTCCACTTTCGTTTCCGTCAAACGGAGCCGTATCCGAAGTAAACTGCATCGGCGTGGCATAGATACCCATACCAAAGTTGGCACAAGTATGAGTCAAACCAACGGTGTATCCAAAGTTGCCGGGAGAACCCGAATTGGAATCACCGATGGTCACAATGTCGAGATACGAAGTCCCGTTCTTGGCATCGGAAAGAAAAGTCCCTGCGCGGTTGCTACCATAAACCCCCGCAACAGGGGCAACAGAGCCTGAACCCTTCTTGAAAATAACAGTTGTCTTTGAACGCTTTGCCATGTATTTGTTTTCCTGTTGTTGAGATCTTGGAGTTACTTACTCAGAAATCCAGACATTGAATGTGTTGTTACCGCCACCAATCAGGCGAACACGCATATAAGGGGCAAGAGGAACAACCTTGTTCCAAGAGTTCAGGGGATTACCCGTGTCAATCTCGCCCGTTGCTGCGGCGTATTCTGGATCTTCAGTCTTCAGGACTTCGATAACAAACCAATTGGTGTTATCAATCGAACCTTCAATGGTGCCCTTAAAGCCGCTAGCGATCTTAGAACCACCGTGGCGCACCGAGACCATACCGAATTGATCAGGGCGTTCACGGGCGATATAAGTAGTCGAGACAACAGCCGCAGCACCGACAGTACCGTTGATAACCTGAGTAGACTTCATTGTGTTTATCCTTGTGGAAAGAGTTTAAAAAGAGCGTGAGTGAGGAGCGAGGCAATAGCACCCACGGTGGCTGCAATGCCCATTGTAAAAGACTTGGAGTGTTCTAGTTCCCGAAGACGGCCTTCGTGATTCTTGAGTTGATCTTCTTGAACACGCTGCATCTGTAGTAGCGCATCAACTTTGCCCTCAAGACGGCCAATCGCCAACATAATTTCCGGGGTGTCATGGTGGTGCATTAGGCAACCCTTTGGACTAAGACGGCTTGAACATAAGCAAAGAAAAATGAACTACCAGTAGGTGCCTGTACAGCATTTGAACCTCGACACCGCCAAGTTCCTGAAAGTTGGGTATACCCGCTAGCGGAAGTCAGTCGTAGCATATTGGTCACACTATTGTAATATACCGTAACAGCCTGATTCAACGGTATTGTGTTCCCTAGGCTTCCCGCATCTTGGCTAACAACAAGCGTAGTACCAATCGGATATGTCAGGTCCTCTGCGGAGTTGTCATTTGCTGATGTATTAACCTGTGTAGTTGTGATTGCGCTGTCTACATAAGCCTTGTTAGCCACATCGTTCGGGTTAATTGGATTGGCACAAGACACAATTCGATTACTGCCCCCACCCGAGTTGATTACAACATTTGCGGTAGGGATGCCCCATGAATTCAACGGAATTGAACTCATGGTTGTGGCTGACGGAGCAACGGTAGAGGAACTATTGTTGGCTACAACAGTAAAGGGAGCCATCGTAGCCAACTTTGAATAGGCAATCCCAGCGGTATTAGCAATGTTTGAGTTTGAGATGCTACTCAAAGTGCCAATAGAACCAACACCTAAAGTCGTTCTTGCATCGTTTGCCGAAGCGTCATCCAACAAGGTACGAATAAAACTAGTGCATTTAAAATTAGAGCGTACACCATTAATTGTCCCTAGAACGGAGTCATTTAAAGTTGCGTCACCCGTGGCAATCAATGCGATGGCAATCGTTCCAGTTAGTCGATCACTCGGCAACGAGAGAATTTGGATCTTACTTCCATCAATACCAACAGCACCCCCACTAGTAGCAGGAGCAATCTTTGCATCTGTAATCGCACCGTCTTCTATTTTGGCCGTAGTAACCGCCTCATCCGACAACTTCTGAGTGGTTACTGCATTGTCAGCCAAACGACTAGTCTCGACCGCTTCGGTAGCAATCTTTGGGGTAGTAACCGCTAGATCCGCAATTCCGCTA
>Ga0208048_1000793_pt1 | contig 16761 bp, 11 predicted proteins | sample Malawi_45m_30L_FD_184163 | JGI IMG/M metagenome (GOLD analysis project Ga0208048, IMG submission 184163) | Freshwater microbial communities from Lake Malawi, Central Region, Malawi to study Microbial Dark Matter (Phase II) - Malawi_45m_30L... | ecosystem: Environmental > Aquatic > Freshwater >...
CCCGGCGCCCGCGCCCCCGGTCGTCTTCCAGTAAGGCGGCTCAGGAACCCCAGCTGAAACGCTCGGGCACCCAGGCGTACTGGCCGCCCTTGGGCACGACGGTCCCGATGCCGGGCCAAGGCAGATGGAAGCCGAAGGCGCGGCTCTTCTCCTTGGCCATGCGGGCGAAGAGCTTCTGGCGCGTCTTGACCGCGGTCTCAGGGTCATGATCCATGGCGACGGTCCAGCCGACGTTGTCGAACATGAGCACGTGATGATGGACGACGTCGCTGAGGTGCACGAGCGAATCGGCGCCGGAGCGGATCTCGAAGCAGGCGTGGCCGTCGGTATGGCCCGGTGCGGCGATGACGGTCACGGCATCGTGGAAGAGCTTCTGGCCGTCTCTGGCGATGACGAGCTGATCCTTGAGGATGTCGAAGTTGCGGCAGATGGTCTTCACCATGTTCGGCAGAGGTTTCTTATCGCGCTTCGACTTGGAGAAATCCGGGGCAGGACCGCGCCAGAAATCATATTCCTCCCGGAGGAGGTAGATCTTGGCGTTCGGGAACGCCGGCTTCCCGTCTTCGACGAAGCCGTCCAGGTGGTCGGAATGGGAATGGCTGAGGAAACCGGCCGCGACCTGCTCGGGCTTGACGCCCAGCTGACGCAGACCTTCGGCCAGCCAGCCGAAGTTGGGGTTGGGGTGACGCTCGCCGAAGCCGGCGTCGATCAGCGCGACTTCGTCGCCGATCCTCAGCCCCATGATGTTGACGTAGAGAGGCAGGGCGTCGAGCCGCTCCCGGTTGAACTCCAACGCCGCCTTCATCGTCGGACGGTCGGACTCCGGCCACATGAGGTCGAGGCCCTGCCGGAAGAGCATATGTCCGTCGCTTATCGAGAAGGCCTCGATCTGGCCGATATTGAACTTGTAGACGTAAGGATTAGGCGGGCGCTTGACCGGCGAAGCCTTCGGGGCATCGGCCGCGGTGAGACGCGCGGTGGCGGCCAGGCCGGCCAGCGCGAAGGCGGCGGCGCCGAGGAATTCACGGCGGGAAGAAGGTAATGGTGCGGAGTCCATGGGGTCATCCGAACCTATCCGCAGCCCCTGCCCGCTCCAGCCCAAATCTAATGCTAATACCTGCGGCCGACGCCGCCGATACGGATTGAAACCCCTTCTGTTCGGCATTGTCTTATGTCCAGATGCTTCGCCTCCTGCAACTCGCCCTCCTGCTCGGCCCGGTCGCCTCGCTGACCGTCCAAGCCGAGAAGATCCAGTTCAACCGGGATATCCGGCCGATTCTTTCCGAAAACTGCTTCAGTTGCCACGGCTCCGACGAGAAAGCCCGCAAAGCGAAGCTCCGCCTGGACCTCTCCGAGGAGGCCCGGCGCGAGCACAAGAACGGGACACCCATCGTCCCCGGCGACCTGACCAAGAGCGTCATCTGGGAACGGATCCTTTCGACCGACGAAGACGATGTGATGCCTCCGCCGAAATCCCACCTCGCGCTCACGGCGACGGACAAGGCCAAGATCAAGGCCTGGATCGAGCAAGGCGCCGAATACGAGGAGCACTGGGCTTTCGTGGCCCCGAAGCGGACCACGCTGCCGACTGACAACAAGCTACCAGCCATCGATTATTGGGTCACCAGACAGCTGACCGAAGCCGGCCTGCGACCTTCGCCTGAAGCCGACCGCCATACGCTCATCCGGCGCGTGACGCTGGACCTGACCGGACTGCCCCCGACCGCCGCCGAAGTCGAAGCCTTCGTCCAGGATAAGCATCCCGATGCCTACGGACGGCTCGTCGACCGCCTGCTGGCCAGTCCGCATTTCGGCGAACGCATGGGGCTCGATTGGCTCGATGCCGCCCGCTACTCCGACACCAATGGCTACTCCATCGATGGCGGCCGCCATCTCTGGCTCTGGCGCGACTGGGTGATCCAAGCTTTCAACGACAACAAGCCCTACGACCGCTTCCTCGCGGAGCAGATCGCCGGCGACCTCATGCCGGACACCGATGACGGCAAACTCATCGCCACCGGCTTCCAGCGCAACAACATGAACACCCACGAGGGCGGCACCATCCCCGCCGAGAACCTCGTCAACTACAACGCCGACCGGGTGAAGACGCTCGGTGAGTCCGTCCTGGGGCTCACCCTTGCCTGCGCGCAGTGCCACGACCACAAGTTCGATCCGATCAGCCAGAAGGACTACTTCCGGATCTTCGCTTACTTCAACACCCTCGACGACCGCCCCACCGACGGCAACGCCGGCGTGAACTCGCTCCCATCGGCGCTCCGCAGGACCGTGCTCAGGACGGAGGAGCTCCCCGCCCTGCGCGAACGCATCAACGCGCTCGAACGGCGTCTGCAGGCGCCCGACCCGGAGCTGCTGTCGCGATGGGAACGCGCCCATAAAAAGCAGGAGGCCGACCGTAAGCTCGGCCTCAAGCTCATCCCGGTCAACCTGCTCAAGATCTCCACGCCCAACAGCGGCGGAGGCTTCTCCGTCGAAGGGAATAAGTTCAGGGGCATCACTAAGACCGCCTTCGACATCCTCGGCCAGACCCCCCAGTCCGACGAGCCTATCGCCGGACTACGGTTCGTCTTTCCTGACACGCTCGCCGCCCCGAAGCCCACCAAGGCCGCGAAAGCCGCGAAGACCTCGCCGCCCGCGCCCAAGCCCATGGATGAATTCGCCGGACGTTTCGTGCTCACCGCCGTCGACGTCACCGCCGACCGGATCGCCGGCGACCAGGTCAACATCCATCGCCTCCTGAAGTTCCGCCGCATCACCGCCGACGCCTGGACCGAGGACTATCCGGCCGAGGACGTCCGCGCCTTCGACGTGCTCAACCGAGGCTGGTCGCCGCCGGCGGCCACCGGCACGCATCACCTCACTTTGACGTTCGCCACGCCGGTCACCGCGAAAGACCAGCCCTACCTCACCGCGCAGATCTATTTCGGGAACAAGGCCGGCGGCGCCCCCAGCGAGGGCGAACTCTACGCCTTCACCGGACACGACGACGGCACTGACCTGCCGGAATCCGTCCTACGCATCCTGGCGACCGACCCGTCGGAACGCTCCGGCGAGCAGCGGCAGGCCCTGTGGGCCTATTGCGCCAAGCACTCCGCTGAAATGGCGGCCGCACGCACCGACCTGGCCAACGCCCGGGAGCGACTCCGGGTCCTGACCGAACCCCAGTCCACGATGGTGATGAACCTCTCCGCCAAACCGCGCGAGACGTTCATCCTGAATCGCGGCGACTACTCCCAGCCCACCGTGAAGGTCGAAGCCGGCACGCCCGCCAAGCTCCCCGCCCTGCCCGCCGAAGCTCCCGCCAATCGTCTCGGTCTCGCGCAATGGCTCGTCATGAAGGAAAACCCCCTGACCGCCCGGGTGGCCGTCAACCGAGTCTGGAAACTCCTCTTCGGTGCCGGCATCGTGACGACCGCCGCGGACTTCGGCTTCCAGGGCGAGTGGCCCAGCCACCCCGAGCTGCTCGACGACCTCGCGGTCGGTTTCGTCGATTCAGGATGGGATCTCAAGGGACTCATCAGGCAGATCGTGACTTCGTCGACGTATCGCCAGACGTCACGCGCCTCGGCAGAGCTTCTGGAGAAAGACCCGGCCAACCGCCTCCTCTCGCGCGGTCCGCGCTTCCGCCTCCAGGCCGAACTCATCCGCGACCAAGCCCTGCAGCTCGGCGGCCTGATCGTCCCGCAGCTCGGCGGGCCGAGCGTGAACCCTTACTCGCCCTTCGACCTGTGGCGCGAAGTCAGCCACTACGGCAGTTCCCCCGCGACCTCCCAGGTCTTCGTCCAGGATCACGGCGAGAAACTTTACCGTCGGTCGATGTATACTTATTGGAAACGCACGGCCCCGCCGGCCAATATGGTCACGTTCGACGCGCCCAACCGGGAGGTCTGCACCATCAGCCGCAGCAACACCACCACCCCGCTCCAAGCGCTCGTGACCTTGAACGACGTCCAGTTCGTCGAGGCCGCCCGAGGTTTCGCCCAGAGGATCATCCGCCACGATGCCGATGACTCCGCCCGCATCCGCTGGGCTTTCCTCGAGGCGGTCTCCCGACCGCCGTCCGCAAAGGAACTGGCGCTGGTCGGCAAGGCCCTCGCCCGCGAACGTACCCGCTACGCCGCGGACCCCGGTCGGGCCCTGAAAGTCCTGAGCCTCGGCGAATCCGCCCGCGACGCCACGATTCCGCCGACGGAGCACGCCGCCTGGATGCAGATCGCCACCCTCCTCCTCAACCTCAGCGAGACCGTGACCCGGAACTGAACCCATGCATCCTCAAGACGAGTCCCTGAACCATCTCACACGCCGCACCTTCATCGGGCAGTCCGCCCGCGGGGTCGGCGGGCTGGCCCTCGGCTCGATGCTCTTCCCTGAGCTGCTGGCCGCCGGCGCGAAGACCCGCGAAGGCGGACTGGCAGGGATCCCGCACTTCGCCCCCAAGGCGAAGAGGGTGCTCTGCCTCTTCCAGTCCGGCGGCATGTCCCACGTCGACCTTTTCGACGACAAACCTGCCCTCCACGAGTTCGCAGGCAAGGACCTGCCTCCTTCGATCAAAGGAACGCAGCGGCTCACCGGCATGACTTCCGGGCAGAAGGGCTACCCGGTCCGCCCCCCGCTCATGGACGGCAAGGCCTGCGGGAAACACGGGACCTGGATCAGCAACCTCATCCCGCACATCCAGAGCATCGCGGATGACATCTGCATCATCAAGACCCTGAACACCGAGGCCATCAACCACGACCCCGCGATCACGTTCCTCAATACCGGCAACCAGCAGCCTGGCTACGCCAGCATGGGCGCCTGGGCCAGCTATGGTCTCGGCACCGAGAACGCCAACCTGCCGGCATTCATCGCGATGGTCTCGCAAGGGACCGGCAAGAACCCCGGCCAGCCGGTCTTCTCCCGGCTCTGGGGCAGCGGCTTCCTGCCTTCCAACCACCAAGGGGTCGGCCTACGGCCGGGCGCCAATCCGGTGCTCTATCTCCAGAACCCTCCGACCGTCGACGGCGCCCAGCGTCGCGAACTGCTCGATGACCTGGCGACGCTCAATGAGGAGCGGGCCCGCGAGCTGGGCGACCCGGAGACGATCACCCGCATCAAAGCCTATGAGATGGCCTACCGCATGCAGACTTCGGTCCCTGAACTGGCCGACATCTCCCAGGAATCCAAAGCCACCTTGGCCGCTTACGGGCCTGAGGTGACCCGACCCGGCTCCTACGCCGCCAACTGCCTGCTCGCCCGTCGGCTGCTCGAACGCGACGTCCGCTTCGTACAGCTGTTCCACCGCGGCTGGGATCAGCACATCGCGCTGTCCCGTCAGCTGCCCAACCAGTGTCGGGACATCGACCAACCCACCGCCGCCCTCATCAAAGACCTCAAGGCGCGCGGGCTGCTCGAAGACACCTTGGTCATCTTCGCCACCGAGTTCGGACGCACGGCCTTCACCCAAGGCGGCTTCGGCAATCCGGCCAGCGGTCGCGACCACCATGGACGCTGCTTCTCGGTGTTCCTCGCCGGCGGCGGCATCAAGCCCGGCTTCGAATACGGCGCGACCGACGACTTTGCCTACAACATCGCCAAGGACGGCGTCCATCTCCGGGACCTCCACGCGACCATTCTCCACTGCCTGGGCATCGATCACGCACGTTTCACCTATAAGTTCCGAGGTCTCAACGTGAAGCTCACCGGCGTCGAAGAAGCCCACGTCGTCAAAGGCGTGCTGGCCTGAGCGGAGCAACGCCAGGGCGCAAAAAGGCGGCCGTCACGCCGCCTTTCTCGATAAATCCCGCGACCCTCAGCGGGTGATCGTCACCGTCGGGGCGACGGCCGTGACCGGGACGACCGAGGTGTTCACGAACGGATGGGTAGGAGACTGGACCGCCGAGACGGTGAAGACCACCGAGCCGCGGGCGCCACGCCGGAAGCCCCGAGTGGAGATGTTCACCTGGCCGAGGTCATTCGTCCGGATGGCCGTCCGATTCATGCCGACCAGCCCGGTCGCCGAGACGTAGACCAGGGCGCGGCGCAAAGGATTGCCATACTGGTCCTGCACGAGGATCGTCGCGTTGGAGGCGTCGTGGATTGAGTTGAGGCGGACGAAGGAGCCCGTGACGAGCGCGAGAGAGCAGGAAGGATTACGCCCGGGGCCGCTCACGACGACGGTGACGGTCGTGGTCGCCGAGGCGCCCAGGTCGTCATAGACCGTCAAGGTCGGATAGTAGGTGCCCGGAGCCTTGTAGCGATGGTTGGCGGTCACGCCCACGGCGCCCGCCGGATACGTGTCCTTGAAATCCCAGACGTAACGCACGATCACGCCGTCCGGATCCGTCGAGAGCGTGCCGTTGAAGTTGACGGCGGCCGTCGGCTGGGTCTGATAATTGTAGGCCGTGGTGGTCGACAGCGTCGCGTTGGCGATCGGGTGACGATTGCCAAGCTCCGCCCAGGTAGCGATGAAACTGTAGTAGCCCAGCGAGGCGTAATCGGAGTAGCCATCCGTGACCCCCGTGCCGCTGGCGACGCCTTCGACCTGGATGTAGTAGAAACCCTCAGCCGGCAGGTTGAGGGTGATCGGAGCAGGGGCCATGTTGCCCACCGTCCCGTCGCCGACGTAAGTGCCCAAGGTGGCGCCGGCGGAATCCAAGACCTTGACCTGGAGGCGAAGGTTGGGCGAGGAGAGCGCGACCTTCGGGGTGATGACGAGGTTGCCGCGCCCTGCGTTGATCCTGAGGATGTCCACGTCGGCGGTGGAGGCGATGATGCCTCCGACCTCGGCGGCGGCCCCGGTGACGGCGGTGGCGGCGGCGGTCGTGTCACCGAACTCATCGGTGACGACCGGCAGGTAGGTGGCGATCACCGCCAGATCGTCCTGGGTGTTATTGGCGTCGGCATATTCTCCCTTGGACCACTGCACGACCTCCTTGGAGTAACCCACGCCCATGATCGGCGCCCAGGAGCGCGCGCCGGTGCCGTGGCCGTCGAAGTAGCCCTGCGTGCTCGTGCCGTCATGCAGGAGGCCGACGGTATGGCCCACCTCATGGGAACCCGCCTCGACCATGAACTTCGCCCCGGCCCCGACGCCGGCGAAGACGAAGCAGGGGATGTCCGATGCGCCGGCCGTGCGGATGCTGCCGAAGGAACCGACGTAGGCGACGCCCCCGGCCCCGGTGGCGTTCTGGTCAGGGCCGAAGATCACGCGCATGCCATGATTCAGGTCGCCCGTGGACGTACGGAGCAGGCCGTCGCTGCCGGGATCTTCGGTCGTCACGTCGACGTCGAAGGGGGCGAAATCCTCCGCCATGCGGCGCCAGACGGTCTGGATGACCGCATGCTCGGCGTCGTTGAAAGTGGCGGTGTCGCCGTCGATCGTATAAGCAGGCGTGGTGAAACTGGGCCGGTTCCAGGTGCCGTTCCAAGGGGTCCCCGTCGTGGTGTGCCCGTTGAAATCGAGGTAGACCTTACGCGTCGCCGAGGGACGGCTGTGCAGGAGGAAAGTCTGGGCGTTAGGAAAAGATCCGGTCGTGGTGATCGGCGTGGTGTCGGGACCGGCGGGCGCCTGCAGGACGGAACAGAAGAAGGCGGGAGGCTTGCCCGATGCCAGCTGGAGGTCGTGGTCATGCTCGCAGGCCTTGAGGAAGTGCGGACGTTCGACACGGGCTACGGACAAGGCTTCCTCCCGCTCGGCCATCGTCGCCTGAGGGGCCGGATGATAGGCCGCGGAAGCCGTGCGCCCGGAGGGGCTCGAACCCGTCGAGGCCGACGGCGGGGCGACTGGTTTCGTCGGCGCGGCGAGGGGCGCCATCGCTTGGGCCACGCCGTTCAAGGCGAAGACCTGGGCACCGGCCTCGCGGATGACGGTCATCTTCCGCTCGCCCGCGCCGGCGGCGCTGGGCGCGACGCCCGGGACCTTGACATCCGACGCCGAGATGGCGGCTTGCTTCACCGGGGCGACCTGAGTCACGGCGAACTCCCGATAACCGTCGTCCGAAGGCGCAAGGACGAGGGCCATCGCGACGAGGGCGACGACGACCCAGAGTGCGAAGATCAGCCTTTGGGGTGACATGTACAAACTCAAAGGATATTAGGCTCTTAGGCAACCCACTAATCGCTTGCCAATAGGAGTCCTAAGGCGAGGAATGACGCGTGTTCACCCGCCTGCTCGCCTCCCTGCTCTGCCTGACGGCCGTCCTGACCATGACCGAGGCCGCCCCGGCCCCCAACGTCATCGTCATCCTCGTCGACGACATGGGGCAGACCGACCTTTCCTGCTATGGCAGCAGATTCTACGAGACGCCTCATATCGACCAGCTGGCCAAGGAGGGCGTGCGCTTCGCGAACGGCTACTCCTCCTGCACGGTCTGCTCACCCACCCGCGCCGCCCTGCTGACCGGCAAATACCCGGCCCGACTACACCTCACGGACTGGATCGCCGGCCACGAACGCCCCAAAGCCGGGCTCAAGATCCCGGACTGGCAGAAGTTCCTGCCCTTCGAGGAGATCACCCTGGCGGAACAATTCAAAGCCGCCGGTTACGCGACCGCGAGCATCGGCAAATGGCATCTCACCCCTGCGCTCAAGGAAGGCGACGAAGCCTACTACCCGGAGAAGCACGGCTTCGACCTGAACGTCGCCGGCTACGCGCGGGGCCAGCCGCCCAGCTACCATGCGCCCTTCAAGATCCCCACGCTGACCGAAGGCCCGCCAGGCGAGTTCCTCACGGACCGCGAGGCGGCCGAGGCGGTGAAGTTCATCGAAACCAACAAGGGGAAGCCTTTCTTCCTCTACCTGCCCCACTACGCCGTGCACACCCCGCTCGGCGGCAAGCCCGACGTGATCGCCAAATATCAGGCGAAGGCCACGAAACTGACCGACCTCAAGCAGAAGAACGCCACCTACGCCGCCCTCGTCCAGAGCGTCGATGACGCCCTCGGAACGATCCGCGCCGCCCTGAAGCGACTGAAACTGGAGGAGCACACCGTCATCGTCTTCACGGCCGACAACGGCGGCCTGCTGCCGGTGACCGACAACTCACCTTTCCGCGTCGGGAAAGGTTCGGCCTACGAAGGCGGCGTGCGCGTCCCCCTCATCATCCACGCGCCCGGCGTGACCAAGGCCGGCACGGTCGACCCCACCCCGGCGATGACGATCGACCTCTACCCGACGGTCCTCGAACTCGCGGGCGTGAAGTCCCTGCAATCCCTCGTCGACGGCATCAGCCTCGCCCCGCTCCTGAAGTCCGGCGCCAAGCCCGACCGCGTCGAGCTTTTCTGGCATTACCCGCACTACCACCCCGGCGGCGCCACGCCCTACAGCGCGGTCCGCAGCGGCGACCTCCGCCTGGTCCACTTCTACGAAGACGATCGCGACGAACTCTACGACCTGGCGAACGACGTGGGCGAGACGAAGGACCTGGCCGCGGCGCAGCCGGCGCTCGCCAAGACGCTGCGCTCCCGCCTCGACGCCTGGCTGAAATCCGTCGACGCCCAGCTGCCGACGAAGAACCCGGCCTACGACCCGGTCGCCGACGCCAACCTCGGCAAGAAGAACGCCAAGGCGAAGAAGAAATGAGGGGCGCCCTCGCCGCGTTGCTCTGCGTCGGCCACGCCTTCGCCGGAGACCCTTTGCCCGGATTGCCGGCTTCCCCCCGGATCCTCTTCCAGGGCGACTCGATCACCGACGGCAATCGCGGCCGCGGCGCCCCCCTCAACCACGTCCACGGCCACGGCTTCGTCTACCTGCTCGCCGCCCGCCCCGGCGCCGGCACGCCCGAGCAGGATGCGACTTTCCTCAACCGCGGTGTCTCCGGCAACACGGTGCTCGACCTCGCGAAACGCTGGCCCAAGGACTCGCTCGAACTCATGCCCGACGTCCTCAGCGTGCTCTTCGGCGTCAATGGCGGCGGCAAGGGCGTCGCCCCGGAGGTGTTCGAGAAGACCTACGACGAACTTCTGTCGGCCGCCCGGGCGGCCAACCCGAAGCTGCGCCTCGTGCTCTGCGAACCTTTCCTGGGAGTTTCAGGAGCGCCATCGACAAGTCTCCCGGACGACGTGAGCGCCTCGCCCTGCTCGTGCCGGTCGGGCGACGACTGGCCGCCAAGCACGGCGCGACGCTCGTCGACTTCCAGAAGATCTTCGACGATGCGCGCCATCGCGCCCCTTCGCCTTACTGGATCTGGGACGGTGTTCACCCGACCATCGCCGGCCACCATCTGATGGCCGACGAATGAGCGGGTCGTGCGCACCAACTGGCGCTGATGTCTACTTGGCCGCCGGCGCCTTCTTGCCCTTGCCCTTGCCGGCGTTCTTCCCGTCGGGGGGCGTGCGCTTCTTCTCGCCGGTCGCGTATTCGTCGTCGACCTCAGGCACCTTGAGCTCCTGACGAAGCCGGGCGAGCCGGGCCTCCAGGTCGGCCTGGACGGATTCGTATCCGGGCTGACCGAAGAAGCTCTTCAGTTCGAGGGGATCCTTCTCGCTGTCGAAAAGGTCGGTCTTCGTCTCGCCGTTGCCGTAGTAGCGCACGAGCTTGTAGCGGTCGGTGATCACGCCGTAATGCGGGGCGACGTGGTGCGGCTGCGGGTATTCGTAGTAGTGATAATAGAACTCCTTGCGCCAGTCGGCCGGCGTCGCCCCCGCCAGGACGGGCTTCAGGCTGCGTCCCTGCATCTCCGCGGGCGACGGCAGGCCGGCCATATCGAGGAAGGTCTGGGCGTAGTCGAGGTTCGAGACCAAGGCCTTGCTCACCGAGCCGGGCTTCGTCACGCCGGGCCAGCGGACGAGCAAGGGCGTGCGCACCGATTCCTCGAAGATCCAGCGCTTGTCGAACCAGCCATGTTCGCCGAGGTAGAAACCCTGGTCGGAGGAATAGATGACGACGGTGTCGTCGGCGAGGCCTTCTTCCTCGAGGAACTTCAGCACGCGGCCGACGTTGTCGTCCACCGATTTCACGGTGGCGAGGTAGTCGTGCATGTAGCGCTGGTAGCGCCAGCGGACCAGGTCCTTGCCCTGCGGGTTGGCCTTGCGGTAGGCCTCGTTACGCGGCTCATAATAAGCATCCCAGACCGCGGCCTGCTCGGCGTCGAGGTTCGGCGGGCGGACCAGCTTGACGTCCAAGGGCACGATGGTCTTCTCGAGCGTCATGTCGTTCTCGCCGACGGCTTTCGCGCGGTCGGCGTAGTCATCGAACAAAGTCGCCGGCTCCGGGTAGACGCGGTCCTTGTCGAAGCCGAGGTCCCTGATGTTAGGGGCCCACTCGCGATGCGGCGCCTTGTGCTGGCACATGAGCATGAAAGGCCGCGTCTTGTCGCGCTTGCGCACCCAGTCGAGGGAGAGGTCGGTGACGATGTCGGTCACGTAGCCCCGGGTCTTCACCACGCCCTGGGCGTTCTTCATGGGCGGGTTGTAATAGATGCCCTGTCCGGGCAGGATCTGCCAGTAATCGAAGCCGGTGGGGTCGCTGACCAGATGCCACTTGCCGATGACGGCGGTCTGATAGCCGGCCTTCTGCAGCAGCTTCGGGAAGGTGGGCTGCGTGCCGTCGAAGACGGAGTTCGAATTGTTGAAGAAGCCGTTGAGATGCGAGTACTTGCCCGTGAGGATGACGGCGCGGCTCGGGCCGCAGATGGAATTGGTGACCAACGCGCGGTCGAAACGCATGCCTTCCTGGGCGAGCCGGTCGATGTTCGGGGTCTGGTTCAGTCTGCGGGCATCGCCGTAGGCGCTGATCGCCTGGTAGGCGTGGTCGTCCGAGAAGATGAACACGATGTTCGGCTGCTTGGCGGGAGCGGCGGACAGGAGGCCGCCGGCCAGACAGTGGAGAAGTGCCAGGATTCGCATGGGGGTGAGCTGAGGACAATCCAGTCCAGACGGAGGCCGCCTGCAACCCGTTATTCCTTTGAAACCCTCCCTTTCCCCGCCTGTCTGCAACCCATGCGTCTGCTTCTCGCGGCTGGCATCCTTGTTTCCACCTTGGTTGAGGCGGCACCCGACCTGACGCCCTACCCCACGACCCCGAACCCGAAAGGCCTGCAGGTGCAGATGGTCGACGACCTGCTGGCCTTGGGGGCACGCCATGCCGGCCTCAACCTGACCCTGAACGGCCTGCTGTCGCCCTCCGAGGAGGCCAAGCCCGGCCAGCTGACGGCCACGGCTGACGGTCACACGTTCGTGATCAACGAGGCCTACGTGAAGTCGCTCGACCGTCAGATCAAATCCCTGAGCGACAAGGAAGTCGTGGTCACGGCGATCCTGATCACCTACCGCTCGCCGAACGAACGGATCCGCGCGCTGACGACGCACCCGCGGGCCGATGCCGTCAAAGGCACCACGATGGCCGCGAACACGGTCACGCCGGAAGGCCGCGCCTGCTACGCCGCGCTCACGGACTTCATCGCTCGCCGCTGGTGTTCGGCCGACACCTCGCACGGCCGGCTCTGGGGATGGGTCATCAGCAACGAGGTGAACTCGCACCACGAGTGGCATCAGATGGGCCCGGTCACGGTCGAACAGCTCGCGTCCCAATACGAGGACCAGGTACGTCTCGCCTGGACGTCCCTGCGCCGCCACTCGGCCCACGCCCGCGTCTATCTGTCGATGGAGCACCACTGGAATTCCCAAGGAAATCCCGACCCTCTGCTGGCCTGCGCCGGGCGCGCCCTGCTCGAGACCTTCGCCCGCCGCGCCAAGGCGCGCGGCGACTTCGACTGGCATCTGGCCTTCCACCCCTACCCGAGCAACCTCCGCGACCCGCGCACCTGGCTGGACGAGGTGACGTTCGCCGACGACTCGAAGAAGGTGACCTTCAAGAACCTCGAGGTGGTCGTGCGCAAGCTCGCCTCCCCGGAATTCCGGTTCGAAGGCAGACCTCGCCGGCTCAGCCTCACGGAACAGGGCTTCGACGTGACGCAGCGACCGGACGCCCTCGCCGAGCAGGCGGCGGCCTACGCCTACGCCTGGGAAAAGGTCCGCCGGCTCGACGGCGCCATCGACGCCTTCCTCTACCATCGACAAGTCGACCATGCGAGGGAAGGCGGTCTCCGCTTCGGACTGTGGAGCAACAAACCCGGCACGATCTGCGAACCCGACCTGAAGCGACCGATCTGGCACCTGCTGAAGGCCGCCGACACGCCCGCTTGGCCGGCCGCGGCCGAACCTTGCCTCAAGACCTGCGGACTGAAGAGCTGGGACGAGCTGGCGCCGAAAGAGGATAAGTGAAGGAGGATGGAAGATTTAAGATGGAGGATTGTCCATGGAGGCAACGGCACGGAATCAGACCGTCCCCTTGATCGCCGTCTTCCCTCATCTTTCTTCGATCATTCATCCGCTCTTGCCCCTCGGGCGCCTTCTTCCCCATAACCCCGAGATGCAAGGCTTCGTCATCGGACTCGACCTGGGCACCACCGGTGTCCGCGGCGTCGCCGTCGACGCTTCCGGCAAGATCCTCGGACTGGGTTCGGCGAAGCTGCCCGCGACCAAGGCCGCCGGGACTCGCCGCGAACAGTCACCTGAAGACTGGTGGGACGGATGCAGGGCGGCCCTGGAGGAACTGAGCCGGCAAGCCGATCTCGCCGGAGCCCGGGCCATCGCGGTCGACGCGACCTCCGGCACGATCCTGCCGGTCGACCACCATAACCGCCCGCTGGCGCCGGCCCGCATGTATGATGACGCCGACACCGGAGACCTGGCGGCGAGGATCGCGACGCTCGCCCCGCGCGAAAGCGCCGCCCACGGCGCGACTTCGCCGGCCGCCCGCGCCGTGGGATGGACCAAGCTCCCCCGGCTCCAATGCGTCGTCCACCAAGCCGATTTTATCAACGGCTGCCTCGGCGCGGCGGACTGGCAGACCGACGAGAACAACGCGCTGAAGACAGGATACGATCCCGTCGCCCGCGGCTGGCCCGACTGGCTACGCACGTTCGGCCTTTCTCCCGGCCTCCTGCCGGAGGTCGTCCCGGTCGGCACGCCGATCGGGCGCGTCTCCGCCCAGGCGGCGCTCGCCCTAGGCCTCCCCGAAGGCATCACCATCGCGGCCGGCACGACCGACGGCTGCGCCACCTTCCTCGCCAGCGGCGCTACCGCCCCGGGCGAAGCCTCCACGGCCTTGGGCTCGACCATCGTGCTCAAGCTCCTGAGCGACCGGCCGATCTTCGCGCCGGAGCTCGGCATCTACAGCCATCGGATCGGCGACACCTGGCTCGCCGGCGGCGCGTCCAATTGCGGCGGGAAGACGCTGCTGCAGCTCTTCACGCCGGAACAGCTGGCCGCGCTGGAAGGCTCGCTCGCTCCGTCCAACCCGACCGGGACCGACTACTACCCCCTGCCCTCCGTCGGCGAACGCTTCCCGGTGTCCGACCCGACCCTGGCGCCCCGCCTGTCGCCCCGGCCGGCGGATGATGCGCAATTCCTCCAAGGCATCTACGAAGCCTTCGCCCGCGTCGAGCAGACCGGCTACGCCAAGCTCCGAGAACTCGGGTGCCCGGCCTTGCGCGACGTCCGTCACGCGGGCGGCGGCGGACGCAGCGCCGCCTGGATGACCCTCCGCGCCCAAGCCCTCGGCGTGCCGCAACGGCCCGCTTGGAGCGAGGAAGCCGCGGCCGGCGCCGCCCGCCTGGCCTGGCGCGCCCTCGGACACGAGATCGCCTTCGCATGAGCCGCCTCACCCCCATCACCGGCCTCGCCGAAATCGCCGGCCGATACGGCGCCCTGCTCGTCGACCAGTTCGGCACGCTCCACGGCGGCGGCGTCGCCTACCCCCACGCCGCCGAGGCCTTACGTCGCTTCCGCGCGGGCGGCGGGAAGGTAGCCGTGCTTTCCAACTCCGCCAAGACCGGCGCCGACAACATCGCGCGTCTCGCGAGATTCGGCTTCGGCTCCGAACATTTCGACGCCGTGGTGACGTCCGGCGACGCCGCCCAAGCCGCCCTCCGCTCCGGCGCGCTCGGCGCAGGCTTCCTCCCGGGCTCGAAGGTCCATATTTCCGGCAAACCCGACGACGACTACGGTTTCGGCGACCTCGGTTTCACCCTCGTCGGTCCCGACGAAGCCGAAGGCATCATCCTCGCGGCGAGCCAGGAACCCGACCGTAACTGGCGCGAACAGATCCGTGATCTCACCCCGGCCGCGCAGCGCGGGGTGACCGTCGCCGTCTGCAATCCCGACCTCGAGATGCTGACGCCCAAGGGCGTCCGGCCTTCCGCTGGCGCTCTCGCCCGGGAGCTCGGGCGTGAAGGAGCGGTGCTGCGTTATTTCGGCAAGCCGCATGCGGACATCTACCTTACGGCCCTCGCCGCCCTCGGCGACCCGCCGCCACCGACGGTCCTCGCCATCGGCGACAGCCCGGAACACGACATCGCCGGCGCCGCGGGCGCCGGCCTCGACAGCGTGCTGCTCCGCACGGGCATCCTGGGCGGCGCCGACGAAGCCGGCCTCGCGTTGCGCCTCCCGGGAGGCACGCGACGCGTCTTCAGCCTGGCCGAACTGCGTTGGTAAGCCTCAGGCGCCGCGCCGGGCGGTGTTGCCTCGCCCCCGGGGCTTGCCGCCGAAGCAATGGCGGCAGCTTTTTTCGTAGACGTAGTCGGGACGCCGCTGGTCCTCGACGGTGAGCGGCATCTGGCAGTTAAAGCAGATCACCGAACCGGTCTCGCGGAGATCCGGTCCGACGCCGACGCGCTCGTCGAAGACGAAGCATTCGCCGTCGTAATGCGCCCCTCCTACTTCTTCGAAATACTTCAGGATGCCGCCGTCGAGCTGGCGGACGTCCGTGTAGCCCTGCATGGCCATGAACGGACCGGCCTTCTCGCAACGGATGCCGCCCGTGCAGAACATCACCACGGGCTGGGTCTTGAGCTCGGCTGGCAGTTTCGCCACGGCCGTCGGGAAATCCCGGAAGTTCCAGATCGGCGGCGCGACGGCGCCCGTGAAAGTCCCCATGCGCACCTCGTAATGGTTGCGGGTGTCGAGCAGCGTCACCGGACGGCCTTCGTCCAGCCACTGCTTGAGCTGACGCGCCGAGATCTTCTTCGCCGGCCGCCGGGCCGGATCGACGCCCTCGACGCCGAACGCGATGATCTCCTTCTTTACCTTCACGAGCATCCGCTTGAACGGCTGAGCGGCACCGGGGCTCTCCTTGGGAGCGACGTCCGCCAGACCGGGGACCGCTCGGATGACTTCCAGCACCGCCGCCAACCGCGGCCGCGCGCCGGCCAGGAAGAAATTGATGCCCTCAGGGGCGAGCAGGATCGTCCCCCTGAGCCCGTTGGCCCTGGCGCAATCCTGGAGGCTGCGACGCAGTTCCTCAAGGCCTACGAGCGGCGCGAACCGATAGCAGGAGAGATTGATGACCTCGGCGGACATGACGCACGGAGACGGCTAGCGACGGCGGTCAGGCAAGACAATGAATCTTTGCCTTTTCGCCGCGCGCGCCTACGCCTGACCTATCTTGGAATCCGGCCTCACCATCGCGCCCATCGGCTTCATCCGCTCCGGCAAACCGTTGAAGTTCGACGCCCGGCATCAGCCCGACGAGCGCCAGGCGGAGACGAACATCCTCGAGATGCTGCCGGGCGACAAATATCAGAAGGCGCTCAAGGACCTCGAGGGCTTCGACCGCATCTGGCTCCTGTGGTGGTTCCATCGCAACCGCACCTGGCGCCCGGAGGTCCTGCCTCCCCGCGGCCCCTCGAAGCGACGCGGCGTGTTCGCGACGCGCTCCCCCCACCGGCCCAACCCCGTCGGCATCACCCCCGTGCGCCTGCTC
>Ga0208048_1000799_pt1 | contig 16688 bp, 13 predicted proteins | sample Malawi_45m_30L_FD_184163 | JGI IMG/M metagenome (GOLD analysis project Ga0208048, IMG submission 184163) | Freshwater microbial communities from Lake Malawi, Central Region, Malawi to study Microbial Dark Matter (Phase II) - Malawi_45m_30L... | ecosystem: Environmental > Aquatic > Freshwater >...
CACGGGGGCCGGCGGGAGCGGCGCGGCGACGCCGCCGACGAGCGAGCAAAGCAGGGAGAGCGGGAGCAGGGTGCGCATAAGGAGGTCACTCGTGGCGCAAGGCCTCGATCGGATCAAGCTTGGCGGCGCGAAGCGCCGGGTAGACGCCGGCGATCAGGCCGATGACCACCGAGAAGACGAGGCCTTCGCCCATGATGACCCAGTCGAGGGTCGCGACCGCGCCGGTCGGCAAGGCCTGCGTCAGGATGAAGTTCATCAACGAGACGATGCCCACCGAGACCATCAGGCCGAGGAGACCGCCGACGACCGAGACGACGGCCGCCTCGGCGAGGAACTGCAGGAAGAGGTCCGAGCCGCGCGCGCCGACCGCCTTGCGGACGCCGATCTCGCGGATGCGCTCGTTGATGGAAGCGAGCATCACGTTCATGATGCCGATGCCGCCGACGAAGAGGGAGATGCCGGCCACGCCGCCGAGGGAGAGCTTGAAGGCGATCTCCGTCTTGCGGAAGTCCGCCAGCATTTGCTCATTCGTGGTGATGGAGAAGTCGCGGAGTCCCTTGTGGGCGGCGAGCAACGTGCGTTCGGTCTGGTCGACGGCGTCGCGCAGCTGCTCGAAGTCCGCGATGCGCAGGCCGAGGCCCGACAGCCGGTCGTTGCCGTTGTACTTGGTCAACGCCGTGCTGACGGGGATGAACGCGCCGCTGTTGCGCCAGCGCCAGGCGCTGCTGGAGCTCCGCGAGTTCGCGGAACGGATCTGCATGCCCATGCCTTCGATGTTGTTGAGCACGCCGATGACGGTGAAACGGCGGCCGCGGACCTTGACCACCTGGCCGACGGGGTCGACGTTGGGGGCGAAGAGCTCAGGGACGACGGCGGAGCCGAGCACGATGACGTCAGCCATGTTGAGCACGTCGAGGTCGCTCACGAAGCGGCCCTGCCCCGGGTCGACCCAGCGCTTGGCCACCGGCAGGTAGTCGGAGGTGACGCCGCTCACGTAGGTGTTGGTCTCACGGTCCTCGTAGACGATCTTCTCGTAGCCCACGCGCGCCTCCGGCGAGATGTTACGGATGAGGGGCGCCGTCCGGCGCAGGCGGTCGACGTCCCGCATGGTCATACCCTCGGACAGCTCGGCGAGGTGCTCCTGCTCCTTGGGCAGCTGCTCGCGCTGCACGGTGATCTTCTCGATGCCGCCCATCGCGTCGACGAACTGGCGGAAATTGCCGACCATCCCCTGCACGACGGTCACCATCGCGACGAGCGAGGCGACGCCGAGGATGATGCCCGACATCGAGAGCAGCGACCGGACCTTGTTCGCCCGGAGTTCGCGGAGGCCGTTGATCACGGCCGGACGGACGCGGTCGAAGAACCTCATCGGACGCGGTCCTCCTGGATGAGCCCCGCGCGCATCGAGATGACGCGGCGGGCCTTCTCGGCGACGGACAGGTCGTGCGTGACGAGCACGACGGTGATGCCCTCCTCGATGAGCGAGCCGAGCAGCTCGAGCACGCGGTCGACGTTCTTGACGTCGAGGTTGCCGGTCGGCTCGTCGGCGAAGATGATCGAGGGCGTGCCCACGATCGCGCGAGCCACGGCCACGCGCTGGCGTTCGCCGCCCGAGAGCTGGCTGGGGCGATGACCCAGGCGATGCGTCATGCCGACGCGCTCGAGGGCCGCGCGCGCGACGGCGAGATTGGCCGCCGGATGCGAACCGTCGCGGTAGAGCAACGGCAGGGCGACGTTCTCCTCGACCGTGAGGCGCGGCAGGAGGTTGAAGGCCTGGAAGACGAAGCCGACCTTGTGGGAGCGGTACCAGGCGCGCCGGTCGGCGTCGAGGCGGGCGACCTCCTCGCCGTTGAAGACGATGCTCCCCGCGGAAGGCGTGTCCATGAAGCCGAGGATGTGCATGAGCGTGGACTTGCCCGAACCCGAGGGCCCGAGGATGGCCACGAACTCGCCCTTCTGGAAATCGAGGTCGACGCCGTCGAGGGCGTGGACGTTCTCGTCGCCCATGCGGTAGGTCTTGCGGAGGCCGCGGATGGCGATGAGCGGCGTCATCTCAGCGCGTCAGGGTCGGGCGGACCAGGCTCACCGTCTCGCCGAGCGCGACGCCTTCCTTGATCTGCGTCCAGCTCGCGTCGCTCAGCCCGAGCTTCACCTTGCGGGCGTCCCATTCGCCGTCGGCGGCGCGGACGTAGACGACGCGGTCGGCGCCGTCGACGAACACGGCCGAGACGGGGACGGCCATGCAGCCCTTCACGCTGTCGACGGTCACCGTCACGTTGGCGCTGACGCCCGGCCGGACACCGTCGCCGGCGGTGAAGGAGACCTGCGTCGGGAAGACCCGGAGGTCGGGCACCTTGAGGTCGGCGGTGCCGAACGGCGTCATGAACGTGATCTTGCCCGTCTTGCGCAGGCCGGGGATGGAGTCGAAGGTGACCGTCGCGTCCTTGCCGAGCTCGACGCGGGTGGCCGCGAATTCGTTGAGGTTGACGTCGACGCGCAGCACCGAGGTGTCGGACACGGTCATCAGCGGCGTGCCGTTGTTGATGGACTGCGCGCCGATGACGATCTGGCCGACGAGGACGGTGCAGTCGGAGACCTGCCCGTCGTGCGGCGCGCGGATGACCGTACGGCGTACCATCTCGACGGCGGTGTCGAGCTTGGCCTGGGCGATGTCCCGCTGGAGCTTGGCGACCTCGTAGGCGGTGCGATGGTCGAGGACCTCGCGTTCGGAGACGAAGTTCTGCTTCACGAGGACCTCGACGCGGCGGAGGTCGCGCTCGAGGCGCTCAAGCGTGAAGGTCTGCAGCTGGACGGAACGACGGGCCTGCTCTTCGTCGGCGTTGGCGAGCACGGGGTCGAGCTCGACGAGGACCTGGTCCTTCTTGACCATGTCTCCGGTCTGGACATGGAGCTTGAGGATCGGGCCGCTGACCTGCGCGCGGATGGAGCTAAAGATGACCGCGCGGACGAAGCCGGCGGCCTCCACGGTCTCGCGGATGTCGCGCTTCTCGACACGGGCCTCGGAGGCCGCCACCCCGGCGCTGACGGGCTTCTTTTCCGGCCAGAAGGCGTAGGCGAGACCGCCGACGAACACGGCGAGGAGGAAGGGCTTGAGGAACTTCATGGGGTGGTGGTCAGAAAGGGGAGCGGGTCTTCGGCGCCCAGGCCGGCGCCGACCTTCTGCTCGACGGCGTCCATGCTGAACCCGTGGCGGGGCAGGATCGAGCCGTCCAGGCGGGCGACCTTGGCTGAAGCCGCGCGCGCGTCGAGGTGCGCCTGGACCCAGGAGAGCTGGGCCGCGTCCAGGGCGGCCTGGGCCTGAAGCACGCGGGGCAGGTCCGACTGGCCGGCGGCGTAACGGGCGCGTTCGCCGTCATAGGACTGGCGCTGGAGCTCGAGGGCGGAGGTGGCGGCGTCGACGCGGGCGCGGGCGGCGTCGAGCTCGCGCCAGGTCGCGCGGGCGGAGAAGACCAGGGTCTGGCGGACATCGGCGAGCCGCAGCTCGGCCTGCCGGCGCGCGCGCGCGGCGGCACGCAGGTTCGCCTCGGCTTCGCGGAAGCCGAGCGGGAAGGAAAGCCGCAACTCGGCGAAGTTCGTCCAGCCGGCTTGCCGGCGGTAGTTATCGAGTCCGCCCGAGACGCCGGCGCCGGCCGCGCCGTCGCCGTAGCGGCCGGCGCCGACGGAAAGGTTGAGGCTCGGCTGGTCGTTCTGCTCGGCCTGGGCGACGAGCGCCTCGGCCTGGACGATGTTCGCGCGCTGGATCTCGGTGGCGAAATCGAAGTCGGCGACGATCTTGATCCACGGCGAGAACGGCGCGGCGGCGGGGACGGCGCTCGTCGGCAGGGACTCCACCGCGAGAGGCTGGTCGACGTCCTCGGCGGTGCCTTGGCCCAGCAGGCGGCGCAGGCTCATCTCGGCGTTGTCGAGCGCCTGGCGGGCGTTGAGCACGCCGACCCGCTGGGCGGCGACGTCGGCCTCGGCCTGCAGTTCCTCGAGGATCGTCGCGTCGCCGAGCGAACGGCGGGCGCGGACCTGCTCCAGCAGGGAGGTCGCCGAACGCAGGCTCGTCTCGCGGAAGGCGACGAGCGCGCGGGCGGAAGCGAGCGTCCAGTAACCGACCTCGGCGTCGCGGATCAGGTCCAGCGCGGTGGCGCGGAGCGTGAGGCGGCTGCGGAGCGCGGCCTGCCGTGCGCTGATGAGCGCGGTGAGGTTCACGGCGCGCCAGCCGCCGGCGAGCAACGGCTGGGTGTAGGCGACGTTGGTGCCGAGGTCGTAGCCGGAGGCGAGGCCGACGGAACCCGAATCGGCCCAGGTGCGGGTGAGGCCGGTGCCGAGGGAGAGCGTGCCACCCCAGGTGTTGCGCTGGCTGAGCGTCAGGTCCGAAGCGTGGGCGCGGTCGGCGGGATTGCCGGCGAGGAGCTCGGCGGGGGTGCGGCTGCCGCTGAACCGGTTCGTCCACGTGAAGGTCGGGTCGAAGGCCGCGAGCGAGACGTCGACGGCGTCGAGCGCGCGCCAGGCGTCGAGGCGGGTGACCGCCAGGCCCAGGTTATGCTGAAGGGTGCGGTCGACCGCCTGCTGGAGGGACAAGGTCGGGGCGACGGCGGGCACGGCCAGTCCGGCGGCGAGCAAAGTCGCCGACGACAGGAAGGCCATGGTGAGAGCGCTCCGCATTAAGTTAAGGGTAAGTACCCATCTAGGCAGAGTTTGTTCCTTTCGTAAAGCATGGCGGCGCGCCTTCAGGCGCGCCGCGCTGATCAGGCAGGAACAGGCTTACTTGACCTTGGAGATCTCGACGAGCTCGACCTCGAATTCGAGGACGGACTTGCCGGGGATCGGGCCTTGGCCCTGTTCGCCGTAGGCGATGGCGGAGGGGCAGTAGAGGACGATCTTGCCGCCGACGCCGATGAGCTGGACTCCTTCGGTCCAGGCGGGGATCACGCCGCTGAGCGGGAATTCGGACGGCTCGTTGTTGCGGTTCTTGGTCGAGTCGAAGACCTTGCCGTCGACGAGCTTGCCTTCGTAGCGGCACTTCACGGTGGAAGCGGCGGTCGGCTTGACGTCGGAACCCGGGGCGAGGATCTTGTAACGGAGGCCCGAGGCGGTCTTCGTCACCGTCTTGTCGGTATCGATCTTGGCGAGGAATTCGTCGTTCTGCTTGCCCCACTTGCCGGCCTTGGCGTTGACGCGCTCCTGGAACATCGCCTCGGCGCCCTCGCCGAGCTCGGCCGGATTGAAGTTCGGCTTGTCGCCGCGCATCGCCTGGCGGACGCCGGCGAGGAACAGGTCGATCTCCTCGTCGGAGAGCTCGAGCTGCGAGTTCACTTGCGGCATGGGGGACTGGCTGGCGATGGTGTAGCCGAGCATGGTCCAAGCCTGTTTGACCTGATCAGGGGTGAGGGTTTTCACTTTGGGTGCGGGAGGAGGGGTGACGGCGGCCGGAGCGGGCTTCGCCTCATCGGCGGCGTGAAGGGAGGCGATGGCGAGAGCCAGCGCGGCGAGGGCGGGGTGTTTCATGGGAAAGGAGTTCCTAACCGATTCAGGCCTTCGGGGGAAGCACCTTCGCATGCTCCTGCAGGGAGCACACCGTCAGGGCGTGCTCACGGAGGGAACGGATGCCGAGGATGGCCGCCCGGGCGGCGTTCATGGTGGAGGCCATGTAGACCCCGCGGAGGACGGCTTCGGCGCGCATGGCGTTCTCATCCTTACGCGGGAGCATGCCGGCGGCGGTGTTCACGATCATCTGGAGCTGGCCGTTCTTCAGGAGGTCCAGCGCGTTGGGGCGGGCGCCTTCCGAGATCTTGCCGAGCTTGGTGACCTTGATGCCGGCGACCTCGATGGCCGCGGCGGTCCCGCTGGTGGAGTAGAGATTGAAACCGAGGGCCGCCAGATCGCGGGCGACGGTGACGGCGCCGACCTTGTCGCGGTCCTTGACGGAGAGGAACGCGTTGCCGGCGACCGGGAGCGCGGGCTGGGCGGCCATCTGCGCCTTGGCGTAGGCTATGCCGAGGTCGTCGTCGCAGCCCATGACCTCCCCGGTCGAACGCATCTCGGGCGAGAGGGCGACGGGGGCGCCGGGGAAGCGGCTGAACGGGAAGACGGACTCCTTGACGGACCAGTAGGGCGGCCGGATCTCGCGGGTGAAGCCGAGCTCCTTGAGCTTGGCCCCGAGCATGCAAAGCGAGGCGAGCTTCGCGAGCGGCACGCCGATGGCCTTCGACACGAACGGGACGGTGCGCGAGGCGCGCGGGTTGACCTCGAGCATGTACACGATGCCGTCCTTGATCGCTAACTGGATGTTCATCAGGCCGACGACCTTGAGGCGCTGGGCGAGGGAATGCGTGATGCGGCGGACCTCGTCGACGAGGGCGGGCGAAAGGGAGTGCGGGGGCAGCACCATGCCGGCGTCGCCGGAGTGGACGCCCGCGTGCTCGATGTGCTCGAGCATGCCGCCGATGACCGTGGTCTCGCCGTCGGAGATCGCGTCGACGTCGAGCTCGATCGCGTCCTCGAGGAACTTGTCGAGCAGCACCGGCTTGCCGGGGGCGACGTCGAAGGCCTCGCGGACGACGGACTTGAGCTCGTCCATGCCGTAGACGATGAACATCCCGCGACCGCCGAGCACGAAGGACGGACGGAGCAGCACCGGGAAGCCGATCTCCTCGGCGGCGCGGCAGGCCTCCTCGGCCGACAAGGCGGTCTTATTGACCGGCTGGCGGATGCCGAGCTCGATGAGGATGTCCTTGAAGAGCTGGCGGTCCTCGGCGAGCGCGATGCTCGCGGGCGAGGTGCCGACGACCTTGACGCCGTGGGCCTCGAGGTCCGCGGCGAGGTTGAGCGGGGTCTGGCCGCCGAACTGGACGATGGCGCCGACGCACTGCTCGGTGCGGTAAATCTCGAGGATGTCCTCGAGCGTGAGCGGCTCGAAGTAGAGGCGGTCTGAGGTGTCGTAGTCGGTCGAGACGGTCTCGGGATTGGAGTTCACCATCACCGTCTCATAACCCGCGGCGCGGAGCGCGTAGGAGGCGTGGACGCAGCAGTAGTCGAACTCGATGCCCTGGCCGATGCGGTTCGGGCCGCCGCCGAGGATCATCACCTTCTGCTTGGCGGACGGACGGACCTCGGACTCGTCGCCATAGGACGAGTAGAAGTAGGGCGTGAACGATTCGAACTCCGCGGCGCAGGTGTCGACGAGGCGGAAGGCCGTCCGGATACCGGCGGCGTAACGCTTCGCGCGCACTTCGGCCGGGGCGAGGCCGGTCGCGTGGGCGATCTGACGGTCGGCGAACCCGGCTTCCTTGGCCTGGCGGAGGAGGTCGGCGCCGACGGCCTTGCCGGCGGCCTTGAGGGCGAGCTCGAGGTCGACGATGCCGCGCAGCTGACGGAGGAACCACGGGTCGATCTTGGAAAGGTCGAAGATCTCCTGCTCGGTGAGGCCCGCGAGCATCGCGTAGCGCACGAAGAACGGCCGCTCCGGGTTAGGCCGGGCGAGGCGGGCGCGGATCTCGGTGAGATCGGCGAACGAGGCGTCGCCGTGCTTGCCGCCGCAGCCGAAGCCCCAGGCGCCGATCTCGAGGGAACGAAGCGCCTTCTGGAACGATTCCTTGAAAGTACGGCCGATGGCCATCGCCTCGCCGACGGACTTCATCGCGGAGGTCAGGGTGGTGTCGGCGCCGACGAACTTCTCGAAGGTGAAACGCGGGATCTTGGTGACGACGTAGTCGATGGTCGGCTCGAAGCAGGCCGGCGTCGACCGGGTGATGTCGTTCTTGAGCTCGTCGAGCGAGTAGCCGACGGCGAGCTTGGCGGCGATCTTGGCGATCGGGAAGCCGGTGGCCTTGGAGGCGAGGGCGGACGAACGCGAGACGCGCGGGTTCATCTCGATGACGATCATGCGCCCGTTCTTCGGATTGACCGAAAACTGGATGTTGGAGCCGCCCGTCTCGACGCCGACGGCACGGATGACCGCGAACGAAGCGTCGCGCATCAGCTGGTATTCCTTGTCGGTCAGCGTGAGCGCGGGGGCGACGGTGATGGAGTCGCCGGTGTGGACGCCCATCGGGTCGAAGTTCTCGATGGAGCAGATGATGACGCACTGGTCCTTGTGGTCGCGCATCACCTCCATCTCGTATTCCTTCCAGCCGAGCAGGCATTCCTCGATCAGGACCTCGTGGACGGGCGAGGCGTCGAGGCCGGCCTGGGCCATGCGCTCGAACTCCTCGCGGTTGTAGGCGATGCCGCCGCCCGTGCCGCCGAGGGTGTAGGAGGGGCGGATGATGACGGGGAACTCGCCGCCGATCAGGGCGATGGTCTCGCGCGCGGCGTCGAGCGTCTTGACCACGCGGGAGCGCGGGACGTCGAGGCCGATGTCGAGCATCAGCTTCTTGAAGATCTCCCGGTCTTCGCCGCGTTCGATCGCCGCCTCCTTCGCGCCGATCAGCTCGACGCCGTGCTTCTTGAGGACGCCGGTGCGGGCGAGTTTGAGGGAGAGGTTGAGCGCGGTCTGGCCGCCGAGCGTCGGGAGAAGCGCGTCCGGCTTCTCCTTGACGATGATGCGTTCCACGGACTCGACCGTGAGGGGTTCCACATAAGTGACGTCCGCCGTCTCGGGGTCCGTCATGATCGTGGCCGGGTTCGAGTTGACCAGGATGACGCGGTAGCCCTCCTCGCGGAGCGCCTTGCACGCCTGGGTCCCGGAATAATCGAATTCGCAGGCCTGGCCGATGATGATCGGTCCCGAGCCGATGATGAGGATGGTACGGATATCGGTCCTCTTAGGCATGGTGTTCCGCGGACTGTCAGCGACCCTTGGAAGGGTGGTCAAGTGGGGACTTCTCACAAATGCGGAAGGCGCTTGCAGGGGCGGCCCGTCCCGGCATTCATCGCTCCGTGGACATCATCAGGATCGCCGGAATCAAGTCCTTCGGACACCATGGCGCCCTGCCCGAGGAGAAACGTCTCGGACAGCGGTTCACCGTCTCCGTCGACCTCGAAGTCGACACCCGTCCGGCCGCGGCGACCGACGACCTCAAGCTGACGGTGAACTACGCGCAGGTCATCCGCACGGTCGAGGCTCAGCTCACCGGCCAGCCGGTCTACCTCATCGAGACCTTGGCCCAGCAGATCGCCGCGCGGATTCTCGGCACTTTCGGGGTCGTCAAGGCCGTGACGGTCGAGGTCACCAAACCGTTCGCCCCGGTCGCCGCCGAATTCGAAGCGATCTCAGTCAAAATCCGACGCGAGCGGGCGTGAGCAGGGTCCCCCGCCAATATATCCTCGGACTGGGCAGCAACCTCGGGAACCGGGCCGAACTCCTCGCCCGAGCCATCCGTGCCCTCGCCGAACTGCCCGAGGTGACGATTTTGGCTGTTTCGGAGGCGGTCGACTCGGATCCGGTCGGATATGCGAATCAGCCTAACTTTTTAAACCTTTGTTTAGCAGTAGTTTGCGATAAAAAACCCGACGAACTCCTCGCCGCGACCCTCGAAGTCGAGCGTCAGCTTGGCCGCGAGCGGACGGCCAACCGCAACGGCCCCCGGACTTTGGACATCGACCTGCTCTTCTATGAAGGAGGCGCCTGGGCCAGCCCGACCGTCACGCTCCCCCACCCCAGGTGGTCTTCCCGGGATTTCGTGATATCACCCCTAAGGAATCTGCTTCAGGACCCGACCCTCGCCAAGCACCCCGCCTGGGCTTCGCTCGCCGCGGAGGTCAGCGCGCTGCCCGTCAGCGACCATGGCCTTCGTCCATGGCAAGGCCCGACCCCCTGGAGCAAGGCTCCCTGATTCCCGACCGCTTCGGCCACTGCCCGGCGCTGTGGCTCGCCCTGCCCTTGCTCCTGGGCGGCGCGCTCGACGCCTCGCTCGGCGTCGACCCGGGACCTTGGCTCGCGACCGGGACGGTCGCGGCCGCCGTCGCCTGGGCCGGCCGCGCGCGCGTCATCTTCGTCGCCCTCATGCTCGCGCTCGCCGGGACCTGCCTCGGCGCCGCCTGGCACCAGTTGCGTTCTCCGCCGCAGCAGGCCGTCGTGGTCCGCCGGCCCTTCGTCGAGCTGCCGGTCCGGATCGAGCGCGCCTCGATCAGCCCGAACGGTGAAGGCTGGAACGGCTTCGGCTGGGTCACCGAGCGCGACGGGCCCTATTTCCGCCGCCGCGTCGCTCTCTCCGCGCGCGGCGAGTGCCCGGCCGAAGGCGCCGAACTCATGCTGTCGGGCGGGCTCGCCGCGCTCGCGCCGACGGCCGGCGGCTACGACGCATGGCTGCGCTCGCAGGGCGCGACGCTGAGGCTGCGCGGCGGTCGCGTCCTCGGCGAACTCGCGCCGGCGTCGCGCTTCGCGCGCTGGCGGCAGGCGCAGCAACGCCGGCTGGACGCGTGGCTGCGGAACATGCCTTGGGAGGATCCCGACGGCGGCGCGCTCCTCGCCGCGACGATGCTGGGAAGGACGGCGCTGCTGCCCGCGGAGGCCAAGGAAGCTTTCGCGACGACCGGCACGTTGCACCTCTTCGCGATCAGCGGCCTGCACATCGCCGGCATGGCGGCGGCCTTGCTCTGGCTCGCGCGGCGGGCGCGCCTGCCGGAGCTGCCGGCAGGCGTCGCCGTCCTCGCGCTGCTCTGGCTCTACGTCCAGGTGACAGGCGCCTCGCCCTCCTCGGTCCGCGCCTGGATCATGGCGGCGTTTCTCTGGAGCGGCCGCGTCGGCGGGCGCGCCACGCCTGCGCTGCAGTCGCTGGCCCTCGCCTGCGCGGTGACGCTGATCCTCTCGCCGGAAGCGTGCGCCGACGCCGGCTTCCAGCTCAGCTATGCCGCGGTGCTCGCCATCATCGTCGCCGGCGGCCCGGCGGCGGAACTCTGCGCGCGGCCGACGGAGGAGGAGCGGCTCACGCCGGTGGCCGCGCAGACCGCGTCGCAGCGACTGCGCTGGCGCATGAGGAAATTCCTGCTCGGCGGACTCTGCGTCTCGCTCGCCGCCACGCTCGCGGGCACGCCCCTGACCCTCGGGCACTTCGGGAGCGCGAGCTGGGGCGGCGTCTGCGTGAACCTCGTGCTCGTGCCGCTCTCGGAGATCCCGCTGCTGCTCGGCATGGCCTCCGTCGCCTGCGGCGTGAGCGACGCGCTCGCCGGTCCGGCGTCTTGGATCAACGGACTCGCCGGGGCCTGGCTGCACGGGATGACCTGGATCGCCCAGGCGAGCGCGCGGCTCCCGGGCCTGAACGTGGAACTTGCCCTGCCGCATCGTTGGCTGGGCCCCGCGGGCGGCGCGCTCCTCGCGGCGACCTTCCTCGCGCAGGTCCGAGCCACGAGCCCGCTCCGGCTGCTCGGCGCGCCGGCCGCGATGCTCGCAGTCTGGTCCTTGTTCGTCATTTTCCTTCACCTCCTATCCTGACCTTGCCAGCCGAAGGCCGGGCGGAAAAAGTCCGGGGATGCCCCTGCTTTCCCTCCGTTCTCTCACCGCTCTCACGCTGGCGACGCTCTCCGCCGCCGCCGCGCCCCAGGAATGGTCCGGCATCTATCCCGAGCTCGCCTTTTTCAATAACGAGGGCGAGTGCGGCACCGGTGCCGTCGTGCCGTGGGCCGACCGCCTCTGGGTCATCACCTACGGACCGCACCTGCCCTATGGCTCGAGCGACAAGCTCTACGAGTTCACGCCGGACCTCCGCCAGATCGTCCGCCCGGAAAGCGTCGGGGGCACGCCCGCCAACCGCATGATCCATAAGGAGTCGAACCAGCTGATCATCGGCCCTTACTTCATCGGCGCCGACCGCGCGGTGCGCGTCATCCCGCCGAAGCTCATGCCCGGCCGCCACACCGGCAACGCCCGCCACCTGACGGACCCGGCGAACAAGGTCTACTTCGCCACGATGGAAGACGGCCTCTATGAGGTCGACGTCCGAACGCTCGCGGTGAAGGGGCTCATCAAGGAGATCAAGAACGTGCCTAAGCCAGGCCAGACCGCCGAGGTCAGCCCGGCCACCCTCACCTCGACGCTGCCTGGCTACCACGGCAAGGGCCTCTACTCCGGCCAAGGGCTCGTGATCCTCGCGAACAACGGCGAGCAAGGCCCCAAGGCCCTCGTCGACCCGACGATCGTCAGCGGCGGCCTCGGCTCTTTCAACGGCGAAGGCAACTGGTCGCTCATCCGCCGCAACCAGTTCACCGAGGTCACCGGCCCCGGCGGCCTGACCGGCAACGCCGATCCGGCGAAGGATCCCATCTGGACCGTCGGCTGGGATTTCCGCTCCGTCATCCTGATGGTCATGGAAGACGGCAAGTGGACGAGCTACCGCCTGCCGAAGGGCAGCCACTCCTACGACGGCGCGCACGGCTGGAACACCGAGTGGCCGCGCATCCGCGACATCGGCGAAGACGGCTCGCGCCTGATGACGATGCACGGCCTCTTCTGGAAATTCCCGGCGAACTTCTCGTCGAAGCGGTCGGCCGGCCTCGCGCCGCGCTCCGCCTACCTCAAGGTCATCGGCGACTTCACGCGCTGGCAGGACCGCCTGGTCTTCGGCTGCGACGATACCGCGAAATCCGAATTCCTCAATAAGCGTCCCGCCAAGGGCGCGCTCGCCGGCCCCGGCCAGTCGCAGTCCAACCTCTGGTTCACTTCGCTCGACACGCCCGATAAGCTCGGTCCGGCCATCGGCCGCGGCAGCGTCTGGGCCGACGAACCGGTCAAGGCCGGCGTCGCCTCCGACCCGTTCCTGCTCGCAGGCTTCGCGAAGCGCGCGGTCTTCCTCGCCCATGACGGCGAAGCTGCGACGACCTTCTCGCTCGAGATCGACGCCCGGGGCGACGGCCGGTGGAAGAACTGGCGCGACGTCGCGCTGAAGGCCGGCGACGCCTCGACGTGGGTCGAAATCCCGGGGGACCTGACTAGCGCCTGGATCCGTGCGAAGGCCGACCGTGACGTCGCGAGGGCGAGCGTCACGTTCCAATACGCGGCCGAAGACGGCCGGGCGAACGAACGCGGGAGCCTCTTCAAGAGCCTCGGCAAGGCCGGCGACGCGACGTCGCAGGGAGCCTTCCTGCTCACGCGTGGCGGCAACCTCCGCACCCTCTCCGTGCTGGCGGCGACCATGACGCCCGGCCAGACCACCGTCGGCGACGCCTACGAGCTCTCCGCGGATCTAAAGCTCACCAAGCTGGCGGACCAGAAGGTCGCCGCCTTCGTCACGAAGAACACGCCCATCCCGGCGGGCATCATCACCGCCGACGACGCCTCCGTCATCTTCGAAGAAAGCGGCGTCCGCTGGCGCCTGCCTCGTTCGCCTTCCGCGGCGCACGACGGCCTGCTCGCCCGCTCGGCGCTCCGCAAGGCCCGCGAGGTCTGCACCGAACGAGACATGCTGCAGGCCCATGGCAGCTTCTACGAACTCCCCGCGCTGAACGCCAAGGGTGCCATCCGCATGCGTCCGATCGCGACGAGCGACGCCGCCGTGCATGACTACTGCTCCTATCGCGGACTGCTCGTGCTCAGCGGCGTCTCGCCCGAGGCCGCGAAGGACGACCGCCATGTCATCCGTTCCGACGACGGCCAGGCCGCCGTGTGGGTCGGCGCCGCCGACGACCTCTGGAAGCTCGGTAAGCCGCGCGGCTTCGGCGGCCCGTGGAAGGACTCCGCGGTCGAGGCCGGCAAGCCTTCGGACCCTTATCTCATGACCGGGTACGACAAGAAACGGCTCACGCTGGAGAACCATGGCAAGGAACCGGTGCGGATCACCGTCGAACTCGACGCCGCCGGCGACGGACGGTTCGCGGCTTACCAGGACTTCACCGTGGCACCGGGCGAGAGCCTGGAGCACCGCCTGCCCGACTGGCTCAACGCCTACTGGCTGCGCACGGTCTCCGCGCAGGCCGGCAGGGTCTCCGCGCAGCTGACCTACGAATAATCGCAACCCTCGTCCGTTTCAGCGGTTACATCCTCACACCCCTCCTACCATGCCGCTCCGTCTCCTCGCCCTGCTCGCCTTCCTCTCCCCGCTCAGCGCCGCCGAAGCCCCGGCCACCCTGCTCGCGCAGCCGGACAAGGAGCTCGTCGCCGACGCCCTGACCAAGGAAGCGACCGCCGCCGAGTGGAAGATCGCCAAAGGCAAGTGGGAGCGAACCGCCGACGGCATCCGCGTCGGAGAACTCCCGGCCGACATGCATGGCGCCGCGGGCCGCGTGAACACGAAGCTCCAGGACTTCGTCGCCGCCTTCGAGTTCCGCCTCGATGGCGCCAAGTCCGTCTCGCTGAGCATCAATGACGCCAAGGAACACGTCGCCCGCGTCCTCATCACGCCGACCTCCCTGCGCATCCAGAAGGACGACCATGACCACGACGGTCCGGACAAGTCCGTGGTCTTCCTGAACCAGGCGCAGGCGTTCGAAGCCGGCTCCTGGCACCGCGTCGTGCTCGAGATGGTCGGCGACACGATGGTCGCGACGATCGACGGCAAGATCAGCGGCTTCGGACGCGACGGACTCTTCAAGGCCGAGAAAGCCAACCCGGGCTTCACCTGCTCCGGACAGTCGGCCACTTTCCGCAATCTCGTGATCTGGAGCGCCAAGGCCGAGCCCAAGGTCTCCTGGAAGGAAGCCAGCGCGCAGATCGCCGAAGCCATGGCCGCCGCTCCCGCCGCCAAGGGCAAAGGCAAGGGCAAGGGCAAGGGCAAGGCCGCCAAATAAGCGGGCCGGACCCTGTTTTCGCGGGCGGAGGGTCATCTCCCCGCTTGCACCGTCGGAGGTTACGACCAAGTTCGGACCTCCCTCTTTCATGAACGAGCCCTTCGACACCATCGAGGACGCCCTGGCGGACATCGCCGCCGGGAAGCTCGTCATCGTGACCGACGACGAGAACCGCGAGAACGAGGGCGACCTCGTGATGGCGGCCTCCAAGGCCTCCCCGGAGACGGTCAACATGATGATCCGTCACGCGCGCGGGCTCATCTGCGTCCCGACCGTCGAGCACCAGCTCCGTCGTCTGGGCATCTCCCAGATGGTGCCCGAGAACCGCGAGTCGCAGCGCACCGCCTTCGCCGTATCGGTCGACGCCGCCGAAGGAATCTCCACCGGCATCTCCGCCTACGACCGCGCCAAGACCATCGCGATCCTCGCCGACCCGCAGGCCAAGCCCGAGGCGCTCGTGCAGCCCGGCCACATCTTCCCGCTCCTCGCCCGCCCGGGCGGCGTGCTGCAACGCGCCGGCCACACCGAAGCGGCGGTCGACCTCGCCTCGCTCGCCGGCCTGCACCCCAGCGGCGTCATCTGCGAGATCCTCAAAGAGGACGGCTCCATGGCGCGGCTGCCCGAACTGGTCGAACTCAAGCGGAACTTCGGCCTGCACATGATCTCGATCGCGCAACTCATCGAGTTCCGCCATCGCCGCGAACGGCTCGTCGAGCTCGTCGCCGAGAGCCCCTTCGCGTCCGCCTGGGGCATGTTCACCCTGCGCGTCTACCGCTCGCTCCCCGACGGACGCCAGCACCTCGTCTTCACGCTCGGCCGCCCGGACGAGTCGCCCACGCTGGTGCGCGTCCAGCGCGAGAACATGCTCGGCGACCTCTTCCGCGGCAGCGCCTTCGGGGCGGGCGCCTCGCTTGTCGCCAGCTTCGAGGCCGTGGCCCGGGCCGGCCGCGGCGTCATCGTCCACGTCGCCCAGCCCTTCGGCGGCCTGCAGGCCGACCAGGATGGCGTGCGCCTCGGCCAGATGGACGCGCGTGACTACGGCATCGGCGCCCAGATCCTCTCGCACCTCGGCCTGCGCCGCATCCGCCTCATCACGAACAACCCGCGCAAGGTGGTGGGGCTCGGCGGCTACGGGCTGGAGATCGTGGAACAGGTCCCCTTCTGAGCCGCGGTCCGCTCGTTTCCGCTTGCAGGCTTGGTCCGAAGCGACTCCATCGGTCGTCCGTTCTTCCGCCATGAGCCTCGACAAGCCCACCCCTGACGCCGTCGACGGCGCCGAACTCCGCTTCGCCCTCGTGACCGCGGGCTACAACGGCGAGCTGGTCCAGGCCTTGAAGAAGAACGTCGTCAAAGGGCTCCGGACCGCTGGCGTCCCTGACGCGTCGATCGTCGAGGTCGCCGTCCCGGGCTCCGGCGAGATCCCTTACGCCGCCTACATGTCGGCCATGACCGGCGACTACGACTGCGTCATCGCCCTCGGGGTGGTCGTCGCCGGCGACACCCCCCACCACGAGATCATCGCGCACTCCACCGCCCGGGCCCTGCAGGACGCGGCCATCCGCTCCGAAGTCCCGATGATCAATGGCATCGTCGTGACGAACGACCGCGAACAGGCCGTCGCCCGCTGCCAGGGCTCGTTGGACCGCGGCGCCGAGTTCGCCCACGCCGCCCTGGCCATGGCCCGCCACCGCGTCACGCTCGGCGAACGCCTCGACCAGGTCGAGGACGAGGAACGCAAGCGCGGCGGCCAGGAACCTTTCGCCCAGAACTGATCGATGGACCACGACTCGTCCGTCTCCGCCTCCGCGCGCGCCAAGATCCGCATCCGGATCAAAGGCTTCGACTACCGCATGGCGGACCAGACCGCTGCCGACATCATCGCCAGCGTCGCCGGCACCGGCGCCCGCATCGCCGGCCCCTTCCCCTTGCCCTCGCGGGTCGAGGAACCGCGCACGGCCCTGCGCGACGAGATCCGCAGCCACCGCCGCCTGATCGAGATTATCGGCTCCAACCAGAAG
>Ga0208048_1000801_pt1 | contig 16645 bp, 11 predicted proteins | sample Malawi_45m_30L_FD_184163 | JGI IMG/M metagenome (GOLD analysis project Ga0208048, IMG submission 184163) | Freshwater microbial communities from Lake Malawi, Central Region, Malawi to study Microbial Dark Matter (Phase II) - Malawi_45m_30L... | ecosystem: Environmental > Aquatic > Freshwater >...
TTCGCCGACCCACGACCAGAAGCAAGACCAGGGCGTTGCCGAGCAAAAACAAGCGGTTTGCGATCATGATTGATACAGTAGCAGGATTCACCAACGATTTCGGACCGCTGGCTTGATGAACAACGAATTCGAGCTGCCCACAGAGGGCGTCAAAATCTACTCACCCGATCAGGGGTGGCAGTCGGCTGGGAAGCCCCCACGGCCCGATGGCGTGCGGCCCGGCAAGCAATCGGACGTGGAAGATGTTGACTTAAAAGACGCGGCTGACGATGCGGAGTTGGAGCAACTCGAAGACGATTTGGTCGAGCAGAGCGAGGCCGTGCTACTCGCCGAGGACCCAGCGATTGTGGTCGAGGAAGTCACTGATGACGCGCCTCGCTACGAGGACTTGGCTCGACTGCGCGAGCATCGCACCATCGACAACAATCCCCTTCCTCCGGCACTGGCCCAAGACCAAGCCAGGTCTCAGGCGGCGCAGAGTGAGGCCGCTGCTCTTGCCCAGGTGGGAGACTCTCTCAACAGCTTATTTCTGGCTCTTCAGCAGAGCAGCTCCGGAGGAGAACTCACCACCCGCGGGCCCAATTGGAGGGACGTGGCCGACATCAGTCGCCACATGGAAGAGTGTCTTCATGAGCGGCAGGAAATCATTGCCAAGCTTGCAAAGGTGGAGCGCCAGATTCGCGAGACCCGCGATGACCTTCTTCATACGCTCAAGGTGCTTGCCGATATGGAACAGCAGAACCTTGAGGCCGCCACCGTGCGCGCCAATATCAGTGCCTTGGCCGCGAACGTGATTACGAAGCGCTTCGGCGGCAGTTAAAACGACTGGCGGCTAAAAAACTACTTCTTGTTGCTCGGTGCGTTCGAGCCAAAGAGCCGCGTGACCAAGCGCAAGATCGGCTTGGTCTGCGCTTCGGGCTTGGTCTGATCGACCGTGGCGCCCTGTGTGGGGGCGCCATTGGCCACTGCCGCATGGGTGGATGTATGCGTGGTGGGCGCTGGCTTGGGCTTGGCAATGCTCGGCGGAATAACCAGTGGCTTTCCTACGTGTGTCACGGTTTTCTCTGCCCCGGCGTTGCGCTCGGCTTGCGATACAGCCACTCGATACTTCAGGTCGGAGTGCAACAGTGGGCTGCGTGAGGCGGATGCAGCCAGGCCCCCTGTGGGTGGGCGGGTCTGCTGTGCGGCATGCAAGAAGATGGCTTGCTCGACTGCCCGTGCAAACTGAACGAAAGACTCTGCGAGTCGTTTGTTCTTGTGGTTGAGCAAGAAGCCCTCTGCAAAAGCACGCTTGGCATCCACTGTGTCCAAGATAGGGGGTGTGAGAACAAATGAGACGGGGAAGCGCTCGGAGGAGCGGTGGACGGCGTTGAGTTGATCTGCCCGCACCCGGCTTGGCGCAATGACCAGGGTGGGGTGGTAACGGGGCGCCTCGAAGACCCACTTATGCTTCTTGGCAAAGTCGATGGTGGTGACCAACTCCACCTCGGAGACCGCCGAGGGCATGATGACCAGGTCGAACTCGAATAGGAGCTCGCCATCGAGGAAGTCGTTCCAGGTGAGGTCGGCAAGAAGAATGTCTGTGTCGTCGGCAAAACCACGCAAGGTCTTGCGGACATCGATGAGCAGGCGATTGAAGCCGCCGGCCTTGGGGAATTCAATGGTGTGGAGGCGAACCGGGTTGGTGGCCTTGGGCGACTGGGCGCCACGGACCCAACGGGTTGATGAGCCTTGGCTGTCGAAGTCGACAAGGGTGGTGCGCTTGCCCAAATGGGCCGCAAAGTAGTGCACCAGGTTGGCAGAGATGGTGCTCTTGCCAACGCCGCCCTTCTGATTGGTGACTAGGATGCGGAACATAAAAACCTTTTAAATCAATTGTTTACGTAATTTTAAAGAGGGGCCATGGCCAAACAAGGGATAACCCTCAATCTCGTTTATCGACCCGGGGGACGGAAACTATAGATCTCATTGCCGGCTTTGTAAAAGGTCTGGATCGAAACTCAGTGGGCAGGGCGACGGCCTCTAGAGCTTTTCCCCTTGGGCAAGGACCCGAATTGTGTTGAACCCATAGCGGGCCATGATTTCGTCCTCGGTGTATTCGGGATTGAAGAGTTTGGCGTGGGCAACGGTGAGGGCCTCCCAGGCCGCCCCCGAGACAGGCCCATTGATTATCAGGGGCTCGGGAATCTTCCAGTTGGGTTTGGAGACCTCTAACTCGGCTTGAGTGGGGCGGAATTTCTCGGGCCTTGCATCGATAATTTCTTTGACCTTCGATGGAGTTGTTCCACCGAGGGACTTGAATCGTGAGATGTCATAGATGCCGATTTTTTTCAGCTCTTCGAGGTCTGCCTTCAGGGCAGTGACTTTGCTTGCATCGATGCCACCCGCAATGGCCGGGTCTTCAACCATCTTGAAGGCGTCGTAGCGGCTCACCTTGCTTGGAAAGTCTTTTAGACTCAGGTTGTTCTCATTAAAGATCGTGGTGAGAATTCCGTTTTTATTCTTTCTCACGGCGTCCTCGAATGCTTGGAGAACGGTTGTGCCCGGGGGCCATTCGGGATAAAGCGCTGTGATTCCGGCAGCCGCCATCCTCTCGCTGGCGGCATACGTCTTGGCGAGTGCATCTTCATCAAGTTCGAGTCCATCGAGAAGAGGCACCGTGACCTTCTGCTTCAGATAGGCCCAGTCGAGATCCTCGTCGAATCGCTCCGGAACCCCCTCCTCGGTCAGTCCTGTCTCTGTCTCGGGTGTGAGTCCGAGATTGGCCATTGCCGCCAGAACAGCCTCTCCAATGCCCGCCTCTAAGAGTTCCGCCTTCGCCTCCTCTTGAGCTGCCGCATAGGCCGCCTGTTGCTCGGGTGTGGCCTTGAGGTCGGGGCGTGCAGTGTAGCGAAGGGCAAGGCTCAGGGTGGACTGGTCTGACACGGCGCGCCGCAGCCTATCGGGATGAATCTCACTTCCAACCACCTTCTTTCGAGTCACCATGTCCCGGGCATCGGCCCAAGTCACGCCGGCGGGGAATCCTTTTGGCACCGACCGATTTGAGGAGTCGGTTGCCTCCTCTAGGCCCAGCGCCAGAAGCTCGGTCTTGGCTTGTTCCTCTCGAGCAGCAAGCTCCTCTTGTTTCTGAAGCAATTGCGCGCGCTCCGAATCACTCAGGGTGTTGATGCGGTTGAGTTGGGTGTTGAACGCGTTGTCCCAGGTTCCGAACGAGCGCTGCTTGGCGTTTAAGACGCCAGCGGTCGAGGCTGTTGAAAAGTTGACGGATGTGGACATACCCGCTCTCCCATATAAGCAATTTGGGAATAGACGAGCAAGGGCCGTGCCAGTCGGCCGGCAAGAGTTTGCCGCTGCAAAAACACAAATAAAAACGGCCCCGAGGGGCCATTTTTATTTGTGGTGGAGCCGGCGGGAATCGAACCCGCGTCCGCAAGTCATCCAAAGGCAGTTCTACATACTTAGTCGATTTATTTGGATTTAATCTGGGGCTTAGCCAACCGACAGGCCGGCCACAGACGATCCGCTTGTTTTAGGCACCGAACCCACGGCTTGTCCGATGACGATCTGATGTGAATGACACTGCTGCGGGTTTTACCCCGCCTGGCCCATCAGAGAACCAGTGCAGCGCCCGCCGGGTTTAAGCGGCGAGAGCGAAACGCTCGTCGTTGGCGTTTATTAATTTCCGAATGGATTTACGAGGGAATCGGTCCTCGGTATGCCCTGCTCTTCTTCACTACCCACGTCGAAACCAGGTCGGCCCCGTTTTCGAATGAGGAAGGAGTATGCGGTCAGAACGCGATGGATTCAAGAATTTTCGGCGCATCTTGGCAAGGCGCTGCCACTTGTTGCGTTAAAGCCCACGCTCAAACCCAGGGTGAGGGTGCTCTGCTGAGACGCAAAAAAGGCATGCTTTCGCACGGCAACAAAAACACCCCCAGGAGGAAAAAATGCCATCGCTATTCGATCGTTTTGAAATTGGTGATCTCTCGCTGTCCAACCGCATGGTCATGGCCCCGCTGACGCGCAGCCGTGCGGTTGCCAACAACACGCCCACTGCACTCATGGCCACTTATTACGCCCAGCGCGCCAGTGCGGGCTTGATCATCACCGAGGCCACTCAGGTCTGTCCCGAGGGGCAGGGCTATATCGCCACGCCTGGCATTCACTCGGCCGAGCAGGTGGCCGGCTGGAAACAGGTCAACCAAGCGGTGCATGCCGCAGGAGGCAAGACCTGCCTGCAACTCTGGCATGTGGGTCGCATCTCACACACCTTCTTCCAGCCCAACGGCGCGGCACCTGTGGCGCCCTCGGCCATTCGCGCCAATATGCAGGCCTACACCGACAAGGGCATGGAAGATTGCTCCGAGCCCCGGGCCCTGGAGACCAGTGAGGTTCAGGCACTGGTGCAGACCTATGGCAAGGCGGCTCAGAACGCCAAGGACGCTGGCTTTGATATGGTGGAGATTCATGCGGCCAATGGCTACCTGGTCGACCAGTTCCTGCGCGACCAGACCAACCGCCGCAAAGACACCTATGGCGGCTCGATCGAGAATCGCGCTCGGTTCCTGATGGAGATCGTCGAGGCGGTTCTGAAGGTCTACCCCGCACACCGGGTGGGATGCCGGATTTCGCCGGCATCGAAGTTCAATGACATCGATGACTCGAATCCACAGGCCCTCTATTCCTATGTGGCCGAGCAGCTTGGCCGGCATGGGTTGGGCTATCTGCATGCCATTGAAGGGCAGACCGGCGGCGCACGCGATGCCGACCCGCGTGTGGACTTTGCCGCATTGCGCAAGGCCTTCAAACAGGCCGGTGGGCGCTCCACCATGGTCAACAACGGCTATACCCGCGAGATGGCCGAGTCGGCCGTGGGCTCGGGCGAGGCGGATTTGGTGGCCTTTGGGGTGCCCTTCCTGGCGAATCCCGACTTGGTTGCGCGGTTCAAAAACGGCCATCCGCTCAATGCCCCAGACCCCGCCACCTTCTACGGAGGGGCTGAAAAGGGCTACACCGATTACCCGGTTTTCGGCTAGGGGTGGCCGCCGTTTTCCCACCTAGCGGCTGATTTAAGCGGTTTTGCCCCCCATTTCACGGGGGGGTACGGGACAGGGCGCCCAGGGCCTTAAACCGGTAAAATGGCGGGATTCTTAAAATCCCGCCATTTCTTGATTGCCCCCCATGGATTCATTTGCAAAAGAAACGCTCCCTGTCAGCCTAGAGCAGGAGATGCGCAAGTCTTACCTTGATTACGCCATGAGCGTGATTGTGGGTCGGGCCCTGCCCGATGTGCGCGACGGCTTGAAGCCTGTGCACCGCCGGGTGTTGTTTGCCATGCATGAACTCAACAACGATTGGAACCGGGCCTACAAGAAGTCGGCGCGTATCGTGGGTGACGTTATCGGTAAGTACCACCCCCACGGCGACTCGGCGGTCTACGACACGATTGTTCGTATGGCCCAGGACTTCTCGCTTCGTTACATGTTGGTCGATGGCCAGGGCAACTTTGGCTCGGTCGATGGCGACAACGCCGCGGCCATGCGTTACACCGAGATTCGTCTGGCCAAAATTGCCCACGAGTTGCTCGAAGACCTCGATAAAGAAACGGTGGATTTTGGGCCGAACTACGACGGCTCAGAAAAAGAGCCGCTCATCATGCCGGCTCGCATTCCCAATCTGCTGATCAATGGTTCCTCAGGCATTGCGGTGGGCATGGCCACGAATATCCCGCCTCACAATCTCTCCGAGGTGGTGGCTGGGTGTCTGCATCTTCTTTCGAACCCGGAGGCGACGGTCGATGCACTGATGGTTCACATACCAGCGCCAGACTTCCCCACCTCGGGAATCATCTATGGCATGGAAGGCGTGCGGCAGGGCTATCGCACCGGTCGGGGTCGCTGTGTGATGCGTGCGAAGGTGCACTTCGAGGACATGGAGAAGGGCTCGCGTCAGTCGATCATCGTCGATGAGTTGCCCTATCAGGTGAACAAACGCTCGCTGCTCGAGCGAATTGCAGAGCTGGTCAACGAGAAGCGCCTTGAGGGCATATCGGACATTCGCGACGAGTCCGATAAGTCGGGCATGCGTGTAGTGATTGAGCTCAAGCGCGGTGAGTTGCCCGAGGTGGTGCTCAACAATCTCTATAAGAACACCCAGCTGCAAGACAGTTTTGGTATGAATATGGTGGCGCTGGTCGATGGCCAGCCGCGCACCTTGAATCTCAAGCAGATGCTCGAGGCCTTCCTGGCCCACCGCCGCGAGGTGGTGACACGGCGCACCGTATTTGAGTTGCGCAAAGCCCGCGAGCGCGGACATGTCTTAGAAGGCTTGGCGGTCGCCGTCTCGAACATGGACGAGATGATTGCGCTGATTAAGTCATCGCCATCGCCGGTTGAAGCCAAAGAGGGCCTGATGGGCCGGGCCTGGCGGGCGGATTTGGTCAAAGAGTTGTTGGCGCGTGCCACCGAGACCACGGTGGCCGAGGCCTTTCGACCCGATGGGCTTTCGACCGACTTCGGACTCTCGGGCGAGGGCTACCGACTCAGTGAAGTGCAGGCCAGTGAAATTCTTCAGATGCGCCTGCAGCGCCTCACGGGCCTTGAGCAAGACAAGATCGTGGCCGAGTACAAAGATGTGATTGAGAAGATTGCCGACTTGCTCGACATTCTTGCGCGGCCTGCGCGAATCACCGCAATCATGACCGAGGAGTTGCAGTCCATCGGCAAGGAGTTCGGTGATACGCGCCGCTCGGTTATTGAGCACAACGCCGAGGACTTCCAGACCGAAGACTTCATTACCCCACAAGAGATGGTGGTCACACTCACCCACACTGGCTATATCAAGAGCCAGCCGCTCTCTGAGTACCAGGCACAGCGCCGAGGGGGTCGAGGCAAGACGGCCACGGCCACCAAAGAAGACGACTGGATTGAGCAACTCTTTATTGCCAACACCCACGACACCATCCTGGCCTTCTCCAACCGCGGGCGGGTTTATTGGCTCAAGGTCTGGGAGGTTCCGCAGGGCTCACGGACATCGCGGGGCAAACCGCTGGTGAATGTCTGGCCCCTGGAAGAGGGCGAGAAGATCACCGTTGTATTGCCGGTAAAAGAGTTTGATGAAGAGCGGTTTGTCTTCATGGCCACTGCCCAGGGAACGGTAAAAAAGACACCGCTCTCGGCATTCTCACGGCCCTTGAAGCGCGGAATTATTGCCTGCTCGCTCGATGAGGGCGATTACCTGATTGGTGCGGCACTCACCGATGGCCGCTACGACGTGATGCTGTTCTCTGATGCGGGCAAGGCGGTGCGCTTTGCAGAGACCGATGTGCGGCCAATGGGCCGAGAGGCCCGAGGCGTGCGTGGCATGTCACTCGAGGGCAGTCAGTCATTGATCAGCATGATCGTGGCCGAGGACGAGTCGGCCTATGTGCTCACCGCCACCGAGAATGGTTACGGGAAACGCACCGCGATCTCCGAGCACACGCGCCACGGACGAGGCACCAAGGGCATGATTGCCATTGCCACCAGCGAGCGCAATGGCCGTGTGGTCTCGGCCTGTCTTGTTCGTGAAGAAGACGAAATTATGTTGATCACCGACAAGGCCGTGGTGGTGCGCACCCGTGTCTCAGAGGTTCGGGCACTGGGCCGGGCCACGCAGGGCGTGACGCTCATTTCTATCGATGAGGGCAGCAGCCTGGTGGGTGTTCAGCGCATTGCAGATGCCGGGGCATTTGGCGACGAGGGTGAAGACGATTCCGCTGGCGATGCCGCCGACGGTGCCGAGGCATCTGACAACGCCAGCGATTCTTCCAACGACTAGCGCGTGACCGACGCTCTCCTACAGGTTTTCCTGATCGTCTCGGTTGGGGTCCTGGTGGCGTGGGTGGGTTGGATCGACGAGGAGTCGACCAACCTGTTCTCGAGTCTGGTGCTGCGGGTATTTATGCCCGCGCTCTTGTTCCGATCGATGGCCTCGGTCTCGTTTGAGTCACTGAGCATTGCCCCCATTCTTTCTTATCTTTTCGCGGCATTGCTCATTTATGGCTTGGCCTATGTGGTGGCCCTCTATTGGGGCCCCAGAGACCGATCGGCCGACTCCAAGGCTGGGCTGGCCGCGGCAACGGCCATCTGTGCCACCTTCTCGAACAATGTGATGGTGGGCATTCCCATTGTGAAGTTGTTCTTCGGGCCGGATGGCTTGGTGGTCTTGCTCACTGTGCTCTCGATGCATGCATTGGTGCTGCTGGGTTTCGGAACGCTGGTCTTCGAACTGACAAGCAAGAGCCGCTCGCCCGTGAGCCGAATGATGGCAGTCCGCCAATTGGTGCAGAGCGCGGTGCTCCACCCCGTGGTGCTGCCGATTATGTTGGGCGTGGCCTATAGCTACTTTGCGCTGCCCATGCCGCTCTTGCTCGACTCCACCTTGGCGGCCCTGGGTCAGGTGGGGGTGCCTTGTTGTCTGGTGCTCCTGGGGGCCTCGGTCTATCACGCTCGCAATCGTTTCCAAGCCCGTGGTGTTGGGCTCATTCTTCTATTCAAGCTCGCCATCATGCCCGTGACGGTATTTCTTGTGGCGCAGTTTCTCTTTGAACTGCCACCCATGGCCGTGGCTGTGCTCACCACGATGGCCGCACTGCCCACGGGGGCCAATCCCTACTTGCTCACCCAACGCTACAACCAGGGTGTGCCCATGGCGGCCACTGCAGTGGCGGCCAGCACAGCGCTGTCGGTAATTTCGTTACCCTATGTCTTATCTCAATTTGCCCATGTTCGATGAGCGCGATGAAACAACGGCCCTATAACTTTGCCCCTGGCCCGGCCACCCTGCCGGCGCCTGTGTTGGAGCGGGCCGCGGCCGAGATGCTCGACTGGCGGGGCTCAGGCATGTCGGTCATGGAGATGACCCATCGGGGGCCGCTCTTCTCTGAGATTCATGCCAAGGCCATGGCCGACTTTCGCAGTCTTCTGGGTCTGGGAGATGAGCACTTGGTGCTTTGGATGCAGGGTGGTGCCACGGCCCAGAATGCCCTGGTGCCTATGAACCTTCTGGTGAAGAACCCCAAGTGCGACTACATCAACACCGGCCACTGGTCGACGAAGTCACTGACCGAGGCCACGCTCTATGGCGATATGCATGTGGCCGCCACAGCACAGGAACCGCGAATCCTCAACGAGGAGGCTTGTGCAGCCTTTGGCTACATTCCGCCGCAGGCCGAGTGGCAGCTGCGGCCCGATGCCAACTACCTTCACATCTGTGGCAACGAAACAATTGGTGGCGTGGAGTTTCATTCATGGCCCAAGCCTTCTGAATTGGGCGCTGCGCAGACGGCCTTGGTGGTGGATATGTCCTCGCATATTCTCTCGCGGCCGATGGATTTTTCCAGCATTGATCTGGCTTATGGCGGGGCGCAGAAGAACATCGGCCCCTCGGGCCTGACCTTTGTCATTGTTCGCCGCTCGATGATTGAGCAGAAGGCACCTAAGGCCATGGACTGCTGCCCCTCGGTTTTTGATTACCGCAAGGTCTGGGCGAATGACTCGATGCTCAATACGCCAACCACCTATGCCATTTACATGGCGGGGCTTGTGTTTGAGTGGCTGATGGCGCAGGGGGGCGTGAAGGCCATGGGCGAGCAGAATTCGCGCAAGGCGGCGCTTGTCTATGGCGCATTCGATGCCTCAGCTTTCTATGAGACGCGGGTGGCCAAGTCGGCCCGCTCGTGGATGAACATTCCATTTTTCTTGCCCGATGATCGACTCTATGAGCCCTTCTTGGAGGGGGCCCGTGCACGCGGCCTGCTCAACCTGAAGGGCCACAAGGCGGTGGGGGGGCTTCGTGCAAGCATCTACAACGCCATGCCCTATGAGGGAGTGGTGGCATTGGTTGAATACCTGCGTGACTTTGAGAGGGAGCGAGCATGACGCCGGAGCAGCTCAAGGGATATCGAGACCGCATCGATGCCTTGGACGACCAGTTGATTCGGCTGCTTGCGGAGCGGGCAGGAATCGTTCAGGAAGTGGGGCAGAACAAGCAGAAGGTGGGTGCTGCTGCGTTTCGGCCCGAGCGGGAAGTGGCGATTATCGAGCGAATGTGTGAGGCAAACCGGGCCTTGAAGGGGCCGCTGCCCGATCAGTCGATTGCAGCCATTTGGCTCGAGATCATCTCGGGATGTCGGGCATTGGAGCGCGAAATGCGCGTCTCGTATTTGGGCCCGGCCGGTACATTCAGTGAGCAGGCGGTTCGCACGCTATTTGGTCATCGCGTGGAGATGCATCCATGTGCAACGCTCGATGAGGCCCTGGCCATGGCCGAGAAGGGAAGCGTGGACGTGGCAGTTTTGCCCGTGGAGAATTCCACCGAGGGCACGGTGGGGCGAACGCTCGACCTCTTGTTGCAGACACCTCTGAAGATCAGTGCCGAGATCTCCATTCCCATTCACCATTTCTTGCTTCATAAAACTGGAGAAGCCAAAGAGGTGCGGCAGATAGTGGCCCATGCCCAGGCGCTGGCCCAGTGCCAACAGTGGCTTGATGCCCACTGGCCGGGTATCACCAGGGTGCCTGTATCGAGCAATGGCCAGGCCGCGCAGATGGCGGCCAACGATCCCAGCGTTGCCGCCATTGCGGGTCAGGTGGCGGCCGATCACTATCAACTCAAGGCCTTGGCCGAGCGAATTGAAGACGATCCAAGCAATCGCACACGATTTGCCGCACTGGGAGATTTTCTGCCCGATGGCTGCGGCACTGACCAGACCTCACTGATTCTCTCTGTGCCGGATCGGGCCGGGGCGATGCTCTCGTTGATTGAGCCCTTGGCGCGTCATGGTGTGTCGATGAAGCGATTTGAATCGCGGCCTGCGCGTCAACTTGGGGCAGGCAAGTGGGAGTACTTCTTCTATGTCGACCTTGTGGGGCACCGCTCGGATACCAAAGTGGCCGCAGCCTTGGATGAGATTCGTGAGCGGGCGGGGCTCTTTAAGTTGCTTGGCTCCTATCCACTTTTTGACAAGCTCACCGATCAACCATGAGCATCGAGAACCAGGCCCCCGACTACATTCGCGCGATTGCGCCTTATCAGGGCGGGCGGCCCATCGCTGAGATTGCAAGGCTCTACGGCTTTACCGAAGACTCGATTGTGAAGCTCGCCTCGAATGAGAATCCGCTGGGCATGAGCCCAAAGGCGCGCCAGGCGATGTTGGATGCCAGTGCCGATCTGGGCCGCTACCCCGATGGCAATGGCCATGATTTGAAACTCGCCATCTCACGTCGCTTCGATCTGCCCATGGACTGGATCACCCTGGGCAACGGCAGCAATGACATTCTGGAGCTCGTGGCCCATGCCTTTCTGAGGCCGGGCCGAGAGTCACTCTATGCGGCGCATTCTTTTGCCGTCTATGCATTGGCCACTCAGGCCAATGGCGGGACATCGGTGGTGGTGCCGGCCAAGGCCAATGATCTTGGCCACGACCTCGATGCCATGCGGGCGGCAGTCACTTCAAAGACCGCAGTGGTCTGGGTGGCCAATCCGAACAACCCGACTGGGAGTTTCATTGAGGCCAAGTCGCTCAAGGCATTTATTGATGGAATTCCAGAAGATGTTTTAGTGGTGCTTGATGAGGCCTACACAGAATACTTAGAGCCCTCGGAGCATTACGACGCCTTTGATTGGGTCCGTCACCATCCCAATCTCTTGGTCTCTCGATCCTTCTCGAAGGCCTATGGGCTTGCCGGTCTGCGGGTGGGTTACGGGGTGGCGCAGCCCGCCGTGACCGATCTTCTCAATCGCGTAAGGCAGCCCTTTAATGTGAATTCGCTGGCACAGGCTGCGGCCTCGGCAGCCTTGTTCGATGAAGAATTTTTGGCCGAATCGGCTGCGCTCAATCGCGAGGGCCTGGTTCAGCTCTCGCGTGGACTTCGAGACCTGGGCCTGCATGTGTTGCCTTCCAGAGGCAACTTTGTATTGGTCGATCTCTCCACCTCGGCAAGCTTCGTGGCGGCCCTCGATGCCGTGACTGGAGATGCGGGCAAGCCCCTTGGCGTTCGATGCTTTGAGGCGCTTCTTGCAAAGGGTGTGATCACCCGGCCCGTGGCGAATTACGGATTGCCCAAGCATCTGCGGGTCTCGGTCGGTTTGCGTGAAGAGAATGCCGTCTTCCTGGATGCCATGCAGGCACTCGCGCGGGGAGAGAAGTGAAACTTACCCGGCTGGTTGTTATTGGGGCTGGCCTGATTGGGGGTTCGGTGGCTGCGGCCGCGAGGGCCCGTGGCGTTGCAGAGGATGTCTGGGTGATGGACCCCGCTCAGGGCGGAAAGGCTGTTTCCCTGGGGTTTGCGAGTCGCTCATTTCAGGACCTTGCTGCGCTACTCGATGCCATGAATGCATCGAGCGATGTGGAGTCCGTATTGGTCTTGGCGAGTCCCGTTCAGGCCATTGCGAAGACTATTCAGAGCCTGGGCATGCGACTCAAGGAGCCGTGGTTTGAGAAGTCGATTCGACTCATTACCGATTGCGGCAGCACCAAGCATGCCCTGATGGAGTCGGTGGCGTCGCTTGAGTCTTCGGCTCGCGCGCTGCTTGTCTCGAAGTTCGTTCCCTGCCACCCAATGGCCGGTTCGGAGCGCAGTGGGCCAGAGGCCGCATCCGATTCGCTCTTTGTCTCTGCGCGGATTCTTGTCTCTGCATTCGACGAGACACCCGAGTCCGCGGTGGCCGACGCAGAATCATTCTGGCTGGCCCTGGGTGGGCAGCCCACGCCCTTGCCTCTACGCGACCACGATGCAGTGCTTGCGGCCATCAGCCATTTTCCGCATCTGGTTTCCTTTGGTTTGGCCGCCATGCTTTCTCGCAGTCCAATGGCGCGCATGGCCCAGAACCTTCATGGTGGTGGACTTCGCGACACCACACGAATTGCAGCCTCTTCGCCAGAGTTGTGGGCCGAGATCATGCTCGACAATCGAGACGCCATGCGTGAACTTCTTGGTCATTGGAGGTTGGCGTTTGATGGTCTCTCGCAGGCACTTGAGAAGGGCGACCGCACTGCGCTGATTCAGGGCCTGTCCGAGGCCGCTGATTGGCGCCGCCAGTTTTAGCAAGCCCCCAATGAACAGTTACACCATGGACCTTCGCGACGGTGCACGCGGTGAGGTGCGCCTGCCGGGCAGCAAAAGCTTCTCGAATCGCGCCTTGTTGCTCGCGGCCCTGGCCAGCGGAGTGACCCAATTGCGCGGCCTTCTGGTGTCGGATGACACCGCGGTGATGTTGGAGTCACTGCGTCAATTGGGAGTTCGAATTGAACAGCAAGGAGGCGACGTTCTTGTTCATGGTGTGGCGGGGCGATTTCCGCTGGCGGCCAAGAGTACCGAATGTTTCGTTGGCAATTCTGGGCTGACCATTCGAACCCTGCTGCCCGCCATTGCTGCGGGGCTCGAGAACAGCGAGACCAGCATTCGTTTGCATGGTGTGCCACGAATGCATGAGCGGCCTATTGGTGATCTGGTGGATGGCCTGCTGGCCGTGGGCGCACGAATTGAGTACGAGTCGAACCAGGGGTTCCCGCCCTTGCGTGCCTGGGGTGGATTCAATGTGTCGGCGCAGACCGAATTGGTGGTTCGTGCCCAGACCTCGAGCCAATTTCTTACGGGCATTCTGCAGATGGCGCCGCTGCTTTCACAGCGCGCGGGCAATTCAGTGGTTGTTGTGCGGGCCGAAGGGGAGTTGATCAGCCGGCCTTATGTCGACCTTACTCTGGCCTTGCTCAAGCGGTTTTCGGTGAAGGTTGCCGAGCCCTCTCCGGGTGTATTTGAAGTGCAGGGTGGTCTGGTGAGCCCCGGTGAGTTGGTTGTGGAAGGCGATGCCTCTTCGGCCTCTTACTTTGTAGCGGCTGGTGTTCTGGGTGGGGGCCCGGTGCGTGTGTTGGGCGTGGGGCGTGACAGCCTGCAGGGCGATATTCGATTTGCAGACGCATTGGAGAAGATGGGGGCGAGGGTTCGCTGGGGCGACGACTTCATTGAGACCGCGGCAGGGCCAGAGGGTTTGGTGGGCATTGATTTGGACTGCAATCACATTCCCGATGCAGCCATGACCTTGGTGCCGATGGCGCTCTATGCAAAGGGGCCCACAAAGTTGCGAAACATTGGGTCGTGGCGGGTGAAGGAGACCGATCGCATTGCGGCCATGGCGACTGAGGTTCAGAAGCTTGGGGCCACGGTGGAGGTGGGCGAGGATTGGTTGGTGGTGCATCCGCCGGCGCAATTGCAGTCGGCATCGATTGAGACGTATGAGGACCATCGGGTGGCAATGGCGTTTTCGTTGGCGGCCTTCAGGCACGGAGGAGACGCCGTTTATGGAGGTGCGACCTCAGGAGAACGCCCCTGCCGCCCGACTGAGAACTACACAGTCTCGCCGGCAGGGGCGTTGACCCCTTCGGTCGCCCCGCAAGATGGGCATCTCCGCCGTGCTGATGAGACCGCCGGTTCATCTGCGAGGCCGTTAACTCCGGAGACTGCACCCGAGTCCGTGTTCCCGGCAGCAGGGGCGTTAACGCCTTCGGTTGCCCCGCAAGATGGGCATCTCCGCCGTACTGATGAGGCCGCCAGTTCGAGGGGCTCGGGGGTTAATGGCCCCGGCGGTGAGACTGTGGTTTGTTCAGTCGAGCGTCGGGGCCATTCTCCCGAGACAGAGAATCCAAGGGTGGTCCTCATTCAAGACCCCGCCTGCGTCAACAAAACCTTCCCCGAGTACTTCGATGTGCTCTCCGACGTCTGCGCGCAGGCGGTGGACGTGATTGCCATCGACGGGCCAACCGCCTCAGGCAAGGGCACGGTGGCGGCAAGGGTGGCGGCTGCGCTTGGCTATCGCTACCTCGACAGTGGCTCGCTCTACAGATTGTTGGCGCTCTACAGCCTCGATAAGGCTTCGGCGCTGGGCCTGGCCACCGAGGTTGGGTCGGCCGATGAGTCCACGCTGGCCGCCTGGGCACTGGAGATGCCCGTGGTCTTTGTTGGAGAGCAGATTCTTCTCGACGGGCGCGATGTGAGTCAGGCCATTCGGGCCGAGGCCATTGGCAATCGGGCCTCGGAGGTGGCGGCCCTACCCGAAGTTCGCAGGTCCTTACTTCGTCGCCAACGTGATTGGGCCCGAGCGCCGGGCCTGGTGGCCGATGGCCGCGACATGGGGTCCGTGGTTTTCCTTCAGGCAGCAACCAAGGTTTTTCTGACCGCAACGCCCGAGGCCCGGGCCCAACGCCGGGTGGCCCAGTTGCAGGCCCGAGGAATACAGGCCGATGTCGCAACGATTGCCGCAGACCTGGCGGCTCGGGATGCGCGGGATGCTGCCCGCCCCGTGGCGCCGCTAAGGTTCGACCCCGAGTCGGGGGCGGTGCTGGTCGACTCCACTGCCCAGTCGATTGATGAGACTGTCGCGGCGGTTTTGGCCGCCCATCGGATCAGATCGCGCGGCCACACAACTATTTGAAGAAAAAAAGCTTTTCTAATATCCTTGTCGGCTCGCTGTATTTGTAGATGTTTATTTGATGGTGTTGTTTTGGGGGCCTTGGGGCGCAAGCCTTGAAGCCATATCTGCCAAAGACTCTTTCGGGGGGTCTGCGGTAAAACTCCATCGCTCGCGCTGTCGGGCGGTGTGCAACTGGAAACCTTTTAATGCCTGTTCAACCTATTACCCAGGGCGGTTCTGCGCCCGCTGATTCTTTTGCTGCACTGTTTGCTGAGTCGATTGCCCGCCAAGAAATGCGTGCGGGAGAAGTGATCACCGCCGAAGTTCTGCGAGTGGATCAAAACCATGTGGTGGTGAATGCCGGACTCAAGTCCGAGAGCTTCATCCCCGTTGAAGAATTCTTAAACGACCAAGGCGCTCTTGATGTCAAAGAGGGCGACTTTGTTTCAGTGGCCATTGAGTCTCTAGAAGATGGCCGTGGAGAGACCCGTCTCTCGCGCGATCGCGCCAAGCGCCTGGCGGCTTGGGTGAGCCTTGAGCAGGCACTTGAATCCGGCGAGTTGGTGATTGGTACTGTCAATGGCAAGGTCAAGGGTGGACTCACCGTCATGACCAATGGCATTCGTGCCTTCCTACCCGGTTCGCTGGTCGACACACGTCCCCTGAAGGACACCTCGCACATCGAGGGCAAGACCCTCGAGTTCAAAGTTATCAAACTCGACCGCAAGCGCAACAACGTGGTGCTCTCGCGTCGTGCTGTGGTGGAGACATCGCAAGGCGAGGACCGCGCCAAACTCATCGAGGACCTCAAAGAGGGCTCGGTGGTCACGGGTCTGGTCAAGAACATCACCGACTACGGCGCATTCGTCGACCTTGGTGGCATCGATGGCCTTTTGCACATCACCGACATGGCCTGGCGTCGTGTGCGTCACCCTTCGGAAGTCCTCACCGTGGGCCAGGAAGTTACAGCCAAGGTGCTGCGTTTCGATCAAGAGAAGAACCGCGTTTCGCTGGGTATCAAGCAACTCGGTGATGATCCCTGGGATGGCATCGCACGCCGCTACCCCCAAGGCACCCGTCTGTTTGGCAAGGTCACGAACATCACCGATTACGGTGCATTCGTTGAGATCGAGCCGGGTATTGAAGGCCTGGTCCACGTCTCGGAAATGGACTGGACCAACAAGAACGTGAACCC
>Ga0208048_1000802_pt1 | contig 16641 bp, 14 predicted proteins | sample Malawi_45m_30L_FD_184163 | JGI IMG/M metagenome (GOLD analysis project Ga0208048, IMG submission 184163) | Freshwater microbial communities from Lake Malawi, Central Region, Malawi to study Microbial Dark Matter (Phase II) - Malawi_45m_30L... | ecosystem: Environmental > Aquatic > Freshwater >...
CCGCTACACAGAGGATGCCCTTCGCGAGAAGAAGCGCGCGCATGCCTATCTGATCCGAGAGAGTCTGATTGATGATGAAGGGTTGGGAGAAGAGATCGTCCAAGGAGATAGAGAGCTTGATATCACTTCGATTCGAATCTCGATCAAGAGCGATGATGCCTGGAGTTGGTTAGGTGGACTCAATGACATTCGCTTGGCCCTCGCCGTCCGTCTTGAAATTGGTGGAACGACGATGGGAGATCTTCCGAGTGATAGCCATCGCGTTGATTCGGACAGTGGCCAGAAAATAGCAAGCGAGAATCAAAAAGAGATTCATAGGAAATATGAATTGATGACTGATAGCGATCCCATGAAAGCGGTCTATGCGGTCTACAACTGGCTTGGGTGGCTCCAAGAGGAATTCTTGAAGCAGATGGATCCTGACCTTGATGGGCCATCGACCCAGGGAAGCCAAACAGCTCCTTAGTCGCTACTTCTTCTTCCAGCCAGCGGGACATTTAGGGTTGGTCGCCGAGACAACGCGTTTTTCATTTCCCTTGATGCAGGTGATCTTCTTGATCTTTGAGTTGGCAGACACATTGCTCGGACCAGGTTGGTTCCCACCACTTTGACCGCCTTGTTGAGAATTCTGAGCAGTACTTCTAGATGTAGCCGTTGTAGCTGGTTTAGGGAATGCGACCTTGATCTGCGGAGCGCTAAAGGTGAAGTTGTCAGCCTGAAGGCGAAGCCAATCTTTATCTTGCTTCACCGAAACTGTGCTTACCAGTTGTTTTCCTTCGCCATAAGTAATTCCAACGGTGGCAACGTCTGGGACTCGGTCGACGCCGAGGATGCATTGTGTGAACTTGGAATTCAAGTTCATGTAATAGCGGCCGATATTCTCCGTTTTGCCATCAGGGGCATAATGTGGCGCAGCTACTTTGTAAGAAAGAGTATTGGTCGCAGGATCCAGAGTTGGTGGATCCCCATCAAAAGCTGTTGCATTTGTCGAGATGATGCCAAGAACCTCGCCATTGCTCTCGTTGTAACACTTTTGCGTGAACCTACCGAGAGTGGGTGCTGACTTCAGCGTCCACGCTTTCAATGTGTAGGTGGTCTTGTCGCCGAAATAGGGAAGGATTTCGGGAAGCAGATCTGGATAGCGGGTCTCCATCGGCGGTAAGTCGCTAGGTGCAAATCCAAGTTGGCGCGAGAATTCATCTCGGGCCGCCTTGATGGCATCTACAGATTTAGGAGTGAGGACTGATTTTGGAATGGAACCAGATAGCGCAAACAATGTCGCAGGAGCTCCTTCGATCGTGACCTTCTTGCCATTTCCCAATGCTTCTGTGAAGGCGACGGGTGCATCTAATCTTCCGTTGAGGAAGAAACTGATGTCCTTTGTCACCTGCAGGACGAGACCAAAACGGTAGCCATCGGGGAACTTCTCCTCAACGAGGCATTCACCCACATCCATGGTGAGGAATTGTGCGCATTCGCCATCGAGACCTGCCTGGGTATCTCTACTGAACTCCACTCGAGAGGCCGCTTTGCCATCGGGAGTCGTGTAGCTGATTGTCTTTAGGCGAGGTTTCACTGCTTCCTTATTGGCGACGACTCGAACTGGCAGCAATCCCATGTGAAATGTCCCGGTAGCATCACTCCACTTGCCACCTCTGTTGCGGAAATTCCTCTCGATTACACCGGTCACATGGATGAATTTCTTGCCACTTCCGCTATCAAAGGACCAGAGAGTTGGTGAACCACCTTTTGGATAAGGCATTGAAGCATCATCCGATGCGGGGATAGTCGGAGCATCTGGGAAATGACGTTCAAACTTCGCTTCGATCCGTTTGCCTGAGGGATCAGTGACTAGAAGTTCAGAGACACAGTTTCTATCGGCCGCTGATTCGCATTTGTAGAACCCAGCAAGTGAGCGAAACTGTCCATTTGGATATCTTGATGCCGCGCAGTTGGGGTCAGTCGCGGCAGCGCAGATGTATTCCATTCCATCGCCAGATGGATTCTCGCGTACCAGTGCGGCTGAATACGAGAAAGATGGACCAATCTCCGAGGTCCAGACGAAGAAGATATAACAAGGGTCATTTGGTGCGATTCCATATCCGCGACCATTATGGACAGTTCCATCTGCAGGCGGATCTGGCATCTTCCACTCGCTCAACGGTTTCGTGCCGTAGGTGCATCCAGCTTCCTGATCAGTCTTCTGTGCAAAGTTGCCATTTGCTGTACTTGACGTTGATGCAAGCGAGAAGCTCGATGCGATAAGGAGCATGGCTAGTGTCACTCGCATGAGAAAATGTCCTTTGGGAAGACGCATCAAGGCTCCCACGTTGACCCCTTACATTATTGTCATTCTGGAGACGAAATCAGGAGAACGGTAGCAATTCTTTTTGTGAGAGTGCACCAAATAGAGAACGGCCCGAACTCCATCTAGGAATCCGGGCCGCTGGGCTAGTATCGAAGGCGGTTAATGCTTCGAACTAGCTACATGCTGAGTCGTGCTTAGTGATCGTCCTTCATGCCTTCTGCGAGGGACTTCAAGCGAGCGATCTTGACGATCGTCAAGCCGAAGAGGCACTTCGCGAGAACGTCCGCCACGGTGTATCCGACCTGACGTGCGACGAATGCATTGGGATCCAAGGCATCGGAGCCAAGGAGCGGCATCAGGTAGGCGAGCGGGTAGACACCCCATGTCGCGATGAGTAGGAGTCGGAGACGTCCGACTGTTGCTGCAACGCCTTCAGGCTGGCGGTCTAGCGACTTGCCAAGCTCAACGAAGAGGACATAAAGGATGTAGAGGAATGGAATCGTCGAGAGGACGCCCCAGAAAACCTTCGTTCCAGGAACAGTGCTGATCTCACCTGGATAACCAAGCGCGATCATCGCTGCCGATGCAGGGACGAGTCGGGTAATCAAGGACCTGCTTGCCTCTTTTGCCAGCGCAAGGACTGCGATGACTTCGACGAGGAGAAGAGGAACGGTAAGAATCCAGTCCACGTAGCGGTAGCCCTCATTGAACGCCTTCGAATTAGCTTCGAAGTCGACCATCACCTTGAAGCCACCTTCGACCGTTGCGTCTGAGTACGAATCGAAGATTCGTAGGTAGTGATATCCCGCGATGAAAGTAACCATCGACGAGAGGACCAGCGCGTTGCGGTACTTTGGAAGTACGCGGTGCTGGGCAACCAACGTATATACAGTCGTCGCGAGCATCGATACAAGTCCGAATGAAAGGACGTTGTAAATCGTGCTCCACTGCGAGCCGTCTAGATTGATCATTTAATAAGCCTCCGTGGGCTATCAATACGACTCCCCGGTTTGAGGGGTCGAGCGCCACTACATGGCTTCATATGAGAGCCACGCCACAGCGCTAAGGGAAAAGATTTCACCTTGTTTAGAGGTTGCGCAAGACAAAACGGGCGTGTCTCTCGGAAAATCTTGACGAGATCTTGGGCGATTACGCAGGAATGTCCGAATTGGGCGAGATACCCGGAGGTAGGTCAGCGGTGCGTACCCTTTGGCTCTGTGAGTGACCTACCGATAGGGATTTTCGATTCAGGCGTTGGTGGGTTAACCGTTGCACGAGCCGTGATCGACCAACTCCCTAATGAATCAATTCTCTATCTTGGTGATACAGCGCGAACGCCGTACGGTCCCCGGCCATTGGCAGAAGTCAGAAGTTTCTCGCTCGAACTTCTTGATCGTCTTGTCGCGCGAGGCGTTAAGGCTCTCGTTATCGCCTGCAACACGGCAAGTGCTGCGATGCTTCGTGATGCCAGGGAGCGCTATGACCTGCCTGTTGTCGAAGTGATCCAACCAGCGGTAAGAAGAGCTGTCTCGGCTACTCGTAACGGAAAGATCGGCGTAATCGGGACCGCGACGACAATCGACTCTCGCGCTTATCTCGATGCTTTTGCGGCTGCACCGCAACTTGATATCACCTCGATTCCTTGTCCGCTCTTCGTTGAGTTTGTTGAGCGAGGTGAGACAAGTACTCCGGAGATAACTGCAATCGCCCACAAGTATTTGCAACCCCTCATTGATGCCAAAGTCGACACGCTAGTTCTTGGCTGTACTCATTACCCCCTACTTACCGGAGTCATCTCTTATGTCATGGGCAACGAGGTCACGCTGGTTTCATCTGCTGAGGAAACTGCGAAGGATCTTTACCGCGAGTTGGTTGAGGCGAATCTTCTACGGAGCGGTGAACCAAATTCTAAGGAGAAGCCAAAATCCGAATTCGTAGCGACCGGGGATGCAGGGTCCTTTGCCAAACTTGCACGGAGATTTCTTGGTCCTGAGGTTGGCGCAGTTTCATCACATATCTAGCAATATATTTTTAGGTACTTTATCGAGGACAGGTGCCTTCGTAAGGAATGGGAGCGGAGATGTCAGATCGTCAGGATGGAAGAGTCCTTTACCAACTTCGCAAAGTTTCTCTTGAACGCGGATGGTTAAGACATAGCGAAGGATCGGTCTTGGTTGAGTTCGGCGATACGAGAGTCTTGGCTTCTGCTTCATTTACACCGGGGGTTCCAAGATGGCTCACTGGCAAGGGGCAAGGGTGGGTCACCGCTGAGTATTCAATGCTGCCACGTTCGACCCATACCCGTTCTGATCGAGAGAGTGTCAAAGGAAAACTTAGTGGGCGAACTCAAGAGATTTCACGATTAATCGGCCGATCACTTCGCGCCATCATCGATCTCAATCAACTAGGGGAGAACACGATCATCATTGATTGCGATGTCTTGCAGGCAGATGGTGGGACCCGAACTGCTGCGATAACAGGTGCATACGTTGCGCTCGCTGATGCAATTTCGTGGGCTACTAGTAAAGGTCATGTGAAGCCAGACGCTACAGTCTTGAAGGACTCTGTTGCTGCTGTCAGCGTAGGCATCATCGATGGCAAGCCGATGCTCGATCTCTGCTATGAAGAGGATGTGCGCGCCGAGACAGATATGAATGTGGTCTGCACCGGCACTGGCACTTTTATTGAAGTTCAGGGAACGGCTGAGGGAGAGCCATTCGATAGAAAATTACTGGATGGGCTTCTTGATTTGGCTCTGGTCGGATGTAAAGAGTTGACCTCGTTACAACTCACCGCGCTATCTCGTTAGTTGTCGATTCATTTGCCAAAGCAAATTCTTGTCGCCACCCGTAACAAGGGAAAGCTCGCTGAGTTATTAAGAATTTTCCAAGTAGAGATCCCGGGGATAGAACTACTAACTTTGGATGACTTTCCGGATTCTGCTGAAGTAGATGAGACCGGCGATACATTCGAGGCCAACTCACTACTTAAAGCTGAATCTGCTTATGCACTGAGCGGACTCGCCTCGTTAGCTGATGACTCGGGATTAGTTGTTGACGTTTTGGACGGAGCACCGGGTGTTCACTCCGCTAGATATTCAGGCAAAGGAGATGCCGGAAATATCGAACGTGTCCTTCGCGAACTACTCGAGTTAGAAGCGGTATCCGAAGTGGCTCGTACGGCAAGGTTTGTCACAGTCGCGACCTATATCGACGGCGATGGAACCATTGTTACGCGTGGCGAAATAGAAGGAGTAATACTCCCTTTGCCTAGGGGTGAGGGTGGATTTGGCTACGACCCAATATTCCAACCGGTGGGTAGCCACCTCTCGCTAGCGGAGATGGAGGCTGAGGAGAAAGATGCAATAAGCCACCGAGGGCGAGCGCTTCGATTACTCGCGCCAGAGGTGGGGCTAAGATTCCGTCATTCCTGATCCACTTTCCCGGATCGTAGATACCTAGCAAGGAGAAGTTCCGTGGCAGCAAAGCGCGCAAAGAAGGCAGCCAAGAAATCTGCGAGAAAGCCAGCAAAGAAAGTGGCGAAGCGAGCCGTGAAGCAGGCTTCTTCAGGCAAGTCGGCGAAGAAGACCACCTCGCGTGCGAAGAAATCTGCCAAACGAGTTGCGAAGAAGAGTGCGAAGAAGTCAGCGCGCGCCGGAGTATCAGTCAAAGTTGATGTTCCAGAGGTGCCGAGACGTGGAATTGTTACTCCGACCTCAACCCCAACAGCGAAACCGAAGACTCCTTCGACTTCAAACGCTGTATCTGCACCCGAGAAGAAGAAAAGTGGCTCCAGTCCATTATTCTTTATCATCATCGGCATCGTTGCCCTCGCCTTGATCTTTATCTCACAAGGCTCGAGTGATTCGAAAGATTCAGGTAGTGGAACCGTCGCCGAAGAGAGCGCTGACGATATGGGCGCATCTGATGAATCGATGGAAGGTGAAGAGGCAACAGATGAGATGAGCGCCTCGGAAGATGCGAATGATGATGCATCCGCAGATTCGACCGAAAATGCTGGAACACCAACCGCCTATGAAGGTCCTACTGGAATAGTTGCTCAGTACACAATGAGCGATAAGAGTGCGGCAACAATCTTCTGGAAAGCACCAGCATCAACTGATGGCGTTACTGGATATGCAATCCAGATTCAGCGTAACGGTGGCGCACGAGCAGAACTTTCATCTACTCCCGCAACTCAGTTCTCACTTGATGTCACCAAGAGCGACACTTCGGGATGGACAAGTTTCATCGTTCAGACTGTCTACAGTGATGGCACAGTCACTGACGGAAAGGTCTTCGGACTTCCAGGTCAGTGGAAGTAGTTCAGAAGCTCTAGTCTCTATAACCGATTCGCTCGAGCACTTCAAGAATCGATGAGACGTAGACATTCGCTCCAGTAGGTGCGAGGTGCACGCCATCGGGAGCAAAGTATTCGGGGTGATTCTTCGAGATTCGATTCCAGTTGATAAGGGTCGCATTGGAAAAATCGCGTAAGACTAGATCTATCGTTTCGTTGTTCGACTCGCGCCAACCCCTTGGCACAGCGGCGTTGACGACAATCACATGCGGTTGATTTTCAAGTAGCCCCAAGAGAGTTCGAACCTGTGCCTCAGTGACTGGGCCGTTATTTCCGAGATTTAACACCGTTATTGCTTTGCGAACGCTCTTGGCATCAACTCCCACAACTTCAATAAGTTCGTTGATCTGGCGGCCAACACGAGCGTTGATCAGATCAATCGGCTCGTACTCTTCGAGTTGGGAGCGAATGCCAAGGATCACTGAATCACCTGTCACCCAGAGACCAGGTTTCTCATTGGGCGAGGCAACTTCCCCCATCCCATTGTTGAGTGCAGAGGTATCTCCCGACGTTGGCTCTTGCGATCCTTGGGTAGCAAGCGAAGCAGATAGTTCGGATTTGATCTGCTCTTCGGCATCGAGCGCTGAGAGTGAGACTGTTGTTGTTGCGGCCAAGGTGAGTACGAGGCCCGCAGTCATCAAGAGTTGTTGGCGAAGTCGCGTCGCAGGAGTTCGATACTTGAGTCCCTTGAACCAGAGTTCAATCGCACCATTTCTTACCGGGACCTCAATCCAACGGTAGGAGATATCTGCGAGGGCAAAGACGATGAGAAAGCGAAGTGCATAGAGCGCCCATTGATCTCCAACGAGATCCACCGATGGCCTTGTGACTTGAAAGACCACCCAGTGCCAGAGATAGATTCCGTATGAGCGTTCGCCAATCCACATCATGGGTGCACTCGTCACCCATCGCGATATTCGCGAAGCAGGGTGAACGAGTGACATCAAAGCCATACAGCCAAAGAGTGCAGTCAAAGGGAATGCGATTCGATAAAGGGTCGGATCGCTCTGATTGACGACCAGAAAGAGAGTCAAAAGCCCTGCGAATGCGAAGATGCCAAAGCCATCTATGAAATTCTTTGCTCCAGATGCGACGTTGGCTGTGAAATTTCGTGGGATCCATTTGACTGCGAGCGCTGCACCGAGAAAGAGCCCGATGGTGTGGGTATCACTTCCGAAGTAGACATGGCTGACTGAGGATTGTGACTCGGCATCTATCTTCACCGAATAAAGGAAGAGCAAGACGCCTGATGCGATGGCGAAGATCATGGCGAATTTGGGGATATGACGCTTTCCGAAGAACCTCAAGAATGCCAAGAGAAGTAGCGGCCAAAGAAGATAGAACTGAATCTCCACCGCCAAAGACCATGTGTGTTGCAATAGCGGTGGGCGGCCAATCGTCGAGAAGTAATCCTGCTCGCGTGCGACGAGCGCCCAGTTCATCGCTCCAGTAAAGAGAAATGGTAGATCTTGTAGGAATCGCCGCACCGTTTCGGGGGCCCACACGCCAATGAAGAGCGTCGTTCCTATCACCATGAAGATGAGCGCCGGAAAGAGCCTTCGGATTCGACTTCGGTAGAACTTCTTTAAATCCAGAGCGCTAGATCGCTCAATCGAATCAAGGATCAATCGTGTGATGACATAACCAGAGATGACGAAGAAGAGATCGACGCCAAGGAATCCACCGGGCCACCAAGTGAGATTGAGATGGTAGATCAGTACTGCGATGACAGAAATGGCGCGAAGCCCATCAATGGATGGGATGTAGCGAGGCGACTTTTGTGACTCGGAGAGCGACGTCTCACCTGTAGTCATTCAGACTCCGCTTCAATAAGGGTGAGGAGAGAGCGACTACTTCTTTTTCGACTTAGTTTTCGAACGAGAAGTTCTCGTTGAGCGGGAAGTCTTCTTGGCGCTCTGCTCGTTCGCTGAGTTAGAAGCGGAATTCTCGAGACGATTAACTCTTGGCTTTCCACTCTCATCCAGAGTTCGCTCGACTACCGAATTCAATTGTGAGAGTCGTTCCCAGGCCGCATCCAATCGTGATCGTGACTGCACGATTGCAGTTGCTGCTGCTTCAAGTGACTGGGTCTGAATCTTGTAGAGTCGCTCCGCCTCGGCGATGACACCACTGAGCCAGGCTCGGTAGGTCGTCACATCACTCATTGCAGTTGCCACCATTTGCTCAGCTTCTTTCCGCGCGGTACTCGTGATTGCAATACTTTCGCGGCGCTTCGTGTTGAGCAACTCTTCGCCTTTTGATTCGGCGGCTTGAAGCAACTCCCTCGCGTCACCCTCTGCCGCCTCAATGAGGCGACGACCTTTACTCTCAGCATGCCCAAGAATTGTTCTTGCTTTGGCTTCAGCGCCTTCTATCGCTCCTTGGGCCACTCTCTTGCTCTCGGTCAGAATTTTTTCAGCAGAGAGATTTGCTTTGGCTTCGCGTTGTTGTGCAGTGCGAATGAGAGCCATAGCAGTCTCGGTCGCAAGAATCTCGAACTCTTCCTTGGAAAGGGAAGTGATATCACGACGCGACCGAAGATCGGCTAACTGGGCCTCAAGTTCTCGGATTCGAGCAAGCGAACCGCCATTGGCTATCACAGGAACAGAGTCACTTTCTTTGTCTGCTTTGAAGCCCATCCAACGTCGGATTCCATCTCTATCGCGACTGGCCACGTTGTGACCTCCTCTAAACGCATTTAAAAACTTTTTGCTGGCCCCATGCTGATTGAGTAACTCTACCTAGAGTCATTGAGACTGGACAATCGCCCCTTGAGTCACTCTCAGCGTATTGAAATGGTGCGGGAGGTGGGACTTGAACCCACACGTCCGAAGACACAGGTTCCTAAGACCTGCGTGTCTGCCGTTTCACCACTCCCGCTCATGCGCACGCCACCAGATAACGAGGTGACTGCGCGTGAGCAAGGCTAAATCAACACCTAGGTAAATGCCTAAACGCTACCCTTGCGCTGGTGAGCGTTGAGATTTCATTAGCGAAAGCCGTCTCCGCCGCCCTAGCCCGAGCGGTGGCCTCTGGAGCCCTGCCAGAGGGTCAATCCGCGACTTTCACAGCAGAGAAAATCCCCCTGGAGCGACCGAAGAATCGCGACCATGGCGATTTTGCTACATCTATCGCGCTCGTCCTTGCAAAGATCGTAGGTAAGAATCCGCGTGATGTAGCAACGATTATCGCCAAAGAGTTGAAGAGCGAATCGTCGTTATCAAAAGTCGAGATCGCAGGGCCTGGATTCATCAACTTAACACTTAATAGTGCAAGCCAGGGCGAGATCATCGAATCAATTCTTGAAAAGCGGGAGTCGTTTGGTCGCGTGACAGATCTCGCTGGAATCAAGATCAACTTGGAATTTATCTCCGCTAACCCCACAGGCCCGATACATCTTGGTCACACCAGGTGGGCAGCAGTGGGAGATGCACTGGGGCGAATTCTGATCGCGGTTGGCGCTGAAGTAACGCGCGAGTTTTACATCAATGATCGCGGTGTGCAGATGGATCTCTTCGGCGCATCTTTGCGCGCGAGTGCTCTTGGAATTGCGCGACCTGAAGAGGGCTATCAAGGAGCATATATCGATGAGATTGCTCGCGACATTATGGGCGTTCATCCGGAGTATGCGACGTTGCCAGAGCGAGATTCGATAGTTGCATTTCGCGAGGCGGGTTATGCCCATCAGTTAGCAGAACAGAAGGACGTGGTGAAGCGCTTTGGGACAGAGATAGATATCTGGTTCTCTGAGCGAGAACTTCATCAAGGTGACTCAGTCCTGGACGCCACAATAGATAGGTATAGAAAGCAGGGCCATGTCTTCGAATCAGAAGGTGCGCTCTGGCTTCGCACTTCGACCTATGGCGACGATAAGGATCGAGTGCTGAAGAAATCCAGTGGTGAATACACCTATTTCGCAAGTGATACTGCCTATTACTTGAATAAGCGTTCGCGCGGTTTTGATCTCGCCATCTACATGCTGGGCGCAGATCACCATGGATATATAGGCAGGTTGAAGGCAACCGCGGCCTGCGCTGGTGATGATCCACACCGCAATATCGAGATATTGATCGGACAGATGGTGAAGATCATTGAAAGTGGGGAGGAGATCAAACTCTCTAAGCGCGCTGGGACCATAGTCACTCTTGAAGATCTCGTGGAGAAGGTCGGGGTGGATGCGGCGCGATATACCTTGATTCGTTTCCCGGTGGAAACTCCGATGGTCGTCGATGTCGATCTCTTGAAGAAGCACACCAACGAGAATCCGGTCTATTACGTTCAATATGCCCATGCACGCATTTCAGCGCTACTTCGTAACGCTTCAGAGCTTGGTGTGAAGTTTGGAGTCCAGGCTCTTGATCCCGCACTTCTCTCCCATGAACGAGAGCGAGAGTTGATTGGTGCGCTCGCCCAATTCCCGACAGTGGTTTCCAGCGCTGCAGAAACCAGAGCGCCACATCGCATCGCTCGCTACATCGAAGAACTTGCTGGGACTTATCACGGCTTCTACTCCGACTGCAGAGTTCTCCCGATGAGCGGTGAGGCGCCATCAGCGTTGCACTCAGCTCGTGTGACTCTCTGTGATGCAACCCGACAGGTGATCGCCAATGCCCTTGGCCTTCTTGGCGTCACTGCGCCGGAGCGGATGTAGCGATGAACCAGAAGAGCCCGATTGAGGCGAAGATTCTCTCGAGCAACGCATCCTTTGTTGAAGGTGAGTTCGCCGTTGCTGGGGTGAAGGCAACGGATCTTGCCAAGGAATTTGGCACACCTGCCTTTATTATCGATGAAGCAGATTTTGACTTGCGTGCCAATGCATTTCGACAAGCGCTAGAGAATAGTTTCGGTGAGCGAGCGGGCGCTTGTTATTACGCCGCGAAAGCCTTTATCTCAATCGAAATTGCAAGTTGGGTAGAACGTGCCGGGCTCTCACTCGATGTCTGCACTGGAGGCGAATTAGAGGTAGCGCTCGCCGCAAAGTTTCCGCCAGAGCGAATCGAGTTCCATGGAAATAACAAATCTGAAGCTGAGATAGCTCGTGCCATCGAAGTCGGTCTGGGGAAGATCGTTGCCGATAGCGAGATTGAACTTGAGCGAATCAACGAGATTGCTTCTGCCAAGGGAATCACACAGAAAGTATTGATTCGAGTAACACCAGGAGTCGAGGCCCACACCCACCAATACATCGCCACCGCTCATGAGGATGTGAAGTTTGGATTCTCCATCGCGTCAGGTGCTGCCCTTCGCGCTGTGAAGATTGGTCTCCTCGCTTCAAACCTGGAAGTTGTTGGGGTTCATTTTCATATTGGTTCACAGATCATGGGCGTGGAGGGATTTGATCTCGCTATTGAACGTACATCTGCATTCATCAAGAGTGTTAAGGAAGAAGCAGGTCAAGAACTTACCGAGATGGTCATCGGGGGCGGTTTTGCTATCGCCTATGTTGCGGGGGACACCTCCAGCGATGCGAGAGAAGTCTTGGCTCACCTCTTTGGCGCAGTGAAACACTCTGCTGAGAAGGCAGGGATTTCGATGCCACGAGTTTCGATTGAACCAGGGCGCGCCATTGTCGGTCCAACGACCGCGACGCTTTATCGAGTCGGCACAGTCAAGAAGGTTGAACTAGATGATGGTTCACGAAATTATGTGGCGGTCGATGGTGGAATGAGCGACAACATCAGGACATCGCTCTATGACGCTGAATATTCCGTTGCTCTTGCCAATAGAGTCTCCTCGGCACCTTCGGTCGCATCTCGCGTAGTCGGTAAACATTGCGAAAGTGGCGACATCATCGTCCGTGATTGCGATCTCCCTAGTGATCTGACTCCTGGAGACTTACTTGTTACTCCTGCAACAGGCGCTTATGGTCGAAGCATGGCAAGCAACTACAATCATCTTCCTAGACCACCGGTGATCGCAGTGAGAGATGGAAGAGCACGAGTTATCTTGCGCCGTGAGACTCATGCTGATCTCCTCTCCCTTGAAGTCTCGCAAGAAGGGCAGAGTTGATGAGCGCTAACTCAGTCATCAAAGTTGGTTTGCTCGGCGCTGGAACTGTTGGCGCTGAAGTCGCACGATTGATCCAATCAGATCAGAGCGATCTCGCCGCGCGATCGGGAGCAGCGATAGAGGTCGTAGCGATTGGCGTTCGAGATAAAGCCAAGGATCGCCCTGGGGTTGCAAAGAATTTGTTGACTGAGGATCTCGATTCGGTCGTCACACACCCTGAGGTGGAAATCGTCATTGAAGTAATGGGTGGGATAGAGCCAGCGAGAACTTTGATTCTCAAGGCGCTGCATGCGAAGAAGTCGGTGGTAACCGCCAATAAGGCTCTCCTGGCAAAACATGGCGCTGAGGTTTTTGCTGCGGCAAAAGCGAATGGTGTCGATCTCTATTACGAAGCAGCGGTAGCTGGCGCAATCCCAATCGTTCGTCCACTTCGCGAATCAATCGTTGGTGATCGGGTACGGCGAGTGATGGGTATCGTCAACGGAACGACCAACTACATCCTCACCAAGATGGATGAAGAAGGCGCTTCATATGACTCAGTTTTGAAAGAGGCGCAGCGACTTGGGTATGCAGAATCTGATCCCACCGCCGATGTGGAAGGCCATGATGCAGCGGCGAAGATCGCGATCCTTGCTTCCCTCGCTTTCCATACTTCTGTTGGGATAGATGATGTCTATGCTTCTGGGATTTCGAAGTTAACCTCGCGAGATATTGAGATAGCGCGCGCAATAGACCACGTGATCAAACTTCTTGCTATAGCGGAAGTGACTGAGAAGGGTGCGGTCTCGGTCCGAGTGCATCCGACATTGATTCCACGAAGTCATCCACTCGCTGCTGTAAGAAATGCCTTTAATGCCGTGTTTGTCGAAGCGAAATCAGCGGGTGAGTTGATGTTCTATGGGCGCGGAGCAGGTGGCGCACCGACTGCGAGCGCTGTGCTTGGAGATCTCGTTGCAATCGCTCGACATATCTCCTTTGGTGGACTTGGTGGACGCGAGAGTGATTATGCAGATCTTCCTATCGCCTCGATGCAAGAAGTGGCGACTCGCTATCTGATTCGCCTCGATGTCGCAGATCGCCCTGGCGTACTTGCGGCAGTTGCCCAGACTTTTGCTAAGCATGGCGTTTCGATTCAAACAGTGCGCCAGAGTGGGCGCGGTGAAGATGCAGAGCTTGTGATCATGACCCACTCAGCACTTGATAAAGATCTTGCTTCGACAGTCGCTGAACTTGAGAGCCTTGATATGGTCAAGAGCGTTGAAAGCGTCCTTCGCGTCGAAGGCGTTGACCCTTCCGATTCAGCGTTGAGTTCGGCCGGGAAGTAGAAGATGGGATCGCTCTCAAACCTTCTCTCTTCTCTTAGTGGAAAGCGTGGCGCGCATCAGTGGCGCGGCGTCATTGAGGAGTATCGCCATCGCCTTCCAGTCTCGAAGAAGACCCCGGTTGTCACACTCTGTGAGGGTGGCACACCTCTTATATATGCATGTGAACTCTCATCGCGCCTTCGCGGTGATGTCTGGCTGAAGTTTGAAGGAGCGAATCCGACCGGATCTTTCAAAGATCGCGGTATGACGATGGCCATCTCAAAAGCTGCAGAGGCGGGATCAAAGGCAGTGATCTGTGCTTCCACTGGAAACACAAGTGCATCAGCGGCCGCCTATGCATCAAAGGCAGGAATGCTTCCCGTGGTCTTGATACCGCAAGGAAAGATCGCGATGGGAAAGCTTGCTCAAGCGATCGCGCATGGCGCGAAGATCTTGCAAGTTGATGGAAACTTCGACGATTGTCTTACTCTCGCTAAAGATCTCGCGGATAACTATCCCGTCGCCTTGGTCAACTCAGTAAACCCTGATCGAATTGAAGGGCAGAAGACCGCATCCTTCGAAGTGATCGATGCGCTGGGATTTGCCCCAGATATTCATGCGCTCCCGGTAGGAAATGCCGGAAACATCACGGCGTATTGGCGCGGCTATCAGGAGTACAAGAAGGATGGAGTATCGAAGAGCCTTCCAGCGATGTGGGGATTCCAAGCATCAGGCGCGGCACCAATCGTTCGTGGTGAGGTAGTGAAGAATCCTGAAACCATCGCCACTGCGATTCGCATTGGCAATCCAGCATCGTGGCAGCAGGCCGAAGACGCTCGCGATCAATCGGGTGGAATCATCGATGAAGTCAGTGATGAAGAGATCCTCTCTGCCTATCGTCTCGTTGCTTCAAAAGAAGGCGTCTTCTGTGAGCCTTCTAGCGCTGCAGGAATCGCTGGGTTAATCAGATACCAAGCGCAAGGAAAACTCCCGGCAGGCAAGAAAATCGTCATCACGGTGACAGGTAATGGACTCAAAGATGTCCAGTGGGTGCTCAATGATGTCGTCGATCCTTTGGTCATTCCGGTCAATGCAAAAGTTGCAGCAGATGCTCTTGGTTTATCGTGAGTACTAGCGTAAGGACTAGCGCAAGAACTAGCGCGACTGAGAGAATGAGTTCATGATGGCGCGGGCAAAACATAGACAACGGATTACCTTCAAAGCCACACCGCAACAGGTAAAAGTGAGTGGCAGTATCGCCAATCTTGGCCCTGGCTTTGACAGCCTCGCTCTCGCGGTTGAGCTTCGAGATATCTACGTTGCACAGATCCTTGATGAAGAAGCATTCGATATTGATGTCACGGGTGAAGGTGCGGACGGGGTCGCAAGAGATAAGAAGAATCTTGTCATCAAGGCGATGTTCCATGGCTTTGATTTCCTTGGCGGCAAACCAGATGGAATTGCACTTCGCCAACTCAACGAGATCCCGCATGGACGCGGTCTTGGTTCTTCCGCTGCAGCAATCGTGGGAGGACTCGCGCTCGCTCGCTCACTCGTACTCAATGGAAATCAGATGATGAGTGATGACGATTTGATCGCACTCGCTACAGATATGGAAGGTCATCCCGACAATGTAGCTGCTGCAACATTGGGTGGCGCGACGATTGCATGGGTAGAAGATCGTATGGGAGTTGCTACTGGATGTGCAGTGAGAAGCGCGGTGGATCCTCGAATCTCGGTCTTGGCCCTGATTCCTGAAGGATCGCTCTCTACCTCCAAATCGCGAAAGATTCTTCCTGAGGTCATCTCTCATGCCGATGCCACATTCAATCTCTCAAGAACCGCACTCTTAGTCCATGCACTCCAATCTCGCCCAGACCTCTTGCTCGCTGCGACTGAGGATCGACTCCATCAAGGTTATCGACGCGAAGTTATGGTCAAGACAGTTGATCTCGTGACAAAACTTCGAAGTGCAGGTGTTGCTGCCGTCGTTTCAGGTGCGGGTCCATCGGTTGTTCTCTTCGATACCGGTGATAAGAATGAACGTGAAGAGATCATTAGGGCAGCGGGAGATCACTTTGTGGCAAGGGAACTTGAAGTCGCTCGAACCGGGGTTGAGAGCTCGGCAATCTAGGCTCAATTTCGACTGCCACGAGCAAGACTTCTTTGGTTTTGACGAAAGTTGGCTCCGTGCTAGTCTTTGGCATCTGGTCTAGAAGTTAGTCACAAAGAGGCCGGTTCTTAAAAAGACCACTCAATCCGATCTCTAGCCAGGTGTTCTGACTAAAACCCCATGGTGTCATTAATCAGGGGTAATCCACGAAATACGTAGTCCATCTATGACTACAGAAGAGACATGAGTTAATGAGCGATACCGCTACTAAAGCCCGCAAGGATGTCACTGACCTTTCATCTATGGCAGTGGCCGATCTAAGAAAGACCGCCCTAGCACTCGGAATAGAGGGCGCGACAGATATGAAGAAGGCAGACCTAGTCAAAGCGATAGGTGACCTTCAAGCAGCAAACCGAGAAGCATCTCGCCTCGAGCGAGAAGCGAAGCGCGCCGAGCGAATGGCGCGACGACAAGAGAAGTCATCCCGCAGAAATAACGATGAACGCGGCGAGCAAGACAATCACGATGAAAGTGATGGAGAAGATATG
>Ga0208048_1000807_pt1 | contig 16606 bp, 26 predicted proteins | sample Malawi_45m_30L_FD_184163 | JGI IMG/M metagenome (GOLD analysis project Ga0208048, IMG submission 184163) | Freshwater microbial communities from Lake Malawi, Central Region, Malawi to study Microbial Dark Matter (Phase II) - Malawi_45m_30L... | ecosystem: Environmental > Aquatic > Freshwater >...
GGTCCAACCGGTCCATCAATCAAAACGACCGACGTCGCTTGTTTCAAATACGCTTTGCCAAACGGCACGGACGAAGTGGACAGCACTCCCGGTTCGTACGTTACTCGCTCGTTGAACACCACGGTTTACAACGGTATTTCTGGTTGTTCCCTGTCCGCCAACCAAGTAACCGTTCCCGCCGGAACGTATTACGTTCGTGTCATAGCGCCCACCGGAATCAGAAGCACGTCTCCAAACCAAGCGGGAAGCCACAAGGCAATCGTCTATGACAACACCGCCGGGGCGAACCTCGTCATGGGTATCAGCCACCAGAACTCTGATGCGTCCAGCGCCAACCCAATCAACCATGCGTTGGTGCAAGGTTCTTTCACGGTGAGCCAATCAACCACCATAAAAGTCCTTCACAGAACATCAGGTTCAGGAACTTTCGGTAATGACATGAACTTCGGCGACGACGAAATTTACACGACCATCACCTTTTTTAGGTTGGCGTAATGGAACTCAATTCGCTCGTCAACGAGTACAACTTCCGCAAGTGCAAGGGACCGACCGACGCCGGCGTTGAGGAGATGCTGGAAGCGTTTGAATTCTTTTGTTCCGAGTACGTCTACATCAAGCACCCGTTGCGCGGACGCATCAAGTTCGTGCTGCGCCCGGCCCAGGTGCAGACGGTGCGCACGTGGCTCGGGGAACGAAACACAATCGTGCTCAAGGCCCGCCAAATCGGGTTCTCCACGCTCGCGGCGGCGTACGCGTTCTGGCTGACGTTCTTTTGGAACGACAGGTTCGTGGTCATGCTGTCAAAGACCGAGCGCGAGGCGACGAAACTGCTGTCAAAGTCCAAGTACATCTACAAGTTCCTGCCGCAGTGGTTGCGCGCTTCGGGACCCGAGCTGCTGCAGAACAACGTCCTGAAGATGGTGTTTGACAACGACTCCACGATTGAATCGCTGCCGTCGGCGAACGAACCCGCCCGCGGCGAGTCGGTGTACCTCGCCATCATTGACGAGATGGCGTTCCTGCCCAACCCCGAGGAGGCGTGGGCGTCAATTGAACCGATTGCCGACGTCGGCGGTCGCGTCATCTGCATGTCCACCGCCAAGGGCGAGGGCAACATCTTCTACAACCTGTGGATGGGTTCGCAGACGGGCGTGAATCGTTTCAAGGGCATCTTCTTCCCGTGGTCGGCCAACGACGACCGTGACCAAGCCTGGTACGACGCACAGAAGGCGGAGTTGCCGGACTGGCAGTTGCATCAGGAGTACCCGAGCAACCCCGAAGAAGCCTTCATTCGTTCGGGTCGCCCCGTGTTTGACATTGATTGTCTGCGCGCGCAGGCTCCCGAAAAAGCAAAGACCGGGGTCAACAAGAAGTTGAGCGACATGCCCAACTCGTTCATGTTTGAGTCGTCGGGCGGTCCGTTGTCAATCTGGAAACTCCCCACGTTCGGCACGGTGTACGTGGTCGGAGCCGACGTCGCCGAGGGTCTGGCACGCGGCGACTACTCGTCGGCGCACGTCATTGACGCCAAGAGCGGCGAGGTGGTGGCGCACTGGCACGGCCACGTTGACCCGGACAAGTTCGGTCACGAAATCCTGTACGCGCTCGGTCATTTCTACAACGAGGCGCTCATCGGCGTTGAATCAAACAACCACGGTCTCACGACGCTCACGGCCCTGAACAAAGCCAACTACGACAACCTCTACCGTCAGCGTCGCCTGAACCAGCGCCACGCCGAGCAGACCGAACAACTGGGTTGGAAGACGACGACCCTCACCAAACCCCTCGCGATTGACGAGTTGAACGCCGCCATACGGGACGGAGTGCTCCAAATCATGTGCGAAAAAACCGTCGCCGAACTAAAGACCTACGTCCGCGACGACTCGGGGCACATGCACGGCTCTCCCCACGACGACAGGGTGATGAGCCTCGCCATCGCCAACCAGATGCTCAAGTACGTCTGGTTGCCCGAGTACCGACCCAAGACCGACGCCCCGTGGGGAACCCTGAACTATTTCGCCAAACACGTGAGCAAGCCCAAGAAGGTTCCGCCGAGGTACTTCATCGGCGAGTTCAATTCGTACTAAGGTATTTAGCATCATGCGCAAAAAGCCGAGGGACCGCTTCTTCAGGATGGTTGACAAGGGCGACGGCGACGGCTGCTGGACGTGGACCGGCGGGAAGATACCCGGCGGGTACGGTCACTTCCGCCTGGGAAACAAGATGATTTCTGCGCACCGTTATTCGTACATCATCCACAAGGGCGAAATCCCCAAGGGGATGAAGGTCTGCCACACGTGCAACAATCCGGCATGCGTGAACCCCGACCACCTGTACCTGGACACCCATCACGGCAACATGAGACGACTGCGAGCCGAGGGTCGCACGGCCAGGGGCGAGGACCACGGTTTGTCCAAACTGGACGAGGCCAAGGTCAAGTACGTCCGTCGGCTCTACCGCGAGGGGCTGTCAATGGTTGATATCGCCAAGATGCACAAAGTCAGCCCCGGAACCATATCCAAGGTGATTAGCGGCGAACGCTGGTCGCATGTAACGGAATGAACATTTATATAGAGGTTTCCATGCAATGTCCCTCCTGCCAACGCACGATTGACGCCGAAATCGTCACGGAAAACGACCGTAGGCGCGGCACATGCTTCGCCTGCCACGTCAAGGGCGTGAGTTTCGGCTTTCGGGGAGTCGGTTACGGGCGCTCGTCCTGGAACGACGCCACCCTGCGCGAGGTTCACTCATCCCACGAAAAGGGCCTCCGGGAGGGCAAAATAGAGAAGGTGTCGGCGCGGAAGGAACTCATCTAATGGAATGGCTGGTTCCCCTCGCCGTGGCCGTCATCGGTGGTCCGCTCGTGGTGATGCTCCAGCAGTTCCGCAAGGAGAACAGGGAGGACCACGCCGTCGTGAAGGACCTGCTGGACAGGATTGACGGCAAGGTGGACAAGGTTGACGGCAAGGTTGATTCGCACATTCAATGGCATCTAGGAAGAAGGAAGGTGAAGAAGTGAAGGGTCTGAAAATTGCAATTATCTTCCCGAAACTGCAGAAGATGAAGAGCACCCGCGCCCGCAAGCCAATTGAGTTGGCCGACACGATAAAGAAGCAGGCGAAGGACGACGCCAAGAAGGCCGGCAAGGCGGTTCCCAAGAAGAAGAAGTCAACCAAGAAGAAAGGCAAGTAAACCATGAAAGTTAATCAGGACTACGCAGGCACGACGCTTGACGCGGTGGACGAGGCGGTCACCGTAAACGTGGCGGATTGCGATGTAATCGCTTTTCAAATCACCGGCACGTTTGTGGCAACCATCGCGATTGAAGCATCAATGAACGGAACGGACTTTGTTGCGTTTGCAATAACCAACGTCGGACCGAATGCGCAAAACTCGTCCTTCACGACCCCGTGCTTGCTTCGTTCGCCAATCGGCACCGCGCAAGGCATTGAACAAATTCGCGCGCGGATGTCGGCGTACACCAGCGGTTCGGCACTCGTCATATGGCAAACAGCAAGAACCAGCAAATAAAGGAGCAACCATGAAAGACATGAAAGACGCATACATGAAGGCAATGGGCAAGTCCAAGTCCAAGTCAAAGGGCAAGTCAAAGTCCAAGTCAAAGGGCAAGTCAAAGGCGCCGTCCATGAAGAAAATGATGGCGCAGGAAAACATGCAGCAGCGCGGCTACAAGGGCACCGGCGGATACTGATGCCCGGCAACCCGCGTTTCGGCGCCCTCAAGGCGACCACGTTCAGGAAGTACGAATTGGAAAAAAAGCCAAGCAAGCCAGGAAGGAAGAAAAATGGCGGCAAAAAGAAAAAGTAAGCCAAAAACGAAGTCAAAAGTAAACGAGGCCGGCAACTACACCAAGCCTGGTATGCGCAAGTCTTTGTTCAACAAAATCAAGGCCGGCACCAAGGGCGGGGACCCCGGCGAGTGGTCGGCGCGCAAGGCGCAGTTGCTCGCCAACGAGTACAAGAAGCGCGGCGGAGGGTACAAAAACTGATGGCACGGGCGAAATCACAGGAGTCCCTGAAGCGCTGGGGAGACCAGAAGTGGCGCACCTCCGACGGCAAACCGTCCAAGGGCAAGAAGCGCTACCTGCCCGACGCGGCGTGGAACGCGCTCACGCCCGGCGAGAAGGCCGCCACCAACAGGGCGAAAGCAAAGGGCAACAAGGCTGGCAAGCAGTTCGTGAAGCAACCGAAAAACATAGCCAAGAAAACGAAGGGATACCGATAATGCCGTACGACAAATACTCACCGAAACAAAAGAGGCTCGCCGCCGTGGCGGAACCACGCGACAAGATTACCGGCGCCGATTTCAAGGCGTTGCGCGGCAAGAAGTTCAAGGGGAAGAAGCAAAAGTAATGGCGAAGCAAGGACCCTGTTGGGACGGTTACGTCATGCAAGGCATGAAGTACAAGGGCAAGAAATTGGTGCCGAACTGCGTCCCCGCCGGCACCGCCCCGAAGCCGAGGAAGAAAAAGAAGTAATGGCAAGGACGCCGGCATGGCAACGCAAGGAGGGCAAGAACCCCAAGGGCGGGTTGAACGCCAAGGGTCGCGCCTCGTACAAGGGTGGCACCTTGCGTCCTCCCGTGAAGTCGGGGGACAATCCTCGTCGTGCGTCTTTCCTCGCCCGCATGGGCAACATGCCCGGTCCCGAACGCGATTCAAAGGGCAAACCGACCCGTCTTCTTTTGTCGTTGCAGGCATGGGGTGCCTCGTCAAAATCCGATGCCCGTGCCAAGGCGCAGGCGATATCGGCAAGGAACAAAAATAGGAATCAAAAGAAGAGAACGTAATGCCACGCCAATCAAACGCCGACAAACTTTCCAACTATCGGGCGCGAGTATCGTCCGCGCGCGAGTTCAAGAAGCAGATGAACTACGACCAGTTGTGGCAACGGATGATTAACCTGTACCGCGGTCGTCAGTACCGTGGTCAAGCCGTCGGCGACAGATTGCTGGTGAACATCGCGTTCTCCACGATTAACACGCTCGTGCCTTCGGTGTCCATCGGGCGCCCGAAAATCAACGTCAACCCCCGCACGCCGGAGGACGGCGACAAGGCGATAGTCACGGAGTCAATCATCAACTACTGGTGGCAGCACTACGACTGCCAGACGGAGTTCACGCGCGCCGTGAAGGACTACCTGATTGTCGGTCACGGTTGGATAAAGACCGGTTACCGGTTCGTTGAGGAGGCGAAACTTGACGACGTTGAGTACAGCGCCGACGAGGCGGCGGTCGCCGAACCAGCCGACGACGCGGAATCGCAGTTGGTCATTCGCGAGGACAGGCCGTACGTTGAGCGCGTTGACTGCTTTGACATGTTCGTTGACGTTGATGCCTGCAGCATGGACGACGCGCGTTGGATTGCCCAACGTATCCGTCGTCCCCTGAAGGCGGCCAAGGCGGACAAACGCTACGACTACGCGGCGCGCCAGCAATTGAAGGCGTCGGGCTACGGCAAGTACGGCGACGGCGGCTCCTACGTCGGCATGAGCCCGAACCCCGCGGGCTACGTGGTCGGCATGAGCGAGGACGAGGCGTACACCGACATCTACGAGTACTACGACATTGAGACGGGCGAGATGTGCGTGTTCAGCGACGGCGGCGACAAATTCCTAATCAAGCCGCTGAAGATGCCGTACTCGTTCGGTCATCCGTACGTCATGCTGCGCAACTACGACATCCCCAACTTCTTCTACCCGATGGGCGAGTTGGAGGCCATTGAGCCCCTGCAGTACGAGTTGAACGAGACCCGCACGCAGATGATGAACCACAGGAAGCGGTACTCGCGCAAGTGGCTCGCCATGGAGTCGGCGTTTGACGACTTCGGTCGCACGATGCTCGCCTCCGACGACGACAACGTAATCGTGCCGGTGAAGGGTTCCGAGAACCTGAACAACGTCGTCGTGCCGATGCCCGCCGTCATCAACCCGCCCGAGTTCTACAACCAGTCGGCGCTCATCCAGAACGACATTGACCGCGTGTCGGGCGTCTCCGAGTACCAGCGCGGCGCAATTCCCGAGACGACCCGCACGGCCCGAGAGGCCGCAATCATCGCCGAGGCCGGCAACGCCCGCGTCGCCGAGAAGTTGGTGACCATTGAGAACAACATCGCCAAGTGCGCGCAGAACCTCATCATGCTCGCCCAGCAGTTCATGACCGGCGAGCAGACCGTCCGCATCGTGGGCACCGAGGCGGCCCCCGTGTTCCTCACCTTTGACAAGGACTACATCGCCGGGCAGTTTGACTTCACCGTTGAGGCGGGGTCAACGGCTCCCCGCAACGAGGCTTTCCGCCGTGATATGGCGCTACAGATGGTCGCCGCCCTCCAGCCGTTCGCCCAGGCCGGTTTGGTCAACATGCCGAAACTTGCCGAATACGTGCTGAGCGTGGGGTTCGGGGTCAAGGACCCATCGTCGTTTATCACAGTCCAGCCGCAGGGCATGCCGGCCATGAACCCGGAGGGCATGCCGCAAGGCGCCGGCATGGAGGGTTTGCCGCCCGAGATAGCGGGAATGTTGGGGCAACAGATGGCCGGGACCGGCATGACGCCGGACGTCCAGCCGGGGTTGCTACCCTCGGGCGGACCGTTGCAGGGTCCCGCCCCGCAGGTCGGCAACGCCCCGTTGGGCGCCCTTGAAAGCCTGCCACCGGAGGTGCTGCAGGCGATACTTGCCCGTAGCAGGTAATGAAATCTGCTTATATATAGGGGGGGAGAAATCCTCCCCGGGGAACAACCAAAGAAGGACGGATTCCCATGACAACAGAAAATGCTGACGCAACGAACGAACAGCCGACTCCTGAGACGGAACAACCGGTTGGAACGGAAGAAGCGCAAGCAGAAACCGAGGCACAGGAAGTAGACCTCCTGGACGTCGCAGACCTAGGCGAGAAGTTCGTCAAGGTCCAAGTTGACGGAGAAGAGGTAGTGGTTCCGGTAGCCGAGGCCCTTGCTGGTTACCAGCGGCAGGCGGATTACACCCGCAAGACGCAGGAAATCAGCGAACAGAGGAAGCAACTAGAGTTCGCGGCCACCTTACAGGATGCCCTGCAAAAGGACCCGGACAACACGTTGCGCCTGCTGAACCAACAGTTCGGTAAATCTCAACCGACGGCCACGCCGGAGGAAGAGGAGTACCTGACGCAGGAGGAGAAGCAGGTCAGAGAGTTGAATCAACGCCTCGCCGCTCTTGAGAAGGACAGGGCGATGGACGCGCTGATTAGGACGATTGACACTCTGCAGGAGAAATACGGCGATGAATTCAACGCAGACGAAGTTGTATTCAAAGCGAACCAACTCGGCACCACCGATTTGGAAGCGGTGTTCAAAGCCATCGCTTTTGACAAGGTGTACGCGGAGAAAACCAAGGCCAGCAAGAAGCTGGAAGAGGAACAGGGTCGCTTGAACGCAAAACGAAGCGCCACGGTGGTTTCCAGCGGGGTATCTGCGAAAGGTTCGGCGCCGAAATCTGCTCCGCCCAAATCCATCCAAGAGGCTTACGAGATGACCAAACGTCAACTCGGGGCGTAATACTCACAACAACAGGAGAAAATCATGGCCGGAAATCCGGACTTCAATGCACTGTTGTCCACGACGCTGCAGAACTATCAGCCGACGCTCGTAGACAACATCTTCAAGGACCTCGTCCTTCTCAATCACCTCAACGAGCGCGGTCGCGTTCAAGTTGAAGACGGCGGCACGAGCATCGTGGAACCACTGATGTACGCCGTCAACAACACCGTCTCGTCGTACAGCGGGTACGACGCGATTGACCTGACGCCGCAGGACGGCATCAGCGCCGCCGAGTACCAGTACAAGCAGATGGCGGCATCAATCGCCATCTCGGGTATTGAGGAAGCCAAGAACCGCGGCACCGAGGCAATCATCAAGTTGCTCAACGCCAAGGTTCAGCAGGCGGAACTGTCGCTCAAGTCTTCGCTCAACGACCAGTTGTTCGGCGACGGCACGGGCAACGGTGGCAAGGACTTCAACGGTCTCGGCAACATCGTCGGCACCCAGAACAACACGGTTGGCGGCATTGACGCTTCAACCAACTCGTGGTGGAACCCGACGCAAGGCACGACCATGGGCGCGGCGCTTTCGCTCGTGAACATGGCCGACGTCTACAACCGCGCCTCAAAGGGCTCGGACGTTCCCGACATCATCGTCACCAATCACACTCTGTTTGAGGAGTACGAGTCGTTGCTGACGCCAAACGTCCGATACCAGGACGTGGCGAAGGCGAACGCAGGCTTCCAAAACCTGATGTACAAGCAGACGCCAATCGTGTTTGACCTCGCCCTGGCGACGGACGCGAGCGACGCCCCGATGTACTTCCTCAACACGAAGTACCTCAAGTTGACCGGCATGAACGGTTACTGGTTCACCACGACCGAATTCCAGAAGGGCACCGTTGCGGGCGTTGACGCTCGTTACGCGCTCATCATGTCGTTCGGCGAGTTGACCTGCAGCAACCGCGCCCGCCAAGGGTTCCTGACGGCCGACGCCTGATAAGTGTTTCGGAGGGGTGGGCTTGAAGGGGCCCCCCTCACCGAGATGGCAATAACAACAAAAACCAAATAGGTAATCTGCCGAAAGGCAAGGAGCAAGAAACATCATGGCAACAGACAACAGATTCGTCGTGGAGCGCACGAACGTGCTGGCTTCCGATGTCGTCGTGGGCACGACCTACGCGGCACTGGACGCCGGCGACTTCGGCTTCTACGGCTTCGCCGGTCAGACCTACGCATTCCATGCGGAAGTCGTGTACGACGCAGACGGTTCAACCGAGGGCGCGGCCTTCTCGGTCACCGCAAGCGCGGCGCCGACGGTCATTCAGGGCATTTCGTCGTTCCCGACGACGGCCACCGCGGAGACGGTCACGCAGATTTCTGCGATTAACACACCGGACCACGGCACCGCTTCAATTGACGGTTTGAACACCGCCGTCGTGCACGGCGTCATCACCCCGTCGGCCGACGGGATGATTGAGGTCTCGGGCGTCGCGGAAAACGCAAGCAAAATCACGGCAAAGGGCGGACTCTCCGTCCTGTCGTGGAAGCGCATTGATTTCCCGAGCCAGCCGTAATCGCTAACCCTTCGGGGTTGACAAAAGATGTGGCAGGAGTCGTGGGTCGTCTTCCTTCAGGCGATACCTGGCTCCTGTCATTCTCTTTCTACGACCAAGAGTGTCCCGAATCGTACGTGTACGACCCGGAAATCGTCAACAGATGGTTTTGGGAAGAACAAGGTAACGAATCCGCTTATTATGTAGAGAGCGCATAGAAGGAGCACTCATGCAACGACAAACGGCACAACAAGGGCAAGGATTGGCTGGTACGGAACGTTTCGGCACCGTGCACGGCATTGAAGTCAGGCAGTTGATACCTGCCCATCAGCAACCCGGTGTTGAGCCCGCACCGCCATCCGGCGTCAAGTTCGGTATCAAGGACCAATGCACCTTCATCAAGACGGACGGCGAAAAATGCATGGCGCCACGAAAAAAGACCAGCGATTTTTGCGTCGGTCACACCCGTCACCTCGCAAAGAAGCAAGCGGCTGAGCAGAAGGAAGAAGCCCAAGAAGTTCAGGAGTAACCGATGGCAATTCCTTTCCAAAACGAGAACCTGACCCTGGCGCAGATGCGCGACCTGGTCAGCCAATTGTCCGACTTGGAAATCGGCAACGACGCCAACGACGACCTGACCGTTGACCTGGTCAACTCGTTCGTCAAGGAGGGATTCCAAAAGATTTACAACCTGACCACGCGGTTCCCGTACTACCAATCCGTGCTCGGTTTCCCGACGGTCGCGAACCTGCACGGCTACAGCACGTTCACGCAGACGCTGCCGACCGTGGTGTCAAAGTCAATCACCGCCTTGAACCAGGTGATTTCCGTGGTGAACAACACCGACGCCGGCAACTCGTTGGTATACATAGACCAATTCAAGGCCGAGAGCCTGTGGGTCGGGACGCAGGACGTCGCCGGCATACCCGCCTACTGGTCCGTCTGGTCCAACCAAGTGAACCTCTGGCCCAAGCCGGACGGCGTGTACTCAATGACGATTCGCGCGTTTCGTCGCCCGTTGCTGGACTGGTTGAGCGACGTGAACACCTCAATTGACGTCAGCCCCGACATGCAGTTGCCGTTGGTCAACTACGTGATGTCGCGCATCTACCAGTACCAAGAAGACCCGGAGATGGCGGCGGTCTACAACCGACAGTTTGAGCAGGAGGTTGCGTTGGTGCAGGGCAACCTGACGGCACCGAACAACAACCAGCCGCTCATCATGTCCGGCGGTTTGCAACTTTCCCCGTACAACTACTGGTGGGCTGACTACCCTGGCATCAAGGTCATTCCTGGCTCGCCAAATCCGTTGGCGTTGCTGTACTAAATGACGCAGATTCTCTTTGACCAAGTACGCGACTTCACGGGCGGCATAAATTACCGCGCCGACCAGTTCCAGTTGGCCAAGAACGAGTCGCCGCAGATAATCAACCTTGAGGTTGACCCTCGCGGCGGCGTGTTTAGTCGCGCCGGCTACAAGAAGAAACACTCAACCGGGGTTCTTGGCAACTGGAATCCAAAGGGGCTGTTGAACTACAAGTACCCGTCGGCGCCACGAATCATGTTGACGACCGGGTACGAGTCGCCCAGCGACGGGCGCGTGTACAAATCAACCGGGGGCGATTTCAGCACCCTTGATTCTTCGGCGTCGGTTCCGTTGAACGTGAAGTCGCCCAACGGCGCCGGCATGACCCAGTGGGAGGAGACGTTGTACATCGCGCTGGGGTACGACGCCCCGCAGATGGCGAAATGGAACGCGGGAAACTCGTTCAGTTCCTTCCTGACGGCCTCCGGCCCGACCTGGCAACCGTACGAGACGGGCGGCACCGGTTTCATGCCGAGGTCGGAATTGGTAGTGGCGCACGCCAACAAACTGTTCTGCGCGCACACCTACGAGGACGGCGTTGAATATCCGAATCGCATTCGTTGGTCGCACGAAAATTTGCCGGAGGCGTGGTACCAACAGGATTACATTGACATCATCGCCGGCGGCGAAGGCATCACCGGCCTGCAGATTCTTGACGGCCAGTTGGTCATCTTCAAGCCCAAGGCCGTGTACCTGCTCATGGGCTACGACGCGGACTCGTTCCAGTTGGTTGAACTTACGACCATCCTGGGCATTGACACGCCCCAACAGGCGGTGGCCGGTTCCGGCGGGGTGTACTTCTTTGACTACCCGCTCGGTCTCCACTTCTACGACCGCAACGGCATCCGCAACCTGTTTGAACGTCTGAGACCAATCATTGAGACGAACAGGATAAACGCCAACCATCTTGATTCCGTGACGCTGTCGTATGTCAACGACCGTCTCTGGATATCCATGCCGTTTGACATTGACGATTCGGGGACCAACCCCGACTATCCGAACTGCAACTTCGTGTTTGACCCGTCAATCGGTCGTGCCGGCGCATTCACCCTGTTCCAATCGGCGACGTACGACGCGCAGAACGAGGCCAACATTGACGGCTACGGGCTTCTCAGCGGCATTGACTGGCAGGACTCAACCGAGGAAATTTACCATTTGATGATTCATCCGGACACGGCGTTCAAGTTCGTCATGTACGTGGACGAGTACGAGAACACCGCCGACGACATTCTCGCGGGGGAGAACGACGGCGACATAGCCACTTCCTACATCACCTCCTGGTTCTACGACGACCGGTACGTGCAGGACAAGACGTTCGTGAAGAGCCTGTACGTCGTCAAATCAGTTGAGGTGGAGACGCAAATAAGGGTGAACGTCTACCACGATTTCAACTCCGAGAACCAGGCCACCACGCACACCGTGACGTTGATTCCGGTGGACACGGGCGACGTGTACGGGACGGGCGTGTACGGGACCGCCGTCTACGGGATAAGCGCGTTGCGCCAGGGAATCCAGGTTGGTGGAAGACTGAAGACGGCCAAAGCCGTACAACTAGAGTTCGTCGGTCCCACGGGGGATTTGACGGATACACCGGGACGCGCATGGGGGTTGAACTCCATCGCATTCAAATACAAGCGACGCAAGATTAGGAGCACAAAGTAATGGCAACTCTCACGATTCCGAACACGTTTACGAACGGCGCGACAATCGTCGCCGCGGAGCACAACGCCAACTTCACGTCGGTAAAGAACTTCGTTGACGCGCTTTCCGCCGGCACGAACTTTGACGCCGGCGCCATAAACACCGAGGACATCGCCGACAACGCGATAACGACCGCGAAGATTGCCTCAACCGCGGTGACGAGCGCGAAGATTCAGACGAGCGTGTCGTTGACGACCCCGATTATCGGAGTCGCCACTGGCACGTCGTTGAACACGACTGGCAACGTCATCTCGCACAACGTTCCCGTCGCGGTCGTCGGTGCGTTGACGCTGGCGCTGACGGACGACGGCACCATCATTGAGAAGAACGACGCGTCCGGCACGACCGTCACGATTCCCGCGAACGGAAGCGTGGCTTTCCCCATCGGCTCGCAAATCGTCATCATCCAGACCGGTGCCGGTCAGACGACGATTGCCGGCGCCGCGGGCGTCACCGTCAACGGCACGCCCGGCTTGAAACTGCGCGCGCAATTCTCGTCCTGTATGTGTCTCAAGCGCAACACCGACACGTGGATTGTTCTTGGGGATTTGAGCGCGTAAATGCTCGCATATGTAATCGGTGCAAGCGGGGGCGCAAAGCCAGGCACGCCAACCATTGGCACTGCCACGGCCGGGAACGCTTCCGCAACGGTTACGTTCACCGAACCCTCCAACACGGGAAAGGGCGGTGCGCTCACCTACGTGGCGACCTCAACGCCGGACAGCATCACGGGCAGCGCGTCGTCGTCACCGATTACGGTCAGCGGGTTGACCAACGGCACGAGTTACACGTTCGTCGTGCGATTGGACACTTCGTACGGCGTTTCTTCCGACAATTCGGCCGCGAGCAACTCGGTTACCCCGGCAGTTCCTCCAGTGGTCCCTCCTGTGGTTCCTCCGGTAACGCCCCCCGTAACTCCTCCCGTCACTCCTCCCGTCACTCCTCCCGTAACGCCGCCCGTGACTCCTCCTGTCACTCCGCCCGTGACTCCTCCCGTCACGCCTCCGGTTACTCCTCCCGTGACGCCGCCCGTCACTCCTCCCGTTACCCCGCCGGTCACTCCTCCCGTTACTCCGCCCGTGACGCCGCCCGTCAATCCGTGCGCCGCCGTCAACTGTGCGTCGTACGGAGACCCGTTGAGCAACCCGATATGGGTCTACCAGTACCAGTACGAACAGTGCATACCGGAAATCTGCGGTCCGACGATTGGTCAGTGGGCGGCGTACGTGTCAAGCGACGGTTGCTGCGTGTACGGTTTGTTCCTGCTGTGCTTCGGCGACAACGTCTGCCCCGTGTAAGAATCAAATTGCCTGAAGGAGCAACATGCAGCAATCAATAACGAGCCAAATAGACCCGTCAACGTTGGTGACGTTCGCCTTCGTCTGCGACGGCGAGGTCGCGGAAATAATCAGGATTCCGCCCAGCAACGAGCGTTTCATCGCCGCCCTGCAGTCGGAACCGATAATCGTGCAGGTCAACCAGGGCGAGAACGTGACGTGGGGCGACAGATACGTCAACGGAGAGTTCGCAAAACCGTGACCACGGCATGGCAAAAGTACAAGGCGAGGGTGGGCGACGCCCGTCCGTGGGATTTGATGAACCCGAACAAACCGAAAGCCGACGACACCCTCGTGTCGGTCCGCATGTCGCACTGCGCATCGTGCCCCGAGTACCTGAGCGCCACGAGACAGTGCAAGCAGTGCGGTTGCATCATGACCATGAAGACCAGATTGTTGGAGGCCAAATGTCCGCTGGGTCATTGGTGATAACCAAGGAACTCGCCTGGGAACTGCCCGACGCGCTCAGGGAGCCGCACGTGGTGAGGGACTTCTTTCCGCCCGAGATGTTCGGTCGCGTGAAACAGGCGGTCGCGGACACCAAGATGGGCACGCCCGAGGGCGGTCAGTTCCACACGATGCTGGCCCGGTGGGAGTCGCCGATTCAGTTTGACCCCGACATTGAGGAACATTGCGTCGCCAGGGCGAGGGAAATCTTCGGCGACGACACCCTGCTCAAGGCGTACTTCTTCGTCGTGCGCTACCAGCGAAAACACGGTTGCGTGCCCCACCTGTGGGAGCACACGGACCAGAACGGCACGCAGACCACGATTGACATAACGGTGGAGAACACCGCCGACTGGGACATCATCGTGGAGGGGCAGCGGTTCAAGCAGGAGCCGAACAACGCCATCATCTTCGCCGGCCAGCAGCACATCCACTCGCGGCCCCCGTACCCGACCAACCGCGAGGACGTGTGGACGACGGTGCTGTTCCTGCACTTCACGCAGCCCGACCACTGGATACAAAAGGAACGCGACGCCATACACAAATACGGGGAGGACGGCGACGTCAGGTTCTTCAATCGCAACCGCTTCATGGCCATGCCGGACGCCCCGTTCAATCAGCCGACCTGCCAGTGCCACAACTACTCCTACGCGCTGTCGCTCTACGACAAAATAGCGGGCGAGTTCCACGAGTCCGAGCCGGAACTGACGGACATGCCGTTGTTGGAGCACGAGGAGTTGGCGCCGGGAATAATGCGGTTCAGGTTCCCGAAGGAGTCGGCCCGCACGCTCAAGGGTCTGATTCAAAACGCCATGTTCAGGCAATGGAAGCCAGCCGAAGTGTTGGTGGACGACGACAAGCCGGGGTTGAACTACGAGGCGCGCAACTGTTTCAACTATTTCCTGACCCACGCGCAGGACGACTGCCACCCGCAGGACCCCATCAGACGCGCCAAGGAATCGCTGGAGAAGGGCATTGACGCCGCCGTGGAGTTCGTGCGGGGTCGCTACAGCATCGTGCCCCTGGTCAGCCACCACACGGTTTTGTTGCGATACGAGGAAACCAACAAGTTCCATTGGCACATTGACGACCACCCCGTTTTCCCTCGTGTCCTATCGGTCTCCGTGTTCCTCAACGACGATTACGAGGGCGGGGAACTGGAATTCAAGGAGTTTGGCATCAAAGTGACGCCGCGGGCGGGGGAAATCGTCGTATTCTGCTCGGGATTCCCGTACATGCACCAAGTTCTGCCCGTGACGCGGGGTATTCGGTATGCGGTGGTGAAGTGGTACGAGTACGCCAAGTAATGAATTACTCTTATAGATAGGGACTTTTGAATGGCTTTTGACCCAGCGATATACGAGGCGGCACGGCGCAACCTTCTGGCTAACTTCAGCCAGCAGGCGGCGATGAACGCCTATCAACGCTTCCTGGCGCAGACTCGCGCCGAACGCCCCATTCAAATGGCACGGGAACGGGCGTTCGGAACGACGGCCACGGGCGGTCTCGGCGAGGTCCCGAAACTCACTTCCTCGTATGCGCGCCGCGGACTCTACGGTCGCGGCATTCGCAGCGGTGCGTACAGCCAGGCGTTGAACGAGTACGCCCGTCAACGACAGCGCGACCTCGGCTTCGCCCAGCAGGACCTTGAGGAAATGTTGCGCGGCTACGACCTGCGTCAAACAGGATTGCGGTCCGAGTACGAGCGTGGCCTCGCCGACATTGAACGCGACAAGGCAAGACAAATCCGAGAAGACGCGCAAGCGCTGTTGAATTTCAGGTAGGACCATGGCCGTATTCACCTCAAAAGTTTCCACCGGCAACCCGTTTGATGACTACAAGGTTGATTTTGATGATGACGGTGTAGACGACCTGCCAGACAAAGACAGCAACAAGGGCAGCGGTGCTGCGGCGGCACGCGTGGCGTTGGACAGGGACAAGTTTGCGGCTGAACAAGCCGCGGCGCAAAAGGCGTTTGAAAGAACGCAGATTGGTGCGCGACAGCAAACCGATTATCTGCGCAAGTTGTTGGACAGCGGAATGAACATCGGCGGTCTTGAATCGCAGATTGCCGCGCAGGAGACCGCCGGTCGTCAGTACATCGCCGACCAAGCCAAGATGTTGTCCGACCTCATCTCCGGTCGTCGCACCCAGGCGATGCAAACGACGACCGCTGGTTACGATGCACTCCGCAACTACCTCGGTGCCAACCCGATGCAGGCTTACGCCCAGACGCAACGAGCGGTGCCGACGGTGCAACAGGGCATCCTTGACCAATACATGGCGTCACGCGGTATTGATGCGGCGCCCGCGCAGGCCGGACAGGACGTCGTCAACGCTCAACTCGCCGCCCAGGCGGGTAACTACAACCAGTTGCTCAACGTTCTCACTGGTGCCGAGAGCCAGCAACAGGCTTCTCGCGCCGCCGAGGAACAGATGGCTCGCGCTTTGGCTGGCAGTCAACTTGAGGCAATCTACGGTCAAGCCACTTCCGGTCTTGAGCAACAGCGTTTGGCGGCGTTGAACGACCTTGCCAACAGAATCTCGGCCGCTCGCCTGCAGAACGAGCGCGACAGAATCGCAAGGGAGCAGGCGTTGCAGGATGCCATAGCCAAGTTGCTCGGGACTGGTCTCGTCAACATGCGACCGCAGGAACAAGGTGGCGC
>Ga0208048_1000809_pt1 | contig 16581 bp, 12 predicted proteins | sample Malawi_45m_30L_FD_184163 | JGI IMG/M metagenome (GOLD analysis project Ga0208048, IMG submission 184163) | Freshwater microbial communities from Lake Malawi, Central Region, Malawi to study Microbial Dark Matter (Phase II) - Malawi_45m_30L... | ecosystem: Environmental > Aquatic > Freshwater >...
GAACAACTCGTCGAGCCTGTGGTTCAAGTCGGCTTGCGCGAGCGTGCCGGAGCGCGACTCGGGCCCTAGCGCAGCCGGGCCGGGCTGGGTGATGTGCACGTGAAAGTTTGTGAAAAGGGATGACATTTTTTTCACCCGAGAGAGACGCGAATCAGATACTGCACTCACCTTTATTCCCGCCTATCCGCTGGCCGCTTCAGTACTGTCTCCTAGCTTCGGCAGCTACCGCGACTCGATGAGCCGTCGGAACTCGGCGAAGAGCGGGTTCGAGTCGTGCGGGCCGGGCGAGGCTTCCGGGTGATACTGCACGCAAAAGATGGGCTTCGTCTTGTGCCGCATACCTTCGACCGTCTGGTCGTTCAAGTTGATGCGGTTCACGGCCACGTCAGACGGCAGCGAGGCCGGGTCCACCGCGAAGCCGTGGTTTTGCGAGGTGATTTCCACGCGGCCGGATTCTAGGTCTTTCACCGGCTGGTTGCCGCCGCGATGGCCGAACTTTAGCTTGAAGGTCTTCCCGCCGAACGCCTGGCCGAGAAGCTGATTGCCTAGGCAGATTCCAAAGATGGGGATGCCAGTGTCCACGAGCGACTTGACCTCGCGCACGATGTAGTCGAGCGCGGCGGGGTCGCCGGGGCCGTTACTGAGGAAGATGCCGGCAGGCTTGTGCTTGAGCGCGTCAGCGGCGCTGGTGGTCGCGGGCACGACCTGCACCTTGAAGCCGCTTTGCCGCAGATTGCGCGCGATGTTGTACTTCATCCCGAAGTCAAACGCGACGATGGGAATGTCCGCCGGCGGCAGCGACTTTCGGTAGTTCCGCGCGTCCGTCTGCACATTTCCGCGCACGACATCAAACTCTGCGCTTTGCTTGTCGTCCGGGTCCCACGCGAAGGCTGCTTTGTGCGTGACCTCCTTCACGTAGTCCACACCGACGAAGACAAATTCCTTCGCCCGCTTCAACGCCTCGGCCTTGGTAATCTTTGGATCAGTCGAGAGAAAGCCATTCAACGCGCCGCGCACGCGGAGCTTTTTGGTTAGTGCGCGTGTGTCTATGCCCTGGATGCCCGGGATGCCGTTTTCTTGAAGGTACTCATCGAGCGACCAGTCTGCGCGCCAGTTGCTGACCACGGGCGACAGTTCGCGGATGACGAAGCCCGCCGCGTGCGGCCGCCACGACTCGATATCCTGCGCGTTGACCCCGTAGTTACCAATGAGCGGATAAGTCATTGTCACGATCTGCCCTTTGTAGGATGGGTCGGTGAGAATCTCCTGATAGCCCGTCATGGAAGTGTTGAAGCATACCTCGCCACAAGCTGACGCTGGCGCGCCGAAACCTGTGCCGTGGAATACTGATCCGTCTTCGAGGGCAAGAATTGCTTTCATCCGTGCGCGAACAAATTGCGCGGACTTTAGGGTGAGGCGGAGAGCGGTCAAGCCCTTTGCCGTTCCCCTAACGCAGGGTTTTTAGGAAAGCGAACAAATCGCTCACTTGCGAGGGCTTCATAGCCTCGCGTAGACCCTCGGGCATGACGGAAAGATTGGTGAATTCGGCCTTGCGGACATTTGCATGGGAAATGTGGGTGTCGGGGGCATTGGGCTGACGCAAAACAATGGCGGAGGTATCCTGCGAGACCAGCATTCCTTCCTGAAGTTCGTTGTCTTTCGGAGCCTTGGCCTTTTTCTTTTCGTCCTGCTTCTTCTTTGGCGCGGGCGTGATGAGCTTGCGCGCGGCATCCACGCCACCGAGCGATTGCCACGTCGGCGCGCTGGGTGTGGCGGGAAGTTCCTCGACGGTCACGTCCTTCACCTGCACGAGGCAAACGCCGCCGCTGTGAACTTGTGGACCGATCTGACCGTCGAGCGCAATGTTCTTGTCGGTCTCGGTGAAATCAATCGCCAGCACGTCGTTGATCCAGGTGCGGATGCGCGGCCCTTCAGCGCGGATGCGGTAGGTGTTCCAGCCAAAGACATCCACGACCTTTGCCAGCGCGACGGCATCAACCGGCTCGGCAATAACGCGGTTGCGGCGAAACTCGTCGTAGATTTTCCCGAACCAGCCCGCGCCGCAGTCCACTTGGTAGCCGCTCATGTGGTTGCCCCCGGGCACCCGCACGCTACGGACCTGGATGCCGCTGTTGATCATGCCGGTGGCGGGGTCGCCGCTGCACTTTATTTTCATGACCAGCTCGAAGTTCTGATAGCTCTTCTTGGTGGCGATGAAGAAGTTTTCGCGGATCTTTTCCGTGCGGGAGCCGCCGGTGATCATGCCGTCCTCCACGCGCCAGACCTTGGGATCGTAATCCCAGCCGTCCAACGTTTTTCCGTCGAAGAGCGAGACCGGAGCGGAGCGGGCATTGGAGGTAAGCAATAAGGCCGAGGCAAACACCGACAAAAAGGCGGGCACGGTTTTCATAATGATGGACATTTGGTGCAGAGAAGTTTAGCCCATTCAGCCTGGAAGCCAATGCCAAGAATTCATCCGCTTCATCAAAATTGCCTGCGGCCGCGGTTTTGGCAATGATGACCCATGATCCGGCCACGTAAGAAATACACCGTCTTCGACCTGCAACAGCTTAAAGGCAAACGTTGCCTTACGCATATCCATGTTAAGTCGCCCGAGGAAGCCGCCGCCGCCGAAGCCGCGGGCGTGGACTTAATGAGTTGCCCGTTCGACACGCCGGAAGCCCAAGCTCGCCTGCCGCGGCTCGTCGCCGCCGCGCCCAACAGCTTTCTCTCTGGCTCCACGCCGCACGGACTAGCCTCGCCGGAGGAGGCCATTCGCATCGGGTTTCGCGCGCTCGAACTGGGCGCCAGTTCAGTCTATTGCTCCGCGAGTCCATTCCTCATCGAGGCGATGGCTCGCGAGCGGATTCCAGTGGTTGGCCATTTGGGCATGGTGCCTCGGCATGTCACCTGGACCAACTACCGGGCCATTGGCAAAACCGCAGCCGAGGCGCGTGAGTTGTATCAGCGCATGAAGGAACTGGAGAGTGCTGGAGCGTACGCCGCCGAACTTGAACTAGTGCCGCACAACCTTGCGACCTTCCTTTGCCGACAAACTAAGCTCCTCCTCATGTCGCTCGGCTCGGGTGACGGATGCGACACGCAATTCCTCTTCTCCGATGACATACTTGGCGACTATGCCGAACGCTTGCCGCGCCACGCTAAAGCTTACCGAAACTTCCTCGAGGAACACTGCCGCCTACAACGCGAGCGCATTGCCGCTTTCAGCGAGTACATCGCTGACGTAAAGGCGGGGCGGTTCCCAGAACGCGGCCATCTTATCGAGATGGAGAAGGCCCTACTCGAGGAAGTGGTCGCGACGATTGAATGTAGCCTCCGGGGTAAGAGATAAAGCGAGCTACTCAGTCATGGCATGACCCGTTCAATTTTTCGGAAAATTCAGGGCCCACGGTCACTGAGCAGCCGTGCGATGGTTCCCGGCGATGTCCGTCCACCCGCACTTTGGGTGTATGTTGAGGCGAGCACATTGCCTCCAGTCCGAATCAGTCATCACCCCCTGAAGTAGGCATTCAGCGCCGTGTCTCTTACTTCTTGTCCTGCTTTCGTAAAATCTCCGCGTGGACGCGGGCCACGTCACCCATGTAACCGTTCTCGTTCGCGCGCTCGGCAGACTTGAAGATATGTTCCCGTGCCAGTTTCGCGTCGCCGATAGCCTCGAAGTAAATGCCTAAGTAAAGGTGCGCGTAAAACATCGGCTCCCCTGCCCTACCCTGTGCCGGCGCGGCCTTGGCGGCAGCGAGCACGTCGTCCGGCTTGGCCTTGCCCGCGAACAACCGATGTACCTCCGCCATCGGCACGCGGCTATCGCCCTCGATGGGGATGAGATTTTTCTTCGCCGACGCCAGCCCGTCCGCGCGCGCGGCGCAGAGGAAATGCCACACGGCGTTTTCTACGTCGTTCGAGTTCACGGTCTGGTGGATTTCAAACTGCTCCTTCCCGTCCTTGAAGCGCGCCGCATAGTAAAGCGAGATGCCGCGCTGCCAATGGTGTGGCTTTTGTGCGGGCACGAGTTCGAGGAACTTGTCGAAGTCCGCGATGGACTCAGCGATTTTCCCCAGCTTGAAGTGCGCCTCGCCGCGTGCCTGCCACGCGTTGGCAGACTTCGGGTCGAGCTTCAGCACTTCCGAATAATCTGCTGCTGCCTTCGCATGCTCGCGCTGTGCGCCGTGCAGTTGTGCGCGCAGCAACCAAGCTTGCGGTTGCTTCGGCGCAGCCTCAGTCAGCTTCGTCGCCAACCCGAGAGCTCCAGTCACGTCGCCCTTGCGGTAAGCTGCAATAGCCTGCTGGGCGATTTCCTGGGAGGAGTCATCCTGTGGCCGCAGCGGCTGCGCGGCGGCGTGCGTGATCGACAGGGACAGCAGTGCGAACGTGAATGCGATGCGTTTCATAGGGGGATTCATTGAGCTGCGCCCACAAACTTCAAGCGGGCGTAATCTTCGTAGCGATGAAAATTTGCGATCGTTAAGGGCGCGCAGCTCGTCAGGTCGGGCGATTCAAACTGCTTTGAGTAATCGTAACGGCACAGCGCGAAGCGCCAGGTGTCGCCAGCCTTGGGCGCGCCGCAAGTCCGACCAAAATCCTTCCACGGGATGCGCCCCTCAACCGACCAGCCGGTGTCCGTATCGCGCCAATTGTTCAGCGTCCCCCGCAATACCACCGCCGTTGTGAGATGGAACGCCCGGTCGTCCCCGGAACTGCGCGCCCGCCGCAAACTCCCCGCGCCGCGTGACGGAAAGAACAAGTGCAGCCGCGCATTCAACGGGTTGACCTGAAATTCGTAGTAAGCCAGCGAAGCGTCCGATGGACGGAAGAACAACTCGAATACGTCATTCTCCCATATATTCCCGTTCGTTTGATGGATGTCCGCATAAAGGTCCGCGTCCTCCATCTCGGCATGAAAGTAAAGAAACTCGTCATCCCACATCAGCCGCGCCTTGGTTTTAGTGCGGCCGGGGCGGTTCGCCCAGTTCGCCACGAACGACTCGATGACTGCCGCCTTCGCCCATGCCGCTTCGTCGGCTTTTCCGTCAATCGTCACCCGGCCGACGGCACGTGGGCACTCGAATTCAGTTGGGATATCCAACCGCTCCGCCGCATTTGAAACACCGCCCGCAGCCAGCAACAATGCCGCCGCCATTTGTGCCGCCATCATCTTGAAAATCATGTCCCTACTTTAGAAACCGCATGGCACCATGTCCACGCTTTAGGCAAACGCACGCTCGCTCCGCAAAAACCAGCAAGAACGCCACCCCTGCGAGGACGGGGCAGGTTAAAGCCCATTGGCAAAGAGTCAGCAACAAAGCCCGGTCTTGCTCTTGTGTTCACCTGAATAATCCTCTAGTTGTGTGCTCTCCTATTCACCACTCATGAACTACTCACTGAATCGCCGCCGTTTTCTCGCCACCACCGCCGGCACGCTGACCGCACCGTATTTTCTTCGCAGCCAAGGCTCGCCAAACGGCAAGCTGAACATCGCCTGCATCGGCACCGCCGGACGCGCGGCGGGGAACATTGAGGGCGTTAAGGGCGAGAACATCGTCGCGCTCGTGGACGTGGACTCTGCAAACCTTGCCAAAGCTGGTGAGAAATTTCCCACCGCTAAACGCTACGCGGATTTCCGGAAGATGCTCGAGCAAAAGGACATTGATGCCGTGGTCATTTCCACGCCAGACCACACGCACGCAGTCTGCGCGGTCATGGCCATGCGGAGCGGGCGTCACGTGTATTGCGAGAAGCCGCTCGCTCGGACTGTGTCCGAAGTGCGAGCTATGTCCGACACGGCGGCCAAGACGAAGCGTGTCACTCAGATGGGCAACCAAATCCACTCGCACCCCGGCAACAACTACCGCCGCTGCGTCGAACTCGTGCAAAGCGGCGCCATCGGCGCTGTCAAAGAGGTCCACGTATGGGCCGGCGCGATTTACGGGGACAAGACAGTCGTCGCCAACCCGCCGCCGCCGCCCTCTTCCCTCGACTACGACCTCTGGCTCGGACCGGCCCAATATGTCAGCTACCGACCTGAGTATGTGCCGTTTCACTGGCGACACTTCTGGCATTTTGGTGGTGGCACATTAGCGGACTTCTGGTGCCACTATGCAGACCTCGCGCACTGGGCGCTGGATTTGAAATACCCGCTGACCGTGGAAGCGGAGGGCCCGAAGGTGGATCCTGAACTCGTGCCCATAGATCTCAAAGTCCGCTACGAATACCCCGCGCGCGGCAAGCAGCCGCCGGTGAAACTCGCCTGGTATCAGGGCAAGTACCGCCCCGAAGCGGAACTCGGCCCACTGCTCGACAAGTGGAAAGGCGGCGGCGTGCTCTTCATCGGCGAGAAAGGTCGCTTGCTCGCGAACTACACTCAGCGCCTGCTTTTGCCCGAGGACAGCTACAAGGATTTCAAACCGCCAACGCCCTTCGTGCCCGATGCCAAAGGCGGCAACTGGCAACACGAGCAATGGATTCAAGCGATCAAGACCGGCAGCCAAGCCGAGTGCGACTTCGCCTATGGTGGCCCGCTCTCTGAAGCCGGCCTGCTTGGCAACGTCGCCTTCCGCGTCGGCAGGAAACTCATCTGGGACGCGAAGACCTTGAAGGCCAAGGGCTGCCCCGAAGCCGACCAGTTCATCCAGCACAAATATCGTGAAGGTTGGAAGATTTGAGTCTTGTGGATTTTCATTGGGTTGCGGCCGACCTTTTAAACAATTTGCACCGATGGCGGGCCTACCACAGCCGGGTTGCGCTCGGCATTTCGATACGGTCTTGGGCCTCTTCGGACAAGGCGGGGTGAAAATCTAAGCCGGTCTGCCGTTCGACCTCTCGCACGCTGGTGAGAAACTGGCTCAGCGGCTCATTCCCAGTGACAGTTTGCGGAGCGATGAACGCGAGCGCCCTCGGTTGGCCGTTCTCCTCGTCAAGGATGATGCGATAGAAGGCGGTCGGAACATCCACTCCCCCCTTTAGCTTTTTCACCTCACCACTGAACATTGGCCCCGTGACAACCCACACCCGCTCCAGCCTAACAGCAAAATCGTTAGCCTCCTTCTCTTCGAGCACCCGCCACCACATTTGGTTCAGCTCCCTAGTTTGCGGCGAGATGTTGCTCATGTAAAACGTCTCGCGTTGCGCCTCATGCCCGTAGCGCGTGCCGATGGCGTAGTTGGGGGCCATGTGGCCACGGTCGTAGCCGCTATTGGTATAATCCTGATGCGTTGCGCTGCGAGTCCTTGTGTCGGTGAAAAACTTGCTTGGGCGCTTTCCCAACGAACCAACGGTGATGCTGTTGAGGCTAAACCCAACCCAAGCGGGATTGCGGCGGGCTTCACAATAGCCGGTCAAGTAAGCGGCATTGGTCAGGATGATCACGGGATGGCCATAGCGCGTGGCATCCGGCAGGCCAGCGTAAAGACGCTCCTCGCCCCCAGTCGAGGCAGGACTGGCTGCTGGGGTGCTTGGGTGACGGCTTAAGGCGAGCGTCCAAAAGACTGCAGTGCCGAGAGCGGTGACTAAGAGCAAGCCGGCGAGGGCCGCAAAAGTGGTTTGAATGCGCGAATTCACCGCGCGCCATTACACTGGTATCACCCAGTTGGCAAAGATCAAAGGGCGGCGGTGGTTTAGTTTGGAGAGATTAACCACGCCGATGCGTGAAAAAAACGGTAAACCAGTTGACGCGCTCCAAGAGCGTCACAAAATGTCCAAAGCAACCAGTCGCAGAAGCAATCTTCTCTGGGCCAAGCAGCATCAAGAGATGCGATTTATCAATCGTTTTGGGGTGGTAATGGGTTTATCCCACCTTAACTGTGACAACTAACCCAACGCCACGAGAGCACCCGTGCTGACTCGGCAGGGACGAACGCGGCAGAATTGAGGCAATGCCAAAGAAGCTTCGCAACATCAAGCGACCGACGCCCGAACAACTCGGCCTCACTAAAGCCGAAAGCCGCAAATTGCTGGCGCTTACTACGCCTTGGCAGATCCAAAAATTTGTCGTCGGTCTGCCGGCCAATTTCGAACCAAGCGGGGATACCCTGCGCTCGGTGCGCGGTGTGTTGCGTCATCGGGTCGCCCACTGCATCGAGGCGGCTTTCACCGCCGCCTGTGCCCTCTGGCTGCGAGGGGAACCCCCGCTTCTGATGGATCTCGAGGCCAAAGGCGATTTCGACCATGTGGTCGCGCTTTTCCGTCATAACGGTTGCTGGGGCGCCATTTCCAAGAGCAACCATGTCTGGCTGCGCTGGCGCGATCCGGTTTATCGAAGCCTACGTGAACTCGCCATGTCGTACCTGCATGAGTACACCGACAAGCAGCGCAAGAGCTTGCGCGCCTATTCCGTGCCGATCGATCTGCGCCGCTTCGCGCCCGCAGACTGGGTTACCAAGGAGGACGATTGCTGGGAGGTAGGCGCTGCACTGACCGATGTTCGCCATTATGACCTTCTGTCGCCCGCACAAGCGCGTGCACTAACTCCGCGCGATGCAACGGAGATGCTAGCTAATGACCTGGTGCAGTTCGAAAGCGAGGACCGCAAGACTGCGCGCAAGTACTAGTCTCGGCAGTTGGGAAACCAAGGATCAAACGCTGCTCCTAGCCTTGGCGGTGCAGACACCGTTCTCCAGCGAATGGCAGGTGCTTCGCTAGTAATGACTCATTAAATTGGTTCTGTGCGTAAATTTCCCAAAAGGACACAGCTCCACGGTAGAGGTAAAATGGATGACTCACGGAGCTTACCGTCAGCAATTTGTTTGCCGCTTCGGCCGCAACTTTGCCAAAGTACGGGAAATGAATGATTGGATTGATGATTACATCGCCAAGCAAAAGGCCGCGCTCGACTCCATCCAAGCGGACGCAGTCGCTCACCTAATTGAGAAACTTCGGCAAGCGCACCGCGAGGACCGGCAGATTTTCGTCTTCGGCAACGGAGGCAGTGCGGCCAACGCCTCGCACTTTGCCACCGATCTGGGCAAGGGCGCGTCTGACAAGCTCCGCAAGCGCTTCCGCGTCATGTCGCTCAACGATAACGTGAGTTGGCTCACCGCGCTGAGTAACGACTATGCCTATGCCGATGTTTTTGCCGCGCAACTTCAGAACTACGGTCGACCCGGTGACCTCGCGTTAACCCTAAGCGTCAGCGGCAACTCTCCGAACTGCGTGAAGGCCATCGAGTGGGCGAATGCCCATGGTCTGCACACCATCGCGCTCGTCGGAGCTAAGCGTGGTCGACTGGCGGAGATCGCCAAGGACGTCATTGTAATTGCCGACGCTCACTATGGCCGCGCCGAAGACGCGCAGATGGGCATTTGCCACCTGCTGTGCTATGCATTTATGGAGCGACCCGAGTTGGCACAAAGCTGAATTCGTAGCTCCTACCGCACCAGCAGCTTTTGCCCAGATGGGGCCGTCGCTTTTCTCCGAGCCTTGATGGCAAGGTAGGGGGCCATGAACCAGCACCGGTGGCCAAAGCTGCCGAGCGTCGCCGCCGAATCACCATGATTTGGCTCGAAGGTGTCCTCGATCACAAAGCCGGCGCGGCAGAGGCCGCCAAGGAGTTCGTCCCACCGGTGGAGAAATTCCAGCGTGCCCGATTCGCGCAGCGCGGAACCGGCCGAAGCCGCCGGTAGTGGACCACTGCGATAATAAGGCTCCAGCAGCGGATAACCCACTGTTGCGATGCGGAGGCTAGCCTGCAGGTTCACCGGCTGCTTGTGCTGGCTGATGTAGAGACCTCCCGGTGCGATCACACGTGCGACCTCGCGGTAAACGGGCGCCACTGCGGGAACATAACAGGTACTGACGGGCTGCACCACGAGGTCGAAGTGCGCTACGGGCAGCGCGGAGAGGTTATCCATGGAAGCTTCAACGATGTTGACCTTGAGCCCCCGCTCGGCGGCGAGCCTGCGGTCGAGTTCAAGCATCGCAGGGCTGATGTCCACCACGGTGGTCTCCGCACCAGCGGCGGCAAAGAGGGCGCTGTGCTTGCCGCCACCCGCCGCGAGACAAAGCACGCGTAGGCCGCGCACCTCAAAATCCACCCAGCCGGAGGGGTTAATGATGAACTGAGGCTTGGCGAACTCTTTTTCCCCAGCGGGCCGGGCAAGCGGGATTTGCTGGCGTGCAAGTTCATTCCAAGCCTCCCGGTTATGGTCGTAAATCGTATACATAGATTGAAAATAATCTCGTCACAGCCCCCCAAGAAAAGAAAAAGCCGGAGAAAGTATCCCCGGCTCATGCGCTTTGTCGTCTAGTCAGATCCGGCGCTTCCATTCCAAACCTGAGTCTAACTTTAACTGGCGCGGGCCGACCTCAATGTTCTGCGCAATGGCTTCCAGTGGACCAGTGCTGTCGCCGAACTTGTCCACCTTCGCGCCCATGCGCTCGGCGAGGGAGACAAAAAGGTTGCATAGTGGCGTTTCCTGCTTGAACTCGAGGCTTTGGCCGCTCTTGACGGTGCCACCCGCGCGCCCGGCCAAAATAATTGGCAGGTCGTGGTGCGCATGACGATTTCCGTCAGCCAAGCCACTGCCGAAAACGATGGCGCAGTTGTCTAACAGGGTGCCGGCACCTTCTTTGGCCGATTTCAACTTGTCCAAGAAGTAAGCAAACTGCGTGGTGTGGAAAGTATTGATTTTTGTGATCTTATCCAGTTTCGCCGCGTTACCGCCGTGGTGCGAGAGGTCATGGTGGCCGTCCGGCACTCCGATGAAAGGGTAGCTGCGATTGCTACCGTCGTGCGCCACAAGGAAGCTCGCGATGCGCGTTGAGTCAGATTGGAAAGCCAACACCATCAGGTCATACATCATCCGGATGTGCTGCTCATAACTGTAGTCCTGCGGTAGGAAGTCTTTCCGCGCAACGGGCGCGATATTAGCAAGCTTGAACTTCTCAGCCTGTTGAATGCGCTGTTCCAATTCGCGCACTGCAGTCATGTATTCGTCAAGCTTGCGACGATCAGTCGCACCAAGCTCGCGCTTAAGCGCATGCGCATCCTCAAGCACGAAGTCGAGAATGCTTCGGTTGTACTGCTCACGTTTCTGGCGGGCAGCAGCTTCCTCGGCGTTCGCCCCGTTACCGAACAGACGCTCGAAGACCAACTTCGGATTAGCCTCAGGCGGCATGGGGGTGGCTGGGCCTTTCCAAGCTAGGTTAAACTGGTAGGCGCAAGAATAACCGCTATCGCACGCTCCGGCAGTGCGGGCTTTGTCGCAACCTAGCTCGAGGGAGTTGAAGCGGGTCTGCTTGCCAACCTTTTCAGCGAGCACTTGATCAATCGAGACACCCACTTGGATGTCTGCGCCCGCCGTCTTACGCGCTCGCTGACCGGTGAGCCAAGTTGCGTTGGCCCGAGCATGATCACCGGCGCCGTCAGGACCACCACGACCACTCACCTGTGCGAGGCCGGACATGATGTTGAAATCATCACGATGCGCAGCGAGCGGCTTAAGGATGGCAGGCAATTCGTAACCCTTGCCCACGGTCTCAGGCCACCAGTGCGCCATGTTCATGCCGTTAGGCACATACACGAAGGCGGTACGGCGCGGGGCAGCCTTCACTGCGGTGGCCTTGACGTTAGGCGTCATCGCTTCGAGCGCGGGCAAAGCCATGAGTGTGCCGAGGCCACGGAGGAATGTGCGACGAGGCAACGTTGATTGCGGCATAGTGTCTGGTAGTGCTAAATTCTAGGATGGCAAGCCCTACTTTGCAATAATTGACCAATTGACTGACCGTTGCGGCAGTATGTTCATGGAAAGCCTAAAATCGGGTTACTCATCGAATTGCGACATGTGCGTCCCCTTCGCCGCGTCGCTTTTGGAAGGGCACACTGGTTACCAACTCCAAAACCAGACTGGAAAAAGCGTGTTTTCGCTTCACAAGACCATCGGCGATGGCTAGCACCGCCGGCCGGTCGTAATACTCTAGCCCGCGCCCAAGCGCGTAGGTGAGCATCTTCTCCACCATGCAGCGCAAAAAGTCGTCGTGTTTTTTCGTCGCGAGAAGCTTTGCAAGTTCCATGGGGCCTTGGAAATTTTCCGCCGAGCCAAGTTGGCCGCTGGGGTCAATCGCCGCACCGCCGTCTACCGCGCGGAACACACCGACCGCATCGAAGTTTTCCAGCCCGAAACCAATGGCATCCATCTTCGTATGACACGATGCGCAATTCGGATTTGCGCGATGTTGCTCCATGCGCTGCCGTAAAGTGCCGCTGAGTTGTTTTTGGTCGTCTAGTTCCGGGACATTTGGCGCAGGCGGTGGCGGGGGGGTGGCTAGAAGGTTTTCCAAAACCCACTTGCCACGCTTCACGGGCGACGTACGCGTGGGATTCGAGGTGAGCGTGAGGATGCTGGCGTGGGTTAGCACACCCACGCGCGGCATCCCCTTGAGGCTCACGCGCTGGAATTCCTCACCGCTTACGCCCGATATGCCATAATGTTTGGCAAGCCGTTCGTTGACAAAGGTGTAATCCGCCGTGAGGAACTCGAACACGCTCCGATCCTCGCGTAGCACGGTCTCGAAGAGCAACTCGGTCTCGCGCTGCATCGCCGTGCGCAGCTTCGCATCGTAGTTGGGAAACAGCTTCCTGTCCGGCTGGAGGACGGCAAGGTTGCGTAGTTGTAGCCACTGGCCAGCGAAGTTTTCCACCAGCGCGCGACTCTTAGGGTCCTTGAGCATCCGACGAACCTGCGTCTCAAGGTTCGCGCGCAACTGTCCTCGCTCGGCCAACGAGAACAGCTCCGTATCCGGCATCGTACTCCATAAGAAATAACTGAGCCGCGATGCTAGTGCGAACTCATTGACAGCATGAACAGACTTCGGGTTGTCCGGCTCGGGTTGTAGCTCGCCGCGAAAGAGGAAACTCGGCGAAACCAGCACGGCCTTAAGTGATTGGGCCACCCCAACCTCGAATGACTCACCATTTTTCCGCGCGAAATCATAAACCTTAACAAGCCGTGCCACCTCTGCCGCCGTCACGGGCCGGCGATAAGCGCGCTTCGCAAAAGCCCCGATTACCTCGCTTGCGACCTGCGGCTCTGTGTCTTTCGTCGCGCGTTTGAAGAAAATCCTTCGGTGCGTCTCCGGTAGCATCTCGGCAGCAGCCTCGGGCGGCCCTTCAACTTCGAGATGACGTACATGAACGGCTCCTTTCTGGTCTTTACCCGACTTCCATACAGCAGCTCTCTCAGGTGACAACCCGGTCTTGTCCCTTAACACAACGACACGCAAACGATGCTTTCCCGCCGGCAACCGGAACTTTGCTTCATAATGCTGCGGCGCAGTTTCATCTGCCTCAACTTTGACTTGCCGAAGGGTTTGATTGTCACGTTGGAAGGTCAGCACCATCGCGTTGGAATCAGCAGACTTTGCCCAAGCAAGCGTGCGAAGGGAATACTCGCCGTCACGTGGCGCGACAAAATCGAACGCTACGTCGTCTTCTTCAACGCTATTGAGCGAAACCCAACCGTCGCCGAGCTGCTTAGCGTTGTAGCCCACAAACAGTAGGTCTGGTAGCAGCCGTATCACCGCGTTCGGTTTCGGCTCCAAGATCTCCACCCATTCCACTGCGAAGGCCCGCGTCTGCGAGCGGCCTCGCTGATCCTTTGGCGTCGTATGGGGATTTGCTAATCCGAGACTCAACTCATGTGTGCCTGCGGAGAGCTGCACCGGCAGCTCCGCGACGTGCGCTAAGTCCGGGTCACCACGCACCTCTATCGTATTAGTCAGTTTCCCGTCCAAGCGGATTTCCATTCGCGTTGTTTCGGGTGCGACGTAACGCGTTTGCGTGGAGATCCGCAGCCGATGCTCGCCCGCTCGTGCGACAGAAAACTTAGCCGTTATCGGTCGCGTGCCAGAAACTCGCCGGGGCGCATCGGGATTTGTCGTATCATTGCCACCCTTAAATTGCCTTGCCGCGATACGCTGCGCCTTGGATCGGTCGGGCGCGGTCGTTTCCGACATGTCGTAAAACTCGATTTTTTCGATGGCGAGCCCACGCGAATACTTGGTGCCTGTGCCCGCCGGGCCGTCTTGCGGATTGAGGAGGGCGAAGGACAACATGTGGCTTCCGGCGTTCAGCCGCGCCTCGAACTCCACCAGCGTGGGCGATTCCAGCGTGCCGTTCACTGACGCCGTCTTCACCACATTGCCGTCTACACGCACCTCCATCCGCGCCGTCTCTTGGCCGGAGATGCGCTCCGCTGCCAGCACACGGAACCAGTGTTCCCCCGACTTCAGGGTGTTGAAACGCATCGAAGCCGAACCTTTGGTGAACATCCGCATGTTGCCGGTCGCGCCCACGTAAGTTTCCACGGGCCCAGCAAGCAATTTTGGGTCGAGGTGCGTGCCACGAGCGTTTGAAACGGGCGATACGATAATGGCTTGCCCTAAGATTTTGTCTGCCGCCGTTAGATACTTCTCCAGGAGCAACGGCGGCATTGACAGTACGTCGCCGATGTTGTCGAAGCCGTAGCCAGCATCGTCGGCAGGAAAGTCATCGGCGGGGCGAAAGTTCACGCCCACGAGGTCACGGATGGTGTTGTTGTACTCCGTGCGGTTGAGCCGGCGAATGGTCACCCGACCCGGGTCGGGATTTTTCGGGTCGGCCTTGAACACCTCAAAGTCGATCCACGCCTGAATGACTTCGCGTTCGTTTAGGGTCGGCTGCTTTTTTCGGTCCTCTGGCGGCATTACGCGGCTGCGGACGTTGAGCAACGTCTGGTTCCATAGCTTGCGGTCCGCGAGCAAGTCGGCATGTGACTTATGGCTATCAAACTCGACGCCCCCTTTCTTTATTCCATCGGAGTGACAGTCGTAACAGTACTTCCTGAGCAACGGGAGCACGTCTTTTTGATAAGACAGCTTTGACGGATCTTTCGCGGACGCCGACCCGAAGAACGCTGCCTCAGCCGCAAATGCTGAGAGCAGCAAAAAGAAACCTGCTGTGCAGGGACTATTCATTGATTTCAATATGACAGGGAGCAGTGAGCCCCGCAACTCGCGGAGATTGACGTCCGTCCACTTGTAGGTGGTTGCTTGGAAATGCCTACGTTTAAGGCGGGCTTTTTCCTCCACAGCCGGTGCCACTCACAAGTGGAGTTTATGTAACAAACAGAACCTCTTGAGTTCAATCAGCCAAAGACATTTGTGAGGCTCTGGATCTGGAGTCCCATCAACGACTGAATGTAACAAAACGCAGAAAGGAATACCCGCTGAACAGATTCTTGACCTGGTTTAGGCAAACAACTCTTCCACCGGCGTACCATGCGGGAGAATCGGATGCGGTCGACCTTGATGGTCCACGTAGGACTTGGTCGCATCGATGCCAAGGTGACGGTACATGGAGGCGAGAACGTCTTGGGCAGTTTTGGGATTGTCCACCGGGGAGGCACCATGTTTATCCGAAGAGCCGACGACACGGCCCCCTTTAATGCCCCCACCAGCAACAGCAGCACTAAAGACGTTAGGATAATGGTCACGGCCACCGGTGGAGTTCACTCGCGGGGTGCGACCAAACTCGCCCCAAGCGATGACCATCGTGCTGTCGAGCATTCCGCGCTGGTCGAGGTCCTCGATTAGTGCGGTATAAGCGCGATCCCAGCGCGGAAGGAAGCCATCGCGCATGGTTTCGAAGCCCTTCACATGGGTGTCCCACCAGCGCAGATCCACGGTGACAAGGCGAACGCCAGCCTCGACAAGGCGACGGGCGAGCAACATTCGTTGGCTCCACGCGGGGACCCCGCAGCGGTCGGGCGTGGGGGCGACATATTCCGGCATGAAGCCGTAGCGCTCGCGGATCTTGGTCGGTTCAGCGTCTAGGTCAAAGGCCGAGCGGGCGTCGGGTCCGGCGACGATGTCCCAAGCTTTTTGCTGGAAACTATCCATTGCGCCCATGATGCCAGAGGCGTCCACGTCACGGCGGATTTGGTCGAAGCTGCCCAGCAGCTTACGCCGGTCATCAAGGCGGTCGAAAGAGATGCCTTCAACCGGGGTAAAGTTCGGGATCGAAAAAGGGCCAGGCTTGGCGGGATCCGCTTCGGTGGCGAAAGCGGCGTGTTTAGCCCCAAGGTAAGCAGAACCAGTGCCGGGGCAGTTGCGCGGGATGACGACGTAAGGAGGCAGCTTTGGGTTTTGCTGCCCGAGTTCCTTCGAGACGATGGAGCCGCAACTAGGGTACGCGTTGATCTCCAAGTTTTGCGCGGGCGTGGGCGGATACCCGGTGAACATGATCTGGTCGCCGCCAGAGTGCCCCGCGTCGGTGTGATGCAGGCTGCGAATGATGGAGTACTTGTGCTGGATCTTCGCCGACATCGGCAGGAGGTCGCAAATTTGGATGCCCGGGACGCTGGTGCTCATCGCGCCGAACGCACCACGGTAATCCTGGGGAGCATCAGGCTTTGGATCCCATGTCTCGTGCTGACTAGGGCCGCCGCGCATCCACAAAATGATGACTGATTTGTCGCGCGAGGTTTTGCCGCCGGCCGCCTTTGCTTGCGCCTCGATGCGGAGCAGGTTTGCCATCGATAGCCCCGCAAACCCGAGGAAGCCAGAGCGCAGGAACCCACGGCGATCTTGCCG
>Ga0208048_1000810_pt1 | contig 16569 bp, 8 predicted proteins | sample Malawi_45m_30L_FD_184163 | JGI IMG/M metagenome (GOLD analysis project Ga0208048, IMG submission 184163) | Freshwater microbial communities from Lake Malawi, Central Region, Malawi to study Microbial Dark Matter (Phase II) - Malawi_45m_30L... | ecosystem: Environmental > Aquatic > Freshwater >...
GCCTTTGAGTGGGTTGTTCGCCTTGTCGGCACTGCCGGTTTCCACCGCAGTCATCTCCGCGTGGATGGCAATCATCGCGTCGCAGAAGCGGTCGAGTTCCGCGAGCGGCTCGCTCTCGGTCGGCTCCACCATCAGCGTGCCAGCGACCGGCCAGCTCAGCGTCGGCGCGTGGAAGCTGAAATCCATCAGCCGCTTGGCGACGTCCTCGGCGGTCGTGGCCTTGAAGCCGCGCAGGTCGAGAATGCACTCGTGCGCGACGAGTCCGCCGGCACCCTTGTAGAGCGTTGGGAAATGTTTCTCCAAGCGGCGGCTGATGTAGTTCGCATTCAGAATCGCAAACTTGGTCGCCTCGGTGAGCCCCGCGCCGCCCATGCACGCGATGTAAACCCACGAGATGGGCAGGATGCTCGCGCTGCCCCACGGCGCGGCGCTCACGGGGCCGATGGGATCCTCGCCACCGAGCGGGACGACGGGATGGTCTGGCAGGAAATCCACGAGATGTTCCGCCACGCCAATCGGTCCCATGCCCGGCCCACCGCCGCCGTGCGGAATGCAGAAGGTCTTGTGCAAGTTCAGGTGGCAGACATCCGCGCCGATGTCGCCCGGACGACAAAGCCCCACCTGCGCGTTGAGGTTGGCGCCGTCCATGTAGACTTGGCCGCCTGCCGCATGGACCAACTCGCAGATCTCGCGGATTTGTTCCTCGAAGACGCCGTGGGTCGAAGGATAAGTGACCATGAGCGCGGCAAGATTCGGTCCGTGTTGGCCGACCTTGGCTTTGAGGTCGGCGAGGTCGACATTGCCTTGGCGGTCGCAGTTGACCGGCACAACCGACATTCCTGCCATGACCGCACTGGCCGGATTGGTGCCGTGCGCCGAGGTCGGGATGAGGCAGATGTTGCGGTGGGTGTCGCCGCGGGAAAGGTGATAAGCGCGAATGACGAGGAGTCCCGCGTATTCACCCTGCGATCCGGCGTTGGGCTGCAGCGACACCGCGGCAAAGCCGGTGATTTCGGCGAGCCACTCCTCCAATTGACGGAAGAGTTTGGCGTATCCTGCAGCGTCATCCACGGGCGCAAAAGGATGCATCGAGCCGAATTGCGGCCACGTCACCGGGATCATCTCCGCGGCGGCATTCAGTTTCATCGTGCACGATCCCAGTGCGATCATGCTGTGGTTGAGCGCGAGGTCGCGCCCCTCGAGATGGCGCAGATAGCGCATCATTTCCGTCTCGGTGCGGTGCGTGTTGAAAACCGGGTGGGTGAGGTAGGCGCCTTGTCTGGCCAGAGCTCCGGCCAAATCGCCGTCGTTCGTCGTCGCAATTTCGCCGGCCCCGAAGACGTCGGACAACGCGTTCAGTTCTTCCGGAGTGACGGTTTCGTCGAGCGCGATGCCGATGGAACCGTCCGGAAATTCACGCAGCAGAAACCCGGCCAAGCGCGCGCGGGGAATCAAATCGGCGGCCGCTGCTCCGTGCGGCGTCACGCGGATCGTGTCGAAGAAAGATTCGTGGTGCACTTTGTGGCCGGCTTTGGCCAAGTGGTCGGCCAAGGTTTTGGCTGCGCTGTGCGCTTTGCGGGCCAGATTTCTCAGGCCCTCGGGTCCGTGGTAGACTGCATACATCGAGGCCATCACGGCCAAGAGCACCTGCGCGGTGCAAATATTGCTCGTCGCCTTGTCCCGGCGGATATGTTGTTCGCGCGTCTGCAGGGACAAGCGCATGGCCGGATTTCCGTCCGCATCTTTGGAGACGCCGACCAGGCGCCCGGGCAAACGGCGTTTGTGTTCGTCCTTCGTGGCCAGAAAAGCGGCGTGCGGTCCGCCGTAGCCGAGCGGAACGCCGAGTCGTTGCGCGCTTCCGACCACGATATCCGCGCCGAATTCACCCGGAGGCTTCAGCAAAGTGAGCGCGAGCAAGTCCGCCGCGACAATGAAGACCGCGCCCGCGGCGTGAAACCGGGCGGCGAAATCAGCGTAATCCTCCACCGCGCCGTCAGTGGCCGGGTATTGCACCAGCGCGCCGAAAAATTCCTGATCGAAAGCCGCCTCGCGCCATGGCGCGGTGACAATCTCGATGCCCAGGGGTTCGGCGCGCGTGCGAAGCAGGGCGATGGTTTGGGGATGGACGTTGTCCGCGACAAAAAACTTTCCGCCCGAGCCCTTGATGCCGTGCGCCATGGCCATTGCCTCGGCGGCCGCCGTCGATTCGTCGAGCAACGACGCATTCGCGATCTCCATGCCCGTGAGATCGCTCACCATGGTCTGGAAATTGAGCAACGCTTCGAGCCGGCCTTGGGCCAACTCGGCTTGATACGGCGTGTAGGCGGTATACCAGCCGGGATTCTCCAGCGCATTGCGCAGGATGACCGGCGGAACGTGGCAATTGTGGTAGCCCATGCCGATGAGACTGCGGCGGGCAATATTCTCGTCGGCCAGCGAGCGGATCTCCGCCAGCGCGGCGTGCTCGTCGAGCGGTTCCGGCAGGGTGAGGGGACGACGGAAACGGATCGCCTCCGGAACAGTCTGATCGATCAGCTCGTCGAGCGACGCGCAGCCGATCGCGCCGAGCATGCGCGAGATCTCCGCGGCGTCCGGTCCGATATGACGACGGGAAAAAGGCGGCAGATCTGTCGCGGCGGCGCGGCTCATCATAAAGCGGTCAGCCGATTTGCGCGCGATAGTCTTCGGGGGATTTCAGCGCTGCGGCTTGCGAAGGGTTCGAGAGACGGACCTTGAAAAGCCATCCACCGTCATACGGCGACGTGTTGACCAACGACGGATTGCCGGAAAGAGCATCGTTGATCTCGACGACTTCGCCGTCGACCGGCGAATAGATGTCGCTGGCTGCTTTGACGGATTCAACCACCGCCGCGGCTTGGCCGGCCGTGACCGCAGCGCCGATTTTCGGCGGATCGACAAAAACAATGTCGGTCAGTTCGTTCTGTGCGTGGTCCGTGATGCCCACCGTGCCGGTGTCGCCTTCCACTTTGATCCATTCGTGGGTTTCAGCGTAGCGGAGATTGTCGGGCACGTTCATGGGCTTGCTGTGCGGGGTTACGCCGCGCGATAAGATGATGGACGATAAAAGGGCTTCTTTTCAACCACGGCGGCAAAGTGGCGTCCGCGAATGTCGATCTGAACCGCCTGACTGGGTTTGGCCAAAGCGGGGGGCAGGTAGGCCATGCCGATGCCCTCGTTCAAGCTGGGAGAGAGAGCGCCGCTGGTCGTTTCGCCGACGGGCTGACCCTCGACCAGCACGGGATAATGCGCCCGGGGCGGGGGACCTTTTTCGGTCATGCGCAGGGCGACGAGAAGCGCCGGGAGTCCGGACTCCTTCTGGGCGAGGAGAGCCTCGCGCCCGATGAAACCGGGCTTATCCAACGCAACGAAGACGCCCAACCCTGCCTCGAGCGGCGTGCGCTCGGGCGAAAGATCGGATCCATTGAGCGGATAGCACATTTCGAGCCGCAAGGTGTCGCGCGCGCCGAGCCCGCAGGGTTTTGCACCGGCGTTGAGCACGGACTGCCACAGATCCGCGGCCAGTGCATTCGGGAAAAACAACTCGAAGCCCGGTTCGCCGGTGTATCCGGTGGTGGCGGCCAGCACGAGCGCGCTGCAACGATGCAGGGCTGTCACTTGATTGCGCGCCGGCATCTCCGCGCCGAAAAGTTCGCGATAGATGCGTGCAGCTTGCGGTCCTTGCACGGCCAACGCGCTCATCGTGTCGCTTCGATTTTCCAGAGTGACGCCTTCTCCGAGGTGCTTCTCCAACCAAGCAACGTCTTCCTCGATCTTGGCCGCGTTGACCAAAAGAAGAAAGTTGTCCTCGGCCAGACGATAGACGATGAGATCGTCGATCACCCCGCCACGCTCATTGAGCAGGAAAGTGTATTGCGCTCCGTTGACCGGACATTTGGCCAAATCGTTGGCCAGCATGTGCTGCAGCCAGTCCAATGCCTCCGAACCCGAAACGAACACCTCGCCCATGTGCGAGATGTCGAAAACGCCGCAGGACGTGCGCACCGCCTGATGCTCGTCGATGATCGAGGTGAACTGCACCGGCATTTCCCATCCGCCGAAATTGATGCAACGCGCACCTGCCGACTTTTGCAGGTCGAAGAGAATCGTATGGTGAACCGTCTCCATCTTCCAATATTACAGGCGACCGCTGCGGCATCCAAGCCGTCGTTACACCTAGCTGCACGGCTGGCCTTAGCGCGGGGGTGTATTGCTGCCAGGCAAAAGTTCGCGAGCCGCTTTTTTCGGCTGCCGGTGAATGTCGTAGAGGCCCCAGTGCTTCTCCGCGCCATCGGGACTGGCGGGATCGCCCTTCCAATCCTCATCAAAGGCCTCGAACCAAAAAACGGTCACGTTGTTATTCTGTGCCCACGCTTTTAGATCGCGAAAATAGGCGGCCTGGTTGTCTTCGCCGGCTTCCCGCGGAAATTCGGTGGCTTTGGTGGCCCAACCGGCCTCGGCAATAACCAACGGAAGGCCGGGCAGCGCATGCTGCACGGCCGAAAGATTTTCGCGGGTAAAGTCCATGGCCTCGGCCAGCGTCTTCTTTTCCCAAACCGGGTAACTGTGCACTCCGACGAAGTCCACCGCCGGCGCTAGCTCCGCACCGTGCTTTACCCACGCGGCGTAGTTTTCCGCTGTGGTGACCGGCTGCTCCAAAGCGTCGCGGGCCTCCTTGAGCAAACTAGCCAGGCGTTCAACGGGAACGCGATGGTCGTTCCAATCGACAAGGGTTTCATTGCCGATGTTGACCGCCGCAACCACTTCGGGGAACTCGCGGGCAAGGCCGATGGCGCGCTGAACTTCCTGGTTGTTGGTCTCCCGATTAGCCTTCAGGGTTTCTTCGGACTCGGGTGCACCGACCCATGCGCAAGAACCAAAGGTGCTGGCCTCGGCGTTGAGCCATGCACCGAGCATGACCTTGAGCGGAAGCTTTTCCTCGCGGATCAGCTCCAGGACGGTGCGTGAGTTTTCCCGACTGTCATAGAGACGGACTAGGCGGAACCCGCCGGCATCCGCGAGTATTCGTAGATCTTCGAGGATCTCCTTGCGGGAGGGATTCTTGGCGCCCTCGCCGCGGTCGGGGTGTTGACCGCTGCGGAATCCGGAATAGCAAACGGCCAGCACCTCGCCCTCAATGAGGGCCGAGCTTTCTTGGGGCGAGAAAGTTGCCGGCTCGGCAGCCACGACACCGATCGCAAGCAGGAACAGGGACGGTAGGCAGGGCATATCAGGCTGCCACACCGGCTTTCCCGCGGCGCTTCTCGAGCTCTGCGCGAACTTCGCGCGCCATCGACTCCGTGATGGGATAAAACGCGACAAGCACGATGGCCAGGATAGAAGCCAACGCCGGCACGGCGCAGTCGAGTAGACGCATAAGGAAAAGGGTGTGCTCGGACTGTGAGCCACCCGCCGCCACGTCAAAGCCGGTGAAATTGAGCGCGTAGCCGGCGAGCCACAGCGCGAGGGCCATGCCGAGTTTGACCACCCACCAGAAGATCGCGCCGAACATGCCTTCGCGGCGCTGGCCGTCATTGAGTTCGTCGAAATCGCAGACATCGGCGACCATGGAACCCATCAGCGTGAAGAGTGATCCGAGTCCGAAGGCAATGAACGGCGTCGGCAGGAGTAGCAAGTAGGGATGCGCTTTGCTGTAGCAGAAATACTTGAGGATGTAGCCCAACACAGAAATACCGGTGCAAACAAAGAAGGCTTTCTTTTTTCCGATGTGCGTGCCTAGCCAAGTAGTGAGAAGGATGACGGCGAACGTGGCGATGGCGCCCAATGTACCATTCCACCCCATCAGCTGCGCACCGAGGTCTTTGTCCCCCCCATAAATGTAGTAAATCATGACGTAAGAAGACAAAGCGCCCACCAACTGGAATCCGTTGAAGACCAGAAAGGTCGCACCGCAGAGCAGAAGAAAAGGCCGCACCTTCATTGTGGCGGCGAAACCGCGCAGAAAATCCATGCAGTTCCGCCCCAAGCCACTCAACACCGACGTTTCCCGTTGCACTGTCTTGTCCTCGGCTTCCGCAATGGCCTGCATGCGCTCACGACAGAACAGTGCCGGCACGATGCCGAAAAACATCACGAACAGTCCGACGTATATCGCCAGCCAGCGCGCGCCCGTCACCGAGTCGGGGAAAAAGCGGTCGTTCTCCATGAACGCCAGAAACCAGGGGGCGGCAACCCAAGCAAACTGCCCCATGAAGTTGGCCACGCCCATCAAGCGGGTACGCTCATTGTAGTCGGGCGTCATTTCGTAGCCCAAGGCGATCAGCGGCGTGGCAAAAACCGTGTAGGCCAAATAGAAAATGTTCGCCCCTATCATGAAATACCAGAAGTAGAAGCGCTCGCCGTGGCCTGCCGGAAGTTGCCACAGGAGGGCAAAAATCATCCCGGACGCGAGCGCACCGATGAAAATGAACGGGCGGCGGCGCCCCCAGCGCAACCGCGAGTGGTCGGAAATGTAACCCATCACCGGATCGGTCAAGGCGTCGACCAAGCGGGGCAACGCCATGAGGGTGCCCACCACCACTGGATCTATACCCAGCCCGAGATTCAGGATGATGGCCATTCCGCCGATCGCCGCGGCTTGGAGATTGTTGACGAGCGATCCGATGCCGTAAGCGAATTTCTGGCTCCACGGAAGCCGGTCGCCGATGGCAACGTTGCCGATTGGTGTCGGGTCCATTTAGAAGTTATCCCGACGGACTGCTAACCGGGCACACTACTTCACGACAACAGCATTGGCACCGGTGATGGTTCCCTTTTTGAAGGACCTCGCGCTGCCATCGCCCATCACCGCATTTGCGTGACCGCTGTGGCGGTATCGCATCCACGCGTTGTTGCCGGAGTCTTTGTCGGGGCCGGTGGCAATCGGCGAATCGCTCGGTGTTGCTGCGCCTCCGCGGCCTCCACCCTTGAACTCTCCGGGATTCTCGATCGAGTAAGGCGACCAACCTTTGTTGCCAGGATTTTGGCACATGTCTGCGCAGAGGATCAGGCTTGATGCGTTTTTGACCAAGTCGAGTGCCAATGGATCTCCTCCCTTGGGCATCAGGCCCCCGTGCATGCCATAGGTGACGGCAACTTCAGTCCCAGTCCCGCTTTGCACCGGGACCTCGCATCCGGGGCAAACAAAAATACTCTTGTTTCGCTTTGAGTCGACACCCGTGTAGGAGGCTATGCTGACTGCCCAGCCCGGGGTGCCTCCAGAGCCAGCGGCTGGAAGCACCATGTCGTTGTCCATTGCGTAGGCTATGGTAGCAATTCCGATCTGGCGCAGATTTGACAAGCAAGCGGAACTTTGGCCCCGCTTGAGGACACCATTCACGGCCGGAACTGAAATTGCTGCGAGCAGGGCAATAATGGCGATGACAATAAGCAATTCTATCAGCGTAAAAGCGGACTGTTTTTTGGGGGTATTCATACTGGGTGTATGCTAGCTCTAGGTGCTCAGGGCCGCAACCCTTTTTGCTTTGCCATTGCGCGCGCTAACTCGTGGGAACGCTGCGTCGCCTTGCGCCCAGCAGAGGATTTCTTCGATTGTCTTTTCTCCGCAATTGCGCTGCCCTTGCAACTTTTCCCGTAAGTCCGGGCAAATTTGCGCCTCGGCTCGCGTGCCGATGTGCAGGCGGCCCAAACAGTTGGTAGCCCGCGGGGAAAGTCCGACCAGCCCAGAAAGGGATTGGCCCGGCTTGAACAAAGCGCGCTGGCGGATCAGCAAAACCGAAATCGCCTGCGGAGTAACACCGTAGTGCCGGGCGATCTGCGGAAAGGAAAACCCGAGTCCCCGCAAGGTTGCAACATTGCGAGCGTAAAGGGGAAGCTCCTCAAGTTGGGACACGGCTTCGTCGTGGAGCGAGTCTCGCCTTGGCATGTGGACCACAGGCGGAGTGGCGGATCGTCGCGACCAAGCGTGTTCCCCGGACCTCGTGCCAGACTCAGCTCCTCGGCTTCGGTGGGCGACAAACCGCGGTTTCAAGCCGAGTTGGGTGAAAAGGGGTCTGACCACCTCGCGCGAGAAACCCGATTGGCTCGATTCCAAGAAAACGACGTCGTGAGGTGCATCCACAACGAAGTTCAGACCAGGCACCGCCTCAAGGGCGCGCCGCAATTCGGACAGCGTGTCCGGCACACGGAGGCCCTTGATATAAACTTGAATACAAGTCAGGTCGGTTGGTTGTGCCGCCGATGGTGTGTTGTGCTTCCTGTTCTGCGGTGGCAAGGACATCGCTACTTTCGCTTGCTTGTTCGTCGCGCGCAGGCGCCGTCTCTCGCCGTCGGAGATGTTTTTGTTTATTGAATGAAGCGTGGTCATTTTTGGGCGAGGAGAGATATTGCTAGTTGTATACTGGGTTGTATTGCGCCCCGCAATCATATTTGTGGGCTAGAAAGCAAAAGTGCTGCTGATCGTGCCACACCGCAATGGACGGGTAGGCACCCGCCGAGGGAGAAAGTCAAGACTCCGGGCCCGACAGGGGGAGAGACAAGCGTTTGCTAGGGCGTCGTGAGGGTAGAGCGCAGTTGGAGGAACTTTTGCGCGCCTGTCGTGGGTGTGGTGGCCTGCCGTTTGTGCAAAGTCATGCCGTTGGTATTGATCGTCTGCAGCAGGTTTACCGTGATGCCATCGGTCGACCACTGTTTGGTGCCCAAGTTCATCGACAGCATCGGAACCGTGGTGACGTTGGCATCGGTGCGCGCGAAGTAGATCAGGGTCAGGTTGTTAGTGCCGTTCGTGGCGGTGATTGACTGGGAGGGCATAAGATCGCGATGAAGCGCGTTGGTGTTTGTGCCACCGAAAGCGTAGCGCGAAATGTCGGAGAGTCCGTCAGCGCCCTTGTTTGTTCCGCCGTTGGCCATGACCACATTGACCGTGCGGGTGCTGGTTGCCGTGTTCATTTTGCTGTCCGTAGCGGTGTAGACGACATTATAGTTTCCTGGAACTGTCGTGTTCACCTGGGTGCTGCTCGATACGGGCACAGAGGCATTGTCGCCGACGTCGAAGGCGGTCGCTCCGGCGTCGATGTAGGTGCTTCCCCAGGCCACGGAAACATTGTTCAAACCGGAGATAGTGATGAAGGGAGGAGTGGTATCGGACGGCACAACGCTTTGCGGGGCCTGATAGACGCGCACGTAGTCGACCTCGTAGGTTGCGTTGGTCAGTGCGCCGTTAACTTGCCCTTGGAGGTAGTCCCCCCCGATCGCCATGTTGAGGAGCAGGAAAAATTCCTGCTGGAACGAGGCGATGTCACCGGCTGGCGGAGCGAGTGTGGCTTTGTCCACCCCGTCCACGCTGAACACCATATTGTTGCTGTTCCAAACCACCGCATAGGTATGGAACTGGGTGGACGGATTGGAAACCGTGGAGCGGTTGGTGGGTTGCACGGGATTTGCCCCGTTGCGGGAAGGGGAGTGCAAGGCATGGCCAACGGTGTTGGCGTCGCTCGTCGGGTAACCACGCCACTCCATCACGTCGATCTCGCCGCAGGTTGGCCAGCCCACGCTGGAAATGCTGGTGCCCATCATCCAAGCAGCGGGCCAGGGACCCACGCCGGACGGCAACTTGGCACGGAACTCGATCTTGCCGTATTTGAAGCTGCGTTTTTCTTGGGTTTTGATTCGGGCTGAGGTCCAGCTGCCGGAGGACTTCACCGCTTGGATGAGGAGGCTGCCGCCTGCCACGCTGAGGTTGGTGCTGTTTGTTGTGTAAGTTTGCAACTCGTTGTTGCCCCATCCGCCGGCACCAGTTTCAGGAGTCCAGTTGCCGGTGTTGAGCGAGGAGCCGTCGAATTCGTCCGACCAAGCGAGCTCGTAGGTTGTGCCCCCGACGGTTTGGGTCAATGGGACTTCGCCCACGCCGACCGACAAGTCGTCGAGATAGACCGCACCCGTGTCGGTGGAGTTGTTCTGTACGAATTCGGCGATCAATTGCACTTTGGTCGCCCCGGACGGAACGGTGCCGTTGGCCACCAAGGGGACCCACTTGTCCGGAACATCGTTTGACGCGTTGATGGTGGTCACTTCGTCAGAACCGACCGGGACGTTGGCCGCGTCCATGTAGCGGAATCCGTATTTGAAGGTGCTGCCGCCGCTGAGCGCATCGATGCCGTAAACTTTGGCTGCCCCGCGCGCGTGGATCGCTTGGCCGGCGGAGAGCCCGGCTGTTCCGGCCACGGGCCATTCTTGGTACACAGTGCCCGTCTGGCTTGGGCCCACCCAGACTCCGCCGCTGTAATAATTTTGTCCGTAGATCTTGGCGGATTTGGTCCCGGCGTATGCAACAAAAGGAACCCCTGTGTCTCCGAGGCCGGTGACGGCATTGTAGACGGGATCACCATTGAGCACACGGTTCTTGCTCACCCCTTCGGTTGGATATTGCAGCCAGCCAGTTGGTGCGGCACCCGTGCCGAAGTCCGTGTTGTCCGATTCGAACCCGCCGTTGGCCACTTCGAAGGGGGCAGTAACGAGGTTCAAATTGAGGGAATCGACTTCGACGATATTTCCTGCATCCACATCGAACTCAAAGTCTGTCATAAGAACGACGAGTTGGAAGGCCGGTGCATTGGGATTGAAGCCTTGGCTGGTGGCGGAGGAGAGTTGCCCTCCCGCGGGGGTGTAGCTGCCGCCTTCGGGAAGCACCACCGCGACGCGATCATTGGTTCCGTCTGGCGTAAAGTAGTCGCCGGCGCCGGCAGTGGCTCCGGTTGTTGTTTCGTCGATCCACTGACCAAGGGAGATTTTGCCGGTCGCTGCACCCGAGCTGTTGAGGGATTCCAAGTAGACCTGCACTTTGTTGTTCGCGGCGGAGGAGTATTTTCCGAAGGCGCGCAGGGAAGCGGCGAGCAAACTGCGTGGCACGTCGAGCGTTCCCTGAGAGGCAAAAACCTTTTTGGCGCCGTAATACCAGGGGTAGGTGGTGTTGGAGGAGTCGACGTTGAGCCGGAGGGTTCCGCCAACCACGGCGACGCTTGCATCAGTGTCGAAAGTTGTGCCGACCGCGTTGTAGACCGGCACCCATCCAAGCGACGCGGCAGTGCCGCTGCTGAAGTCGTCGGAAGCCGCCACCGGCGTGGCTTCGAGATTCACGACATAGGTCTGGTCGCCTGCCTCCTTGTCGTTGCTCAGGACTGTGAGGGTAGCGGCGAGCGGTGCGGTGGAAGTGGGCGTCGCCGTCGCGGTGAAGCTCCGGCTTTCGCCAGGCTGTAAAGTGACGGGAGCGCTGCCGCTCAAAGCGAAGGACGTTCCCGGAAGTGTGACGCTCGAGATGGTCAGGGCCTGCGCGCCGTCGTTTCGCAGCACGATGGGATAACTGGTGGAGTAGCCGATGAGCGGCGCAAAAAGAGCCGCGGGCGAGCCGTTCGGGTAGTCCGCTCCGGCAATGTTCACTCCCAATTGGGGGCCGACTTCAGCGACTGTTTGCTGGCGAAGGACAAAATTGTCGAAAAGGGCCGTTCCGACCCGGCCCTCGGTCTGGATCTTTAGGCGCATTTTCCCCGTCAGCAGGGCGGCGAACTCGGCATCGGTGGCGAAATATCGGATCCGATAGCTGCGCCATGCTCCGAGTGAAGACGGAGCAATCTGGTTGTTGATGTTGGCATCGAGCAGAAGGGTGGCCGAAGCGTCGTTCCAGAAGGAGATCGAGGTGGTGGTTGACGCATAATTGGCGGGGAAAAACGCATCGAAGGAGAGTGTGAAGACTTTGCCCCCATCGGCTTTGACCTCGGTCCCGGAATTGCCGTAATACCAGGCTCCGGCGTAAGGGAGACCGTCCACGATGAGAACCTTGCCACCGGTCGGCGAGGCGACCGTGCTCACGTTGGCCGGATTGCCCACGTAAGCGCCCTCAAATGCCTGCCAGAAGAAATCGTCGGGAAGGGCCGCTCCGAAAACGAAGTAATTCGTGTTCGTGCTTATGTTGAAGTCACCGTTGCGCAGCAGTTGGGCTGTGGTGGTTGCAGGGTAGGTGGGCGTGCTCCCGGTCACGATGCGGCTTGCGATGTTGAGGCCAACTTGGCCCGTGTTCGTGTTCGTCTGGGTGACGCCTTCCATCTGAAACCCGACTTGCAGGAAATTGCCTACACGCGAGGAAAGTCCCGTCAGAGTGTTGGTGAATCTCCCCGTGTTGGTGATCTGCGTTGCTTGAATGGAGGTCTGAACGAAGCTCGGGGATAATGTTTTGCAGACAATGAAGAATTTGGTATTGGTGGGCAGACTGATGTTGGTAATGTTGACCACGATCGATGCATTGGACATCCCGGGGCTGACGGTAAGCTCCTTCAATGTGAGAGCCTCGTAATAGCGCAATTGCTTGGGATTGTTGGTTTGGCCTGTATAGATGAGGTTGTTCGGCTTAAAGATCATCGCAGAGCCGACCGTGCTGTTACCCTGAACAATGAGGTCCGCAGGGCCGTAATTGTACACGCCCTGCCATCCGAGCCGAGGAAGGCCCAAGTTGGAGTAGATGTTCATGTAGGTGAACTGCGCGTTTTTGAACGGGTCGGTCTGCGCTTGGAGACGCGGCACGGTCAGCAGGGCGAACGCGATGAAGAGACAGAAGGGGGGTTTGTTCATGCGAGGTAACATAGGTCTATACCATATGCATTTGCGGTTGCTCGTCAAACGGCGAAATGCCGGGCTTACCTTGGATCGGACAACAGGGGGGCGGATAAGAGGAAGCACATATCTTATTTTGATAAACGTTCGACCTAGCTGCGGCACAGGTCGTTCAAAATGGGCTGTTGGCCGAAGAGGCCCTTGCCTCCGGCGCTCGGAATGGCTCCGGGGCGGCGACTACCGGAGCAACCGGTCTTTCTTCAGTTCGACCACGACTTTGCGCACTTTTCCGGTCCGCGACAAAATATGGCTGGCGCAGTCCGCGCCCAGCGCCAGTTCCTCCGAGCGGGTGGACGACCCGCCGTTGGAAAAGACGTGCAGCGCTTCGCGGTCGGCAAGGCGGTAAATGAATGGCGTCTGGCAGACCGTGAAGGCCAGACATCCCGGAGGAAGATCGAGGGACTTCTTTTTGTCGTCCGTTCCGAAATAGCGGAACAACCTTGCCTCGGTGCAGAACTCGGCTGCGCGCAGCAAGGACGGGCGGATGATGATCGAACCGGCCTCGACGAACACGCCCAGTTCGCCCAAGCGACAAAGGATGTCTTCTTTCACTTGGCCGGTCAGGCCCGGCTGCTTGGCCCCGGCCTTGGCCGGGGTGTGCGAGTAAGGATCCATGGGGAAAGCTCCGTATTCCCGCGGTGCCTTCGAGTCGCCGAGTCCGCGCCGGATGTCATAGTAAGCGGCGGCCAGTCCGCGGCGCACGGCTGCGGGCGCTTGTTCCTGCTCGGCGCGGAAAAAGTTTTCCTGCGCGGCGAGCAGGAGTTTCGAGACCATGTGCCAATAAATGCAGCCGAGGCCTTCGTAGCCGTAGAAAGTTCCGGAACGCCCGGTGAACGATTGGTGGTCGAAAAGATCCTCGTAAATCTGCTGCACCCGGGCGCGATCGGATTTGACCAGCGCGCGCCGCGCCGGGTCCGCGGCCAGCTTGTCGAGGACCTCCCCGAGTTGGCGCTGATTGCCGATGCCGGGACGGAAATGCACGCCGCCGAGCGGGTTCTTCTCGACCAGCGACCTGTCGCCGTCTGCCAGCAGCCTGCGCAGCAACCGGCTCCCTTGCACCTCGCGCGGCGGGATATTGTTGCGTTCGAGAAAACGCGGCAGCCGCCGTTCCGGGTAAAGGAGGTAGCTGTGTTGGTCCGCGCGATACATGGCGCTGCGGCGCAGGGCGCGCAGCAGGTCGAGGGCTTCGCGCGGGGAGAGGAGGCCGGAGCTCAAAATCGCCACCTGCCCTTCCAGCATTTCGTAGAGGTGGCGCACCGTCACGCGGCTGGCACCCTCGAACGCGATGAGGTTGTAGGAGTGGTAGAGACCGTCTTTGCGCCGGCTGAGGCGCAAGGTGTGATCGGTCCAGGCCAGTGCGACGTCGAGGAACTTGAGCAATTCCCCGGCCGGCAACGCTCTTTTTTCTGCGCACGGTCCGCCCTGGTAAACTTTCCGGCGGTAGCTTTCGCCGCTTTTGCCGAGCAGGTCGACGATGCGGCGTCGCTCGCGGTCGGTGATTTTGCCGCGAAGCATCTTGCCGTTCTTTTCCAGCGCCGCCGCGATGCCACGGAGAAAAGACGCGATGTCGGCCGAGAGGGCGATCGTTTGTTGCGGCGACGCGGCAACCAGCGATTGCAGGAACGTGAGGTAGCGGCGGAGGTAGGCGAGGGTCACGACCGAGGCGCCCGGTCCGACCAAGGCATTGTTCGCATCGTTCCATTCGGGTCGCTGGGTATTGAGCCAGATGCCGGCGCCCGGCACGAAGTTGGAAAGCTTGGCCAGGAGCGGCACGAGCAGTTTCTCGGCGAGATTGGCGCGGACCACGCGCTCGCGGGCGTCGAGCAGAAGCTTGCCGTCCGCACCGTGCTTGCGCACCCGCGTCTTGATGATTTTCTCAAGGTGTTGGTCGAAGACCACCGTGTCCTTGGGGTTGGCCACCAGACTCCGGTAATCCCGGATGCGGTAGGGGACATTCGCGTAGGCGAAGATGTCGCGTCCGAGCAGGTTTCCCAGTTCGCCCGGCCGGTGCTTCTCGCCGTGTTCGAGCAGCTTGAGCAGGTAAATGATCTGGTGGTCGCCCCAGTAGCCGATGCAGGCCCACGGGTCGTGCGGTTCGGGCACCTCCCAGTCGATCCCGCCGCGCGTGAGGCGGTAGGGATTGTAGCCGTCGGCCGTCGAGGCGTTGAGGAACCGCGCGATCATGCCCGTGGTGAAACCGGGGAACGACTGGGCCAAAGCCTCCCAATTCTGGAAAATGTCGCGCCAGTTGCCCTCGTAATTAAGGACGCGGCGGCCGGCGGCATCGCGCGAGGGAATGGTGAAGCGGTTCCACGGACGGCTCGGATCGCCATGGCGGCGGCTGAAGGTCAGGGGCAAATATTCGCGGCACACCCGCTCGAGGCAGGGATCGCCGGCGGCGGCCGCCGCGCGGACCAGTTCCTCATAGGACAGGCGCGCGGGCAGTCGGCGCGCCAGCTTTTCCCAGTGCGGGACCGAGGCGGGCGCGGTCGAACGCACGTGGTGGTCGAGGTCGGCGCGCCCGATGTTCTCGCCGTCGGCGAACACGCCGCCGCGCATCACGTTGCACAGCGTGTTCATGTAGTGCCGCGCCGATCCCATGCGCAGCGCCGATTCCTGCAGGCCGTCCGCGCTGCCCACGATGCGGCGCAGTTCCTCCGTGCCTCCGGCGATGTCCTTCGCGACCTCCCGCCGCAGGCGGTCCGGCTTGGCCAGGGCCGTGCGCAGGCGGACGATGTCCGCCGCGCTTTGTCCCCCATCGGCGCCGATCACCCACTCCGCCTTCCCGCCCGGGCGCAATGTCTGTTCGCCCTGCAAAAAATACGCCCCGCGCTGTCCGCAAACATCGTGCTCGCCTTCGATCTTTTCTCCGCGGCGGAAGGCATCCAGTTGCCGCGAGGAAAGCAGGATGGCGTTCCGCCCGGGCGCGATCGACCAGACGGTGGTGGCCTCGAGCGACTCTGCGGGTTCGGGGCGGTCGGCCGGCACCGCGCTGAGTCGGAAGAGCGCGAGGGGGCTTCCCGGGACCAACTCGTTCCGCTTGTAGGCGTCTAGCAGGGTGCTGTAGCGCAGTTGGAAGTCGCTGCCGATACCGGACGGCATGATGTTCTGCAGGCCGTCGATGAAGGTGATGCCTGCGGCCGCGCGGCCGGTGTTTTCCACACTGCTCCGGCGGATCCAGCCGAACTTGCGGCTGTTCTGCCAAGACGTGCGGAAGACCAGGCCGAGATCGAGATTCTCCTCCTCGAAGATGACGCTGTTGCCCCACACGTTCTTGAGCAGGTGACGTGCCACGCGGAAGCGGCCTTCGCCGCGGGACGAGAAGGGTTCCCAGACTCGATCCTTCCCGCCGCGTCGCACCCGCAAAATAGTCGTTCCGCCGGTCGATCCGGCGTGGTCGCGAAGCTTGTCGTCGGTGTCGTAAGGGAAGAGTGCTCCGTTTGCATCACGCCGCCCCGCGGTGAGGCCCCCATGGCTCGAGAGAAACATCCAAAGGTCCTCGGCGCTGACCACGGAGAGGAAGAACGGCGGCATCCGGTGGTAATTCCGGATGCGGTAGAAGGGCTCTCCCGCCACCTCGGTAAATTCGCCGGCAGCGGCCCTGGGGGAGTATCGGGTTGCGCTTTTGCTGCTTGGGCGGCCTTTGGACATCGCAGGGCGAGAAACGCTACAGGACACAACTTGGTTGGGGAAGCCCTAACCCCGGCCTGCTTTGGAGGGCGGAAAAAGAGCTACAAAAATTTTCACCGATTGCCGCAAAATACCGTTTGACGTGCAGTGCTATCATCATAGGATACATCCAGCGATATGGTTTACGCCCAAACTCGCAGCGACAAAAAAATCCAACCCATCCCCAAGAACAACTATGAAAAAAATACTCCTCACCCTCGCTGTGGCGGCCACCGGTCTGACCGGCGCGTCGGCGCAGAT